>ERZ827490.484-NODE-484-length-63264-cov-11.380452_pt1 | contig 63264 bp, 55 predicted proteins | sample MGYA00519770_ERZ827490 | MGnify/ENA primary metagenome ERZ827490 (study PRJEB31778, sample SAMEA3449324) | human gut metagenome | biome: human gut; feature: human-associated habitat; material: faeces | place: United Kingdom | collected 2010/2012 ... | reverse complement strand
ACCCCCGACCTGCTGATTACAAATCAGCTGCTCTACCAACTGAGCTATACCAGCACAACACCGGCCTATGTATCATAGCAAAACGGACTATGTTTGTCAACAAAAATTTTCGGAAAATTCAATGTTTTTGGAGGGAGAACATGCAACTGATCGAATTGGCGGCGCAGTACCGCGCCACGGGCAACGCGCTGCGTGCGCGCGCGGCTACCTTGCGTCTGGAGCTGGCGGCCATGCCGCGCGCCGGCCGCGCCCGGCGCGATCTGGAGGCGCGCATCGCGCGCCTGGAGCAGATGGCGGGCGAGACTCTGTGCACGGCGAGCTATCTCGCGCATTATTATGACCGCAGCTGACCGCGCCGGCCGTCGGGCGGGCCCGGTTTGCGTTCCGGCGGCAGGTGTGGTATACTGACGGCATGAAACGCTTACATAAAAAACTCGATTTTCCATTCCGCCGCGCGCTGGCCGTGCTGCTGGCCGCGGCGATGACGTTCGCGCTCACGGGCTGCTCCGTGCGCGAGCTGCACATCGGCCAGGTCGAGGTGAACACCGGCGCCGGCACGGCGTGGATCACCCCGGCCAGAGGCGTGGACAGGTTCGACATTCCGGCGGCCGATTTTTCCGCCGGGGCGGACGGCAGCGTGACCTACACCGGCACGGCCTACCGCGCGCTGCAGGGCATCGACGTGTCCACGTTCCAGCAGGACATCGACTGGCAGGCCGTCGCGGATTCCGGCATCGCTTTCGCGGTCATCCGCGCGGGCTACCGGGGCTACGGCAAGGGCGGCATCGTCGAAGACGACCGCTTCCGCCAGAACGTGGCCGGGGCGTGCGCGGCGGGGCTGCACGTGGGGCTGTACTTCTTCTCGCAGGCGGTCACGCCCGAGGAGGCGGCCGAGGAGGCGCAGTGGCTCGTGGACGCGGCGCGCGATTACAAGATCGACATGCCGCTCGTGTTCGACTGGGAGAGCATCGACCAGAGCACCGTCGCCGCCGGCGACACGGTGCGCACGGCGGAGATGACCGGCGAGGACGTCACGGCCTGCGCCGCCGCGTTCTGCGAGACGGTCACGGCCGCGGGCTACGACGCCGCCGTCTACGGCAACCGCTGGCAGGGGTACTATGACTACGACTTTGCCCAGCTCAAAGACTATGCCTTCTGGGTGAGCGCGCCGGGCACGGCGGACGATTTTTACTACGCGCACGATTTCTGGCAGTACAGCTATGACGGCACGGTGCCGGGCATCTCCGGCAGCGTGGACCGTGACCTGTGGTTCGTGCCGATCACGACCTGAGGAGGCGCGCGATGAAAAAACGACTTTTGACCCTGCTGCTCGCGCTGGCGCTCACGGTGTCGCTGGCGCTGCCGGCCGCCGCCGCACGGACGCCGGTGGAGGTGTCGAGCGCGCTGGAGCTGGCGCAGGCGATGGCCGAGCCGGCACCCACGCGCAGTCTGTTCCGAGCCCGCGCCGCCGCGGCCGAGCCCACGCGCGTGGTCGCCTTCGCGCCCGCGCTCGCGGACGGGTACGGCGCGGACCGCGTGCTGCATCTGGCGGCGTGGCAGGAGTACGTGCTCGAATTTTCCGACGCGGCGGCGGCGCAGCGCGCGCTCGCGCGCCTGCGCTCCGACCCCGATGTGACGGACTGCTTTCTCGATGAGACGGTCACGGCGGACGACACGCTCGCCGGCCTCTGGGACGAGACGGCCAGCCGCTCCTGGGGCGGGCACGAAATGGGTCTCACGACGCTGCGCCATCAGGCGGACGTGCTCCTGCCGGCCGGCCGCCGCGCGACGGTCGCCGTCATCGACACGGGCGCGGAGGTCTCGCACCCGCTGCTCGCGGGGCGCGTGTCGGCCCGCAGCTATGACTTTGCCGACAACACGGCCGACGTGACGGACGTCAACGGCCACGGCACGGCCACGGCCGGGCTCGTCGCCGACCTCACGCCCGACGAGGTGGACGTGATGGTCCTGCGTGTGTACGGCGACGACAACCTCTCGAAGCCGTCGCGCGTGCTCACGGCGCTCGAGTACGCGCTGGAAAACGGCGCGACCGTCGTCAACATGAGCATCGGCTGGCCGAACGCCATCGAAAAGGGCTACTCCTTTTTAAATAGTGTCCTCGCGCAGGCGTATGCCGCGGGCGTCGTCGTCGTCGCGGCGGCGGGCAACCTCAGCCGGAGCAACCCCACCGCGAACGCGGACGATGTCTATCCCGCCAATCAGGCGCAGGTGCTCACGGTCTCGGCCGTGGACCGCAGCCGGACGTTTGACGATACCTATTCGGCCTCCGGCGTGTCGGTCGATCTGTGCGCGCCGGGCACGGGCGTCGCGGTCGCGGCGCTCTCCGGCGGCATGACGGTGCGCAGCGGCACATCGTTTGCTGCGCCCCATGTCGCGGCGGCGGCGGCCTGCGTGCAGCTCGCGCAGCCGGGCGCTACGGCCGCGCGCGTGCGCCGGACGCTCTGCGGCTATGCCGAGGATCTCGGCGCGCCCGGCCGCGACGATCAGTACGGCAACGGGTTTCCGGTGCTCACGCAGTGCTTTCACGACCGGTTGTGTCCGGGGCGGCGCTTTGCGGACATGCCGGACGCGGACGCCTGGTCGCACGCCGGGCTGGACTACTGCATCGCGGCGGGACTGATGCACGGCATGACGCCCGTCACCGTCGCGCCGCAGGCGCTTGCCACCCGCGCGCAGGTCGTGCAGCTGCTCTGGGCGGCGGCGGGCAGCCCGAAAACCACCGGCCCGCTGCCGTTCACGGATGTGGCGCCCGGTGCGTGGTATTATGACGCGGTGCACTGGGCGTATCGGACGGGGCTCGTGTCCGGTACGTCGCCCACGACGTTTGCCCCCAACGCCGCCATCACGCGGCAGGACTTCACGGTCATCCTCTACGCGCAGGCCGGCCGCCCGGCCATGATCGGCACTGCGCTCGCGGCCTTCCCGGACGCGGGTCAGGTCGCGGGCTATGCCTACGCCGCGCTCACCTGGGCGGTCGAGCAGGGGCTGATCGGCGGCGTCGGCACGCCGTCCGGCCCGCAGCTCGCGCCGCGCGGCTATGCCACCCGCGCCCAGGTCGCAAAGATCCTCATGGGCTACTATGACAAATAAAAATGACAGCAAAACCCCGCCCCCGCTTCCGGTTCGGAAGCGGGGGCGGGGTTTTGCTATTATCAGCGGGCCGCAGCCCCTCCAACGAGCGCCCGGCGCAGCGGGGCTCGTTTGCCCACGCTTATTCCTCCGGCGCGGGCTCCTCGGTCACTTCGACCTCGATGTCCTCCGGCTCGACGACCTCGGCGTCCACGGTGTGCAGATCCGGCGCGGGGCGGTACTCCTTAGCGGCGGCGCGCAGCTCGTCCATCTGCGCCTCCAGCTCGGCGACGCGCGCGTTGGCGTCCGTCACCTGCTGGCAGAGCTCGGCGAGGAAGGCGTCGGCCGTGTCGCGGTAGTTTTCGTAGTACAGGCGGCCGATCTCGGTGTACGTGCGCTTGATGCGCTCGAGCTCGGCGTTGCAGTCCACGGTCATGCGCGTCATGCGCGAGGCGTACTTGGCGCGGTCGCCCACGGCGTGGGCAGCGCCGGCGACCTTGTCGCGCATCTCGTCGCTGACGACCTTGTTGGCGGCATTGGTCACGGTCTCACCGGCCTTGCCGGCCGCGTCGATGACCTTGTCCTTCAGGCTGTTGAGCATATCATGGTAATCTTTCATGGGAAAAACCTCCTTGAAATATGAAACTGCAAATGGTTTATGCGTCCGGCTGCCCGCCCGCGCCGCGATCGACGTAGCGCGGCGGGTGGCGGAGCTTGCCGGTGTAAAACAGCGCGAGCACGACGGCAGCGGCGGCCGCCGACACCCCGGCCAGTAGCTGGCTGACGCGGATGCCCGTGCCGGCGATGTACAGGCTGTCGGTGCGCAGGCCCTCGATGAGCGCGCGGCCGGTGCCGTACCACACGGCGTAGAGCAAAATGAGCTCGCCGTCAAACTTCCGCTCGTGCTTTTGAAACCAGAAGTGCAGCAGCAGAAAGCCCACGAAGTTCCACAGGCTCTCGTAGAGAAACGTCGGATGTACGTACACGGTCTCCCGGCCGGGGAGCGTGAGCCCCATGCGGGAGAAGGCGGTCGTCTCGCGGCCGAAGGCTTCGCGGTTGATGAAGTTGCCCCAGCGGCCGATGCACTGCCCGATGAGCAGGCCGGGCGCGCACACGTCCGCCATCGCGCCGAAGGGGATCTTTTTCTTCCTGCACCAGATGATGCCGGTCAGCAGCCCAGCGATCACGCCGCCGTAGATGGCGAGCCCGCCCTCCCAGATCTTGAGCGCGTCGATGGGGTGGTCGCGGTAGTCGCTCCACTGGAAGATGACGTAGTACAGCCGCGCGCCGATGATGGCCAGCGGGATCATCCAGATGAGAAAGTCATAGAGCGTGTCCGGCTCGATGCCGCAGCGGCGGCAGTGCCGCGCGCAGTAGAGCATCGCCAGAATAAAGCCCACGGCGATGATCACGCCGTACCAGTAAAACGTGCGGCCGAAGAGCGTGAACGACGCGCTGGGGTCGATGCTCCAGCTGCCGAGCAGGGGAAAGCTAATGGCGGCGTCACGCATCATCGTCGGCATCATCCTCGCCTCCCTTCGGGGCAACGACCGAGAGCGCCAGGCGCTCGGGCGCGAGCGTCTCGGTCAGCCACTTGGCGCACTCCGCCGCCGTGATCTCGCCGAGCAGCGGGAAGGCGTCCATGTGCTCGTACCCGCCGAAGAGCCCCTCGGCCATGGCGATGCACACATCGTCGAACCGGTCGAGCCCGCGCAGCCAGCCGCCGTACACGGCGCGGCGCGCCCGCTCGAAGGCCGGGCCGTCAAAGCCGTCACGCGCGATCTGCGCGACGGTCTCGCTCACGCGCGCGCACACGGCGTCGGGGTCTTTGCTCTCGCCGCCGAGCACGGCCATGGCGATCGGGCCGCAGTAGTCCGCGCTGCAGCCGAAGTCGTCGCCGAGCAGCCCCGCGCGGTAAAGATCGTTGTAAAACGCCGTCGCCTCGCCGAAGGCGGCCTGCAGCGCGAGCTCCGCCGTGAGCGTCTGGCGCAGGCGGGCCTCGCCCTTTTCCGCCGGGCGGAACTTCGCGCCCAGCAGCATCTGCGGCGCGGACACCGCGAGCTCCACGCGCATGCGCGCCTGCGCCGGCGTCATGTCCTCCGGCGCGCCGTGGTCGGCGGCCGGGACGGGAGAGAGGTCCGGCGGCAGGACCTCCGCCGCAATGGCGGCCACGCGCTCGGGCGCTTCCTGACACACGGCGCACAGCACCATGTTCGACGGCGCGTAAAACGCGCGGTGGCAGGCATAGAGCGTCTCGGGCGTGATCTGCGCGATGCTCTCGACCGTGCCGGCCACGGCGTCGCGCGCCCCGTCGCGCGCAAGCAGGCAGCGCATGAGGTCGCGCCACACGGCGCGGTCGGGGTCGTCCTCGCCCATGCGGATCTCCTGCCCAATGATGCCCTGCTCCTTGGCCACGCTCGCGTCCGTGAAATACGGCGTCGAGACAAAGCGCAGCAGCGTGCGCAGGTTATCCTCGAACCGGTCCGTGCAGGAAAAATAGTAGGCCGTCATGTTCGTGGACGTGAAGGCGTTCGGGTCTGCGCCGTTTTCGCTCAGCGTCAGCAGCGCATCCGACCCGTCGGGCATGTCAAAGAGCTTGTGCTCGAGATAGTGCGCCACGCCGGCGGGCGTGTCCGTCCAGGTGTCGTTCACGCGAAAGCGCCGGTCCGCCCCGCCGTAGCAGGTGGCAAACACGGCGTAGCTGCGCTGAAAGTCGGGCTTGCAGAGCACGCGCACGCGCAGGCCGTTCGGCAGCGTCGCCGCCCAGACGTTTTCGGGTCGTTCATTCGTCATCGGCAGTCTCCTCCGTTCCCTTGAGCAGATACACACAGTCGCACACGACGCCGGCGGCGATGTCCGTCACGTCCGTGCGCGTGACCTCTTCCACGAGCGCGGCCATCTCGGCCGGGTCGATGTCCAGCCCCTGCACCGTGCGGTTGAGCCAGTACCACGCCAGCGCGTCGGGCGCGTCGGCCGTGGCGCGCAGGTCGCTGGCCACGCTGCGGATGGCGGAGCGAAGCTCGCCGTCCGTAAAGTCGCCGGTGCGCACGGCGTCGAGCTGCGCCGTGATCTCGGCGAGCGCGCGCTCGTAGTTTTTCACGTCGATGCCGCTCGTCACGGTCAGCAGGCCCTTGTGCGTGCTCAGGCGCGAGCCGACGTAGTAGCACAGGCTGAGCTTCTCGCGCACGTTCAAAAAGAGCTTGGACGTGACGCAGCCGCCGTAGAGGGCGTTAAAGACGAACAGCGCCGGGATGTCCGGCTCGGTCATGCACGCGCCGAGGCGGTAGCCCACGGCGAGCTGCCCCTGCGCGACCGGGAGCGTCTCGGTCACATAGCGCGGCTCGGCTTCGAGCGCATTCATGCGGATGTCCGTGCCGATGTCCTCGTCGATCTCGCCGCGCGGCATCGTCGAGAGCACGTCCGTGAGGATGCGCGCGACGCGCCCGCCCTCGAGCGAGCCGCAGTAGAAGATCTCCACGGGGCTCGTCGAGAGTACGTCGTGGTAGCGCATCGTGAGCTTGCGGTAGTGGATGCGCTCGGCGTCCGCCTCTTCGCCGAGGCGGGGCACGGCGTAGTCCTCGCAGCAGCACATGTGCGCGTACAGCCGCTCGATGGCGTAGGCGCGCTTGTTGTTCATGCCGGCGCGGATGCGCTCGAGCAGCTTCTCACGCTCGCTGTCGACGATATCCGGCCGCAGCAGGCCGCCGCGCGTGTTCGGGTGCAGCAGCAGGTCTGCCACGTCGGCCGCGAGCCGGGGGAAGATCTCCTCGCCCACCGCGCCGTCGTCGGCAAACTCGGCCTCAAAGCCCACGGCCTGGATCTCGCCGAGCTTGCGCACGCTCGGCGTGATGCTCGCGCCGTAGAGGCGCTCGAGCTCGGCCGCGATCGTCTCCAGATCGGGCAGGCGCGTGCTGCCGCGCCGCAGCACATACGGCAGCACGGCCGTGCACGCCGCCGTAGAGCGCCGCAGCTGCGTCAGCAGGTTCACGCTCAGCCACGCGGTCTTGAACTTGTCCGTGCGCAGGGCGGTCAGCCACACGCCGGGGAGAATTTCCGTGCGGATGCGTTCCATAAGATACGCTCCTTTCGCCTATGGTGTGTCCATATTTTTTGAATACTTTATTATATCACGCCTTACCTATCTTGGGAATAGGGTTTCGGGCGCTTTTTGCCGATGCCGCCGCCGTCGTAGGGCGCATTGTCCACGGTCACGCCGTCGGGCCGCAGGCGGACGGTGTGCAGCAGACCCGCTCCGTCGCGCCAGCGCACGGTACACTCCGGCCAGCCGGCCGGCAGGTGTGGCTCGGGGTAGAGCACGCCGCCGCGCAGGTGCAGCCCCAGCAAATCTTCCGCCGCGATGCGCAGGTACCACCCCGCCGCGCCCGTGTACCACGTCCAGCCGGCGACGCCCGCGTTGTCCCCGCCCGCAATGTCGGCCGCGAGCACGTACGGCTCGCCCTCGTAGCGCGCGGGGTCGTGCGCCGCGGGCAGCACGGCGTGCAATATTTCTGCGCCCTCGGCCGTGCGGCCCGTGCGCAGCAGCGCCATGGCCAGCCACAGCGCGCCGTGGGTGTACTGCCCGCCGTTTTCGCGCAGGCCCGCGCCGTAGCTGCGCACGTAGCCCGTCTCGGGCGTGCGCCGCGTGATGGGCGGGTCGAACAGCCGCACCACGTTGTGCTCCCGGTCGAACAGGTGCTCCACCGCGCTCGTGAGCGCCGTGTGCACGCGGCCGGGGTCGGCGTGCGTGTCGAGGGCGGCAAACGCCTGCGCGATCGCGTCGATGCGGCACTCATCGCTCTCGGCCGAGCCGAGCGGCCGCCCGTCGTCATAGTACCCGCGCCGGTACCACGCGCCGTCCCACGCTCCCTCGGCCGCGCGCGTGCAGTGGTCGGCGGCGAGCGCGAGCTGTTCGGCCGCGTGCCCGCCCACGAGGGCGGCAAATTTCCGCGCCGTGATGGCAAAAAACCACGTCAGCCACACGCTCTCGCCCCGGCCCTGCGCGCCCACGCGGTCAAAGGCGTCGTTCCAGTCGCCCGTGCCGATCAGCAGCAGCCCGTGCGCGCCCACGCCGCGCGCGAGCACGCGCATCAGCGCCCGGCGGCAGTGCTCGAGCACCGTGCCGGTCTCCGCGCCCGGCTCGAGCGGCTGGTAGCGGTCGTGCTCGTTTTCCTCCAGCTCCTCGCCCGCGAGGAAGGGGTACTCGGCGCTTAAGATCTCGGCGTCGCCGGTCTTTTCCACGTACTCGCACACCGCCCACGGCAGCCACAGCAGGTCGTCCGAGATGCGGGTGCGCACGCCGTGCTCGGGTCCCGTGCCCGCGTGCCACCAGTGGCACACGTCCCCGGCGGCGAACTGGTGCGCGCACGCGCGGCCGATCTGCTCGCGCGCAGGCGCGCTGTCGAGCAGCAGGAGGTTCACCGCGTCCTGCAGCTGGTCGCGGAAGCCGAACGCGCCGCCGTTCTGGTACAGGCTCGTGCGTGCCAGCAGCCGGCAGCACAGCGTCTGATACGCCGCCCAGCCGCCGAGATAGCGGTTCATGTCCGCGTCCGGCGTCGTCATCCACAGGCGCGACACCGCGCCCAGCCACCGCTCGCGCGTTGCGCGCAGGGCGTGCGCGGCCTCGTCCGGCTGCGTCAGGCGCAGGAGATTCGCGCGCGTGTCGCACCCGCAGACGATCACGCCCTGCCGGTCGATCACGCCCTCGAGCGCGAAGCAGGGGCTCAGCCCCGCACCGGCACGCGCGTCCATCTGCCCGCGCAGGAACGAAAACCGGTCGCACGTCCAGCCCGTGAGCGGCATGCCCGCCGCCGCGCAAAAGAGCGTCGGCGCGTCCGCGCGCACGTTCTCTGCCGTGAACAGCCCGTCGGCGTACGCCGTCACGACGGCGGCGGCGTCCGCGTCGCGCCCGGCGCAGACGAGGTCAGTGTGCCACGTGATGCGCGCGCGCCCCGCGCACTCGATGAGCAGCACGCGCGCGTCCGCGTCCTCGGGCACGAACGCCGTCACGCGCACGGACATGCCGTCCACGCTGCGCTCCCACGCCGCCCAGCCGAAGCCGTACTCCACCCGTGCCGCCCCGTCGTCGTCAAAGAGCGACACCGCGCCCGCGCGCGATGCCATGCGCAGCGTCTCCGTGCCGCGCAGCACCCACGGGTCGCACAGCCAGCGGTTGATGCGCCCGGTGTGCGCGTTGCGGTGCCACATGTGGCCCGTGCCCGCGTCCGTGGCGAGAAAGCCGAAGCGTCCGTTTGTCAGCACCTGGCTCCACGCGCGCGGCGGCAGCCCGGTGAAGGACACCGTGCCGTCGTCGTCCCAGTGCACGTCGCTGCCCGTGGGCAGATACCGCCGGTCGCCCGGCGGGGGCAGCAGCGGCAGCGTGCAGCGCGTGCGCGCCATGCCGGGGCGGATGGCCGCGGCCGCCGCCACGGCGGGGAAGGCTTCCTCTGGCACAAGGTGCACGCCGCCGGGCGCGCCGAGCGTGTGCGCGAGGTCGAGCGCCGCGAGCCACCCGCGCACCTTTCCGGCCGTCGGCTGCCGGTAGTCCCCGCCGTCGCCGCTGCGCAGCGCAAGGTCGCACGCCACGCCCAGTGCGCGCAGCAGCGCCCACTGCCGCACCACGCCGCGCTCCGCCTGCGCGCACCACACCGGCAGGTCGCCCGAGATGCCCTGCGCCCAGAGCGCCGGGCGCTCGAGCTGCCCGGGCGCTGCGTCCGCCGCCACGGCCGGAAACAGCAGGGGAGAGACCGCCGCCATCGCGCTGTCGAGCTCCGCGCCCGTCATGCCGTACTGCGCCGCGAGCTCGCCCGGCAGCGCCGCCGCCATCGCCGGCGGCAGCACGAGCGCGCGCTGCGCCGCCGTGAACGCATCGTCCTCGCGCGCGCCCACGCCGAGCGCAAAGCGCACGCGCCACGGCGTGTCCGGCGCTGTGTGCACCGGCACGCTCAGCTCCACGCGCCCCGCGCGCAGCCACCCCGGCACCGGCCCTTCGGCCCGCCACGTGCCCGGCCGGTCGCACGCGGCGCACAGCCACGCCTCCGGCTTCTCGCCGCGGCCGAGGTGCCGCAGCAGCAGCGCGTCGCGCCGCAGCACGCTCTGAAAGCCCAGCCGCGCAAACGCCGGGTGGTTGACATAATCCTCCCACGGTGCGAGCACGGCCTCGAACACGAACCGCACCGTGCCCTCGATCCCACGCGGGGACGAGAGCGTCAGCGCGCGCACCTCGCCGTTGGCGCGGCCGGGCACGGTCAGCGTCTGCACGGCGGTCACGTCCCCGTGCCGGGCGGTGAACTGCGCTGCGCGCACCGTAAAGCGCCACTGCGCGCCCGCAGCCGTGCCCGGCAGCAGTGGGCCGGAGAAATCGTCCGTCTCCAGCCGCACGACCGGCCCGGCGGCGGGGTCTGCGCGCGTGCCGCGGCGGCAGACGCTCAGCGCGTGCCAGCGCGCAAAGCTCTGCCCGGCCTCCGATACGGCGAGGCAGTACGTGCCGTTGGAGAGCAGCGCGCAGCGCGGGGCTTCGGCGTCGATGCCCGTGCCCTCGGCCGCATAGTCCGGCAGGGCGCGGCGGCGCGCCTTTTCGGCCGGCTCCTCCGCCCGCCGCCGCAGCGCCGGCGCGCCCAGCGGCAGCCGCTCGGACAGCAATGTCGCGTGCGCGCGCATGGCGGGGTCGGCGAAAAACCACCGCCGCACCTGATCTCCGCACAGCGCGTTGCACGCCGCCAGCAGGCTCATGCCCTGGTGGTGCGCCATCACGCAGCGCACGATCTGCCCGCCGCCACCCGTGCGCGCGCGGGTGCAGTCGAGCGCGTCGAAAAACCCGTGCTGCCCCAGCAGCCCGAGCGCCGCGAGTCTGCGCAGGTTGCGCATCGCCGCGCGCGGCTCGACCGCCAGCGCGAGAAAGCTGCTGTACGGCGAGAGCACCAGTTCCCTATCCATGCCCGGCTGCAGGGCCAGCGCCGCGCAGCCGTGCGCCTTGTAGCGGTAGCTCAGCGCGCTGTCGAGCGCGAAGTACGCGCTCTCCGACACGCCCCACGCCTGCCCCGGGCGCACGCGCCGCCGCTGCACGTACAGGCAGAACTTTGCGCTCTCCCACAGCAGCGAGTCGCGCACCGGCGGCAGAAACAGCTCCGGCATCAGGTACTCGAACATCGACCCCGACCACGACACGCAGCCGCGGTAGTGGTCTTTCTGCACCTGCGCGCGCGACAGGGCGCGCCAGTGCTCGCGCGGCACGTCGCCCCGCGCCACGGCGAAGTAAGACGTCAGCCGTGCCTCGCTCGAGAGCAGGTCGTAGTAACTCTCCGACCACTTGCCGCTGCCGGTGTCGATGCCGATGTGCATCAGCCGCCGCTGCGGGTCGTAGAGCGGGCCGAAGTCCATGCCGTCGCAGAGCATCTGCGCCCGCGCCGCGAGCTCGTCCCGCCCCCAGCCGCGCAGGGCGTTCGCCGCCGTGAGCAGGGCGGCGGCGCAGTTGCCGCTGTCCACCGTGGACACATACAGCGGCGGCATCGGCCGCAGCGTGCACGTGTGATACCAGTTGTAAAAGTGTCCGTTCCAGCGGGGTAATTGCTCCATGGTCGTGAGCATCCGCTCCGCCAGCGCCAGCCCCTGCCCGTCGTCGATGCCCAGCGCGTGTGCGCCGAGGGCGGACACGAGCGCGAGCCCCATGTTCGTCGGCGACGTGCGGTGCGCCGTGCCGGTCGGCGGCTGGGACTGCACGTTGTCCGGCGGCAGGTAGTGATCCTCGGCCGTGCAGAACGTCTCGAAATACTGCCACGTCGCCTTCGCCCAGCCCAGCAGCTCCCGCTGCGCCGCGCGCGATAGCGGCGCTGCCCCGGCCGCGTTCGGCGCGCCGAGCGCCGCCAGCACGAAGGGACTGAGCATCCAAACGATGCCTGCGGCCAGCCCCGTCGGGCTCGGCGTCAGGACGGCCGTGAGCAGGCCCAGCGCGCTCGCCGGCCAGAGCGCGCGCCAATATGCGCCCAGCCCGTCGCGCCTGCCCGCGCACTGCGCCGCCGTCTGCCACTGCAGGAGGTTTCGGTGCGACACGGCCAGGCGCCACAGCGCCGTCACGATGGCGGAGGTGTTCAAAATTGCCTCCCACGGCAGCAAAATCAGCCGCAGCACCGTCTGCGCCACGGCGCTGGCCAGCCCGTGCAGCACGTCGCTGTGGTAGCGCACGCGCGTGTCCGCCGGATGCACGATCGGCTGGCCGAGCGCGCGGATCAGCCCCTGCGCCAGCGCCAGCAGCGCCGCATACGCCGCCAGCCGCAGCCCCGGCCAGCGCAGCACGCAGCCGAGGAAGATGGAAATCCACGTCGCCGGGGCGACGAGCGACCGCCGCAGGTTGTCCGCCAGCCGGAACCGGTCGATCGGGTGCAGCGCCCGCGCGCGCCGGGAGAAGATCCACGGCGCGTTCTGCCAGTCGCCGCGGATCCACCGGTGCGCCCGTGCGCCCCAGGCCAGCGGGGCGGCGGGGAAGGTGTCCGTCAGCTCCACGTCGCCGAGAAAGCCGCCGTGCAGGTACGCGCCCTCGAGCGCGTCGTGGCTCAGCACGCGCCCTTCGGGGATGACCCCGCCGCCGCAGCAGTTGAGCAGCGCGCGCGCGTCGAGAATGCCCTTGCCCGGAAAGCCGCCGCGGTCAAAGCAGTCCATATACAGCTCCCCGCACGCGCCGCCGTAGGGGTCGGCGCCGCCCGGCCCTGCGAACACGCGCGCCCAGTCCGTGGCGTTCGCGCTCTGTAGCTCGGTGGCCATGCGCGGGTGCAGCAGGCCGTAGCCGCGCGTGACCACGCCGCGCTGCGCATCCACCACGGCGCGGTTGAGCGGGTGGAGCATCGCGCCCACGAGCGCGCGCGCCGCGCCGGGCGTCAGGCGCGTGTCGGCGTCGAGCGTCAGCAGGTACACCGTGCCGCTCAGGCCCGCCGCGTCCCCGGCGGCGCACTGCAGCGCGCCCGGCCGGTCGAGCACCAGCCGCGCCAGCTCCAGTAATGCGCCGCGCTTGCGCTCCCACGCGCTCCATTTCCCGTCGGGGGTCTGTACGCGAGGGCGTGTGAAGAGATAAAACCGGCTGCCCCAGCGCGCGTTGAGCGCGGCGATCTCCGCGCGCGCCGCGCGCAGGATGGCGGGGTCGATGCGCGCGTGCGCCATGTCTGCCTCCGGCAGGTCGGCCAGCAGGCCGAACGTGAGCTGCCCGAGCGCGTCGCGGTTGCAGAGGTAGTATTCCTCCAGCCGCGCGCAGAGCGCGTGCGCATCGTCCGGGGAGGTCAGCAGCGCCGCGATCACGCACAGCGTCCGCCCCTCCGGCGGGATGCCCCGGCGCAGCGCCAGCCGCGGCACGAAGCGCGGCTTCGTCACGCGCAGCAATACCGCATCGAGCAGGCCCTTGACTACCTCCGACACCGGGATCAGCAGCAGCACTGCGCCCGACACGCTTTTCGTGGCAAAGCCCAGCAGCAGCGACAAAAACAGCGTCCCCACCACGACGGCCGCGATGTACCACCCGCCGTCGCGGCGACGTTCCGGCGCGCCGAGCACCTCGCGCAGCAAAAACCAGCCCACGTGCCGCCGCGCGCCCTCGCTGCGCTGCGCGCGCGCGAGCACGTCCTCGGCGATCTCGATCTCCGTCCGGCCCGTCCGCCGCGCCAGCCGCGCCACGGTCTGCCGGTAGTGCGCGCGCGTGGCCTCGTCCATCGCGGGGTAGACGCCCACCGGGTCGCGCGCGAGGATGCGCCCCACGCGGTCGCACCGCTCGGAGAGCATGCCCCACGCCGCCGTGCCGAGCGCGCGCAGCGACGTGAAGAGCGCTGGCGCGGCTGCGCCGTCCCCGGCATAGCTCTCCGCCAGCGCGCACACCACGGCCGCCTGCAGCCCCGGCACGAGCAGGGCAAGCTCCGCCGTCTCGAGCGGCAGCGCGTCCTGAAACCCCTCCAGATACGCCTCCGCCGCCTTGACCGTCAGCGCCCCCTCGCACGCGCGCAGCAGCCCCGCGCAGCATGCGCCCAGCGCGGTCTGCCCGCCGGATGCGCGCACGCGCGCGTGCCGCAGAGCGGCCACGGCATCGCCCGCCGCGGCGCAGGCAAAGCTCCGGTTGTCGCGCAGCCACTGGCCGTTCGGCGTCTCGGGCGTGACGGCGCGCGCCATGCGCGCGAGCGCTTTTCCGGCGCGCCGGATGCGCCCGGTGTCCGCGCGCCGCCGGCCGGACACGGTCAGGGCGCGGGCGTCGCGCTCGCCCTGTGCGCGCAGGGCGGCAGTGTTGGTTTCGGCCATGAAGATCCCTCCAGAAACGGTTTGCAATACCGGAATTTTTCCCATCCGGCGCGAGAACTATGCGGTGACAAGAAAAAATACTTGACACCCGCGCGGAATGCGCGTATACTACTCGTGCTGTAAAGGAAAAATGGTTTACAGCGAGGAGGGACCCCACCATGCCGGACGAGACCGTGTGGCGCACGATGCTGTTCGATTTTTACGGCGATCTGCTCACGGACAAGCAGCGGGAGTATTACGACCTCCATTATAATCAGGACCTCTCTCTGGCGGAGATCGCCGCCAGCAGCGGCATTTCGCGTCAGGGCGTGTGGGACAACATCCGCCGCGCGGACGCCGCGCTGCGCGATACGGAGGCCCGGCTCGGCCTGGTGCGGCGCTTCGCCGCGCAGCGTGCAGCCGCGGCCGCGCTGGAGGATACGCTCACGAAGCTGCGCGATACCGTCGGCGGCGACGCCCGGCCTCTGGCCGAGCGGGCACTGCGGCAGCTTCAGGATCTGAAAGGATAGATACCATGGCATTTGAATCCCTGTCGGACAAGCTGACCGAGGCGTTCAAACGCCTGCGCGGCAAGGGCCGGCTCACGGAGGCCGACGTGAAGGAGGCCATGCGTGAGGTCAAGCTCGCGCTGCTCGAGGCGGACGTGAACTTCAAGGTCGTCAAGGACTTTGTGCGCAAAGTGACCGAGCGCGCCACGGGTGCGGATGTGCTCGAGAGCCTCTCGCCCGCGCAGATGGTCATCAAGATCGTCAACGAAGAGCTCACCGCCCTCATGGGCAGCGAGAACCAGAAGCTGAACATCAGCTCCCAGTCGCCGAGCGTCGTCATGCTCGTCGGCCTGCAGGGCGCGGGCAAGACGACCAACGGCGCCAAGCTCGCCGGTCTCATGCGCAAACAGGGCAAGCGCCCGCTGCTCGTCGCGTGCGACGTGTACCGTCCCGCGGCCATCCAGCAGCTTGAGACCGTCGGCCGCCAGCTCGACATTCCCGTGTTCCAGATGGGGCAGGGCGACCCGGTCGAGATCGCCAAGGCCGGCATCGAGCACGCGAAAAAGCACGGCAACGACCTCGTCTTTCTCGACACGGCCGGCCGCCTGCACATCGACGAGGCGCTCATGACCGAGCTGCAGAACATCAAGGCCGCCGTCAACCCCGCGGAGATCCTGCTCGTCATCGACGCGATGATCGGCCAGGACGCGGTGGCGACCGCGCAGGCCTTTGACGACGCGCTCGATATCACCGGCGTCATGCTCACGAAGCTCGACGGCGACGCCCGCGGCGGCGCCGCGCTGTCGATCAAGGCGCTGACCGGCAAGCCCATCAAGTTTGCCGGCATCGGCGAAAAGCTCGACCAGATCGAGCCCTTCCACCCCGACCGCATGGCCAGCCGCATCCTCGGCATGGGCGATGTGCTCACGCTCATCGAAAAGGCCGAGCAGAACCTCGACCAGAAAAAGGCCGAGGAAATGGCAGAGCGTCTGCGGCAGAACCGCTTCACGCTCACGGATTATTACGACCAGCTCCAGCAGATCAAGGGCATGGGCTCTCTACAGGACATCGCCGGCATGATCCCCGGCATGGACGCCAAGGCCCTCTCGGGCGCGAACGTCGATGAGAAGGCCATGGGCCGCATCGAGGCGATCATCCAGTCCATGACCCCCGGCGAGCGCGACAACCCCGCCATCTTAAACTCCAGCCGCAAAAAGCGCATCGCGGCGGGCGCGGGCACGAGCGTGGTCGAGATCAACAAGCTGCTCAAGCAGTTCGAGCTCATGCAGCAGCTCGTGCGCCAGATGTCCGGAAACAGCAAGGCCATGAAGCGCATGAAGCGCGGCGGCCGCGGCGGCCGCGGCGGACTCGGCGGGCTGGGCAATCTGTTCGGCGGCGGCCGTCCCTACGGATTCTAAATTGGTTCCAAGCTCCCGCAGGGAGCTGGAGATACAGAGAACTTTGATGGAGGTGAAGATACATGGTCAAGATCAGACTTCGCAGAATGGGCGCCAAGAAGGCCCCGTACTACCGCATCGTGGTGGCGGACTCCCGTTTCGCACGCGACGGCAGATGCATTGAGGAGATCGGCACGTACGATCCGCTGAGCACGGATAAGAAGATCGTCGTCGACGCCGAGCGCGCCAACTACTGGCTCGCCAACGGTGCACAGCCGACGGATACCGTTCGTGTGCTGCTCAAGAAAGCCATCGCAGCGGAATAAGGAGAGACCCCAAAGATGAAAGAGCTTCTGACCTATATTGTGCAGAACCTCGTGGAAAAACCGGACGAGGTCTCTGTGACCGAGCGCGAGGCCAACGGCGAGACCGTGTTTGAAGTGCGCGTCGCCGACGGCGATATGGGCAAGGTCATCGGCCGTCAGGGCCGGATCGTCAAAGAGATCCGCATCCTGATGAAGGCCGTCGCCCAGAGAAAGGGCAAGAAAGTCTCCGTGGAGATCATGGATTGACGCAGGAAACGCGCTGCACCCGTGCAGTGCGTTTTTTGCACCTACACCCAAAAAGGGGGACAACCAACGATGCAAAAACCGTATCTGGAGGCAGGAAAGATCGTCAACACGCACGGCGTGCGCGGCGAGGTGCGCATCCAGCCGTGGGCGGATGACGCGGCGTTCCTGCTCGGCTTCCGGACGTTTTATATCGACGGCGCGCCCGTGCACGTCGCGCACAGCCGCGTGCACAAGGGCATGCTCGTCGTGAAGTTTCAGGGCGTGGACGATGTCAACGCCGCCATGACGATGAAAAACCGCGTCGTGTCCATCGCGCGCGCGGACGTTACGCTGCCCGATGGGCAGTATTTCCAGCAGGACCTGCTTGGCATCGCCGTCGAGACCGACACGGGCGAGACCCTCGGCACGCTGCGCGAGATCCTGGACCTGCCGCGCGGCAGCGTCTACGTCGTGCAGGGCGACCGCGAGGTGCTCATCCCCGACCGGCCGGAGTTCGTGCGCAGCATCGACCCCGCCGCCGGGCGCATGGTCGTGCACCTGATCGAAGGGATGTGAGCGCGTGCGCATCGACATTCTCACCCTCTTTCCCGACACGATGCGCGCCATGCTCGGCGAGAGCATCCTCGGCCGGGCGCAGGCGCGCGGCCTGCTCGATATCCGCTGCCACCAGATCCGCGACTATACCGAAAACCGGCAAAAGCAGGTTGACGACTATCCCTACGGCGGCGGCTGGGGGCAGGTCATGATGGCGCAGCCGCTCAAAAGCTGCCTCGACGCCGCGCTCGCGGACAGCACCGTGCCCAAAGCGCGCCGCCGCGTCATTTACCTCTCCCCGCAGGGGGCGACGTTCACGCAGGCGAAGGCCCGCCAGCTCAAGGCCGACTATGACCAGCTCGTGCTCGTCTGCGGCCACTATGAGGGCGTGGATGAGCGCTTCATCGAGGCGTGCGTGGACGAGGAGCTGTCCATCGGCGACTTTGTGCTCACGGGCGGCGAGCTCGGCGCCATGGTCGTCACGGACTGCGTCTGCCGCATGGTGCCGGGCGTCCTGTCGGACACCGAGTGCTACACCGGCGAGAGCCATTGGGCCGGCCGGCTCGAGTACCCGCAGTACACCCGCCCCGAGACGTGGGAGGGCCGCACCGTGCCGGAGGTGCTGCGCGGCGGCAACCACGCGGAAATTGAAGCCTGGCGCACGCGCCAGAGTCTGGAGCGCACGCTCACAAAGCGGCCCGATCTCTTTCAGCAGACGCCCCCGACGCCGGACGAGCAGCGCCTGCTCGATAAGATCCGGCGCGACCGCAGCCGCCCGCAGCTGACAGAGCCGCCCGTCTGCCGCCCGGCGGCGGAGGACGACCTCCCGGCCATCTTCGCCATCGTGCAGCAGGCGCGCAATTACCTGCGCCGCCACCGCGTCGACCAGTGGCAGGGCGCGTATCCGAACGAGGACACCTTCCGCGCCGACATCGCGGCCGGCACGTGCCATGTGCTCACGTATCAGGGTGCGGTCGCCGCCGTGTTCACGCTCGCCTTCGCGCCCGAGCCTGCTTATGACGCGCTCACGGACGGGCGCTGGCGCTCGGATCGGGAGCACGCCGCCGTGCTGCACCGCAACGCCGTCAGCGCTGATTGGCGCGGTACGGGCCTGTCCGACCTGCTCATGCAGGAGGTCGAGCGGCTCGCGCGTGAAGGCGGCGCGCACGCCGTGCGCGTCGACACGCACCGGCACAACGGCGCGCAGAAAAAGCTCCTCGAGCGCCACGGCTACCGCTTCTGCGGCAACATCCTCTGCGATGAGCCGGGGCGCGACCCGCGCCGTCAGGCGTTTGAAAAGCTGCTGAAGTGAGGGCCTGCGTATGAATCTGACAAATCTCGCGGACATCCGCGCGCTGCTCGCGCGGCACGATTTTCGCTTTTCCAAGTCCCTGGGGCAGAACTTTCTCACCGCCGCGTGGGTCCCGGCCGACATTGCCGACGCCTCCGGCGCGGACGCGCGCACCGGCGTGCTCGAGGTCGGCCCCGGCATCGGCTGCCTGACCGAGCAGCTCGCGCAGCGCGCCGGGAAGGTCGTCTCCGTCGAGCTCGACGAGCGCCTGCGCCCCGTGCTGGCCGAGACGCTCGCCGGGTATGAAAACGTGGAGCTCGTCTTTGGCGACGTGCTCGCGCTCGACCTGCCGCAGCTGGTGGCCGAGCGCTTCGCCGGCCTGCGCCCCGTCGTGTGCGCGAACCTGCCGTATAACGTCACGTCGCCGCTGCTCACGGCGTTTCTCACCGCCGGTTGCTTCGACACTGTCACCGTCATGATCCAGCGCGAGGTCGCGCGCCGCCTGTGCGCCCGGCCCGGCACGGCGGATTACGGCGCGCTGACCGTGTTCGTCCAGTGGCACGCCGAGCCGGAGCTGCTCTTCGACGTGCCGCCGCACTGCTTTGTCCCCGCGCCGAAGGTCACGAGCACCGTCGTGCGCCTGCGCGTGCGCAAGTCCCCGCCCGTCGCCGTGCAGGATGAAAAGCTGCTGTTCACCGTCGTGCGCGCGGCGTTCAATCAGCGCCGCAAGACGCTCGTCAACGCGCTCTCGGCCGGCGTGCCCGGCTGTGACAAGGCGCGCGCCGCCGCTGCCGTCGCCGCCTGCGGGCTCGATGCGCGCGTGCGCGGCGAGACGCTCAGCCTGGCCCGGTTCGCCGCTTTGAGCGACGCGCTCGGCAGCGAGCTCGGCAATGGCGCAGGTTGACATAACGAAATGAAACAGGCCGTTCCATATCCGGAATGGCCTGTTTTCTATGCATTTATGTTGATTTACAGTTTACATAATACAGCGCGTCGAACGCACAGCACACCACCGGCAGCGATGTTGGAAAGCGGGGGAGCCCGAGGGGGCAACGCCCGCCTCGGGTGAGATCATGCATCGCCTTTGGCGCTGCCTTCTCCTTGCCGAGAGGGTGCTGAGCGCAGCGAAGCGGATGCGGTGGAAAGGTTCTTTCACTGCCGGTGCTGCCGGTGTTGCCCATCCATCCCCGCATACCGCCCGCCATCCCCGCATACGCTGGTAGCAAACCAGAACCGGGAGGGGAGCCTATGCCATACGAGGACAAGAAGGCCGCGCCGCAGCGCCGGCCGCACGCGGTCACGCTCGACGAGCGCAGCCATCTGACCGTCACGGGCGTCGACGAGGTCGTGCGCTTCGACGACACGGAGGTCTCCATGCGCACGTCGCGCGGGATGCTCACCGTGCACGGGGAGGGGCTGCGCGTCGGCCGCCTTGCGATCGACACGGGGGAGCTGGCCATTGACGGCGCGTTTGACGCGCTCGACTACACGGAGGAGACGGCGTCCGGCGGCGGCTTCTGGTCGCGCCTGTTCGGCGGATGAGCCTGCACCCGCTCGCCCAGCTTGGGCAGGTGGCGCTGGCGCTGGGGCTCGGCGCGGCGCTCGGGCTGCTGTTCGATGTGCTGCGCGTGCCGCGCCGCCATGCGCGCCGGGCCTTTCTCCGCGCGGTGCTCGACGCCGTGTTCTGCCTGGCGGTGGGGCTGACGGTGTTCGCCTTCGGCATGGCGGCCGGCTCGGGGCAGGTGCGCCTGTTCATGTTTCTCGCCATCGCGGCCGGCTGGACGGGCTACTTTGCCTGGGTCAGCGGACAGGTTTTGCCGCCGCTGGAGCAATTTTCCCGCCGCTGCGCGCAAAAAACGCGCCAATTTGCTGCCCCCGGACAGAAATTTGCAAAAAAAGTTTGGATTTCTGCAAAAAAACGCTTCCAAAATCGCCGCAGATGTTTTAGAATAGACTGTATTACTGGAAGCAGATACGATCCGGGGGGAGGTTCTGCAGACTGTGAAATTCAAAAAGGCAAGCATCTTTACAACGCTGGTCATCGCGGTGCTGATGGTGTACGCGCTCATCAGCCTGTTTGTGGTGCACCGGCAGACCCGGCAGCTTCAGGATCGCGCGGCGACGCTGCAGCAGCAGGTGTCCGAAATGACCCAGGCCAACGCCGAGCTGCAATATCAGATCGACCACAGCGAGGACGACGACATGATCGAGTCGGTCGCGCGCGAAAAGCTCGGTCTGGTCAAGCCCGGTGAAAAGATTTTTTACGACACGAGTGATTGAGCAAGGAGAAACGAACCATATGCAGGTGGAAGTCGGAGCAGTTGTGGAGGGTACCGTCACCGGTATCACGAAGTTTGGTGCGTTTGTGAGCCTGCCGGACGGCAGGAGCGGTCTGGTGCACATATCCGAGATCGCCAACACCTATGTCAACGACGTCAACGAGTTTTTGAAGCTGGGTGATAAGGTGAAGGTGCGCGTGCTGGCCGTGACGCCGGATGGGAAGATCAATCTGTCCATCAAGAAGGCAGAGCCCGCGCCCGAGCGTCCGAACAACCGCCCGATGCACGGCGGCCGTCCCGGCGGCAGCCGCCCGAATAATAACGGCGGCGCACCGCGCGCCGCGCGCCCGAACAACCGTTCGGCCCAGCCGGCGGGGCAGGTCAGCGGCCCGAGCGGGGACGCTGCGTTTGAAGACCGGCTCAAGCAGTTCATGCAGGAGTCGGACAGCCGCATGGCCGGCAACCGCCTCTACAGCGACCGCACGCGCGGCCGCCGCCGCGGCAGCGGCCGCGGATAAAACCAAAGACGGCATCAGGCCCCACTGCGTTTGCAGTGGGGCCTTTTTCCGAAGGAAGGAGCCCATCATGCAGGTCTACTTGAGTGAACACATCGCGCCGTCGGCCTATGCCCGGCTCGCGCGCCATTTTGAGATCGTGGACAATTTCGACCACCCCGAGCAGCTCGCCGCTATGATTATCCGCCGCGCGGTCGTGCCGCGCGCGGTCATCGCGCGCGCGCCGAACCTGAAGGTCATCGCCATGCACGGCGTCAGCCGCGACACGATCGACACCGCTGCCGCCGCCGAATACGGCGTGCCCGTGCCGAATGTGCCGGGCCTCGGCGCGCCGGCCGTCGCGGAGCTGGCCGTGGCGGATCTGCTGGCGCTCAACCGGCAGCTGAAATTTGTCAACAACGGCCTGTGCGCCGGGCGCTTCGACCACTTCGGCGCGGAGGAGTTTGTGTGCCACGAGATGACCGGCCGCACGCTCGGCCTCGTCGGCACGGGCAACATCGCCCACCGCGTGGCGGACATCCTGCGCGCGGCGTTCGACGTGCGCGTCCTGTGCTGGAATCCGCGGCGCACGGCCGCCGAGTGCGCCGCCTGGGGCTATGAGCAGGTGGCGACGCTGCCGGAGCTCTTCCGCCGTTCGGACTTCGTGAACGTGAGCATCACGCTCTGCGATGCCACGCGCGATCTCATCAACGCGCCGGTGTTTGCCGCCGCGAATCCGGACCTGCTGCTCGTCAACACCTCGCGCGGCGGCATCGTCAACGAGCACGATCTCTATGTCGCCCTCACCACGGGGCAGATCCGCGCCGCGGCGAGCGACGTGTTCGTGCACGAGCCCCCGGCGTGTGATGACCCGCTCATCCACCTAGATAATTTCATCGCCACGTTCCACATCGGCGGCAGCACGTATGAGTCGCTCGAGCGCGTGAGCAACCGCGCCGTGGACTACGTGTTCGAATATACCGGCGTGCCCGAGCAGAAGGAAGTCATAGGATCCTGACGGGGTCTCCCCGGTGTAAGGGCCGCGGCAGAAAGCCCCGGAGCATTGCTGCTCCGGGGCGGCTGCAGCCGTTTTCTGTGCGCTTCGATGCTGCGGGCTGCGTAGGGCACGCGGGAAGCATCCGTTTTTCCGACAAAAAAACCCCGGAGCCGAAGCTCCGGGGTTTTCCTATGTTCGCAAATTACATGGCGAGCCAGTTCGGCAGAGCATCGGAGATCGCATCAACGATCGCCTTCGCCTTGTCCTCACCGCACTTGCCGAGGATATCGGAAGCGATGCCAAGACCAGTCTGAATAAGACCCATGTTACTTTACCCCTTTCGTAAGATTTCCAACGCCGTCCCACACAATAGACGACATCGGATGGTTGGTATTGCCGGTTACAAGTGCATTATACGCAAGAAACGGCCAAAACTCAACGGACACATACCAACGATGTGTAACAAATTGATTGAATTTGTCATGAACTTTGATGTCAAATTGTTGTCAAATGCAATTGCCGTTCTGCTGCTCGCTTTTTCGACTCCGATATGGATACCTGCGCGCCGGTTGCCGGGTTTCGCGGCCAAAATCGGCGTTATGGAAACCGTTTTTCCACATTGCCAACAGACTTTTCAACATAAATGCGGTGCAATTAACGATGTTATGTAAACAAACCGCCGTTTCCCATGGTCTTTCCCGGCTCTCCGCGGCGGCTCTTCCGGCCGGGCACACCTGTCCACTGCAGCCGCACATTTTTGCCTGTCCGCGCCGTCCCGCACCGTGCGCTCCGCCCGCGCCGTCTGCCCGCGCTGCCCGCATCGCACCATCCTGCACCGTCCCGCCCTGCACCGCGCGCCCCCCACACCATCCCGCACCGCGCGCAAAAAGCCCCGGGAGCGTTCGCTCCCGGGGTGGGGTGCTATGGGGCGGCAGTGCCGGCTCACGCGCCGATGAGCTGGCAGTAGCGCATGATGATGGTGGCCGTCTGCGCGCGCGTGGCGCTGCCATTCGGGTCGAGGTAGTCCAGGCCGTTGTCGTGCGCATTGCCCACGATGAGGCCGTTGCCGACGGCCCAGGACATCGCGGCGTAGGCCCAGTTGGCCACACTGCCGGCATCGGGGAAGGCGCTGATCGGCGCGGCGTTCCCGGTGAATTCCGGCGCGTACTTGACCGTGTACCGGTACAGGAACGTGACCAGCTGCTGGCGCGTGATGGCGGCGTTGGGCGTGAACGTAGTCGCGCTCGTGCCGGAAGTGACGTCGTTGCAGTACGCCCAGGCGACGGCGTTGTAGTACCACGCGCCGGGGGCGACGTCGGTGAACGGCAGGTAGTAGTAGCTGTAGTCGGCCTGATTGCCGGAGCGGTTATAGAGGATCTTCACGATCTGTGCGCGCGTGCAGGCCGTGCTTGGCGAGAACGTGCCCGCGCCGACGCCGTTCATCAGCCTGTTGCGCACGCAGTAGTCGATGCCCTTGTGCGCCCAGTAGTCTGGCCCGGCCACATCGCGCAGGCCGTAGCTCGGGCAGCTCGGGCCGCCGGTGCAGGTGCTCGCGCCCGTGGCGGGAATGGCCTCCGTCCGGGTCTGGCCGCAGACGGTGCAGGTGAAGGTGCGCATGCCGGGCGTGGTCTCAGTCGGCGCGGTGGTCACGGTGCCGCCGTCCCACTTGTGGCCGGCCGCGTCGGTCAGGTTGCGCCGTTCGGTCGCGCCGCAGCCGCTGCAGGTGTAGAGGTCATAGCCGCCGTCCGTGCACGTCGGAGCGACGTTCTTGGTGAACTGATAGTCGTGCGCGCCCGTGGCGGGGATGGCCTCCTCGCGGATATCGCCGCAGACGTTGCAGGTGAAGGTGCGCACGCCGGGCGTGGTCTCGGTCGGCGCGGTGGTCACGGTGCCGCCGTCCCAGTCGTGCGCGCCGGTGGGCGGGAGCTCTCTGGTCGAGACGACCTCGCCGCAGTTGGAGCAGATGGTGTCGACGCGGCCGGCCTCGCCGCAGGTGGCGGGCACGGTGCGCTCCGTCGTGCCGTAGTCGGTGTGCAGGCACGCGCCCTTGTCGCTGACGGTGTAGCCCTGCCACTTGCCGTCCGCGTCGAGCGTCCAGTTCATGGCGGGGTTGTAGTGGATGGTGACGGTGGCGGGCTCAAAGCTGTGCGCTTCCGAGTTGCCCGGCTCGACCGTCGGGGCCGCGCCGTAGCAGCGCACGTCCTTAAGCGCGGTGCAGCCGGTGAAGGCGTTGTAGCCGACGTGCGTCACCGTGCCGGGCAGGTCGATGTCGGCCAGCGCGGTGCAGCCGCGGAAGCAGTCCTCGGGGATGGTGCTCACGCCCGCGGGAATGGTGACGTCCGTCAGCGCGGTGCAGCCGGTAAAGGCGGACGCGCCGATCTCGGTCACCGTCTCGGGGATGGGCGCTGCGGTGAGCGCCTTGCAGCTTTCAAACGCGAGATCGCCGATGGCGGTCACCGTGCCGGCGTATTTGACGTTCAGCAGCTTCGTGCAGTCGGCAAAGCACTTGCCGGGCACGGCCGTGATGGCGGTGGGCAGGGTGGTGTTCGTGAGGCTGGCGCAGGAGTCGAACGCGCCGCGGCCGAGGCTCTGCAACCCGTCAGGCAGCGTGACAGCGGTCAGCCCGTTGCCCGCGAGACCGAAGTCGCCGATCCCGGTCACGCCCTTGGGGATGGACAGACCCGTGAGCTTGGAGCACATGGCGATGCCGTAGCGGCCGATGCTCGTCACGCTGTCCGGCAGCGTGACCTGCGTGGCGGCCGGCAGGAAGAACAGCGCATAGTTGCTCACGTTCGTGACGCCGTCCTTGATGACGACCTTTTTCAGCTCGCCCTCCAGCTTGAAGTTGCCGAAGCTCGTGAGCATACCCAGCGCTTCATAGTTCCACCACGGCGCAAGATTGCCGTTGGGGAAGTCGAAGTCGGGCATGGCGCCGGTGCCGGAGATGGTCAGCGTCTGTCCGCCGAGCAGAGAGCCCTTCACTTCCCGGTGCAGGCAGTTGTTCTCACCGAAGTCGCCCGAGGTGGCCGCGTTCGTAAAACTGCTGATGATGGCATCCGTGTTGAGATCCGGGATCTCAAACTCCTCCTTGAGCTGCTCGATCTTCTCCTTGATGAGCTTCTCGGCGATCTCCTTTTTCAGATCGTCGAGTCTGCCGGCCGATGCGTTCACGGTCAGGCCGGAGAACAGCCCCACGACCAGAACGAGACACAGCGCCAGCGAGAGCACGCGCTTTTTCATCCTTTGTCCTCCTTTGTTGTGATGCGTGTGTACAACCGTAATACCTATCTGTCGAAAATATACCATATGCCTGGGAAAGTGTGCAATGGGGATCGCCGAAAAAACGTTTTGAACGTTACATTTTGTTGCATTTGTGTAAACAAAATGTGCATTTTTTCGCGCCCAAGCGCGCACGACCCGTTGCAAAAGCGGGGCGCGTCCTGTATACTGGCCGTGTAGACATTGTTACCGGAATGTCCATTTCGGAGGGAGGAACCATATGAAAAAACGAGTGTTGTCGCTGCTGCTGTGCTTTGTGCTCGCGGCCGGACTGCTGAGCGTGTGCGCACCGCCGGCGCAGGCGGGCACGATCGCGGATGCGTTCGAGGACTTCATCGAGCAGCCGGATCAGATCAAAAAGCTCTTCGGCAACGAAGTTGCCCACGGCGACTGCGGCCCCGCCGGGGACGAGGCCAGCGTACATTATAAAATTTACGAGGTCACGAACCCCACCGTCGTGCAGGACAACCCCCTCCTGCAGCAGATCTGGCAGGAGCACGACTACCGCGAGGACGCGCAGTATTACGGCGTGTATATCTTCGGCAACGGCCCGATGGCGGACTACGCGGTCAAGGGTCAGAAAGCCCCCTGGATGGGCAACGTGGAGGTCACGGAGTATAACGACAAGGGGCAGAAGCTCGGCACGACCGTCGTGGAAAACCTCGGCGAGGAGTATCTGGCTCTGGCCTATATCGCCGGTGCGACCACCGAGAAGTGGGATGGGAAAAAACAGTCGTTCACCGGCGTCACGAACGTCGGCGACCGCGCCTTCAAGGACTGCCAGTACCTGACGTGCATGTTCCTCGACGACGGCATCACCACCATCGGCGACCATGCGTTTTATGCGGACGAGTACCTCTCGGCCATCAACATGCCGCGCAAGCTCGAGCTCATCGATCAGTACGCCTTCTACGGCTGCGACACGCTCACCTTCGTGCGCGCGGGCGCCTGCAGCCGCCTCAAACGCATCGAGGATCATGCGTTTTACAGCTGCACCATGCTTGCCGAGCTGCGCCTGCCGAACGGCCTGACGTATATCGGCCCGTGGGCCTTCGCGTGGGACCGCATCCTCGGTCAGGAGGACACGACGCTCGGCCTGCCGTCGAGCCTGCAGGTCATCGACACGGGCGCGTTTGCGTTCGTCAACCACCACAAGAACCTCAACATTCCGGCCAACGTCACGCGCATCGGTGACTACGCGTTCATGTGCGATTATTATATGAACAACCTCACCTTCAGCCCCGGTGACAAGCCCCTCACGATCGGCAAGGCCGCGTTTGCCGGCGATAACCACATGAAGTCCGTCGACCTCTCCAACCGCGTCGCGCAGATCGACCGCTGCGCCTTTGCCGGCTGCGAGCTGCTCGAGGAGGCTTACTTCGGCGACAAGATCGACACGATTCAGGCCCGCGCCTTCACCAGTGTGGACGCCGCGCTGCAGCTCGCCATCAAGACTGTCCTCAACGGGATTCTCGCCCCGGACGATCCGGATGGGAACGAAGAGCACGCGGATGATATTGCTGCGGGCCTGACCCAGATCGCAAAGGTCACGCAGCTCAAGCGCGCCATCTTTAAAAATGCCCCCGCCAAGAGCATCTACGGCGCGGCGGACACCAACAGCTCCTTCCCGCGCGACTGCGTGGTCTATTACCCGCAGGGCAGCTACACCTGGGCCGCCGAGCTCAAGGACGACGGCACGTGGCAGGGCTACAAGACCGGTCTCTGGCACGGCGACCACATCGCCCAGTTCGCCGACACGGTCGTCGACCCCACCTGCACCAAGCAGGGCTACACGCACCACGCCTGCACGGTGAAGGGCTGCACCTATGACGCCGTGGACGACACCTATGTCGCCGCCACCGACCACACCTGGGTCGAGGCGCAGACCTTCCCGGCCTCCTGCACCGAGCAGGGCACGGTGTTTTACAAGTGCTCTGCCTGCGGCGCGACCCGCACCGAGAAGATCGCCGCGCTCGGCCATGACCTGAGCCGCTGCGACCTCGTCCCGGACGCCACCTGCACGAAGCCCGGCCACGTCGTCGGCACGTGCGCGCGCTGCGGCGTGAAGATCGACGAGGTCATCCCCGCCAAGGGCCATGACTACAGCTATGCCGACGTGCGCACGGAGCCGACCTGCACCGAGTCCGGCCACTACAAGGGCACGTGCCCGCGCTGCGGCAAAGATTATAACGATACCATCCCCGCCCTCGGCCACGACTGGGGCGAGTGGGTCGTCACGCAGGAGCCGACGTACACGACCACCGGCTACCGCTACCATGTCTGCACCCGCACCGGCTGCAACACGCGCGTGGGCGAGGACATCCCGAAGCTGCGGGACCATACCTGGGATTCTGGCATCGTGACCACGAAACCGGACTGCATTCATGCTGGTGTCCGCACCTATACTTGCACGGACTGCGGCGCGACGAAGACGGAGACAATCCCTGCAACGGGTGAGCATACGTTTGTTGCCAAGGAGATTCCGGCCACTTGCACGACGGGCGGTTATATCCTGTGCACATGTAGTGTCTGCGGCACGACACAGCGATATGACGCTTCAGAACCGCTGGGACACAAATGGAACAGCGGGCAAGTGACAACGAAGCCGACAGAAGATATGGCAGGTGTCCGCACCTATACCTGTACTGTGTGCGGGGATACCAAAACGGAGACGATTCCGGCGACCGGTGTGCATGCGCATACTTGGCAGCTGACAAAGCGTGCTCCTGCAACTTGCACGGAAGATGGTTATGACCTGTATACATGTGCAGAATGCGGAGCTGTAGAACACCGCAATGAAGTGGCAGCGTTTGGCCATAAGATGAATGCAGGAGAGGTCGTTATTAAGCCGACTGCAACAACATCCGGGGTTCGAGTTTATACTTGTTCCGTCTGTGGAGAGACAAAGGCAGAAACCATTCCTGCTACCGGTTTGCCGTCTGTCTGCCCCGGCGGGCCGACCTGCCCGGGCTACGCCTTCCGCGATATGCCCGCGCCGGACAACTGGGCGCACGCGGGGCTGGATTACTGCATCTACCGCGGCTATATCAACGGCCTTTCGGCCACGACTGTCGCCCCGAGCGGCACGTGCACGCGCGCACAGCTCGTGTGCATCCTCTACCGCATCCAGGGCGAGCCGAAGGTCGTCGATGGCTATGAGCTCGACAAGCTCCGCGCCCCGTTTGACGATGTGCCGCGCGGCCAGTGGTATACCAACGCCATCTGGTGGGCGAAGCTCACGGGCATCGTCAACGGCACGGGCGCCACGACGTTTGACCCCAGCGGCCGGATCACGCGCGAGCAGCTCGCCGCCATCCTGTACCGGTACACGGCCAAGTACGCGCCGGACGCCACCGGCAACGCCGCCTCGCTCGCCGCCTACCCCGACGCCGGCAGCGTGTCGTCCTATGCCCGCGACGCGATGGCCTGGGCCGTCGGCAACGGCCTTATCGGCGGCCTTCCGCACGGCAAGAGGGACTATCTCGAACCCGGCGGCAGCGCCACGCGCGCGCAGGTCGCAACCATCCTCATGCGCTATAAGCAGGCCACGGCCTGAGCGCAGACACAGCACGCAAAAGTCCCGGAAGCGTTTTCGCTTCCGGGACTTCTTTCCTTCGTGCAGTTTACATAACTATTTTTCAGTGAAAGGCACGACAGCGACTGATTGCAGCGAAACCGGCGCTGAGTTTACATAACGCTTAACCCTTCCGCCCGCGCAGCATGGCCGCGATCGTCACGGCGCTGTAGCCGCTCTGCTCCCAGAGGCCGTTGGGCACGGTGCCGCCGTTGCGCAGGATGAGCGTGATCTGCCGCCGCGCCTCACTGCGCGCGGCCTTGTCCGCCGCTTCCTGCGCGGCCTTTTCCTCCTTGGCCTTCTTGTCGGCGGCGGTCTTGCGGTCGGCCGCGTCTTTGGCCTGCTGCTGCAGCTTGCTGTCCGCGCGGTCGTAGTCCGCGTCGTCCATGTCGAGCAGCGCGGCGATCTGCGCCTTCGTTACGCTGTCGCGGCTGTCGGCCGCGTCGAGCATCGCGTCGATCGCGCTCAGGCGCGTCTTGCGCTCGCCGTTGTAGCGCTCGTAGGCGAGCTGCGCCAGCTCCGGCAGCTTGCCCGCGAGCATCGCGCGGTAGTATCCGCCCGCCTGCTGCGCCGCCGCCACGGCCGCCGTCGAGGCCCGTCCGCCCGTCAGCGCGGCCGCCGCGCCGAGGGCGTTGGCCGATGCGAGATCCGCCTGCCGCTCATACTGCTGGCGGTAGGCGGCGTAGAGCTTGTCCGATGCCGGGTCGTAGTCGAATTCCTCGCCGAGCAGCGCGTCGAGCATCTGGTCGATGCGCGCGCGCTGTCCGGTCGTGTCGCGCTCGGTCAGCAGGGACTCTGCCTGGCGGCGGTGCGTGTCGTCGTAGTCCGGCACGTCCTCGAGCGGCAGATACTGCGCGTAGTCGTTCGACTGCGTCACATCGGTCATGCCCTCGCCGCGGATCTTCGCGTTGCGCTGCTGCTCATAGATCGCGGCGGCCGCGTTGTCGCCGCGCTGCGCCGCCCGCTCCATGAGCGCGGCGTAGTCGGTGTCCTTGTCGTATTTGTATTTTGTGGCCATAAGGTCTCCTTTCTTCAGTGCTGCGGTCCGGCGGCGGTCTCCGTGCGCGCGAGCGACAGCAGCCGCCATGCCCCCGTGCCCGTCAGCCGCAGGCGAAAGTGGTCGCACCGGCGCGGCAGCACCGGCAGCGTGACGGAGCGCTTCGCACCTGCCGCCACGGTCGCCAGCGTGTGCCACACGCCGTCGGAGTCATACTGCACCGCCGCCGTGACACTTGTGCCCGCGTCCGCCTCCAGCCGCAGCTGCACGCGCAGCAGGCGCTTGCAGTCCGGGCTGCCGCTGACGAAATCGCCCGTCTCCAGCATGCTCTCCAGCTGCGCCGTGCTGCCCGTGCCGAAGCGCCAGACGCCGCTCGGATCCTGCGCGTAGAGCGCGCCGTCGTGCCGGGCGAACCCGGATGCGTGAAATGTGTCCTCGCGGCTCCACAGGCCGCTGCGCGTGTCGTATACGAACAGGTGCCAGGCGTTTTGCGGATCGTGCGCCGAGAGATACCAGCGCGTACCGTCCGTGCCCGCCGCGCCGGCCGTGAGCGTGCGCCCGAGCGCGTCGCCGATGCGCACCGGCCGTCCGCCGGAGGTGCGCGCCGGCCCGGCGGGGGAGAGGTAGTAGAGCGTCTCCGCCGCCGTCACGAGCGAGCGGCCGGAGTTTTTCTCCGTGCCGAGCGCCGCCGAGGCGATGAGCTGGAAGTTGTCCGGCTTCGTGCCGTAGAGCCGCCAGAGCCCATCCGGCTTGAGAAACACCACGCCGCTGCCCGTCGCCGCGCAGCCGGAAAAGTTGCCCGGCGTGCCGACGTCCACGCTCCATGCCGCCGTGGCGACCGTGCCGTTTTCGTCCGTCTCGTACCAGTACCAGCTCAGCGGGTCGCCGAGCTTTGTGCACCAGACGGTGTCCTGCGCGCAGGCCCAGATGCGGTTGGCGTATGTGCATGCGTGCAGCGCCAGGGGCATGCGCCGCGTGACCGTGATGTGCTCGACCGCTCCGACGGCAGAGAACGTGTCGGGGTCGAACACGAGCACCGCGCCCGCGATGGCGCGGATGATGTAGGTGCCGTTGTCCTCCGGCGTGGAAAAGCCGCTGAACGTCACGGCGTCGCCCACGCGAAAGGGCGTGTCGATGCCGTTCGCGGCGACGGAATCGGCGCGCGCGCCGCTGCTGTCGTCCGAGCGCTGGAGCGCCACCGTGCCGCTCCAGCTCGGCTCGGCGCTGCCGAACGTGCCCATATCCGGCCGGTACCAGACCTTGTCCGGCCAGATGAGCACCGTGCCGCCGAGCTCGGCGAACACCTTCGGACCGTTGACGAGCGTGCAGCCGTCGACGGGCGTGCCGTTAAAATACAGCGTCTGGCCCGTGCACCAGAGCAGTCCGCCGTCGACGGCGAACAGTCCGTTCGCGCTGCCGCCGCCGGTCGGATAGGTCAGCGTGCGGCCCGGCCGCGTGGAAAACAGCGGCGCGTCGGCCGCCGAGCCGTTCGTCATCTCGTAGATGCCGCCCTCCGGGCAGCCCGGCCGGTGGTCGTAGCCGCGAAAGTCGGTCTGTACGCGCCGCGTCACGGGCATGGCGCGGGGAAATGTGGGTAGATGCATTGCCTGCCTCCTTACTGGTTCGTGGTCTGCCCGCTGCGCAGCTCGGCGCGCAGCCGTTCGAGCGCGGCGGGGTTGAAGTTTTCGCGCCCGAGGTTCGTCAGCGTGTACTGCAGCGCCTCCAGCAGCCGGACGATCGTCTCCTCCAGCGCCGTCACGCGCGCGTCGAGCCCCTCGGCGCCGGTGCGCTCCGGCAGCGGGAAATTCAGCGGGGAAAAGTCCGTCATGCCGCGCCGCCTCCATCCCCGTCTCCGCCGCCGCGGTCGGAAATGCCGGCGCGCAGGGCGGCGATCGCCCGCATGAGAAACTGTGGCATCGGCGCGCCGAGCGCGCCCGCGTTTTCGGCGATGCTGCCCAGCTCCGTCAGCAGATACCACGCCGTCACGAGCGGGCACAGCAGCACGTCGTAGTCGATGCCCAGCCCCGGCACGCTGCCGAGCAGCACGCGCAGGGCAAAGTCCAGCAGCGCCGCCACGAGCACGCCCGCCACGCTTCCCGCCTTGTGCCACAGGCCCTCGCGGGCGGCGCGGCTGCTCCACGTTCCGGCGCGCAGGGCGGCGGCGCTGCCGGTGGCATAGTCGAGCAGCATGGCCAGAAACCATGCCGCCGCCAGCCATCCCGTCCAGCCCCAGAAGGCCGTCAGCGCTGCGGCCGCCGTGCAGGCGGCCGCTTTGATCGTTGTGAGTCGGTCCATTTATGTCTCCTTTGCCTGATCGACCATCCGCTGGCACACGATCAGCGTGCGCAGCATGTCCAGCGAGAGATCCAGCTTGCCGCGTCCATTGCCCCGCAGTGCGCCACTGTCGATGAGCCGCTGCGCATCGCTGCGCGCCCACGCGGGCACGTCGTCGATTTTGTTGTATCGTGTCATGGGTTCTTCCTCCTCTTCGTTCGGGTGTCCCGGCGTCAGCATGGCCAGAAATGCCGTCCACTGTGCCGGGTCGTCCACCCACGGCATGGGGCAGCGCTTGCCCGTCACGTCGTAGTGCCGCAGCACGTGCTCCGTGTCGATGCCATAGCGCTGCATGATCTCCCGCGCCAGCGCCGCGGCGTTGGCCACGGTCTCCGGCTTGATGTAGTAGCTGCCGTCGGCGCGCTTGCGGCTGCACATCTCAATGCCGATGCTGTTGCCGTTGCGGCACTCGGGATGCCAGTACGCCCGCGCGCCGCAGTGCCACGCCGTGTCGCACTCGAGCACGGACTGCATCGCGCCGTGCTCGTCGCAAAAATAGTGCGCGCTGGCCTGCAGGCCGCCCACGCGGTGGTAGTAGTCGCAGTTGTTTTTTGCCGTGTCGCCGTTGTTTGCCGTGTAGTGCATCACAATGTACCGCACCGGCTGCGTGCGCCCGGCGCGGTAATTTGACGGATCGCAAGAAATAAATTCCATCAGCTCTCCGCCTCCCACGCCGCCGCGTAGTCCGCCGGGCTATAGGCCGTGTCGGCCGTGCAGCGGTACATTTTCGCGTTGTAAATCGCGTACTCACCGGCGTGGTACATATCGTGCGCGCCAGTCGGCTGCACGAACGGCCGGGCGGTCGCCGGGCTTGTCCCGTGCAGCGGGCGGTTAAACGTGTGCCACGCCGCGTTGCCGGGTTTGACGTCAGGATATGCCGCGTTGTCGTAGGCGGCAAAGCACGTCCACGTCTGCCCATCGGCATTGTAAACTTCACCAACCGCGTGCGCGCCTGCCGCCCAGTCGGGGAAGAGCACGCGGATGCCCAGCCGCGCGTTGTCCTCCGCCACCGCATCGCGCGCCGCGACGATTGCTGCACGATATGCCTTTGCTTCGCCGCGCTTCATGCCGTCACCCCCAGGATCACGTTCAAGGCTTCTGCATCTGAAAGCTCGTCGGCATCGCTCGGCTCGGGTTCGGGCGGCAGGTCGTATGCCTCCCACGTCAGGTCGGTTTTCAGCCGGTAGCCCTTGCCCTCGGCGGCCGGACGGTTTCGGATGACCGCCAGAATCGCATTGTACTCGGCTTCGGTGATCTCGGTGCCGCCCGCGCCGGTGCCGATGGCGATGATGTAATGATTGGATGTTTGTTTGTAAAATCTCATATTTGCGCACCTCACGCTTCGGTAAACCACAAAATAGTACGCACGCCGAACCCCTCTGTTACAACGAATTTTTGTGCATCAACGGCCTGCACGCGGTTTGAACCGCTGGTGCTTGCATCAAGCGTCCAATGGCCTGCAATGTTGCTCGCGCTATACGCTTTATAGCCTAAACTCGTATAATTGCTGTTCGCGCCGCCAACCCCAAAGATGGAGATACCGCCAACGTCTTTTTTTGCGATATAAAAAGCAATCGGATTTGTTTTATCAACCGCGCCTGTCGGCAGCGGCACGACCACAATGACGGATGGCGCAACGCCAAGCCCATGCTCGACTGTAACACTGCTTAATCTATCGGCCGGAGTGAATGTTCCGGATGCAATGTTCCCACTTCCGCCACCGGCCGGGATGCTGTCGATCAGCGCCGCGAACGCATCGAGCTTTGCGCCGTCGGGCACGGTCACGCCCTTGTTTTGCATGGCGGTTTTCATGGCGGCCTTGGCGCTCTGCAGCCTTGTCAGATCGGTCGAAATGCTCATACCGTCGCCTCCTCACATCGCCGCGAGCGCGGCCGCCAGCCCCTGCATGGCCGCAAGGTCGGCGTAGAAATTTGCCTGCGTGTCCGTGTAGCCGCCGCTCTGCGCGGCGGCGTATGCGCTCTGACCGGCAGCGCCCGGCGTGCCGGGCTCGCCCTTGTTGCCCTTTGCGCCGGGGTCGCCCTTGTCGCCTTTTTCGCCGGGGTCACCCTTTGCGCCGGGGTCGCCTTTGTCGCCTTTTTCGCCGGGATCACCCTTTGTGCCGGGGGCGCCGTTTTTGCCCGGCGTGCCCGGATCGCCCTTTTCCCCGCGGAACGCGCCGGAGTCCTTTGCCGCCTGCAGCGCCGTGTTCACGGCCGGGCCGAGCGCGGCGGGGGAGACCTTCGCGTCCCACGCGGCGGCCCGCGCGGCCGTGATGCCGTCGAGCACGCCCTTGTTTTCGTGCGTGTGCCGGGCGGCGCTGTTGGCGGCGATCTGCGCCGCCGCGCCGGGGGTCGCGGCCGCGGTACCGTTCGTGCGCTGATACCACTTGGCGTACTCGTCGAGCGCCGCGTTAAAGAGCATCATGCTGTCGGCGTAGTGCGCCGTCTCGTGCGCGGCGTAGTCGCACATGGCGATGACGTAGTACACGTACAGCCGGTCGAACGGCGCGGGCACGAGCAGCGCGGTGCTGCGCGCGGTGTCCGCGTCATAGGTGATGCACGCCTCGGGCGCAGTGCCGAGGATGCGCGTCTGGATCATGCTCTCGCATTCGTTGAGCCACAGCAGCTTTGCCGCGTCGTCCCATGCGTTGGGGCAGATCGTGTCGATGCGCGTGAGCGCCTGCTGAAGCGTCGCCATGGTCAGAGCCCCAGCGCGCCGCTCTCGGCGGCAAAGCGGGCGGTCTCGCGCTCGATGAGCGCGCCGGTGCGCGCATCCTGCGCCTCACCCTGGGCGAGCACGAGCGCGAAGCGGCGCGGGATGATCACGTCCTCGCCGCGCGGGATGCGCACGGTCTCGCCGTTGACGGTCACGACCTTGTCCTCCTTGTAGCTGCCGTTGTCGCGGAACAGACGCACGGTCACGGGTTCGCTCAGCCAGGCCTCAGCGGCGGCGCGGTCGGTCTTTTTTCTGGTTGCCATAGTTGTTTCCTCCTTGTTGTAGGTGCGCCTCCCGCCGCGCGGGCGGGAGGCATGGGGTGGATTTCTTTACTCGGTGTAGGTGCTGCAGGTCTCGATGCGGCGGATGGCGCTGTCGTCGAGACGCACGGCGACCTTCGTGGCCTTCCAGCCGACGCTTGCGCGCTGGTTGAGCGGGTCGCCCGTGCCGGCAGAGCCGAGCTGCTTGACGATGTGCTCCAGACCGCCGCCGGTGATCTCGGTCGTGCCGTAGCCGTCGGCGCCGAGCACGAGCGTGACGTACACGTCGCGGCCCTGCGCGCCGGCCTCGCCGGGGTAGATGATGGCGTTGTCCTCGGCCGTGACGGCGGCGTCGACGGTCATGGAGCTTGCGGTGTTGGCCGTGACGGTCACGCACGCATTGCCGATGAGCACCTGGCGGCCGACGAGTGCGCCGGCCTGGACCGTGCCGCCGTCGAACGGGAAGGTGGTCTTGCCGCTCACCGCGCCGTTCGTGAGCAGGGTGCGGCTGTCGCCGGCAAGATCGGCCGCGTGGAAGATCTTTGCCTCCGTGCTCTCGACGAAGCGGCAGCCCTCGATCTTGCCGATCTCGCCCTCGTACATGTGCTCGGTGTCGACGTACTGGTGGGGGGCGAGCCACTTCGGGTCGTTCATGAGGTCATAGGCCACGTCGGGGTGGATGATGACCGGGAACGCGCCGTCGATGCGGCGGCAGTTGGCGTTTTTGAGCGCGCGCACGGCGCGGCGGATGCAGTCGACGGTCAGGTAGTTGTTGTCGGCGGCGCTGGCGTTGCCGCCCTGCAGCAGGTAGCGCGCGGACACGGACTCGTCGGCATACTGCACGTTGTCGCCGCCGACGAGCACCTCGCGGGTGATCGTGTCGAGCGTGCGGCCGGCCTGCGCGCCGAGCAGCTTCGTGGCCATGGTGAGGTTGTTGTCGATGGCGGTCAGCAGCAGCAGGTCGCTCATCTGGATGTAGCCGCCGTACTGGCGCACGGCCGCCTCGACGGTGGTCATGCTCAGGCTCTGGCCGTCGGGGGTCACGCCCTCGGTCAGGGCGGTCAGCGCCTTGCCGAGCGGGGCGAAGCGGCGGAACTGGATCGTCTTGCCGCCGTTTGCGGGGATGGGGTGCTTCTGCGCGAACTGGTCGTGCACGAGCTCGGGCTCGGCCGCGTCGATGAGGTAGTCCGAGTAGAACGTCTTCATCTCCTCGGTCAGGCTCTGCTGGGTGGTCACCTGCGTGTTTGCGTCAAACAGGCGCAGGTCCATGTGGATGTTTTCCATACTCATGTCTCCTTTTTTCTCTGCTGTCCGCTTCCGGGGACAGCGCCGGGGCAGCGCCCGGCCGCTGCGCTGCCGTTGGGTTTTGTCTCCTGCGCGGGGACGCGGCCGGTGTCCTCCGCAACGTGGCCGGGGTAGGCCGCGGCGAGCTGCCGCAGGCCCGTCACGGCCACGGTAAACGCCGCGCGCACATCGGCCCGGTCGTCCGCTGCGATGGCTGCGTGCCCGGCGCAGAGCGTGCGCTGCACGCCCTGCGCGCCCAGCGCATCGAGCGCGCCTGCCAGCGCGCACACGAGCGCCGACGCCCCGGCGCACACGATGTCTCTGCCCGGGCAGAAGTCCGCGTGGCCGTCCGCGCGCAGCACGCACCGCCCATCCCGGCGGATGTACGCGAAGCGGGTCACAGGCTCAGCTTCACGCGCTCGCCGCGCTCCGCGCGCGCGGCGAGCGCCGCGCGGTCGGCGCGGCTCATGCGCGACACGTCCGGCCGCACCACGATGCCGGCGCCGCCGCTGCCCAGCCCGTTTTCGACCGGGCGCAGACCGCGGGCGCGGATGTGCTCGCTCACGCGCTGCTCGGCGCTGCGTCCGGCGCGCAGACAGGCCGTCTCCAGCAGCGCCTGCGCGTGCAGCGCAAACCATGCCGTGCGCACGTCTATGCCTGCGCGCAGCAGCGCGCAAAACCGGGCATCGTTCAGCGCCGCGCCCAGATCAAAGTCCGGGCACTGCGCCGTCAGCTCATCCGCCTCGTGCGACCAGCGCGCGGCGGTCTGCTCGGCCGCACGGCGCATGTTCTGCTCCTGCCTGCGCTCGATCGCGCCGCGCAGCGCGCCGACGGTCACGGCCTCCTCGGCCGGCGCACGCGGCGCGGCCGTTTCGGGTGCTGCGGGTGCGCTCTGCTCCGGCGCGGTGGGGATGTTCTGTTCGTTCATACTCTGTGCTCCCTTCTGCCCTCAGCGGGCGCTTGCTGTGATGACGCGGTTTTTCTCTGCCTGCGCCCGCAGCAGCGGGTCGGCGGACGTGTCCGTGCCCGCGTCCGGCGTCTCCGGCTGCGGCGGCACGATGCTGCTGCGCACGGCCTCAAGCACCTTGTCGCGCCCCGGAAACTGCATCATCTCCAGCATCGGCACGGCCTGCTGCGCGAACGCGGGGTTAAAGACCCCCAGCTGATACAGCTGCCGTGCCAGCTCGTTTTGCGACGCGGTCGCGTACGGGCTCTCCTTCTGCGCGTGCACCGACACGTCGAATGCCGGCGCGCGCAGCAGCGCCATGCCGTCGGCGTCCATGCCCACGGTCCTGGCCTGCAGCCCGGCGTTGGAGTACGTGCAGAATGCGTAGCCCTGCGCGCCCGGTGCCGCCACGCGAAACGGCCGTGTCTCGGTGTAGTACGCGCGGATGAGCTCGATCACGAGCTCGACCACGCGCTCGAACGCGCGGTAGCTCGCGCGCAGCGTGTCGCGGCTGGACTTGCTGCCGGCCTCCTGCAGCGCCGCGATGGCGCTCGCCGCCGTCACGCCGCCGGACACGCTGCCCTGCGTCACGTCGCGGCTGTTGCTCGTCTCCTTGAGCTCGTCGATCTTCAACTGCAACATGTTCACCCACTGGCCGTCGAGGTTGTAGAGGCTGATCTGGCGCAGCCGCTCGTCGTCGATGCTGCCCTCGACCTCGACGAGCGGCTTCGACCAGTCGAGAAATTCCTGCGCGTTCACGCCGCAGCCCTTCTTGACCCAGAAGCGCGGGGTGGACGCCTTCATGCTCATCTCCAGCAGGTTGCCGCTCAGGCGGTCGATGTACTGCTGCGGGTCTTTGCTCACGGCGATCATGCCGAAGCCGCACGGCGTGCCGGCCTCGGGGTAGAGCACGTCGAACACGACCGGGTACTGCCCGTGCGGGTAGAAGCCACCGGCCATGGCGGGGTCGTTCTCGCTCGCGTAGAGCAGGTCGCGCCCGGTGAATTTGATCAGGTGCAGCGCCGTGCCGCCGCCGGGCAGCGGCTTTTTGTAGTACCAGTCGACGACGATGCTCTTGTTCGAGGTGTCCACCGCGTCGTCATACAGATACTGTGCCAGCTCCACGCCGCAGTTGCCGGGCCGCGCGTCGGGCCAGGCGGCGGAAATGTCGTCGTTGTCCATGAGCGCGCACACGAAGAGGTTGCGGCTGGCCTGAATGTCCGTGATGCCCGGCTCCCAGAACAGGTTCAGCAGGTCGAGCTGGCGCACGGCCACGTCGCCGAGGCCGTTGCTCCCGGCGCTGTCCCAGAACACGCCGTAGGCCGCGCACCCGTGCTTGAGCTTGTACCACCACGCATCGGACCACACCTGCTCAAAGTGCGTCTTTTCCAGCACGGCCGGCACGATGGCCGACAGTGCCTTCGCGTCCGGTTCATCCTGCTCGCTGCGCGGCAGGATCACCGCCTCCGGGAAGCTGTCCATCGCGTCGGCGTGCTTCGAGACAATGGCGTTGAACAGCCACGCGCTCGTCGGCTCCACCACGTCGCCGCCCTGCTCGCGCCGGCGGTCGCGCAGATACTGCCAGTGCCGCAGGCGGTACCACTGCTCGTCGGCGATGATGCGCGCCTCGAGCGCGCGCTTGCCGTCCTTGTACCGGCGCAGAAGCTCCGTGCCGCGCGCCACGTCGTCCGGCGTGATCACGGGCGCGGCCATGTCCGGCCCGGCCGCCTCTGCCGCCGCCGGCATCGCCGCCGCATCCGCCGCGCGGTAGGGCATGGGGTTCGTTTTCTCGTTTGTCATAGACTCTCCTTTGCTGCCGTTTCCGGCGAAATGGTTTACATAACTTTTCGTATTTTGCGAGAAAAAGAGACTGCCGTCGCAGTCTTTTTATGTTTACATAACTAATCGCTGCTCAGCGGGTCGAACACTTTCGGCGTCCGTTGTACCACGGGCCGCGGCGCGATGGGGTCGGACTGGCACAGATACCGGATCTCGTCGGCGATGTGGTCCTCCTGCCGTGTGTCCACGTCCTCGGGCGCGTGTGCGTCGTAGCGCAGCAGCGGCAGCGTGCGCCGCGTGTCCCGGCAGTTGCGGAAGACATACAGCATTGGCAGCCCGGCAGTGTCGAACGCCAGCCGATAGTGCACCTGCATCCAGCCGGGCAGGCGCTTGTGGTCGCCCGGCTCGAAGTACACGCCGTACCGGTCGGCAATGTCGGCGATGCTGTCGCCGCGCGATGCGTCCCAGATCGCGGGGTCGGCCACGCCGCGGATGTCCCGGCCGCGCAGATAGGGGTGCGTGGCCTCCGTGGTGCGGATCTGCTCGAAGATCTGCTCCGGCGTCCAGCGCACGCCGGTGTCCGGCTCGCCGGGCACGCAGCCGTAGAGCTCGAGGATGCGGTACAGCCGCCCGTCGAAGTCCACCGCCCACCAGCCCACGGAAAACGGCTTGGCGTACCCGAAGTCGAAGCTGCGGTACACCCGCCACGTGTTCGGGATGTCGAACGGCTCGATCACGTGCGTCCACTTCCCGTCGGCGTAGTGCGCGGGGTCGTCGCGCCACTCGGCGAATACCTGCCCCTCGTACACGTTCCAGTCTCCCTCAAGGTGCGCGCGCCGCCGTGCGGGCGGCAGCGCCTCCAGCCGCTTGAGATAGCCGGGGTCGCGCTGCATGAGCACCTGGTTGTCGTAGACCTTCGCCGGGATGAACACATAGTCTGCCGGGTCTTCGCCGTCGTGAAACGCGCGGTCGATGAACAGGCGCTTGATGTAGGCGTGGCCCGGCCCGCCGGGGTTGCACGTGTAGTAGATGCGCGGGGCGAAGTCCGTGCGCGTCGTGCGCAGGCAGGTGGCGATGAACGTCAGCCAGTCGGGCTCGAAGTTCGTCGCCTCCTCGAAGCCGATCACCTCGTACTCCTGCCCCTGATACTGGGCGCAGTCGCTGTCGCTGTCGCAGTAGCCCATCACGAGCCGCGACCCGTTCGGGAACCGGAACGCGCGCTCCGCGCCGCTCCACGCGGCATAGCCCGCCAGCTCCCGCTGCAGCGGCAGGATGTGGTTGGCGCGCAGCTCCGGCAGCGTCCGGCGCAGCAGCAGCAGCTTCAGCCCCGGATAGCGCATCGCCAGCAGCACGAGCTTGCGCCGCATGGCCCAGCTCTTGCCGCCGCCGCGCGCCCCGCCGTAGGCGATGTTGGCCGCCTCCGCGCGGAAGAACGCCTGCTGCCGCGGGTTCGGCGTCTCGCGCCGCAGTACCTTATAAATATAGGGTTCGTTTTTGCGTGCCATCGCGCCTCCTCACTACCGGCTCCACTGCTCGAGCGCGCCCTCGAAGCGCAGCACCTCCGGCTCGGCCGCGCCCTCGTCCTTCGCGGGCGCGGCCTTGCCCCGCTCGTGGCCGAGCACCATGCCCGCCGCCTTGAGCCGCAGCTCCGGCTTCACGGACGCATCGGCCACCATGGCCGCCAGCTGCTCGAGGATGCGCTCCTTCTCGTCCTCGAGGTCGATCATGTCGCGCGCTCCCGGTACGAGAGCACGTAGTCCTCGCCGTCGGCAGCCGCCGCGAATTCGTAGGTCTCCAGCGCGTCGTGCACGGCCTGCTTCGGCAGCCGCAGCGTCGCGCCGTCGCCGCAGCGCACGCACAGCGCAGCCAAAATCGCGCCCGACAGGCCCAGCAGCTCCTCATACGCCGCGCGCTGCAGGTCGGTGTTCGTCTGCTTTTTCATGTACCATCCTCCTTGTTTTCTTCCATGGCCGCCGCGCGCAGCCGTGCGCGCCGCCGCCGCTGCCGCTCGCGGCTGGCCGCCCGCTGGTCGATCAGGCGGCCGGTGTAGTCGCCCCAGTCGTGCAGCCGCCAGTCTGCGTCCACAAACCCGGACGTGCGCAGCGCCACCGCGAGGTCGCCGGCCCGGCGCTCGCTGAACTGGCAGATCTCCGCCAGCTGCCTTGCCGGCAGGGCGGACAGGTCGCCGTCCGGCGCATTGTCCAGTGCCCACAGCCACAGCAGGCACATGTGCCCGAGTGCCGCCGGCGTGCGCAGCCCCAGCGCGTCGCGCAGGGCCAGCAGCTTGCGGTGCTGCGGCAGCGACTGGTGCAGTTCAATCCATGCCATGCCCCGGGCCGCGCCCGGCCACGGATCGTTTCCGTTCTTTCATTCCGGCGGTCCCTCACCTCCTTACGGTTTACATAACGCTGCACCTCCGCCGGTTCGGCGGCATTTTCCCCGCCGAAGCGGCAGCTTTGGCTGTGGAAGCCGCGCATTTGCCCGGCTTCGCGTCGGAGATCGGCTGCGCTTGGCCGCACAGTGTCGGAAGTTGCCCCTTCTATTTCCATTTTATTATGCATTTGCATATCTGTCAAGCAAAATATTATGTATGTCACAAAAAACATTCCGCACCGTCCGCGCACGTCCGCGTGATCACGACCGGATTCTCCGCCTCAGAAGTTTACATAACGCCATTTGCGGATCCTGTCGAAATCTCTGCGTCCCCACTTTCCGCGCCAAAACCGGGCGCAATTTGCCCGCCGCGCCCCACGAAGGTTGGCAGAGAAAGCAAAAAAGGTTGCAATTCCGTAACAGTAGGTGTAAGATAAGCAATTGTGTGTATGTGTTATGTCAACAACCAACAAAATACCGGAACATAAGGAGCCATCTATGAAGAAACGAATCCTCAGCCTGGTGCTGACGCTGTGCCTGCTGGCGGGGCTGCTGCCCTGCCTGACGATGGGCGCCGCGGCGGCCAGCCGGGTAGACGCCGCGCCGTATGCGAGCGTGGAATATGCGAAAAACGCCGACGTGAAGACGGGCACGGTCCGCTATGTCTGCCAGGTGCCGGCCTATACGGATCTGTTCTGTCCCGAGTATTGGGGCAGCTATAGGAACTATGCCAACCACGAGTGCTTCACGGCGTGCATTTCCATGGCGCTGTCGTACCTCGGCCTGGACGCCACGCCCAGCGCGCTCGGCGATTACTGGCGCAGCCGCGGCCACTACGGCGCGCCTTTTGCCACCACGCCGGATGACGTCGCCTTCAGCGGCGCGACGTACAGCAAGGCCTCGCTCGCCGAGGCCATCGCGCGCTACGTCGGCGGCGAGGGCAGCTACAGCCCGCCGATCATCCACCTCAACGGCTACTCGGCCAACGGCCACTATGTCATGATCATCGGCCAGGTCTCGGCCACGGAGTACCGCGTGCTCGATCCGGCCGTGAAGTCGATCTATTCCATGACGCTCACCAACGGCAGCACCGTGCATTATTTCAAGGGCAGCGAGCGCATCACGGAGGCGGTGCAGTACTACTATCCGGTGCACCACTGGAGCGCCTGGACGGCCATCGAGACGGACGACGGCGCCGTGAACATGAAGCGCACCTGCACCGACTGCGGCAAGACGGAAACGGCCAGGATCCCGGATCCCTGCGTCGGTGACGAATACTGTGCCGGCGGCGTGTTTGACGATATGCCGGCAGCGAGCAACTGGATGCACGAGGGCATTGACTATTGCGTGCTCTTCGGCCTTATGAACGGCGTCGGCGGGAACCGGTTCGACCCCATGGGGCAGACGACGCGCGCCATGCTCGTGTCGATCCTCTATCGGATGGCCGGCGCGCCGGACGTGTCCGAACTGCCGGAGGCGCCGTTTGTGGACGTTTCGGACGACACCTGGTATACTGACGCCGTGCGCTGGGCCTATGCCAACGAGGTCGTGCTCGGCACGGACGACACGCACTTTGCTCCGGCTGCCCGCCTCACGCGCGCGCAGCTGGTCACGATGCTCTACCGCGCCTACGGCCCGGAAAAGGGCGTCCGCCCGCGCCCGATCGGCGGCTATACGGACTGGAACGACGCGCCCGACTGGGCGTATTCCGCCACGACGTGGGCGGTCTCCATGGGCATCCTCTACGGCACGAGCAGAACGGAGCTCAGCCCGAATACCGGCGCCAACCGCGCGCAGCTTGCCCTGTTCATGACGCGCACCTGCCGCCTGCAGGGAGAGCTGGATTCCTGAAAAATCCGGACAAACGGGTAGAATCGTTTCGCAAAGTGTGCAAAAATGTTACATCATCGCAATAATGACCAATGAATTATGGTGACATGTGGGTTACTATAGGGCCAGAAAAAACAGCGCCGGTGTTTGCCCGGCGCAGGAACGGAGGCACACTTCATGAAGCAGAACCGGACGCGCACGGCGCTCGCGGATGCATATATGCGTCTGCTCAACGACTACACGATCGACCGCATCACGGTCAAGATGATCACGGACGCCGTTGGCTGCAGCCGCAAGACGTTCTACTATTATTTCACGGATGTTTACGTGCTCACGCAGTACGTGTTTGAGCTGCGCGTGCAGCAGTTTCTGGACACGAACGGCAACTTCGAGACCATGCGCGAGGGCTTTCTGACGCTGGCGGCGAACCTCTCGAACGACCGGCAGGCCATCCTGAACATCTACCACGGCTACGGCAAGGAAGAGCTCGAGCGCTTCACGTGGGAGACGAGCGATTACTATGCCCGCCAGGTCATCACGCGCTACGCGCAGAACATGGACATCGCGCCCGAGGATCTCGAGGCGATCATCCGCATGTACACGGACATGATGTTCGGCATGCTCATCGACTGGATCAACAACGGCATGGAAGGGGACTATTCCCGCAAGCTGGACATTGCGCTCACGGCGCTCATGCCGGTGCTGCGCGCCAACTGCCGCAGCGCGAAAGCGGCGGCGGCCAACGGCCAGTAAACCGCATAAAAACACCCGGATCTCGTGAGAGATCCGGGTGTTTTTTTCGATTGCAGGATCACTGCTCGCAAAACCGCATCAGCACGGTCGCAACTTCGGCGCGTGTGCCGGTCTTCCGCGGTGCGAGGGTGGTCGCGGACGTGCCGGCGATCACGCCGGTGCCCACGGCCCAGGCCATGGCCTCACGCGCCCATGTTGACACGCGCGCCTGATCCTGATAGCCCGCGAGCGCGCCGTCCGGGCCGCTGAGCGCCTGCTCGCGGCCGGCGTAGCCGTAGAGCATGGTCACCATCTGCTCGCGGGTCAGCGCTTCGTTCGGCGCAAACCGCGTCGGGGACACGCCGGCGACCACGCCCGCGTTGTACGCCCAGATGACGGCGTCGGTGTACCAGCTGCCGCCCGCGTCGGTAAACGGGCAGCTCAGACCGCGCACGGACGGCGCGCCCTCGAGCGCGTAGAGCACCTGCGCGAACATGGCGCGCGTCATCGTCGTGTTGGGCTGGAAGCGGTTGCTGCCCATGCCGTTCATGATCCGGCCGTACTTGACGTAGTCCACGGCGGGGGCATACCATGCGTCCGCAGCCACGTCGTCAAACAGGCCCGTGTAGCTTACGGTCTGCTTGCTGGTCATGTAGTCGTCCGGCAGGCTGCGCAGCCAGGCGAGGCCCGGCTCGCCGCAGTGGGCCAGCCCGATCACGAGCAGGTTTGCCAGCAGCGTCATCGTCGTGCCGGGGTATTTGAGCGCCATCTTCGACAGGCGCGGCGCGAGCATACCCATCGCGGCCTCGATGCCCGCAAGGTCGTAGGTCAGAACGCCGTTTTCCTGCAGCGCCTCGACCAGATAGCCGGTCAGGAGCTTGGCGGCCGTGCCGTTTTTGATCATGCCGGGGATGGTCAGCGAGTAGAAGAGCTTCTTCCAGTTGTCCTGCACCTTTTTGGCGAAGTCCTCGGCCACGCCGGAGGTGTCCTTATCGGCCGCACCGAAAATATCCGCCAGCAGGGCCACAAGGAAGTCCTGCATGTTCTCCGCATAGTCTTCGCGTGAGGAGGCGAGGCACGTCGTGATCGCCTCGCAGAGGTCGGCGTAGAATTCCTTCTGCGTCATGTTGACCTTGAAGATCTTGCCGAGATCGCCGCTCGTGATGTCCTTCGGGTCAATGCCCCAGGCCTGGAAGTAGTCGGGCCAGTAGATGCCGCCGTTGTTCGGGATCTTCACGAATTCCCTGAGCATGGCGGCCTTGTAGGTGAGGTAGTTGTCGTCGCCCTTGGTCGGCACGACGCGGTCGACGCCGTAGCGGGCGAAGTCCCAGTTGTCGAATGCGACGTAGGTCACGAGGTCGTTTTCATTGACGAGATTCTGGATGTTGTCATACACGCGGCCCTGCACCTGCTCTTTCATCGCGCCCATGGGCGGCTCATAGCAGTAGCAGTACAGGTCGTGCGGGCTGAGGCTGACGCCCGCGCCGAGGCTGTAGCCGTTGTCGAGCGCGCCGCCGACCATGTTGGACACGGCCGCGCCGCGGCTGTAGCCCGCGATCCAGATCTTCACCCGGCCGGAGATGCCGGTGTCGGCGATGTAGCCGCGCAGGTAGTCGAGCACCTGGTCGCGGCCGAGGGCGAAGCCCTTGTGCTCGCCGGCGGCATCGAGCCGGGCGTTGCCGCCCCACTCGGCGTGGTAGTTGTTGCCGCGCACGCCGACGGCGATGAGCGTGTAGCTGCCGCCGTTGTCGCGGATGGTCTTGCTGGCGCAGCTGATGCCGATGGAGTCGGCCTCGGCGGGCTGGAACATCCATTTGTTCGACTGGATATTCTCAAAGCCGCACTGCTCGGCCATGGACACGAAGTTGCGGTTGCCGGTGGCGTAGTTGTCCGTCTTTTCGGAGTCCTTGCTCGTATAGGCCGCGAACGCGAGACCCATGGACATCAGCGCGAGATCCTTGCGGTACGTGTAGCCGCTTCGGGTGAACAGATCGTCGCTGTACGTAAAGGCCGCTTCATAGTCGTGGGTGTCGACCCCGTGACCGGAAGCGTAGCGTACCGTGACGGTCCTGGCGTCCCCCGTGTCCGCCGCGGCGGCGGCCGGCACGAGCGACACGGTCAGCACCAGACACAGCAGCAGGCTGATGATGCGCTTTTTCATGTTCTTTCTCCTCCCATTTGTCGTTGGTCTGCAAGTTCAGATACAACCAATTTTATTATACGTATGAAAAATGGAAATAGCAAGGAACAATTTTCATCCGCCTGTTCAGGCCCGGCAAAAAAATGCCCCGCAGCGCCCATGGACGCTGCGGGGCAGAAAATGTGCGGTGTTTATTGCCGGAACATGGTGTAGGCGCGGCCGTCGCCGACGGCGTCGGCGATCATCATACGGTCGCTGAGCACGGAAAAGCGGTAAAACGCCACGGCGTCTTCGCCCGTTCCGGCGTAGATGGCGCCATCGCGCAGGGAGCATTCCTTCTCGCTCAGGCCGGGCAGAGAGCAGGTCGCCGTGCCGTCGTCGGCAACGGTCAGCTCGCCCGCGTCGCTGCTCCAGCTTCCGGTCAAAAACGCCTGCGCGTAGCTGTCGTCGCGCATGATGACCTGATTGGTGTCGGAAAAGCCGATAAGCTCCATGAGCTTCTGCGCGGCCTGCGCGTTGGTCATGCCGGACGCGAGCGCAAGCTGGCCCAGGCTGTCGCACAGGTGGGCGTTGGTGAGAAACAGGCGCTTGTCGCTGTCGGAATAATTGCGCGCGGCGAGCACGGTGTAGTCGGCCAGCGCGGCCTGATAGTCCTGCGCGCTGTAGGCCTCCGCGGCCGCGGCGTAGATCTGCGGCAGGCTCTTGGCCTCTATGGTGTCGAGCACGCCGCTGTAGGCCGCAAGGTCTGCGTCGGTGTAGGTCTCGCGCAGGTCGTCGAGATACATGAGCGCCTGCGTGTACTGCCCGGCCTGATAGAGCCGGCCGGTTCGGATGATCTCCGTGCGCAGGCTATTGTCCCCGGCGGGAAAGAGCTTGACGTCGCCGCGCAGGGTCTCGGCGGTGTCAAACTGGAAGTTGCAGATCGCGTCCTTGACGCGGCTGTTCACGGCCGCGTCCTGCGAGGCGACGACGGCGAATCCCGCGCCGACGGCGATGAGCACGATGGCGATGCCGATGAGCAGCGCACGCAGCCGTTTGTTGTTCCAGATCTTTTCGTGCAGGACCGGCCGCCCGCACTGCGGGCAGCGGCGCGCGCCCTGCGGCAGCTCCGCATGGCATTCGCGGCATTGCATATGCTGTTCCCCCCTCACGATGGTCGCGCCTTTTTTTGACACAAACCAGACGCAACGCTCATTATAGCCGATTCCGGTGCGCAGTGCAAGCCGCGCGGCGGGAAAAGCCGCGAAAACCTGTCAGGAACGCGCTAAGAAAGCGGTAAGGAAAATTGCGCACATGGCGCTGTTTGTCCGCTTGACATCCGGTGCGGATCCGGTAAAATAAACCTGTAACCGGTATTGCCGCCAATCTGTCCGGCGCCGAAGTGTGTGCGGCGGCGGAACATCAAGAAAGGGGTAAAGCAGCATGAACGCAAATGCATTCGTCCACTGGGGCCTCGGCCTCGCATCCGACATTCTGGAGATCTGCAAGGAGGGCAAGGCTGCCGCGATCGTTGACGCGATCGACAAATGATATCCCAAGCTCCTGTAAGCAGAAACAGGAAAAATGGTCCCCCGGAGCATCGCTCCGGGGGATTTTTTGTGTCGAACCGTACCGATTGGGTGAATAACCACGCACGCAGAGGTTGAAATCCGGCGAAATGCGCGCTATACTATCGCCAGACCAGATCCCACTGGTCATTGTTGCTGTAAGGAGCATATTCTCATGCAGAAGTTTGAAAAGCACAGCCCGGTCGTCGTGACCGAGGTCACGACCAAGCACGAGCTGCGCCAGTTTATGCAGTATCCCAATCGGCTCTATGCCGATAATCCGAACTACATTCCCTCGTTCTACGGCGATGACCTCTCGGACTGGACGCCGGGCAAAAACCCTGCGTTTGATTATTGCGAGGCGCGCTGCTGGCTGGCCCGGCGCGACGGAGAGATCGTCGGCCGCATCGGCGCGATCCTCAGCCACAAGGCCAATGACAAGTTCGGCACGCACCGCATGCGCTTCAGCCAGGTGGACTTCGTGGACGATTCCGAGGTCTCGGCGGCGCTGTTCGGCACGGTCGAGCGCTGGGCGCGCGAAAAGGGCTGCGACCAGGTGCACGGCCCGCTCGGCTTCACGGACATGGACCGCGAGGGTATGCTCGTCGAGGGCTTTGACCGCAGAAGCCTGTTTTTCACCAACTACAACGCGCCGTATTATCTCGAGCACCTCACCCGACTCGGCTACCGCAAGGATGTCGACTGGATCGAGTACCGCATCACCGTGCCCGAACCGGGCAGCGCGGAGGCCGAGCGCCTGCACAAGCTCTCGGAGTTCATCCTCAAGCGTAAGCACCTGCACGTGGCCACCGTGCACCACAAGAGCGAGTACGGCCCGTTTGTCCGCCAGGTCTTTGAGCTGGTCAACGCAGCTTATGCGCCGCTCTACGGTGTCGTGGAGCTCTCGGACGAGCAGATCGAGCGCTATGCCAACAAGTTCATCCCGCTCGTAGACCCGGACTTTGTCTGCTTTGTGGTCGACGAGCAGGATCAGCTCGTGGCCTTCGGCGTCACGGCGCTTGACCCCTCGGTCGCGCTCAAGCACTCCGACGGCCGCCTGTTCCCGTTCGGCTGGGCGGGCGTGCTCAACGACCTGCACCACAGCGACACGCTCATCATGCTGCTCACGGCCGTGCGGCCTGATCTGCAGACCGAGGGCATCAATGCCGTCATGATGGATCATGTCTGTCAGAGCTGCAACCGCCACGGCGTGCGCTTTGCCGAGACCGGCCCGATGCTCGAGCTCAATGACCACATCCTCGCGCAGTGGAAGCGGCTCAAGAAAGAGCAGCACAAGCGCCGCCGCTGCTTCATCAAGGATCTGGATCATGACGTCAACGCGGCCAACGCCGCCGCAGCGCAGACCGAGACCCCGGAGACGGAAAGCGCCGAATAACGCGGATGCGAAAGAAAAAATGACCAGCGCGCCGGCTTTGCCCGGCGCGCTGGTTCTTTTCAAGCCTTCTCCCTGCGGAGAAAATGATGTATCATTTCAAAGGTGTTTGAGCAGCAGGGGAGCCCGAGGGGGCAAGGCCCGCCTTGGATGAGATCACGCATCGCCGCAAGGCGATGCCTTCTCCTTGCGGGGAAATGGTGCGTGATTTCCTATGTGTTTGCGCCGCAGGGGAGCCCGAGGGGGCAAGGCCCGCCTCGGATGAGATCACGCATCGCCGCGGTACGCCGCGACGGATGCCGTGGAAGGGCCGCGGTTTTTTCCGGCGCTGCCGCCCATGCACCGCGCTCCGCCCGCACCCGCAAACAAAAAAGACGCTGCCGCGGCAGCGCCTTTTTCCTATCTTGTTGTTTCTCAGCCCTTCGCGCGCTCGAGGTACTCGCCCACGCGGGTGTCGACGCGGATGCGGTCGCCGGGGTTGATGAACAGCGGCACCTTGATCTCAGCGCCGGTCTCGAGGGTGGCGGGCTTGGTGGCGTTGGTGGCCGTGTTGCCGGCGAAGCCCGGATCGGTGTCGGTCACTTCGAGCTCGACGAACGTGGGCGGCTCGACCAGGAACACCTTGCCCTTGTAGGAGCTGATGACGCACTCCATGTTCTCCTTCACGAAGCGGAAGTTGCTGCCGAGCGCGCTCTCGTCGATGGGGATGAGCTCGTAGGTCTCGGGGTCCATGAAGTAGTAAAGGTTGCCGTCGTTATAGCTGTACTCCATCGTCTTGCGGTCGATGGTGGCGCTCTCGAACTTGGCGGTGGGGTTGAAGGACGTCTCGGTCACGGCGCCGGTGATGACGTTTTTCATCTTGGTGCGCACGAAAGCCGCGCCCTTGCCGGGCTTGACGTGCTGGAACTCGACGACCTGCATGACCTGGCCGTCCATTTCGAAAGTAACGCCGTTGCGGAAATCGCCTGCAGTAATCATATAGGAATCCTCCTCAAGAATAATCAGAATCAAAAATCTTATATAGTTTACACGATTTTGCGTGGTTTGACAAGCGGGTATTTACAGAATGATGAGATTTTTCGGGCTTCGGGTGAGAATTTCCGCGCCGTCGGCCGTCAGATGCATCACGTCCTCAATGCGCACGCCGAATTTTCCGGGCAGATAGATGCCCGGCTCGGCGGAGATGACGGTGTGCTCCGGCAGCTTCGCGTGCACGCCGGGGGCGGCGATGGGGTGCTCGTGAATGTCGAGACCGAGACTGTGGCCGAAGCTGTGGCCGAAGTAGGCCCCGTAGCCCGCGTCGCTGATGACCTTGCGCGCGGCGGCATCCACGCGCTCGCCGGTCACGCCGGCCTTCGCCGCGGCGATGCCGGCCAGCTGCGCATTGAGCACGATCTGGTACACGCTGCGCATCTCGTCGCTCGGCATGCCGACGGCGACGGTGCGCGTCATGTCCGAGCAGTAGCCGTTTTTGCGGCAGCCAAAGTCCATCGTCACAAAGTCGCCCGCGGCCACGCGCCGGTCGCCGGGCACGCCGTGGGGCATGCTCGTGTCCGGGCCGGTGAGCACGATGGGGTCAAAGCTCGTGCCCTCTGCGCCGAGACGCAGCATGCGGTAGATGAGCTCGGCCGCGATCTCGCGCTCGGTCATGCCGGGGCGGATGACGGTGCAGATCTGCGCGAACGTCTCGTCCGTGATCTGCTGCGCCTGATACATCATCGCCAGCTCCTCCGGCTGCTTGGCCGCGCGCAGGCTGCGGATCAGGTTCTGCGCCGGCTGCAGCTTCAGGCCGAAGAGCTGCTCATAGGCTGTGAACTCGGCATAGCTCGTTGTCTGCTCCTCGCCGCCGAGGATCTGCACGTTCGCCTCGCGCAGGATGCCCTGCACGAGCGTGCGCATCGGCGCCTCGCGCGAGCACAGCAGCACCTGGGCGATGCCGGTCAGCGCGGCGCGCGCGGCCTCGATGTAGCGGGCGTCGGTGATGAAAAATGCCTGGTGCACCGTCACGATCACGGCGCCGTCCGAGGACGGGAAGCCGGTGGCGAACCGGCGGTTGTTTTCGTCGGTGAGCAGGATGGCGTCCAGGTGCGCCTGTGTCAGCGCGCGCTGGATGCGGGCAATGTTGTTGAGCATGAAAAATACACCTCCGTGGGAATGGGTCTGCGTTCAGGATTGTGCGTCCGTGGCCGGGTCGGTCAGGGCGAGGTCATTTGCGGTCAGCGGGGCGTACAGTGCGTCGCCGTCCGTGTCTTCCAGTCCGACGGCCGACACGCCGTCGAGCGCCGTGCCGGACAGCACCAGACAGGCCAGCGTCTGCGTGCGCACGATGCCGCTTGCCGTGTCGGAGCTTGTCACCGTCAGCCAGAGCGTGCCCGCATCGTCGATGCGGTAGCCGCCGAGCGTCAGCCACCCGCGCACGGGGTTGAAGCACGTGCTGTCGCCGGGCGCCGCGCCGAGCGCGTCAATCATCACCTGCACCGGATCCGTGCCGTCGGGCACGGTGATCGTCTCCGTCTGCAGGAGGGCAGCGCCCTCTTTTGCGATGCGGTATACCGTCACGGTCTGCCGCCTGGCGCAGCCCGCGCAGCCGAGCGCGAGCGCGAGGGTCAGCAGCAGGGGAAGCCAGCGCTTCATGTCTCCGGCACCTCCTTTTGCGTCTCCGGCGCGCCGCTCGCCGCCGCGCGCGGGAACGTCACGGTAAAGCGCGTGCCGTGCGGCTCCACGCCGTCCACGGTCACGACACCGCCGTAGAGCGCGGCCGCGTCGTGCACGATCGACAGGCCGAGACCGCTGCCGCCGTGCTCGCGCGAGCGGGCCTTGTCCACGCGGTAAAAGCGGTTGAAGATGTTCGGCCGGTCGGCCTCGGGGATGCCGATGCCGGTGTCGGCCACGGACAGGATGCTCTGCTCGCCGCGCGTCTCGACACGCACGGTCACGTCCCCGCCCGGAAGATTGTACTTGATGGCGTTTTCAACGAGGTTAAAGACGATGTGGTAAATGTCGTCCTCGGACGCGCGCACGGTCACGCCCTCGCTCATGAGGCACGTGATCGTCACGCTGCTCCGGTCGGCCAGCGGGCGCAGCAGGTGCAGCGTCCCGTGCACGGCCTGCTGCAGGTCGACGATCGTCACGTCCGGCTGCACGCCGTCGTCGCGCCGCGACAGGTCGAGCAGCTTCTCGGTCGTGCGCTGCAGGCGCTCGGCCTCGCTGCCGATGTCGGCCACGAACTCGCGCATCGTCGCGCTGTCCATGTCCGCGCTCTGGGAGATGCTGTCCGACAGCAGGCGGATGGACGCCAGCGGCGTCTTGAGCTCGTGCGATGCGTCGGAGACGAACCGGCGGCGCTGGGCCTCGGTCGTCTCGAGCCGTTCGGTGAGGTTGTTGAATTCCTGCCCGAGCTCGGTCAGCTCGTCGTGCCCCGAGAGCGTCAGGCGGAAGCTGTAGTCGCCGCTCTGCACGGTGCGCACGCCGTCGGCCAGCTGCGTGATGCGCCGCGTGAGCATCTTGATGGAAAACCACAGCACCACGAGCGCGGCCGCGCCGATGCCGATCGTGATCGTGGCGAGCCGGCGCTGGATGCTGCCGATGAGCGCAGCGCGCTCGCTGTCGCTCTCGCACACGTACACCGCGCCGACGGTCCGGCCGCTGTTCATGACGGGCATGGCCGCGCGGCTGAGAAATGCGCCGGTCGTGTAGTGCGAGTAGAACACGGCCTGTCCGTCGAGCGCGCGCACGAGTTCGGGGTAGAGCGCGTATTTGCCGCGGATGTTGTTTTCGCTCGCGGAGTCATACACGGACAGCCCCTCGCTGTTGGTCACGATGATGCGCGTCAGGTCGCGCAGGTCGAGCAGGGCGAGCACCTGCCGGGTGTTGTCCGGCGTGAGATTGTCGAGCAGCGACAGGGAGGACGACACGACGGCGGCGCGGTTTGTCAGCGCGCTCTGCTTTTCGGTGAATACGATGTCGCGCGAGGCGCGCGTGGGGTAGGTGTTCATGAGCGCGAGCAGGATCGCCACGAGGATCGTGAACGTCACGGCGAAGCGAAACTGCACGCTCGATACCAGCCTGTGCGGCAGCCGGAGGCGAAACGGATGCTGCTTCATCCGTCAGGCCTCGGCGAAGTAGTAGCCCACGCCCCACTTGGTGATGATGTATTCGGGTGCGGCGGGGTTGCGCTCGAGCTTCTCGCGCAGGCGGCGGATGTGCACGTCCACGGTGCGGATGTCGCCCTGATAGTCGTAGCCCCACACGAGGTCGAGCAGCTGCTCGCGCGAGTAGACCTTGCCGGGGTTGCGCATGAGCAGCTCGATGAGGTCGAACTCCTTGAGCGTCAGCTCCACGTTCTGGCCGAAGCGGCGGGCGCTGCGGCGCTCGGGGTCGATCTCGATGTGGCCGCGCACGAGCTTGCCGCCGTCCGGCTCGGCCGGGGCGGCGGGGGCCATGCTCGAGCGGCGAATGAGCGCGCGGATGCGCGCCTTGAGCTCGAGGATGTTAAACGGCTTCGTGATATAGTCGTCCGCGCCGGATTCAAAGCCGATGAGCTTGTCTGCGTCCTCGCTGCGGGCCGTGAGCATGATGATCGGCACGGTGGAAAACTGCCGGATCTGCTGGCATGCGCCGAGCCCGTCGAGCTTCGGCATCATGAGGTCGAGCAGGATCACGGCGTACTCGCCGCGGCGCGCCATGTCCACGGCGGTCTCGCCGTCATAGCACACGTCCACCTGATAGCCCTCGTTTTCGAGGTTGAATTTGATGCCCTTGACGATGGTTTTTTCGTCGTCCACAACCAGTATTTTCATCGCGGTCCCTCCGTTTGCGTCTTTTCGCGGAAATGATTTGCTTTTCGCCGCCGGAATTATTATAATGGGGCAAGACACTGCCATTTGTCCCGGCCGCGCGGCAGCGCCGTCTCCGGCCGGATATTCCATTATATCATAGTTCCATGGAGAAAGATATGAAAAAATATCGCATTTTGCCGCTGCTGCTCATCGTCTGCCTGCTGCTGACGGCGGCTTTCCCGGCCGCCGCCGCGAAAAACACCGCGGACAATTCGGCCGATACCCCCCAGAGCACCGCAAACGTCTCGTCCGACGGCGTGCCCCAGAGCACTGTCCAGGCGCAGGAGGGGTCGTATGTTCTCGGCAGCGACGCGGTCAAGTCGGCGCTCGATGAAAAGCTGCAGGCCAACTGCGTCCTGCTCGTCGATGAGGACAGCGGCCAGTATTACTATACCCGCAACATCGACGCCAAAGCCTACCCCGCGAGCCTGACGAAGATCATGACGCTCCTGCTCGCGGTCGAGGCGGTCGAGCGCGGCGACGTGCATCTGGATGACACCGTCACCGCCTATGACGACTGCAATGCCGACATGGTCGAGGGCGCGAGCAATGCCGACATCAAGGTCGGCGAGACCATGACGTTCGAGGACTTTCTCTACTGCGCCATGATCTCCTCGGCCAACGAGGCGTGCAACGTCGTCGCGGAGTATGTCTGCGGCAGCATCTCGGCCTTCGTGCAGCGCATGAACGAGCGCGCGCAGGCCCTCGGCTGCACGGGCACGCACTTTGTCAACCCCCACGGCCTGCCGAACGACGATCATTACACCACGGCGCACGACCTCTACCGCATCACGAAAGAAGCGCTCAGCCATGAGCTCTTCGCCACGATCTGCAACACGGTCAAGCACACCGTCCCGGCCACGAACCTGTCCGACGAGCGCACGCTCTCGAACACGAACGGCCTCATCAATCCCGAGTCCCCGATGTACCGCGGCTATTATTACGAATACGCCAAGGGCGTCAAGACCGGCCACACCGATGCCGCGGGCTACTGCCTCATCTCCACGGCGGAGAAGGACGGCGTGCGCCTGCTGTGCGTCGTGCTTGGCGGCAAGGGCACGACCCGCGCCAACGGCACGACCGATTTCGGCAGCTTTTCCGACACGCTCACGGCCTACCGCTGGGTGTTTGCCAACTACGGCTGGCGCGATATCGTCAGCGCGAGCGACCTCATCTGCGAAGTGCCCGTGCGCTATGGGCGCGACAGCGACAGCGTGACCGTCCGCCCGGCGCAGAGCATCTCGGCCGTGCTGCCGTCGGCCGATGCGGGCGGCGCGCCGCAGTTTGAGCAGCAGGTCACGCTCTATTCCGAGCGCGACGGCAAACCGCTCGAAGCCCCCGTCAAGGCGGGGGACGAGGTCGGCGAGCTCACGGTGTCGTATGACGGCACGGTCTACGGCACGGTCAAGCTCGTCGCGGCGGTCGATGTCGCCGTGTCGAAGGGGGCGTACATCGGCGGCCACCTGCGCGCCTTTTTCACGAATCCCATTGTGCTCGTTGTGCTGCTGCTCGTCGTGCTGGCCGTCATCGGCTATGTGCTGTGGCTGGCGCGCCGCCGCAAGCAGCTCGAGGTCGAGCGCCGTCGCCGCCGCCGCGCGCAGATGGAGGCCGAGGAGGCCCGCCGCCGCGCGCAGATGCGCGAGACGCTGCATGAATTCGACCGCGACCACGTCGGCAGCGGCCGCCGCTGAGCGCGCCCGCGCGCAAACGAGCCCCACCAAGAATCGCCCGCCGGAGCACCGGCGGGCGATTCTTTATCATTTGTTTACAATTCCGGCCCTCCGGACGGCCCGGACACATTGACCATTGCGGCACTTGATGTTATAATACACTGTCTAAGTATCACCATTCCGGCGCACACTGGAACTGCACGGTTCTCTCCGCCGGACAAGAGGAGCAGCTATGTGGATTTCGGATTCTTGGCAGGACTTTGCGGTGCTCGACTGTTCACGCGGTGAAAAGCTCGAGCGCTGGGGCAAATATACCCTCGTGCGCCCGGACCCCCAGGCCATCTGGGACACGCCGCGCACCGACCCCCGCTGGCGCACGGCCGACGGGCGCTACAGCCGCAGCCACACCGGCGGCGGCAGCTGGGACAAGCGCACCCTCCCGCCGAGCTGGGACATCCGCTACCGGGACCTGACGTTCCGCGTCAAGCCCATGAACTTCAAGCACACGGGCATCTTCCCCGAGCAGGCCGCCAACTGGGACTACGCCATGGCGAAGATCCGCGCAGCCGGCCGCCCGGTCTCGGTGCTCAACCTCTTCGGCTACACGGGCGCGGCCACGGTCGCGTGCGCGTCCGCCGGGGCGAGCGTGTGCCACGTGGACGCTGCCAGGGGCATGGTCGCCTGGGGCAAGGAAAACGCCGCCGCCTCCGGCGTGGCCGACCGGCCCATCCGCTGGATCGTGGACGACTGCGGCAAGTTCGTCGAGCGGGAGATCCGCCGCGGCCGCCGCTATGACGCCGTCATCATGGACCCGCCGAGCTACGGCCGCGGCCCGGGCGGCGAGGTCTGGAAGCTCGAGACGAACCTCTGGCCGTTTGTGGAGCTGGTGTCCGGCGTGCTGTCGGACGATCCGCTCTTTGTCATCATCAATTCCTACACCACGGGTCTGAGCCCGTCGGTGCTCACGTATCTCTCGGAGAGCATTTTCACCCGGCGCTTCGGCGGCCGCAGTGAATCGCAGGAGCTGGGCCTGCCGGTCGCGGCGTCCGGTCTCGTGCTGCCGTGCGGGGCGGCCTGCCGCTGGGAGCGCTGAGCGGAAAGGAACACCATGGAACCGATCTTACGAACCGAACATCTGACCTTTACCTACCCCGGCGAGGAGCGGCCCACGCTCGGCGACCTCTCGCTCGAGATCGCGCGCGGCTCGTTCGTGGCCGTGCTGGGGCACAACGGCTCCGGCAAGAGCACGCTCGCCAAGCACTTCAACGCCATCCTGCTGCCGACTGGCGGCAAGGTATACGTCGACGGCATGGACACGTCCGACGAGAACAATCTCCTGCCCGTGCGCGCCACGGTGGGCATGGTCTTTCAGAACCCCGATAACCAGATCGTCGCCAACGTCGTCGAGGACGACGTGGCCTTCGCGCCCGAGAACCTCGGCGTCCCGCCGCAGGAAATACGCGCGCGGGTGGATGCCGCGCTCAAGCAGGTCGGCATGTATGATTTTCGCCTGCATGCGCCGCACCTGCTCTCCGGCGGGCAAAAGCAGCGCGTGGCCATCGCGGGCGTCATCGCCATGCAGCCCAAGTGCATCGTGCTCGACGAGCCGACGGCCATGCTCGATCCGGCCGGCCGGCGCGAGGTCATCGACACGGCCACGAAGCTCTGCCGCGAGCAGGGCATCACGGTCGTGCTCATCACGCACCATATGGAAGAGTGCATCGGCGCGGACCGCGTCATCGTGCTCTCGAACGGCGCCGTCGTTGCCGACGGTGCGCCGAAGCAGGTCTTCTCTCAGGTCGAGCTGCTGAAACGGGAGGGCCTGACCGCGCCCGTCACCGTCCGACTGCTGCACGCGCTGCGCGCGCACGGCATGGACGTGCCGCTCGACGCGCTCACGGTGTCCGACTGTGCGGACGCCGTCGCCGCCGCGCTGAAACCGTAACCACCGATCTTCACCGATAGATAAAGGAAACGAAATTATGACGCCAATCATCCGGGCGGATCATCTCCGGCACGTCTACAGCGCCGGAACGCCTTTTGAAAAAGTCGCCATCGACGATATTGATCTCGCCATCCCCGCCGGGCAGTTCGTGGGCATCATCGGCCACACGGGCTCCGGCAAGAGCACGTTCATCCAGCACCTCAACGGCCTGCTCGCGCCCACGTCCGGCACCGTGCTCTTCGACGGGGAGGACATCCACCGCAGCAAGGCCGCCACGCGCGACGTGCGCTTTCAGGTCGGCCTCGTCTTTCAGTATCCCGAGCACCAGCTCTTTGAGGAGACGGTGTATCAGGACATTGCCTTCGGCCCGAAAAATGCCAGGCTCTCCACGGAGGAGGTCGATGAGCGCGTGCGCGAGGCCGCGCGCTTTGCCGGTGTGGACGAGTCGCTCTTCGAACGCTCGCCGCTCGAGCTCTCCGGCGGGCAGAAGCGCCGCATCGCCATCGCCGGCGTGATCGCCATGCGCCCCCAGGTGCTCATCCTCGATGAGCCCACGGCCGGCCTTGACCCCGCGGGCTGCCGCGGCGTGCTCGAAAACATCGCCGCCTACCGGCGCGAAACCGGCTCGGCCGTCCTGCTCGTCACGCACAGCATGGACGATGCCGCGCGCATCGCCGACCGGCTCATCGTTTTTCACGCCGGGCACGTCGCCTTTGACGGCGCGCCGGCGGAGGTCTTTGCCCACACGCAGGAGCTGCTGGATATCGGCCTTGACGTGCCGCAGAGTGCGCGCATCGCGCAGGCGCTGCGCGACCGGGGCGTTGCGCTCCCGCCGTCGATCTATACGCTCGAGCAGCTTACGGACGCGCTGCTCGCCGTCGGGAAGGAGGCGGGCGTATGCTGAAGGATGTCACCCTCGGCCAGTTTTTCCCCGGCAGCAGCATCGTGCACCGGCTCGACCCGCGCTGCAAGCTCCTGCTGACCATCGTCTATATCGCGGCGCTGTTCACGGCCCAAAGCTACGTGTCCTACGCCGTCATGCTCATCGTCACGGGCGTGTGCATCGCGCTCTCGCGCATTCCGCTGAAAGTTATCCTCCGCGGGCTCAAGCCGCTGTGGATCATCATCGCGCTCACGGCCATGCTCAATATCTTCTTCACCCCCGGCCGGGAGCTCGTGTCCGTCTGGAAGATCACCATCACCTATGAGGGCCTCGTGCGCGCCGTGTTCATGGTCCTGCGCATCACGATGCTCATCGCCGGCACGTTCCTGCTGACGTATACCACGTCGCCCATCGCGCTCACCGACGCGATGGAGATCCTCTTCGGCCCGCTCAAGAAGCTCAAAGTGCCCGTGCACGAGATGAGCATGATGATGTCCATGGCCCTGCGCTTCATCCCCACGCTCATCGAGGAGACCGACAAGATCATGTCCGCGCAGAAAGCGCGCGGCGCCGATTTTGAGACCGGCAACCTCTTTCAGCGCGCCCGGGCGCTGCTGCCGCTGCTCGTGCCGCTGTTCGTGTCGGCATTCCGCCGCGCGGACGAGCTAGCCGTGGCCATGGAGTGCCGCTGCTATCACGGCGACGAGGGCCGCACGCGCATGAAGCAGCTCACCTGGTGCACGCGCGACACGCTTGCCATGGTCTGGAGCGCGCTCGTGCTTGCCGGCGTGATCGTGCTGGCGAGGTTCGGCCTGTGAGACGCAACATCGCCCTGCGCCTGCAGTATGACGGCACGGCCTATCACGGCTGGCAGGTGCAGAAGACGGACGTCACCGTCGCCGAGACCCTCGAGCGCGCGCTCACGAAGGTCTGCGGCGAGCCGATCAAGGTCGTCGGCTGCGGCCGCACGGACGCGGGCGTGCACGCTAAGCGCTACTGCGCCAATTTCCGCACCGACTGCACGATCCCGATCGACCGCGTGCCCCTCGCGGTCAATGCCCGCCTCCCGGCGGACATTGCCGTGGTCGACGCCGTTGCCGCGCCGGAGGACTTCAACGCCATCGGCTCGTGCATCCAGAAAGAATACGTCTATCAGATCTACAATTCCCGCATCCGCGATGCGTTTTTGGAGCACCGCGTCTGCTTTTATCCGCAGCCGCTGGATTTCGCGCGCCTCGCGCGCGCCGGCCGCGCCTTTGAGGGCACGCACGACTTCGCCGCTGTGCGCTCCGTCGGCACCGAGACGCGCACGACCGTGCGCACGGTGCACTGGTGCCGCGCCGAGCGCGACGGCCCGCTCATCTCCATCGCCGTCTGTGCCGACGGCTTCTTGTATAATATGGTGCGTGCCATCGTCGGCACCATGGTCTATGCGTCCTACGGAAAGATCGAGCCGGAGGCCATCCCGGCGCTGCTGGCCACGCGCGACCGGCGGCTCACAGGGCCAACCATGCCCCCGCAGGGGCTGTATCTCAACCGCGTGTGGTACGACGGCGCCGTCGGCGATATGATGAATCAGGCCTGACGCCGCGTCCACCCGGCGGATAGGGGAGGAATGTCCATGAACGACCACCCAAAACACAATCCCAGGCTGCGGCAGACCGTCATCGTGGCGGTGTGCGTGCTGGCCGTGCTGCTGTTTTTGTATCTGCTGCTGCGCGACCGGCCCGGCTCGGCGAACGACTATCTGGACGACAGCGCGCCCTACACGTTCGACTCCAGCGCCAGCCGCACCTTCCGCACGGTGGACAGCCGCCTCGCGGTCGTGTCCTCGAGCGGCCTGCAGCTGCTCGATGAAAACGGCAAGACCGTCCTGCACGAGATCTTCACGCTCTCGCAGCCGGGCATCTCCGTCGGCGGCGAGCGCGTGTGCGCCTATGACATCGGCGGCACGACGCTGTGCGTGGCGGACTTCAAGGGCAATAAGACCGATATCGAGCCCGCCGGCGAGATCATCAGCGCCGACCTGAGCGACAGCGGCTATCTCGCCGTCTGCTCGGACGCCGCGGGCTATAAGGGCGCCGTCACGGTGTATGACACCTCCGGCAAGGCCGTCTATGTCTGGTATTCCGGCACGGGCTACCTCGTGCGCGCCGCCGTGAGCCCGGACGGGAAGTATCTCGCCGCGCTCTGCCTGCAGGATTCCGGCAGTGTCGTGCACACGTTCGCGCTCACGAGCGAAGACGAGCGCGGCAGCGCCGCGTGCGCCGATGAACTCTTTGCCGACCTCTTCTGGCGCGGCGGCAAGGTCTGCTGCGTGTCGCAGACGCGCCTGGCCTTCTTTGATGATAACGCAAAGCTCACCGCCGAGTACCCCTTCGGCGATCTGTATCTGTATGACTACGCCTCCGAGGGCGACGGCTTTGTCACCCTCGCGCTCAGCCGCTACCGCTCCGGCAGCGCCGAGCAGCTCGTCACGGTCAATGCCTCCGGCAACGAACTCGGTAAGTGCGAGACCACCGGCGCCGTCACGAGCCTGTCGGTTAACGGCAAGCAGGTGCTCGTGCAGTACAGCGACCGGCTCACGCTCTATAACCAGCAGCTCAATGAGATCAAGTCCGTCGAGCAGAACCTGCTCGGCGTCCGCCGCTCGGTGCTGCTGCGCCGGGGCGCGGCGCTGCTCCTGAGCGGCTCGAGCGCCGAGGTGCTCGCCTTCTGACCCCCGCAGTCTAGAGAGAAAGAACAGGGATACACCAATGAAGATCGTATTGACAGTGGTGCTTGCCGCCATTTTTCTGGCCGCCGTTTGGAGCGGCTACCGCCGCGGGCTGATCCTCAGCGCCGCGCAGCTGGCCGCCATCGTCGTCGCGCTCTACGGCGCGGCGCTGCTCGCGGGCCTGTTTTCCGACCGGCTCCTGCCGGTGGCGGAGCCGTTTGCCGGCGGGTACTTTGAGGGCCAGCTCGACGTGGTCGCCACGGAGCTGCCGGATAACGACGCCGGCCTCTCGGGCGAGGACTGGGTCGCCGCGCACCCAGACACCGCGCAGGAATACGCCGAGCAGTGCTTTGCCGCCGCCGGTGTCACCGGCCGGCCGGCGCGGCGCATGGCCAGCGCCGCGCTCGCCATGCGCGACGAGCAGGACATCACGCTGCGCGCCGCCATGACGCAGGTCTACTGCGCGCGGCTGTGCTACGTGCTCGTCACGTCCGTCGGCTTTTTGCTCATTCTGCTCATTCTGGCCGCGATCGGCAACCTGCCGAACCTGGCCTTTCAGCTCCCGAACCGGGAGAAACTCAACGACATTGGCGGCGCCGCCTTCGGCGCGGTCAACGGCGTGTGCTTCGGCATCCTGCTGTGCTGGGCATTGCAGTTTGCCGGGCCCGTCATCGGCCGCAACACCCTCGCGCACACCGCCCTGGCAAAAGCGCTGCAGGCCATCGACGTGCTCACGCTCGGCGTGGGCGTGTGACCGGCGCGTACGGAATCTATCGAACAGGAGAACCAGTCTATGCAGCCTACACTCTGCTCCCGCTGCAAGAAAAACGTAGCGGTGATCTTTATCACACGAATCGAAAACGGAGAGTCCCACAATGAGGGCCTGTGCCTGCGCTGCGCGCGCGAGCTGCACATCAAGCCCGTCGATGAGATGATGGAAAAGCTCGGCATCTCGGACGCCGATCTCGACAATCTCACCGGCGACGTGGCGGAAATGCTCGGCAGCATGGGCATGCTCGGCGGCGACGATGCGGCCGATGCGGATGCCGACGCTTCCGATGCCGACACCGACGAGGACGACGGCAAGACCGCGACCTTCCCATTTCTCAACCGCCTCTTCAACCAGAACCCGCCCCCGGCGCAGGACGCTGCCGCCGCCGCGTCCGAGCCGCCGCACGCCGACGGCAGCGCGGCCGATAAGCGCGGCGCTGCCCCGCGCAAGCTCAAGTTCCTGAATAATTACTGCATCGACCTCACGCAGCGCGCGCGCGACGGCAAGCTCGACGCCATGGTCGGCCGCGCCGAGGAGCTCGAGCGCGTCATCCAGATCCTCAACCGCCGCCAGAAGAATAACCCCTGCCTCATCGGTGAGCCCGGCGTCGGCAAGACGGCCATCGCCGAGGGCCTCGCCCAGCGCATCGCGGAGGGCAACGTGCCCTATAAGCTGCGCGACAAGCAGGTCTACCTGCTCGACCTCACGGCGCTCGTGGCGGGCACGCAGTTTCGCGGCCAGTTCGAGAGCCGCATGAAGGGCCTCATCGAGGAGATCCGCCGCGTCGGCAACATCATCCTCGTCATCGACGAGGTGCACAACATCGTCGGCGCGGGCGACGCCGAGGGCA
>ERZ827490.478-NODE-478-length-63668-cov-31.690252_pt1 | contig 63668 bp, 54 predicted proteins | sample MGYA00519770_ERZ827490 | MGnify/ENA primary metagenome ERZ827490 (study PRJEB31778, sample SAMEA3449324) | human gut metagenome | biome: human gut; feature: human-associated habitat; material: faeces | place: United Kingdom | collected 2010/2012 ... | reverse complement strand
GAAAAGTGAACGGATATCCCCGTTTTGGGTGGGTGGATATCCTCCGTTTTCAGCAAATTATCGTAAAGTCATCTTTAATATAGCTATTCATCTTCTATAGATTGACGACAGAACATAGTAACCCACTGATATTTAGCAGAACTGTCAAACATCAGTGGTTTATTATTCCCAAATTGTGTACTATCAGCCATGATGGGAACAACAGATGATTAAAACCAGTGGTAGTGTTTGCCGATGGAAAGGATGATAACACTACCAACAATGACGATGCCCATACCGAAGAAAAACCAGACAAGAGTCTCTCTCCACCTCCTGCTCGATGTCGTTTACAATGTCTCAAAGTCAGGTTTTCCTTCTCTGTTCTTGCTTCTCTTGAAGCATAGCTATTGTTGTTTATCTGTGGAAACCACGATATCGTGGCTTTGGCTTGCACATGGAGTGTGTCATCTGGACGCAGCGGTGTGCAACCTTCCAGCCATCTTCATCATCCTTCTTGTCACAGCCAGATTCAAGAGATGAGCCACCACCGCCACACGATTTAGACATAACGGTTGCTGCATCTTTGTTATCAGCAAACATCAACATGGTAACATAAGCAACAGCCTCAATCATTGCTATATCATTGATCTATTAGCGCATATATGTGGCAATCAATATCTTCTCAACTGCGCATTATCATACGCCAAGAATATTGTCAGGAACACAGACACAGCAAGGAGGCAAGCCATGCAGATAACCAGGAACTGGCGGAAGTGCTCGCTTCGATACATCCTCTTTATCCAATACCATGGATACGACATGAAAATAAATCGTGGCAAGGCTTTCATGGTTTGCGGTATGGGTGGCTGCTCTATTGCCTTGGACTCCTTCGCTTGCATAAGTACCATCATTGCTGTATACCGTTTTTCCGTCAGTTGGATATTGCGATTAAGAGTCTCTGCATTTTTGTTGCAGTTGGCAGTGACGATGTTATACATATTGGCAAGTTCCGTAAAGGAACCAACAATCTTATCCACATACTTCTCATCATCATAAAGGCGAGACTGCAAGGCCACATCTACGGCTTGAGATATAAGCTCAGTTAAGTTGTCATCATCAAGCTTTTGTGATGGCGTTGATGTTTCTAGGTTATTACGTTGCAGTTCTTCCGCAATTCTTTGTGGCAATGCTTGAATATCAGCACGGAGATTGCTGAGGTTTGCTGCGATGATATCTTCTTTCATTATCTTCTGCGTTTTGAAGGTTTATACTTTGTTTGCTGTTGAAGTTTCCACTTGTCCTTATCCTCATCTTTGTCACGCCAACCTTGACTATTGGTAAGACCACTGCCGCATTCCGTAGTCTGGACATGAGGCTGAAAGATCAATTCTTCCAATGCCTGACCGAAGAATACACATAAGTTGGAATAGCAGAGAGACGAGTCTAAACGAGAGCCAGCACTATGCGTTTCGTCTAAGGAGAATGACAATCCTACGACTTTACCTGTCAACTTATTGGATGTCGTCTGCATCCCTATATGCCGTTTGGATAGTTCGGCAATGAAACTTTCCCAGTTATTAGACGCTTGTCGTGCATCCAAAACTGCAGTTTTGAGCTGTGCTTTCTTCATTTGCTGCGGACGCAAGCGATTCAAGTTCTGTTCTTTACTGTTCTTTCGAGCGATGTACAGACCATATTCCTCTGTCAAAGCTCTACAGATGCGAGCACTGCGATAACGCTCATTTCTATCAGAGAGAACATTTCCGTCATTGTCTACAATGTTATAAACAATGTGACAATGTGGATGCTTGGTGTCGTGATGGCGGGCTATGATAAACTGCGTATTGACGATTCCCATACGCTTCAACCATTCCTTTGCAATCTCTGCCATAAGAGCGTCACCCTCTTCATTGTCAGGAAAACGCTCTGCGTCTCGCGGAGAAAACGAGAGTGCTATATGCTTTACTGGTTTCTTGCGATTGGGACGCATGGCAGCTTGAACATAAAAGCTGTCAGCAATAGTCTTGTTGTCCGTTATGCATACCCCTTCGTGAGCCAACAGATTGGCTCGCTTGGTTTGGCTCTTGTCATTATGGGCATAGTTGACGAGGCCGCCAAAGTCTACCCTGTTCATTATCTTAGCTATCATGACGCATAGGCTTTACTTGATTAATAATATTGCTGATTGCAGCAATGATATGCAGGCATTGCTCCTTTACGGCATCAAAACCGTCAATGTGTATCTGGTGTGCAATCTGATTTACATTGTTTGCAGTACCCGACAAATCACGAATCTGCTTTACCAATTCAGGAGAAATCGTTTCTCTTATATGGTTGTCCATTGCTGCCTGATGGCAATACTCGCTGACGGACAATCCTGCTTTTGATGCCTTGGATTGAATGTAGATGAAATCATTCTCACAAAACATTATCCGCACTAACTTCGTGCGCTTCTGATAATCAGCCAACTTGGGGCGACCACCTCTGTTTTCTTTTACTTTTGTCATTGTCTCATATTCAATAAAGGTATGATGTGTTGGTGATTTTTTAGAGTGGAAAGTACGTCATGTCATCCATTGCAAATCGGAGTTTTGCCTTGATGGCATGAAGCTACAGTTTTAGTGACACTAAAACACAAACTTGCCACTCTAAAAATCACCCTTCTTTCTTTTGATAAATTCCCTGTTCCACTCGGCATAGCCGACGCTCCTTTATGAACACATCTATCCACTTTGAAGCTGTGCTTCGATTCTCGTTTTGTGCTTCAATAAGAGCATCGTAGTCCTTTTTGGTGAATGTATTGGGCAGTAACTCGAAGAAAGCGTTACGTCTTGAAGCCACACTTTTTTCTTGCAGGTCTGGAACCGAGCGCCTCTGGGCTCTCATCAGTTTTCGGTAGATGAAAACCGAATGGGCAAGTAACGTGTCGCAGATACTCATCGCAGTACGGAAATCCTCTTCTTGACAGAAAAGAGGAACTGAACAGTCTGGAGCATGAGGAAGTTTGAACATTTCCGTTTCAAATGTCCTCACGGCTGTCAATACCATCATGATGCGATAAGCTATCAATCCCATACGGCGAACGATGCCTTGCATACCATTACCCACTTCGTCACAGCATTCATCGTTGGTACTCTCATAGTGTTTCAAGAACTGCATTTGTAAGTGTTCTGGAATATAGAACGTGTAGTTGCCTTCCCGCATGAAAGATTCACGCAAATGAAGAAAACGCTCTCCCAACAACTTGAATTTTGCATTCTTTGATTGTGATACATCGCTTGTGGCAAACACATTGCGAAAGCCTCTCTTGAATGGAATGAAGTAGAACGCAAATCTGCTGAACAAGCCATCCTCAGCTGTCGGCGTGAGACGACATACCTGTTCTGGCGTACCAGCCAAGACTACGGATATGCGTGGATTGTCAACATCGTAGAACTCTCTGTCCTTGGCGCGGTTTGCCCCTAATGGTTCATGATGATATGCCTTCCGCAATACATCCGAATAGTTGCCAAAGTCCGATTTCAAAGTTTGGCTTAATGTGTCTCCTTCGGTTTCAAACAGAATCACGATGCCATCATTTTCCTTTGCAATACGTTTGAATGCACTTGCGCTGCTGTTGGCTGGCACTATGAGCGTCTTTATAGGAGGCTGTTCTGGCATTTGAGCATTTTCCGATTTCTTCCCCTTGGTATATTCCGCCATGTCTGCCTTATATTGCGCATCAAGAGTTTTCGTCAATTCATGGAGTTGCCGATTGATGGGTGTTATCAACTCCCGGCACAAAGTCAATGCCCCTTTGCCCATACCAGCCTCTGCCGTCACGAAAAGGTAAAGGTTAGGATAAACGACCCGCTCATCATAAACTCCACAGAAATTAGGGAAACATACAGAGAGTGTTGCAATGGATCCAATCAATATTGTTCCTCTGTCGTCTGCAGAAATGGCATTGTCAACAACTTCCTTCAAGAACACTGGCAATTGTTCATACACATCTTCAGGAAATGCAGGCAATTCACACTCGTCTTTTACCCATTTTCCCGTTTCTCCATTTTGGAGATTTGGATAAATGGATATTTGGCTACCTTTCAGTGAAACGCCCACTTGTTCTGCCATGTAGAAGAATGTGGCTATGGTGATACCTTGCTGTTTGCCTTGCAGACAATATGTATATTGCTTGTCAGCTCTTGCATATTGATAGTCGTGATGAAGTTTGCTGAGCCTATGGAAATATGTCCTACGGCTTTCCCCACAACCATCAGCAATAGCAAAACCCAAATTCACCCAATCATTATAAGATGGGGCAATGTCTATGTGCAGACTTTCAATTTCACAGACCACTCGGTTGATATCTTCTTCCACATCGCTATATACGATGGATGAAGTCTGCTTTTCCACATCGTTCAGCTTGCTTGGCAATGCTTCAGAATGGACATTCTCCCATACTTGGGCGGAAAATATTTTCTTTGACATGTTCTTCGTATTTGGGATTAATAAAAACATCAGGATCATAAGGCAGAAAGCAGGAACGAGCAACATCGCTTCCTGACATATCCACATTTGGATAACCTGCATGTGCAAGATAATTGGCTATAGCCCTAAAGAAACGTGAGTGTTCCATACCTTGCAAATCAACAGCAATTATCCATTTCAAGCCATCACCAGACGGACTGACAAACATGAGTTCGGTCTCAAAATACTCATCGGCAAGCAATCGTTGCTTCAAGCCTATGAGATCTGGCACATGGTCAAAGTCAATACACATCAAACCGGAATGCATCAGCAAATCATCTTCTCTACGTTTTCTGAACAAACCAGAAAAGGTGCAATAGTCAAAATGCGTTGCTTTATAGCGCTTGGCTTCAGCCTTATTAGTGAGATTGCGCAAGGCAGCAGTCGGCAGCATGGCATAATGCCCAACGATATAACGATAGATGTCAATGATACCGACTGATCGCAATGGTTCGGTATTTAGGATAGGCTTGCGGAAGAACGAGAACTGATAGACGTCTGTTATCTCCATACCCCACCCTTGCCTTTCTTTGAGTTGATGAATTCCTCAGCCTCACGCATCAAATCATTCTCCGACTTGCACGACTTACTCTTTAACCACTCGTCTATTTCTGATTGCAGAAAAGCCAAAGCCTTGTTTATCTTATGTACAGGTATCTGTTTGGCAGAAACCCATCCATAGACAGTCTGCTTGGCTGGATGTGAAGGCAGATAAGCGCAAAGTTCATCCATATCCATCCATTTGGGCTTGTTGTTCTCTTGCTTAGTTTGCAAGACATTTACAGTTCTCTTCAGTTCTTCAACTGATTTGATAAGGTAGGACAATGCTCCCGGCATCTCCTCCAACGATTTTACTTCTATTTCCATGATTAGAATCTTTTTGAATTGTGCCGCAAAGATATCCGGTTGTTTATTGGTGCAAAACAAGTGGAACAGCCCCACACAATTAGCACCTGTCATAGCCCCTGATTTGCCCTAATGTTTTAGATTTTGTTAAGACAGATGCTTATGCTTAGTTATGTAGAAATCATTGTCTGAGCAAGAATTTCACTCAGGAATACATGGAAATAGTTCAGCAATAAGAAAACGGATGTTTAGGAATGAAAAATCCCCTCATTTGTATGGTGGCAAATGAGGGGAATGCGGTGGAAATAGAATAAACGATGAGTATAACTCATTGACTATCAAAGGTGGCAATCGCCACCAAGCGTAAAATCTATATTATTGGTTGCTGACTCTGTAAATTGTCAATATGTATGGTGTTGGCAGCCTTTTCCTTTGCTGAGTCAACGATGTGGGAGTATATTTGGGTGGTCTTGACATTGGTATGTCCAAGCATCGACTTGATTTGTATAGATGTCCGTGCCAAGTTCCAACTGGAGCGTTGCATACGAATGTCGGAAGCAATGGAAGGTTATATGTTTCTTGATGCCAGCAGCCTCTATCCATTTCTTCAATGGCTTCGAAATCCAGGCAGCGTTCTGCAACCCTGCAAAAACAAGAAGCTCCTCGTCTTCAGAACGAGTACCACACATGGCATACGCCTGGTCGGAAATGGGAAGATATGCACCCACCTTTGTCTTTATCTGTGAGATATCTATGCGCCAACTGCCGTTGCTTGTCTGTGATATTTGCTTCCACTTCAAGTTCTTGATATCTATATGACGCAAACCTGTCAAGATAGAGAAGAAAGAAGCGCGTCTAAGTACATCACTCTCGCAAGGGGTATCAGCCAATCGCTTCACTTCGTCAAGAGTGAGCGATGCTCGCAGCTTGTCTTCCGATGGAATGCCTTTCACCTTGGCACTCACATCCACTGTGAGATATTCGTCAATGAAAGCTTGCTTCACTCCTGCCTTGACAATGGCGAAATAGGTAGAGGCGGTATTGCGTGACACCGTCCCTTTCTTGTTCCCTCCCAAAGGAGCGCGAAGCAGAAACATCTTGATGTCCTCCAACAGTTTCACCGTTACGCTCTTGAAAGGTATTGGTTTTCCTTCTGAATACATCTTCAACAACTCACCCACACGGTTCCAATTCACAATGATGGCATTGGAACTATTGGGATGGCGTTTGTCTATGATGTCAATGAAATATTTAATGAAGTCTTGTGCGCTACGTTCATTCTGTTCAATGATTTCTTCCTCACGGTCGGAATACAGGGCGGCATTGTCATATTCATGCTGCCGAAGTTTGCGCACGTTGTCAGCATAGATGCAAGCCTCTTGGTCTATGCGTGACTTGCATTGGATAATGCCATTTACGTCACGCTTCGGCTTGTAGTTGAACGAGCCGTCAGGCAATACACGGGCAATGGACGACATATCCCATTGTGGTGTAGAGATGGTTCGGTTTACAGACTCAACCACACGGCTTGGCTTGTTGTCTCCTTTCTTATACACAGGGTACGATTCGATGAAAAGATACCACTCGTTGTCATGGTGAACGGACTTGCGCAGCTTCACGGTCACCTTGGTGTTCGATAATGCTTTCTTCATATTCGGTTTATTCTACTTCTGATTTATACAAATTGTCTATTTCTTCTTTCGGCACATACACATAATTGCCTATCTGCCGTGACGGAATGGAATATTTGCGGATATGCGCCCATACCGAGCTGTCGTTGATGTGGTAGAGGTTGCATATCTCACCAATGGTATAACAGTCCTCTGGTTCCATACTGTATCTTCTGGGCACAGGTTTCTCTCTTTCTGCAAGACTTTCTTTTCTGGTGAGAAACATCGTCTCCAAGGCTGAGCGTTTGATTCGGATGAGTCGCTTACCGACGTTGATGGCAGGAACTGTACCATTCTTTATCAGCCGATAGAGTGTAGTACGTTCCACTCCGAACATCGCCACCGCTTCCTTCACCGACACATATTCCCTAATGTCAGGAATGTGCTGTGCCAAACGATCCAGTTTCTCGTTCTTCTCCTTTGCGTCCTTCTTTCGTTTCCAAGCCACCTTGCTGCACTTAGGCGAACAATACTGGCTGTCAAGAGTCTTGGCAAGGAACACTTCACCACAGACCTTACACTTGCGTTTGATTTCAAATCCTATTGCTGGCATGTTTTCTACTTTTAAGTATGCATTAGTATGTATTGGTAGGAACAAGTCCCACATTATCTACTTTTTTGTTGTGTTGCAAATGTGCTGCAAATAAGCGATAAACAAGCGCATAACAAAGGCATAAGAAACAAGAACCCCCATAAACGCAAAAAGCGTGCAACTCATTGAGCTGCACGCTTTTGCTTATTGTTTATTATGTGTTTACCTTTCGGCATTACTTAACCTCCTCAAAGTCGGCATCCTGGATGTTGTCGTCAGTATTCTGACCGCCTTGCTGGCCTGCCTGCTGACCTGCACCCGGCTGAGGGCCAGCCTGCTGAGGACCAGCCTGCTGATACATCTGCTGAGAGGCAGCCTGCATGATGGTGTTGAGGTTGTTGATGGCCGTGTCGATAGCGGCTACATCACCACTCTTGTGGGCGTCCTTCAACTTGCTGAGAGCCTCCTCGATAGCCGGTTTCTGATCGGCCGGGATCTTTTCGCCGTTGTCCTTGAGGAAGTTCTCGGTAGTGAAAATCATCGAGTCGGCCTGGTTGAGCTTGTCGATGCGCTCACGCTCCTTCTTGTCGTTCTCGGCGTTCTGCTCAGCCTCAGCCTTCATGCGCTTGATCTCATCATCGCTCAGACCGCTTGAAGCCTCGATGCGGATGCTCTGCTCCTTGCCCGTAGCCTTGTCCTTGGCAGAGACGTTGAGGATACCGTTGGCGTCGATATCAAACGTCACCTCGATCTGAGGCACACCACGGCGAGCCGGGGCAATGCCGGTGAGGTTGAACTGGCCGATGCTCTTGTTCTGAGCCGCCATCGGACGCTCACCCTGCAGGACGTGGATGGTCACCTCCGTCTGGTTGTCGGCAGCCGTAGAGAAGACCTCGCTCTTCTTGCACGGAATGGTTGTGTTGGCCTCGATGAGCTTCGTCATCACACCACCCATCGTCTCGATACCGAGGGTCAGCGGGGTGACGTCGAGCAAGACGATATCGCCCACACCACTCTCCTTGTTGAGGATAGCACCCTGGATAGCTGCACCGACAGCAACCACCTCGTCAGGGTTGACACCCTTGGAAAGCTCCTTGCCGAAGTAGTTCTTCACCAAAGTCTGGACGGCGGGGATACGGCTGGAACCACCTACGAGAATCACCTCGTCGATGTCGGACGTAGAGAGCTTGGCGTCGCGGATGGCGTTCTGGCAGGGAATCAAGCAGTTCTGAATCAGTTCGTGGGCCAACTGCTCAAACTGTGAGCGCGTGAGGCTCTTCACCAAGTGCTTCGGCACACCACCCTCGGCCGTGATGTACGGGAGGTTGATCTCGGTCGAAGTCGTGCTTGAAAGCTCGATCTTAGCCTTCTCGGCAGCCTCCTTCAGGCGCTGCATGGCCATCGGGTCTTTGGAGAGATCGATACCCTCGTCGGCCTTGAAGCCTTTGACGAGCCAGTCGATGATCACCTGGTCGAAGTCATCACCACCAAGATGGGTATCACCATTGGTAGAAAGCACCTCAAAGACACCACCGCCAAACTCCAGGATGGAGATATCAAAAGTACCACCACCGAGGTCGAAGACGGCAATCTTCATGTCCTTGTTGGACTTATCGACACCATAGGCCAAGGCGGCTGCTGTCGGCTCGTTGACAATACGGCGGACATTGAGGCCTGCGATGGCACCTGCCTCCTTCGTGGCCTGACGCTGAGAGTCGCTGAAGTAGGCCGGCACGGTGATGACGGCATCCGTCACCTCCTGACCAAGGTAGTCCTCGGCGGTCTTCTTCATCTTCTGAAGCACCATGGCAGAAATCTCCTGCGGCGTATATTTGCGATCATCGATCTGTACACGAGGATAGCCACCCTCGTTGACCACCGTAAACGGAACGCGCTCGGCCTCCTTGCGGCTCTGGTCATAGGTCTCACCCATGAAGCGCTTGATACTGTAAACGGTCTTCTTCGGGTTGGTGATAGCCTGACGCTTGGCAGGATCACCCACCTTGCGCTCGCCACCTTCTACGAAGCCTACCACGGACGGAGTCGTGCGCTTGCCCTCGCTGTTGGTGATCACCACAGGCTCATTGCCCTCGAACACTGCTACGCAGCTGTTAGTTGTACCTAAGTCGATACCAATAATCTTTCCCATAATATTTCTTTTTTTATTTTTGTTCTACTTTAATGTTGCTTGGACTTTGTTGTCCGCCTATCTCAAAACAACTATTGTGCCATTTGACAAGCAGGGGTCTCGCGGCTGACAACTTGGCAGAAGCAGGACCTTTTCCCCATAGTCCTACCGCATTTATGGCAGACACGAAGCTGCTGGGGAAGAAAAGCGGTTGGCGCGGAGAGTATCAGAAAAATGGTCTGGAAAGCCACTTGGAGTTTGTTGAGCAAATAACGATATTTATCCGCCAAAGACAGGCGCTCATTGAATAATATACATTCCAAGACAGATATAATGGGAAAATATCGTAACTTTGTAACTAGTTTTTACGTTATACCTATTATATATAGGATTAAGCAATCATTTAATTTATCAGTTATGAAAAGATCCATTTTGATTGTATTCGGGTTGATGCTGACAGCGCTCAATGGCTGGAGCAACGACTACAACTATCTGGTATTCGTGACCAACACTGGGCCACGAAGTATCGCTGTAGAGGACTTGGAGATGACGGTATGCGACGGGAAGCTCGTCGTGAGAAGCGGAGCGGACGGCGAGACCTTCAACCTTTCGACCCTCACGAAGATGTATTTCTCCGACGCGGCAGTGGTTTCCATCGACGATGTGGAGGCTGGCAAAGTACAGTCTGTCAGCATCCACGACCTCTCCGGACGCCTCGTCGGGTGCTATCCCTCGCTCGACGTGGCGCGCGAGTCGCTGCCCAAAGGCGTGTATGTGGCAAAACAAGGAAACAAGAACTTTAAACCTACGAAACGATGAAGAAAGCACTACTTATCGGAGCCTCGCTCGTGGTCTCTCTTGGCACGGCGGCTCAGACGCTGAACGTGGTCGTCGGCGAAGTGACCTACAAGATTCCAGCGTCTCAGGCTGGCAGCATGGACTATGCAGACGGATCCAGACTCACGATCCTGGGCAAGACCTTCCAGCTGAAGGAAGTGACCCGCATGTATGTGGACCATTCGGACGTGACCGACAATAGCGTCAACGTGACCTACAACGGGAGTGCCGCCGCCGTCACCGTGGCAGGCAACTGCATGAGCCACCTCGACGTGACGATCAATGGATCCGCTGTTAGCATTGTGCAGGACGAGACCGTGGATACGGAGATCAGCTATTCGCTCTCGGGCGCGTCGGACAACGGTTCGTTCTATATGGACGGCCACTACAAGGCCACGGTGGTCTTCGACAATCTCTCCCTCACCTGCGCCGACAGTGCGGCGGTCAACATCGAGAATGGCAAGCGCATCGCCATCCAGCTCGTCGGAGAGAGTACGCTCAAGGACAGCAAGGCAAGCCAGGGAAAAGGCGCACTGATGGTGAACGGCCACTCGGAGTTTGATGGCGACGGCACGCTCAACCTCTATGGCTACGCAAAGCACGCCTATTGGGCCGATGAATATGTACAACTGAAAAAGAAGTTCACTGGCACCATCAACATCCTCTATGCGAAGAAAGACGGCCTCAACGTGAACCAATACTTCCTGCAGAATGGTGGCCACTTCAACGTCTCGGGTACGCTCGATGACGGCATCCAGGTGTCGGCAGACGACGAGGAGGGCGGCTACGCCACGATATCGGGCGGATCGCTGACCATCGATGTGACAGCGGCAGGCTCGAAGGGACTGAAATGCGACGGCAACATCACCATCGACGACAGCAAGTCCGCGCCCACCGTGACGATAACCAATAGCGGCAAGGGAAAGTGGGACAGCGACGACCAAGAGGTGAAAGGTGCGGCCTGCATGTCGAGCGACGCCAACGTGACCATCGCGGCTGGACAGATCAGCCTGACAGCCACAGGCAGCGGCGGCAAGGGACTGAAGTGCGACTCGACGCTGACCATCACGGGCGGCGACCTCAGCGTGACCACGACGGGAACAACCTATGTCAACATCGGAGGCAACCAGGAGTATGACGGCAACTACCGCGGACAACTCGACCGCCTCGACGACGCCTACACCACATCGCCCAAGGGCATCAAGGTAGGCATCAAAGCGACGGAGAGCAGCACGGGGCTGCCTGTGGGCGACATACAGATCAGCGGTGGCAACATCCATGTGACGTGCTCGGGCCAGCAGGACGGCAGCGAGGGCATAGAGAGCAAGGGCACGCTGACCATCAGCGGCGGCACCATCGACTGCAACACATACGACGACGCCATCAACTCCAGCAGCCACATGTACATCAAGGGTGGAACGATCACGGTGTATAGCAGCGGCAACGACGGCCTTGACTCCAACGGCAACCTGTACTTCTCGGGGGGAACGACGGTCGCCTACGGCACACGCTCTCCCGAATGTGGCATCGACGCCAATGAAGAAGAGGGATACACGGTGTTCTTCACGGGTGGCAATGTTTTGGGAATCGGTGGTGGCAACAACTCCCATCCCACTACGCAGGAGTCAACCCAAGGCTACGTCACCTATTCGGGCAACGTCACGGCGGACCGCACACTCACCGTCAGCAAGGACGGCACCGTACTTGCCACCTTCACCCTGCCCTACGACTATAGTCGCGGCAACGTCATCCTCACCGCCGAGGGCATGACAGCAGGCGAGCAATACACCGTCAGCGACGGTACTTCCACGCAGACGCTCTCTGCCGTGCAGTATGGCAACGGAGGGCCTGGTGGCGGCAGTGGACCCGGTGGCGGAGGCGGTCCTGGTGGTGGAGGCCACGGCGGCTGGTAAACCACAGGGACCATATTGCCCACAGAAACGGTAATCCACGGGAATCACAGTCCACAACCGTTTACAACCCACAAGCGACAAAACGGCCTTTCCGCAATGATTTGCTGCGGAAAGGCCGTTTTACTTTTATCTACTGATGATCAAAAAGGAGGCTTATGCCAATCCCTCGATCTCGCCATTGACGATGTCGATAACCTCACTCTGAGGACGCTTGGGCAGACCCGGCATACGCATGATGTCACCCGCAATGGCCACAATCATACCTGAACCCGTGTTGATGACAAAGTCGCGCACGGTGAAGGTATAGCCCTCCGGCACGTTGAGCTTCTTCGCATCATCGCTGAAGGAATACTGTGTTTTGGCGACACAGACGGGAAGTCCCTCCAAGTTCCACTCGCTGATGCGCTTGAGGACCTTCTTGGCAGCGGCGGTATATTCCACACGTCCGGCACGGTAGATCTTCTTGGCCAAAGCCTCTACCTTGGTGGTGATGCTGTCCTCGAGCTCGTACGGATACTGGATCTCCTTCGACGGGCACTCGGCAATCTCCTTGACGCAGACGCGGGCCAACTCCTCGCAACCCTCTCCGCCGCGGACGAAGCACTCGTTGGGCGCATAGCCCACCTTCACCTCGGCACAACGGTCAGCGACGATCTTCAGTTCCTCGTCCGTATCGGTAGCATAGCGGTTGAGCGTCACGACGACGGTCTGGCCCATATTCTGGAGATTCTCGATATGACGCTCCATGTTGGCAAGACCATTGCGCAAGGCCTCCAGCTGCTCTGCGGGCGCTGCGTCGTCGGCCATACCACCCTGCAACTTCAAGCCGCGAACCGTCACGACCAGTACGCAGAGTTTCGGACGAATGCCACCCATGCGGCACTTGATGTCGAGGAACTTCTCGGCACCCAGGTCGGCGGCGAATCCAGCCTCCGTCACGGTATAGTCGCTGTGGCTCATGGCCATCTTCGTAGCAATCAAACTATTGCAGCCGTGGGCGATGTTGGCGAACGGACCACCATGGATGAAGGCGGGCGTGTTCTCGGTCGTCTGGACGAGGTTGGGCTGCAGCGCATCCTTCAGGATGACAAGGATAGATCCCACGCTGCCCAGGTCGCGGAGGTAGAACGGCTTGCCCTCGCAGGTGATACCCAAAAGGATGTCCTCCAAACGACGGCGCAAGTCCTCCAAATCCTTTGCCAGGCAGAGGATAGCCATGATCTCCGAGGCCACAGAGATGTCGAATCCGCTCTCGCGCACCACGCCATTGCCAGCACCCAAGCCAATCACAATCTTGCGGAGCGCACGGTCATTGACATCCAGGACGCGGCCCCAATAGACCGTCTTCAGCTCGCACGGCTCTCCCTGATGACGGAAGATATAGTTGTCGAGCAGCGCGGCGATGAGGTTGTGGGCCGCCGTGATGGCATGGAAATCACCCGTGAAGTGGAGGTTGATCTTGTCCATCGGCAGCACCTGCGAATAGCCACCGCCAGCAGCACCGCCCTTCATACCGAAGCACGGACCCATGGAAGGCTCGCGAAGTGCAAGGCCGCACTTATAGCCCAAACGATTCAAGGCCATGGAGAGGCCTACGCTCACCGTGGTCTTGCCGATGCCAGCCTTCGTAGGCGACATGGCTGTCATCAGTATCATATTGCAGCGATCCACCTTGCTCTCGTCAATACACTCCAATGGTACTTTGGCAATGTACTTTCCGTAATGCTCCAACTTGTCGGCGGCGATACCTACCGTGTTAGCAACCTCCGTAATCGGCTTCAGCACGGTCTCGCGTGCAATCTCAATGTCACTTTTCATTCTTAATGTGTTTTGGTTATTCGGTAAACCCAAAGGTATTATTTTGTCTTTGCGATGGCAAAAATACCAAAAATCCACGACCCTTGCAAATAATACGGCCAAAAAAGCGACTTTTTGGCTCAATTCTCGCCAAGTGTGCAAACAAAATGGTCAGCCCACTACAACTTCAGCTACTTTTGTGCTGGTCTTTTATACAGTTCACGCCCTGCCGAGCGGTCACCAGTTTGACCGCTTGACAGGGCGTGGCTTTCTGCCATCAAGGCGTGAGGGCGACTACAGCGTCTTGAGATAGTTCGTACAATCCTCGAAGGTCTCGAAGGTGTTCTCCTGCGGGATGAGCATCGGGATGATGCGATGATTCTCCAGCATATAGCGGGGCTGGGGCTGGATGATGGTCATGAGCACCTTCACGCCTTGTGCCTGGAGATCCTTGATGGCTGTCTCCATGGCATAGACACCACTCTGATCCATAAACGGGACACGGCGCATACGGATGATGACGATCTTCGCATCCTTGGGAATATCGTGCATCACGCGCTGGAATCCCGTGATACTTCCGAAGAAGATCGGGCCGTCGAGGCGCTCTATATAAATATGGTGATGGATGTCCTTCGGCATATCCTTCTCGTCCTCCCAGGGCGACTCCTTGTCAAAGGTGCTCAACTCCTTGGAACTGTAGCCATCCTCCACGAGGTCGCCGGCACGCTTCATGAAAAGCACGCAGGCGATGACCATACCAATACCTACTGCCGTGAGGAGGTCCACAAAGACCGTCATGAGGAAGACCACGATCATCACGAAGGCGTCAGACTTCGGTATGCGCCTCAGGTCCTTGAATCCGCGGAAGTCGATGATGCCCCATCCTACCGTTATCAAAATACCGGCAAGCACCGAAAGGGGTACGTATTTCACGAGCGAGCCCAGTCCGAGGAGAATGGCAAGGAGCAAGGCGGCGTGGATCATACCGCTGAGCTGCGTGCGGCCACCCGACTTCACGTTGACCACCGTACGCATCGTAGCACCTGCGCCAGCAAGACCACAGAACAGACCCGCCACGGCATTGCCGATACCCTGGCCTATCAACTCCTGGTTGGAATTGTGCTTGGTCTTGGTGATATTGTCGGCCACAACCGACGTCAGTAGCGTATCGATACTGCCCAGGCCAGCCAGTGTGAGACCCGGGACAAGGGAAGCCTTGATGACGACCATCCAATCGATACCGTCCAGTTGCACCTTCGTGAAGAAAGGCATGGGAAGTCCGGCCGGGATGTTGCCGATGGTAAGTGCCGAGTCGAGGCCCGTGAAGAGCGAAACCACCGTGACGACCACCAGGGCCACAAGCGTGGCGGGCACCTTCTTGGTCACTTTCGGCACAAGGATGATGAGCGCAATACAGGCCAGACCCAGCAGCAGCGCAGGCACGCTAATACCTTCAGCGAAGGCAGCGGGGAAGTTGAGAATCATGTCCAGCGTGCTGGCGGGCGACTTCTTGCCAATAATCGGATAGAGCTGCTGCAGGATGATGATCACTCCGATACCGCTCATGAAGCCCGAGAGTACGGGATAGGGAATGTAGCGGACATACTTGCCAATGCGGATGAGTCCGAAGAGCACCTGAAACAGGCCACAGAAAATGCCGGCAAGCGACATGGAAAGAAGGACGGCGGAGATGTTACCCTGCGAGCTAGCCCATGCTCCACTCACAATGGAGGCCGTAATGACGGTCATCGGTCCCGTAGGGCCAGAGATCTGGGAGTGGGTGCCACCGAAGAGGGCTGCGAAGAAACCGAGCAGGGTGGCACCGACGAGTCCGGCCAAGGCTCCCATGCTGGAAGCCTCAGGACTGTCAACACCGCCAAATGCTTGAATACCGAATGCCAGTGCGAGCGGAAGTGCCACGATACCGGCTGTGATGCCACCGAAGACATCACCTTTGATGTTGTTTGTCTCGATAAAAGCCATGATAGGGCTAGTAAACCAAATGTAATTAAAAAATGCTAATAAGTACTCTACTATATTACGGAGTGCAAAGGTACGACTTTTTTTTGACATAGGGGAAAGATTGGCAAGGAATCCCCATTTACCGTAATATGGGTAGGTTTTTCCGTAATATATGCTTTGCCTGATTGGCACGATTTTTGTACTTTTGCAACCGATAAGGCCCTGGCTGCGCCTTTCCACGAGATGGAAGGTCTGCGGCAGGAGTTTTCCCCCAACCAAAACAAGAAAAAGAGAAAACAACAAAAGACCTATGGAAACGATAAAGAACCAGAAGTTTGGCGGCGAGCGTCCGCTCTTCGGTGTCCACGACGTGCGCCTGGAGGACATAGAGATAGTCGATGGCGAGTCAGGCATCAAGTGTTGCAAGCAGGTGGAGTGCCACAACTCCAAGTTCTACGGCAAGTATCCGTGGTGGCATGTGGATGGAAGCCTCATCACGAATTGCTATTTTGCCCCTGGATCACGGTCAGCCATCTGGTATAGCGACGACATGGTGATGAGAGACTGTGTTATCGACGGCCCGAAGTTTTTCCGCGAGATGAAGAACGTGACGCTGGAGAATGTCAAGATAACCGATGCCGACGAGACGTTTTGGCGCATCGACGGCCTGAAGATCAAGAATGTGGAACTGCACCAAGGCACCTACCCGTTCATGTTCTCAAAGAACATCTATGTGGATGGACTGGTGAGCGACGCGAAATATGTGTTCCAATACTGTCAGAACGTGGAGATTCACCATGCGAAAATCACTACCAAGGACAGTTTTTGGGAGTGCGACAACGTCGTCATCTACGACTCCGAGCTCCATGGCGAGTATCTCGCCTGGCACAGCAAGAACATCCGACTCGTGCGCTGCCATGTCAGCGGCGAGCAACCTCTGTGCTATAGCGAGGGCATCGTACTGGAAGACTGCACCTTCGACGCAGCCTGCGACCGCGCTTTCGAAGACTGCACGAATGTGGAGGCACGCATCAAGGGAACGATCACGGAGGTGAAGAATCCTATCAGCGGCAGAATCCAGGCCGACAACATTGGTCGCTTGACGATGGATCAGTTTGCCAAAGGACACGTCGCCAGCACTTCGGACGACGGCAACTCATTAACTTTCGAATCCAACCGATGATAGAGCAGTCCTTCTTCGACCAACCCGTGAAACGGCGCGGCACAGGCTGCGTCAAATGGGACGCAATGCCTGCGGACGACGTGATACCGATGTGGGTGGCAGACATGGACTTTGCCGTCGCTCCTGCCATTCAAAAGGCCATCAAGGATCGGGCCGCACACCCTGTCTTCGGTTATACGCTCGTACCAGACAGCTACTACGAGTCGGTCATCCAGTGGTTCAAACGTCGCCACGGATGGACGATCGAGCGCGACTGGATCCTTTACACGACGGGTGTGGTGCCTGCCGCATCGGCCACCATCAAGGCTTTGACACTTCCTGGCGAGAAAGTGCTCGTCCAGACTCCGGCCTACAACTGCTTCTTCTCCAGCATACGCAATCAGGGATGCGAGATCCTGGAGACCCGCCTTCTGCGCGAGGGCGACCGTTTCAAGATGGACTTTGACGACTTCGAGCGCAAGTGTGCCGACGAAAAGACCACTGTCTTCCTGCTCTGCAACCCACAGAATCCGACGGGCAGGGTGTGGACACGCGAGGAACTGGAGCGGATGAACGAGATCTGCCTACGCCACCACGTCGTGGTAGTGAGTGACGAAATACACAACGAACTGGTCATGCCTGGCTACTCCTACACGCCGTTTGCCAGCGTGAGCGAAGCATGTCTCGACAACAGCATCACCCTGACCTCACCGTCGAAGAGCTTCAACATCGCAGGACTACAAATGGCCAATATAGTTACAAAGAATGCGGAGTGGCGGAGACGGATCGAACGTGTCGTCAATATCTTCGAGATTTGCGACGTCAATCCCTTTGCACCTGTTGCCATTCAGGCCGCCTACAACGAAAGCGAAGACTGGATCGACGCGTTGAACCTCTATATTCACGACAACTTCGAAGTGCTGCGGTCGTTCTGCCGTGAGCACTTGCCAAAATGGCAGGTGATGCACAGCGAGGGCACTTATCTCGCATGGGTAGATATCAGCCAAACAGGCTTGAGCGCAGAGTCCCTGGCACAGGAGATCATGGAGCGGGCGCACGTCAAGGTCAATAGTGGCACGCTCTATGGCAGCATTTCGGGCGAGGGCTACCTTCGCATCAACCTTGCCTGCCCCCGATCTCTCCTCGAAGAGGCGTTGCGCAGAATCGGCGAGCATTTCTGACAAGACCATCCCTACAACATACGCTTCCCCCAGAAAGGAAGAGACATTAACTAAAGCAAGGCGTTGCCCGCGCATCCTATTCAATATATAAGGAACGCGCGAGCAACGCCTTGTAGTTGATATCGGTGTACGCTAGTACTATTTCTGAGCGAAGCGATCGGCCTGCTCCTGAATGAGCGCGGCGTCATCAAAGTAGTTGATGCGCATGGCTTCGCGCACCTCATCCATCGTCTTGGCAGCCACCTCGCGGGCAGCATCAGATCCCTTGCGAAGGATGTTATAGATCTCCGGGATGTCCTGCTCAAACTCATGACGGCGCTTGCGGATCGGCTCCAGCATACGCTCCAGCACCTTGTTGAGCATCTTCTTACACTTCATGTCGCCAATGCCACCTGCCGTATAGGCTGCCTTCAACTCGTCGAGGCAACTGAACTCGGGCCAGAATTCCGCGAAGTCATCGTCGGTGGAGAAAGCATCGAGATAGGTAAAGACGGCATTTCCCTCCACATGGCCTGGATCGCTGACATTCAGGTGGGTCGGGTCGGTGTACATGGTCTTCACCTTCTTCCACACCGTATCCTTGTCGTCGGAGAGATAGATGCAGTTGCCAAGGCTCTTGCTCATCTTCTCCTTGCCATCCGTGCCAGGCAGACGGCGTGCAGTCTGGTTCTCGGGCAACATGATCTCTGGCTCGGGAAAGACGGGGGCATAGATCTGGTTGAAGCGACGGACCAACTCGCGTGTCACCTCAAGCATCGGCTCCTGGTCCTCGCCGGCAGGCACGACAGTGGTCTTGAAAGCCACGATATCGGCAGCTTGCGACACGGGGTAGCAGAAGAAGCCAAGGGGAATATTGGCCTCGAAATTGCGCATCTTGATCTCAGTCTTCACCGTCGGGTTGCGCTGCACGCGCGAGACGCTGATAAGATTCATCAGATAGGTAGTCAGCTCCGCCAGTTCGGGGATGCAGCTCTGGATATAGAGCGTACACTTCTCCGGATCGAGACCAGCAGAGAGGTAGTCCAGTGCGACCTCGATGATGTTCTGACGAATCTTCTCAGGGTTGTCGGCATTGTCTGTCAAAGCCTGCACGTCGGCCATGAAGACGAACATACGGTCATAATCGCCCGCATTCTGAAGTTCCACGCGACGACGCAAACTACCGACATAGTGTCCCAAATGGAGCTTGCCAGTGGGGCGGTCGCCCGTCAAAATAATCTTTCCCATTCTATCTTTGTTTTGTTTGAATTCGAAGTTTTGGCAGCGGTCATCCGCTTTGAGGATGCAAAAATACGACTTTTATTTGGAGAAAGGGCGAAATCGCCGTACTTTTGCACGAAAAACAATACAAAGACATGGAGAGAAATATATTTCGGTTTGAGGTTTGCGCCAATGGCGTAGAGAGTTGTCTGGCTGCCCAGGCTGGAGGCGCGGACCGTGTGGAACTGTGCGCGGGAATACCCGAAGGTGGCACAACGCCGTCGTATGGCGAGATCATGGTGGCACGTCGGGTGCTGACGACGACACGCCTGCACGTCATCATCCGTCCGCGCGGTGGCGACTTCCTCTACACACCATTGGAACTGGAGCGCATGGAGGCCGACATAGAGGTGGCGCGCCAACTGGGAGCCGACGGCATAGTGATCGGATGCTTGCACGAAGACGGGACTATCGACATGGAGGCCAACCGCCGTCTGGTCGAAAAAGCACAGGGGATGTCCCTGACCTTCCATCGGGCCTTCGACCGCTGCCGTGATCCTTTCGAGGCTTTGGAGCAACTGATCGACTTAGGCTTCGACCGCATCCTCACCTCCGGCCAGCAACCAAAGGCCATCGAAGGCGCTCCCCTACTGCAAAAGCTCCACCAGCAAGCCGCTGGGCGCATCATCCTCTTGGCGGGTTGTGGCGTGAACGAGCAGAACATACGCAGCCTCTACGAACAGACGGACATCAAGGAATATCACTTCTCTGCCCGCGAGCCGATGAAAAGCAAAATGGAATACAGCAATCCCGAGGTCTTCATGGGAGACCTCAACGCCGACGAAGACACCTTGCTTTACACGACGGAGGAGCGGGTACGCGCCACTATCGCCCAACTAATAGGAGAGAAATAGCCAGGCGGGACACCTAACCGTCTCATTTTGAATCAACAACAGTTTCTCTTCGAAACTCAAAAAGGGTGTCAACTCCCCCGACAACACGAGGTTTGACACCCTCTTTTGGCCCTAAAAGCGTATTTTATTAGAAAATTTATTTGGTTTTCATTTGTAGTTTGCCCAAAATACACTACCTTTGCAATCGCTTTTGGCACATAATAAAGCAAAATCCATAACTAAACCAATATAAATGAAAAGTAACAAAGCTCTCACATTTCACCTGCTGGCACTCTTCGTGGTAGCGATTTGGGGAGGTACTCTCGTCAATACAAAGGTGCTTGTCCACGCCGGCATGTCGGCTTTGGAGATTTTTTACGCTCGCTACATCCTCGCTTATGTAGCCATGCTGCTGATAGCCCACAAGCGCATCAAGGCCGACACATGGCGTGACGAGCTGATGATGGTGGTGCTGGGTATCACAGGTGCCTCGCTCTATTTCGTCAGCGAGAATGTGGCCATCTCCATGACCAACGTCAACAACGTCAGCTTCATCGTGAGCGCATCGCCCATCTTCACGATGCTCTTCAGCATCCTCTTCATAAAAGGCACGCGGATGACCTCCAACTTTGCCATAGGCACACTCACGGCAGTTGCCGGTGTAGCCATTGTCATATTCAATGGTCAGGGCGAGTTGCACTTCAATCCTGCGGGAGACCTCATAGCGGTGCTTTCATCCGCCTCTTTCGGTCTCTATTCCTTCCTCTTGAAGCCCCTTTCTGCGAAATACGACGCAGCCACTATCACGCGCAAGGTCTTCGGCTACGGTCTCTTGACCGCATTCCCCTTGTTCTACTTCTGGCCTTGGAAATTCCCTTTGGGCAACCTGCTACACATAGAGGTGCTGGGCAACTTGCTCTTCCTCGGCCTCATCGCGTCGTGCTGCTGCTTCTTCCTCTACAGCGTCATCGTTGACAGGCTCGGTGCCATCACTGCCTCCAACTACAACTACCTCAGCCCGCTCTTCACGGTGGTCATCGCAGCAATGTTCCTAAGCGAGCCCATGACGGTAATGGCATACGTTGGCTGCGCCTTGATTCTCATGGGCGTCTATGTCGCCAACACCACAGGATTCATGCCCAAACGAAAGAAGTAGATCGAACTACCACCGCAAGGGGAGAGTTTGAACAAGACTTTTCAATTAATATTGTATAGCTTTACCGTGCCGCCAGATCCCAATTAGGATTCTGGCGGCACATTTATTATACGCCTAAAACACGAAAAAAGAGATTTCTACCCTTTTTTGTTGTCTATCTGTATTTTTTTGACTACATTTGCAAAACATGAACGGCAACGAAGCAAAAATCACCAATAACTAATCAATAAAATAGCTATGATGAAAAAATTTGGAAAGACAAACGTTCTCGCCTTCTTGGCAGTAATGTCCTTTGGTTTGCTGGCCTCTTGCAGCCAGGGCAACGACAACAACCCCGACAAATGGGCCCAAGATGCTATCGCTATGGCTGAGGACAGCGTGGAGAAAGTGGACAACGAGATGGTTGGCAAGTTGCTCTACATCGACAATTGCAGACAGTTTGCCAGGAAAGCCATCGACGACAAGATCTCCGACACTTACAAAGAGATGGAAGAAAAAGTGAAGGACAAGAGCGACGAGGAAAAGTGGGAGCTTTTCAAGGGCTTCCGAACTGACATCGACTCCGCCTTCTCCAAGATGGACCAACACTACGATCAGGTCTCTCAAGAAGAGGAAAAGAAGCTCATCGGCAAGTCGCTGAAAGTGGCTTCTGACACCCAATCATTTGACAACACCAAGACGAAGGCCGAAATTGTAGATTTTAGCCATCGTTCAAAGGTAAAAATCAAGGTGACATTGACCCCCACGAAGCCTCTGGGCAACAGTTTCAGAATGATCTTGGTCGATAAGGACCAGAAGCCCATCGCTCCTTTCGCACTGATGACCATGCCCAAGAAGGCCGGCGAAACCTTAACGGTAGAAACCAACGTGCCGATAGCCTTGCTCGCCCAAACCAGTATGCTGCTCTTCGACGCACGCTAACCTCCCCTCACGGCTAAACACTAGGCGAATTCCTACTACAATGCCCCGGCTCATGGAGTCGGGGCACTTCTTTGGATCCCCTAGCTAACTCTCTGTCTTTTCCACATTTAGCTTCGGTATATGAGCACGACATCTTCTTAAAGAGTGTTGAAAAATATGGTGTTTCAAAAGAAAGTATGTACATTTGCACCATGAAACAGAATCACAAGGGCAAAGTGCTTTTTGTCATCATAATATCCATCCTACTGACATTGTGCACACAAAACATCTTTGCGCAAAAAATAAAAGACGGAAAGGCTACATACTACAGTGGCAAACTGTACGGAAGACGAATGAGCAACGGCGAGTATTACCATCCCGATAGCATGACCTGCGCACACCGCACACTCCCATTTGGCACACGAATCCTCGTGACCAATCCGAGAAACGGCAACCAGGTCGTCGTCCGCGTGACCGACCGTGGTCCCTATGTACGGGGCAGGGTGATCGACCTCTCCTATGCCGCAGCACGAGAACTGGGTTTTCTGTCTGCCGGAGTGGCCTATATGAAACTGGAAGTGGTGGATGAGGATCTTCCCCTTCCCTATTATAATAAGGAGAAAGAAGAAACCCTGAAGCTACAACCGATAGAGTATGGCATGGTGGGCGTGGGGTATGAGTTCATCCCCCAATGGCGGAAAGCGGACGACCAGCCACGGCAGGTACAAAGGAAAGTAAAACCCTCCATCACTCCTCAGAAGGCAAAGAAAGCAGCCAATGGGGCAAAAACCACTCCCTCCCAACCCGCTACGCGCAAAGCAAAAGCCAAGGGCACAGAGGAAAACCACTGGGTCAAGTTTTTCCGCGGATTGTTTGGAGGAAACACCGGCGGATAACTCATTCCTTGACAAACCGTATCGTCAAGACTACTTGGCAATACGATTCTTCACGAACAAAAAGGGAATATTTTCCTCAACCAGACCTTTATACAAGGATTTTTTTGTACCTTTGCACTCCTTTTCGCACAAAAACAAAAACGGCTAATCAGTTTTCCAAACATGATTGAACAGGACAACAACGGTATGAAAACACCATGGACAGAGCTGGAGTTGGGCAACTCCTGCTACTCTTCCTATATCGTAGAACCCATCTTCGTACCCAAGGAGACGGCCTTTTGGCTTTGCCGTCCCGACGGCACACGAGAGGCTTCGCGCCTCACCTTCGCCGTCTTCTCACAACGTGGCACAGACGAGTGGGAGGACGACCCGATGCTGGGCCCCATTGACGTGACCCTGCTGGACGACGACAACATCCGTCCCTTTCCCACCCTCTACCTTGGCGTAGCCCCCGAAGACTTCATCCACTTAGAAGAGGAGGACGAGGAGAGCGTGACGTTCAGTTTCCACTGGATCGAAGGCGACATCACGTCGGCACAGGGCGAAGAGACAAGGGATGGTTTGCGCTTCCGCAAGAGCTTGTTTGAGGGTGGCAAGACGGTCTCCCTGAAATTGACGCCCTACGACGGCACGCCCTTTGTGCTCCACCTTCGCATTCCCGTCAAGGGTTTCCAGCTGCTCGATGCCGACGAGCGTCCTCACCAGGGCGAACTGGTCGTCGATCCCGCCACGGCGAAAGAGTATCAGTATCAGTTTGTCGGCACCCCCAACGACGACCGCTTCACCATTGCCATCAACGGCGGCCTGCACATCCTGCTCTGCATCTGGCAGGAGGACGACACGCTGACGCTGCGCGACCACAAGAACGGATTGGCCGTCGTGGGCACAATACCCGCCAAGGGATCACTCACGGAACTGATGATGCAAGGCGACGAAGCCCTCGTGAAGTACAAGGAGCACCGATGGCACATCGCTGTCAAGAGTCAGTTGACTGCGGAGGAAGACCTGCCCGAATGCACTCCTTCTGCCCTCGTAGCCCATGCTTTCCACGCCTATCGGCAAACGGAGGACAACGGGCGCGAAAGATTGGAGCACGAGTTGCTCGGCATGGAAGAGCGCCTCTGCTTCCAATGGTTCTGGATGGATGAGAAAGAATGGGACTTCGACCACATCGGCCCACTACTGGAGGTTGACAAGGTGGCTGGCGACCCACAGGAGATGATGCGGCTGGCATTGGTATATGACAATTTCTGCGCATTCATGCGCCGGCTCTCCGCCCTCTCTTACAAGAACGGAGGACGAATCGAGGTCGATCAGCTTCAGGCACGCAACAACAAGCGGAAGATAGCGCGCTGCGTGCGCCATATCGCCAAGCACCGCTCTGGCGAGATCAATATTTGGGAACTGGAAGAGTCCGCTCGCGAAGAGATCGTGAAACTCTTCCGCATCTTCCGAAACGAGTTTGTCAAAGAGCTTGAAGCAGAGGGATAGCGACAGAAGGACGCCACTCCCAAAAGGCCCTAACATATCGACTGATAGCCATGCTGGTCAAAGCATGGCTATCAACTTTTCTACCAACCGCGGAAACGCATACTGATCCAAATCGGCCTCATCCACCCAGCGATAGCCTTCGGGAAGCGCTGGAGGAACGGCGGGGTGATAGAAATAGAGGTCGGCATAGAGCACACGATGGGTGAGAACATGCTTCACGCGCTGCGCCCGAAGTTCATAGACGGGTCGCACCTGCGAAGCATCCAGGAGCACTGGCTCCCACAGACCCTGCCAGATGTCACCAGCCCCTCGCTGATGGATAGCCGTCCGTCCGTCGCAACGGAGATACAGATAGATCAGCTTGCGCTCTTTGACGCTCACGGTCTTTCGTTTGACGGGCAATTCCCCCACACGCCCTGTTCGCAACGCTTCACAGGTTTCGGCCATCGGGCACACCTCGCAACAAGGCGACTGCGGCACACACTGCGTAGCGCCAAAGTCCATCATCGCCTGATTGAAGTCCGCAGCCCGGCCTTTGGGAAGCAGCGACTGCGCTAGTTCGGCAAAAGTCCGCTTGCCTTTGGCGTCATTGATAGGGGTGTCGATGCCAAAGTAACGACTCATCACACGGTAAGCGTTACCATCGACGGCAGCGTAAGGAAGGCCAAAGGCAAAGGAGGCGATAGCGGCAGCAGTGTAGTCGCCAACCCCTTTCAGACCACGGATGGCCTCATAGGTGTCTGGAAAATGTCCCAAGGCGGCTATCTGCCGTGCAGCGGCATGGAGATTGCGTGCCCTCGAATAGTAGCCGAGTCCCTGCCACATCCGCAGCACCTCGTCCTCGGAGGCAGCAGCAAGCAGATCTACCGTGGTCCATTTCTCCAAAAAACGGCGCCAATAGGCTTCTCCCTGCACCACCCGCGTCTGCTGCAAGATGATCTCGCTGAGCCAGACGGCATAGGGCGTTCCCGCCTCGCGCCAGGGCAAGGAGCGACCATGGGAAGCATACCATGTGAGCAGCGTGTTAGTAAAGTTCATAATGCAAAGGTACGGCTTTAGTTCCCGCTACCGTTGACCAAAGGCAATAAAATGGCTTCGTTTTAATATTTTTAGGACTCACCGTCCCTGTAGTTGCCGAAGATTTTGTAAATTTGCACACTTATTATTATAAAAAGCAAGACAAATGGCAGGCACAAAGCAAATCAAGACTGCGCTGATCTCGGTCTTCCACAAAGATGGCCTTGAGGATCTCCTGAAGAAACTGAACGAAAATGGTGTGAAATTCCTTAGCACTGGCGGTACCCAGAAGTTCATTGAGTCGCTGGGCTACGAGTGTCAGAAGGTGGAGGACGTGACCTCCTATCCTTCCATCCTTGGCGGACGAGTCAAGACTTTGCACCCGAAGGTGTTCGGAGGCATTCTCGCACGCCGCGACAACGAGGGGGACCGCGAGCAGATGAAGCAGTATGACATCGTGCCCATCGACTTGGTGATCGTCGATCTCTATCCGTTTGAGCAGACCGTGGCAAGTGGGGCAAGCGCAGAGGAGATCATTGAGAAGATCGACATCGGCGGCATCTCGCTCATCCGCGCCGGAGCCAAGAACTTCAAGGACGTGGTCATCGTGCCGAGCAAGGGCGAATACGCCATGCTGGGCGACATCCTGGCAGCCAAGGGTGCACAGACAGAGCTGGAAGAGCGCAAGAAGTTTGCCGAAAGAGCATTTGCCGTAAGCAGCCATTACGACACGGCCATCCACGAGTGGTTTGCCAAATAATGCTTTTTGCCGGGCACATTACACAATAACAACAAAAAGTCAAGAAGAAAGAAGGAATGAAACTCTTTTCATTTATCCAAGAGATAGCAATGGACCTGGGAACGGCCAACACCATCATTATCAGCGATGATAAGATCGTGGTGGACGAGCCTTCCGTTGTGGCCCTGGACCGACGGAGCGGCAAGATGATTGCCGTCGGTGGCGAGGCGAAGATGATGTACGAGAAGGAGCATGCCAACATCCGCACGATCCGCCCGCTCCGCGATGGCGTGATCGCCGACTTCACAGCTTGCGAGCAGATGATCCGTGGCCTTATCAAGATGGTCCACACGGGCAGCCGTATCTTCTCTCCGTCGCTGCGCATGGTGATTGGTGTGCCTTCGGGCAGCACCGAGGTGGAGCTCCGCGCGGTTCGCGACTCTGCAGAGCATGCCGACGGACGCGACGTCTATCTGATATTCGAGCCGATGGCTGCCGCACTAGGCATTGGTATTGACGTGGAGGCTCCTGAGGGCAACATGATCGTCGATATTGGTGGCGGAAGCACGGAGATTGCTGTCATCTCGCTGGGTGGCATTGTGAGCAACAACTCCATCCGCGTGGCTGGCGACGACCTCACGGCAGACATTCAGGAGTATATGAGCCGTCAGCATAACGTCAAGGTCAGCGAGCGTATGGCAGAGCGCATCAAAGTGCATGTTGGCTCCGCGCTGACAGACCTGGGCGAGGATGCACCTGAGGACTATGTCATCCATGGTCCAAACCGCATCACAGCGTTGCCTATGGAGGTGCCGGTTTGCTATCAGGAGATAGCCCACTGCCTCGACAAGACGGTGGCAAAGATCGAGAATGCCGTGCTCTCTGCCTTGGAGAACACGCCGCCCGAGCTCTATGCAGACATCGTGAAGAACGGCATCTGGCTCACTGGTGGCGGAGCGCTGCTTCGTGGTCTCGACAAGCGACTCACCGACAAGATCAACATTCCTTTCCACATCGCCGAGGATCCGCTCCATAGCGTAGCCACGGGTGCGGGTATCGCTCTGAAGAACGTTGACCGCTTCTCATTCTTGATGAGATAAGAGGCGATTGGATTTATATCACAAAACGAAGAAGTATTGGATGGTCTGACCTCAGACTATTCAATATTTCTCATGTAAAAAGCGCCGATGCACAATCTTACGGAGTTTTTGTCGCGCAATGTCCACTGGTTTCTCTTCATCATCCTGGAGATTATCAGTGGAGTTTTGTTGTTTCGTTTCAACAGCTATCAGGCCAGCGTGTGGTTCACGTCGGCCAACTATGTCGCAGGTATCGTCTATGAGCAGGAGGCCAAGCTCCTGTCGTTCTTCAGCCTACGCGAGAACAACGAGTTGCTGACGAAGCGCAATCTGGAATTGGAGCAGCAATTGAAAACGCTCTCCAACCAGCTATATGACCAGACCAAGGACTCCACTTACCTGAAGCGTGGGCAGTTCAGACTGCTCAACAAGTACCATTTGATTCAAGCCAAGGTGGTGGCGAACTCGCTGGATCGCCCCGAAAACTTGATGACCATCGACCGGGGAAGTGCTGACGGTGTGAAGAAAGACATGGGTGTGGCTTGTGGCAACGGTGTCGTAGGCATCGTCTATCTGGTCAATACCCACTACTCCGTAGTGATACCTGTGCTCAACAACAAGTCGAACATCAGTTGCTCCATTGATGGCCGCGACTACTTCGGATATCTCCACTGGTCAGGCGACGCGCCCAACATCGCCTATTTGGACGATGTGCCCCGCCACGCCCGCTTCAAGATTGGCGACCGGGTAGTGACAAGCGGCTATTCGGCCGTGTTCCCCGAAGGCTTGTTGGTCGGCAAGGTGAAGAAGGTGTTCAACTCTGAGGACGGACTTTCCTACCGCGTCCAGGTCGTATTGTCCACCGACTTTGCCAACCTACGAGACGTCTGCGTCATCGACGCTCCACAACTCGCCGAGCGGAAACAGATCATGGAGGCTGCCAAAGACTCTATCAAGTCGCCATCGGAGAACTAAACGTACGGCATACTATCTTTTGCCGAGAACATCTACCGGCGTTTCAGCAGACTTGGCCGGTTCTGCAATCAAGGCTGCAAACGTGTTTCCATGCTTTAGGGCAATAATATATAATAAGGAGAAAGAAGAAAAGATGAATGTTGACTTGCTTCGAAGAGGCGCGCTCTTCGTCATCCTGTGCCTCGCACAAGTGCTGGTGCTCAACCATATCCACCTCTTCAGTTGTGCCACACCGCTACTCTATGTCTATTTCATCATCAGCATCCGTCGCCACTATCCACGCTGGGGACTGCTGCTGTGGGGATTCTGCATGGGATTGCTGCTCGACACGTTTTCCAATACGCCGGGCGTCACGGCCGCCTCGCTCACCCTGCTCTCCTTCGTGCAGCCCTATCTGCTGGCCTCGTTCATCCCCCGCGAAGCGGCCGAAGACTTGAAGCCATCCATTGCCACTCTGGGCGTGAGCAAATACACATGGTATAGCTTCTTCAGCATCCTGCTGTTCTGCGTCGTCTTTTTCTCGTTGGAGCAGTTTAGCTTCTTCGATCCCATCCAGTGGTTACTAAATGTGGGTGGAAGCACGCTGCTGACATTTCTCCTTGTTTTTGTCATTGATAACGTGAGGGGCCGCTAATGAAGAATTTTGACTTGGAGAAGAGGCGCTATGTGCTTAGCGCCATCGCCTCGCTCATCATTGTAGTCTATATTATCCGGTTGTTCTCGCTGCAGATAGCCAGCGACGACTACCGCAAGAGCGCCGACTCCAACGCGTTTCTGAAGAAAATAGAGTTTCCCTCGCGCGGCACCATCACCGACCGAAACGGCAAACTACTGGTCTACAACCAACCGGCCTACGACATCATGGTGGTCATGAATGAGGAGGCAGGCCGACTGGACACCATGGACTTCTGCAATGCCCTGGGCATCACAAAGGAGTTTTTCAAGAAACGTATGGCAGAAATCAAGGATCGGTCGAAAAACCCTGGCTACTCACGATTCACCCAACAGTTGTTCATGGGTCAATTGCCAGACAAGGAGTTCAGCGCATTCCAAGAGAAGATCTTCCGCTTCCCAGGCTTTTACATCCAGCGTCGCAGCATCCGGCAATATAAAGAGCCGCTGGCAGCCCATCTACTGGGCGATGTGGCAGAGGTCTCACAGGGCGACATTGAGGAGGACGACTACTATCAGCCGGGTGACTACATCGGCAAGCAAGGCATAGAGCGGCAATATGAGAAGGATCTGCGCGGTCGTAAGGGCGTGCAAATCCTACTCCGCGATGCCCGTGGGCGTATCAAAGGACGCTACAAGAACGGACAATTTGACCAAAAGCCACTGCCTGGCAAGGACATCCAACTCGGACTGGACGCGGAACTGCAGAAGCTTGGAGAGCGTCTGATGGAAGGAAAACTCGGTGCCATCGTAGCGATAGAGCCCAAGACGGGGCAGATACTGGCGATGGTGTCATCGCCGACTTTCGATCCCAGGACCATGATCGGCAAACTGCGTGGAAAGAATCAGGCACGACTGACGCTCGACCCTGCCAAACCGCTCATCAACAGAGCCATCGGCGGACAATATCCACCGGGAAGTACATTCAAAACGACACAGGCCGTGACCTTTTATACAGAGGGTATCGTCAGCGACTCCACTCGCTATCCCTGCGCCCACGGATTCTCCTTCAAGGGACTCCACGTCGGTTGCCACTCCCACGCGGCTCCTATCTCGCTCATCCCGGCCATCAGCACGTCGTGCAATAGCTACTTCTGCTGGGGATTGTACTATATGTTGTCCAATAGGAAAAAGTATCCGACTCTCGACGACGCGATGAACGAGTGGCGCGACTACATGGTCTCGCAGGGCTTCGGCTACAAACTGGGCATCGATCTGCCTGGCGAGCGCCGCGGAATGATTCCCAACGCACAGTTTTATGACAACGCCTTTGGCCGTTGGAACCCGCTCTCGGTCATCTCCATCTCTATCGGACAGGGAGAGGTCAATGCTACGCCACTGCAAATTGCCAACCTGGGTGCGACGATAGCCAACCGCGGCTACTATATCACGCCACACGTGGTACGCCATATCAAGGGAGGACGCATCGACCCCAAATACCTTGAACGCCACCAAACAAAGGGCAGCCATCAAGCCTACGAGGAGGTGGTCAAGGGCATGGTCTCTTCTGGTATTCGTGGCACGTGTGCCCATGCTGTGCATCCCGGTTATACGATAGCAGGAAAAACGGGTACGGCCCAGAACCGCGGAAAGGACCACTCCGTGTTTATGGGCTTCGCACCGGTCGATACGCCGAAGATCGCCATTGCCGTCTATGTGGAAAACGGTGGCTGGGGTGCCGTCTATGGTGTGCCCATCGGATCGCTGATGATGGAACAGTACATCAACGGCAAACTGACGGAGGCGGACGCGAAGAAGGCAGCCGAGATACAAAGCCGCCATATTTCCTACCCCTTCAAATCACCTATGAGCCGTGCCGACTCACTGCGTCTCGACTCGCTGAAGCGCATCAACGCCATCAAAGACTCGCTGAAGGTCGAACGCGACAAGCAGAGAAAGAAACTGGAGGAAGACAAGGAAAGAAAGCAGCAAGACAGCAAAAAGGAACAACCGCAAAACGACCCCGCCATCAGGGTGGAGAACGAGATAAAGCCACAGAGCGAGGAACGACGACGCGACGATGACAAAGACCATAAGCCGTCGCGCAAGGAAAACGACAAGGAAAGCAAGAAGGAATAGATAGATTATCATGGGAATGGAAAAGTCGGACAATCAGAAAGGTATCCTCCAGTCGCTCGACTGGTGGACGATTGGCATATACCTTGCCCTGCTCGCCTTCGGATGGGTAAGCGTCTGTGGTGCGAGCTATACTTACGGCGACACCGAAATTTTCTCGCTCTCCACGCGCTCGGGCATGCAGATCGTTTGGATAGGCACGAGCATCTGTTTGGGATTTGTCATACTGATGCTTGACGACCGCTACTTTGACACGTTTGCCTATGTCATCTTCGGACTACTTGTCCTCTTGCTTTTTGCGACGATATTCAATCCACACGAGATCAAAGGCTCCCGATCGTGGCTCGTTCTGGGAAGCCTACGATTGCAGCCTGCCGAGTTTGCCAAGTTTGCCACTGCGCTCGCCATATCCAAACTCATGAGCACCTATGGTTTTGACATCCACAACCTCAAGCATTTTGCTGCGGCCTGCGGCATCATCCTCGTGCCTATGATCTGCATCGTAGGACAACGAGAGACGGGTTCGGCGCTCGTCTATCTGTCCTTCTTCCTGATGCTCTACCGCGAAGGAATGCCCGGCGGCTTCCTCTTTACGGGCGTGGCAATGATCATCTACTTCGTCATTGGCATCAAGTTTGAGCAGTCTATGCTTTTCGACACGCCCACCTCGGTGGGTAAGTTTTCCGTGCTCCTGCTCGTCCAACTGTTCTCCTCCGGAATGGTCTATGCCTACAATGGCGACCGTCCCCACGCGCTGCGCCTACTGGGCTTGTGTCTTGGCGTGACGGTGTTGGCTTTTCTCTTCTCAGAGTTTGTTATCCCCTTCGACATCGTTTGGGTACAACTCATCCTCTCCGCACTGCTCATCGGCTACTTGATTTACAACGCCCTGCGCACCCGGTTCATCACCTACCTCTACGCTGCGTTGTTTGCCTTAGGATCCATCGCCTTCTTCTACTCCGCCGACTACGTGCTCAACGACGTGATGCAGCCCCACCAGCGCGTGCGCATCAACGTACTGCTCGGACTGGATGACGACCTGGCAGGAGCAGGCTACAATGTTCATCAGAGCGAGATAGCCATCGGATCGGGCGGATTGCAAGGCAAAGGTTTCCTCAACGGTACACAGACAAAGCTGAAATTTGTTCCCGAGCAGGACACCGACTTCATCTTCTGTACGGTCGGCGAAGAGGAGGGATTCCTCGGTTCGGCTGCCGTCCTTCTGCTTTTCCTCGCCCTCATCACCCGGCTAATGAAGATTGCGGAACGACAGCCATTCAAGTTCGGACGTGTCTATGGCTATTGCGTGGCCAGTGTCTTCCTCTTCCACGTATTCATCAACGTCGGCATGGTGCTCGGACTGACCCCTGTCATCGGCATTCCCCTACCTTTCTTCAGCTACGGAGGTTCCTCGCTTTGGGGATTCACCATCCTCCTTTTCATCTTCCTGCGCATTGATGCAGGCAGAAATCTCATCCGAAGTTGAGGCACCGCCAGAAAGAACAGACACCTCCGGCTTAACGAAAATAGAGGTGTTGATGAAACGTCAGGTTATTCATCAACACCTCTATTGTTATCTTACCACTTTCTTGCCCGATTCGACCCATCCATTGTACCCCTGGTCGAGTTCTATGACTTTGTAGCCACTCTTGACAAGGATGTGAGCGGCTTTCTTACTTCGTCGCCCGCTACGGCAATAGACCGCCAACACCTTGCCCACCGGAAGTATGGAGAGGGCATTCGCCTCGAAGTCATCTTTGAGTACGTCGATGTTGATCGCGTTTTCGATATGGCCCGCCTCAAACTCCTCTGCCGTACGAACATCCAAGCGCACTACGGAGGTATCGGCTATCAGTTTCTCGAAAGCATCCGATGAGACGCTCTCAAACCCACGGTCCTGTGCATGGCAGGAGAAAAAAGCACAAAGCAAGGACAACAGGCCTACTATTCTTATTATCTTCATGTTGCAATTTTGATTATAGCTTAATGTTTCACCAACTGCAAACCGACATCCGAGACACCCGTCAGTTGGTCGCGTCGCATATTGTGGTGGACGGTGACGTAGAGAGAGTCGCCATCACGCAAATTCAGTTCCTTGACTTTAGCAGAAATAGAAGCCGATGTGATACCCATCCTGCCGATAGGCTGTCCCTTCTCGTTGAGGACATGAATTTGGACCGTATCAGGATCCACGTTACCAGACGGGTAAGTCTCGTAACAGACTATCAAACTAAGGTCGCGATAGGGAAAACGATGGTTGACACGAAGGCTCAGATTGACATCCACCTCACAACTCTTCTGGCGCGAAATGGCAAAGCGGACGGTGTCATTTCGTCCCCACCCGTCGTCATTGACTGGCTCAAAATGGTCATAGACGCGCGCATCACGACAACTGGCCAATAGCGTGACAGCCATCACCAGTGTGGTAATGGCTGCCATAAAGGTTCTATTTGCTTTCATTTCCACCTGCGTTTTCCTTCACTTCTCCATGACGAGGAGGCATCGGCGGACGTTGCTGCTGTGTCTCGCCCGTCTCTGCAGCCTTCTCATGGGAACGACGGGGCTGTTGGGATGATCTTTCCATGGGACGCTGCCTGCCCTCACCACGCTGACCACCCTCTCGTGATGGTCTTTCCCCACGCGGTTTGCCCTGTGGGTGCGGACGACGAGTGGCGTCTCCCTGTCGAGGTGGCTGGGCAGCGCTGGGTTTCTTCTTCTTTTTCTTCTTTTTCTGAAACTTATCAAAACGACTGAGGTCGCCATCGGCCAGCAAGTCGGCCGATTTGGCCTCTGGCTTCACACTACCATCATCAAGAAGCGACAATGGCTTCTCTCCCTGACGGTTGAGTTCGATGATCTCACGTGCTCGACGAGCCGAAATCGTCTCCACATTAGCCATCTTCTTACGGTCGGTCGAATAGGTACACTCGCCACTAAGAATATCCGTCTTCACCAGGAAGTATTCCGCGTCCAGGGTGAAGAGTGACACCTCCCGGCTCGGCAGTCGGCGTGCAGCCTCCATGTAGTCATCGACCTCATAGTTGAGACAGCATTTAAGTTTGGCACACATACCCGCCAGTTTGGTAGGATTGAGACTGACCCCTTGAAAACGAGCGGCATTGGTGCTGACACTGGAAAAGTTTCTCACCCATGTGGCACAACACAATTCGCGTCCACAAGGTCCTGTTCCACCGATACGGCCAGCTTCCTGACGTGCACCGATCTGTTTCATCTCAATGCGAACGTGGAAAGCGGCTGCAAGGTCCTTGATCAACTGACGAAAATCTACACGCTCATCGGCAATATAATAAAAGATGGCTTTGTTACCATCACCCTGGTATTCCACGTCGCCAATCTTCATCTTCAGCCCCAGTCCCTTGGCTATCTCGCGACTTTGGATCATGGTGGCGTGCTCACGTGCCTTCGCTGCGGCATACTTCTCCATATCAGCCTCTTTGGCTATGCGGTAGATACGACGTCTGTCTTCGGGAGACTTGATGTTGGCCTTCTTGATTTGAAGCCGCACAAGCTGTCCTGTGAGTGTCACTACACCAATGTCGTGACCCGGATTGGCCTCTACGGCCACGATGTCGCCCTTCTTGAGGTCAAGGTTGTTGACGTTGTGGTAATAACCTTTGCGCGTGTTCTTGAACTGCACCTCCACAAGGTCGGTCGTTGCGTTGTTGCCCGGCACGTCAGCCAGCCAGTCGTAGGTGTTCAACTGGTGGTCCTGTCGCCCACAACCACGGCCGCACAAGCCACGGTCGGTGCCGTGCCACAACTCATATTTCATATTTTTAAAGTCCATAATTGCTTTCTGATTCATTTATTATCTCAGGATGAGTACAATGAGTTTCAACGCCATATCGAAGAAGACGATTTTTCCGTTGGCATTCTGACCGATGTCACGGATAGCCGTAGCAAACAACTCGCTGATCTCTATCACATTGCGCTCATTGATATAACGGGCGAAATTGCGGGAGAAAGCAGCCTCTTCGCGCGACTGGTAGCAGAGCTCTGGAATATGGAAATTATACATAAAGTTCTCCCTCACCTGCTCAATGAAGTAGGTGAGCATCCGCTTCTCCTTCTCGCGTCCCATCTCTGCTGCCTGTTGGCTCCACGCCTTCAGGTCGCCTATCCTCCGCATGTAGCACAACCGCATGAGCGATTGAAACATTTCGAAAAATTCGGTATTCTCGTTGTTGGGAGAAAGGAGCTGCATGGCCTGCAGCCAACTGCCCTGCGCCACATGGGCGGTCTGCCTTGCGGTCTCGTCGTCAAGTCCCCTCCGGTCGCGAAGAGCCTGGACCAGTTCGGCTTCGTTGATGGCCTTCACGTCAATACGCTGTGTACGGCTACGGATGGTGTCGAGCAAGAGGTTGGGCTCTTCGCTTACCAACATAAAGACGGTATGCTGGGGTGGCTCTTCAAGGAGTTTGAGGATACCATTGGAGAACTCAGCTCGGGCACGCTCGGGCAGCCAGATGATGCTCACCTTATAGCCGCCAAGGCTCGACTTGAGTGACAACTTACGCAAGAGCTCGTCGCCCTCGCGGGCCGTGATGATACCCTGCTGGGTCGTTGCCCCCATTTGACGAAGCCATTGCTCAATGGTAAAATATGGGCTGCGCATGATCAGCTCATGCCAGGGTTTCGCATAGTCGTCGCTGACGGGCTTGTAGTCGCTCGAAGATCCAGCTTTCTTGATGGTGGGGAAGGTGAAATGGAGGTCAGGGTGCTCCCACAGCCGCAACATCGCCCGCGCATTGGGGGCGGTGACAGGCAGCGACGGCGTACCTTCGCTAAGCAGATAGGCCGCAAAACCCATCGCCAAGGCCAATTTGCCCACACCGGGCGCGCCACAAAACAGCAACGCCTGGGGGACACGGTCTTCGCATGCGGTCTGCACCAGACGACGTATCACGTCCTGCTGGCCTATTACTTCGCTGAAAGCATTCTCCATCTCTCCGCTTCTCTCGATATTGGTTTTAGGGTACAAAGTTAATAAAAAAGGTTCAAACGAGGGCGCAACAGACCACATTTTATCTTGAGGGAGATTTTATCTGCAGGATGCGCAAGGACAAAAGGCGGTATTGACCCTTCCATTTCACCCCCAAAAAGCATATTGACTTCACCGGCCCACGAAGTTAACTTCATCGCCCTACGAAGTTAACTTCATCGGCTCATGAACTTAACTTACTTTTTTACCCCACCTGACACCTCATTTAGAGGGACGCTGCGCAGACACTATAAAAAGGAAAAAATCAAGGTGTCCCGATGGATGCTCACGACCAATGAGCTTCTGCTTCGGGACACCTTGACTGCAAAAGGGTAAACGAGCAACGCCTACCCCACCTATTAATTATCTACGTCTATCTTACGACAACTTTACGGCCCTTGACGATATAGACGCCAGCCTTGAGGGGCACGCGAACCGTGCTACCGCCAACTGCATTGACCTCGCACACCTTGCGACCATCGAGTCCAAAAACGGGAACGACTCCCGAGCGATTGGCAATGACCACCAACTCGCCCTGGTCGCCGTAGAAACGATTAAGTTCCGATTCTCCGACCTGCTGGATGGCAGAAGGCGTATCGCCAGCCACATAGACAAAGAGCTGGGCAGGATTCATTCGGTAGCTATAGCCCTTCATGTCAGGATCCAAGATATAGAGTTTCCATTCGTCCATCGAGGAAGGAAGATAGTCATACATGTCGTTAACATAGGCATTGAAGATACAGGTAATGCTACGGTCGCCATCAAACTCTTCCGGCAGAACGCTCGTCGAGACATAGGTAATTGCGCCATTGCCCGGCAAGTCGGTTGTCTCCATCTTATTTTGATAAGTTTTGGAAGGATACCCCCACATATCCATTCTATACATCAGAGAGGTTGATTCGCCATTGTTCTGTATTCCATAGGTGAATATGGCATCGCCATCCTTGACCAAGGGTGCCTCCACAGTATGGCCATAAATGGTAGCATTCTCCCTTTCGTACTCGCCAGGTTCCGCGTTGGTCGTGGCACTGACCAAGAGCAGCGGCTCTACCGTGACCGTGCCATCGCCAGGCTGAAGTCCAATGATCGCGCGGCAACCATTGGTATAGCCGTCGGCATCCGAGCCAGATCCAGCACCTCCCTTGTCAGGATTGAGGAGGGAAATGTCAAAATAGCCGTCTTGATAACCACCCCAACCCCAGTTGATGTGATAAAGACCATCGCCGTCGGAACCATCACAAACAAACTGGTGGCCAACGGTAGAACTGTTGCCGCTATACATGACAGGACGCTTAGCTTGCAGCTCGGCATCCAATAGGTTCATCCAGTCCTCCAAAGAATAGTTGTCGCGCTCCACTTCCTGCATGGTCTCAGCGTCATAACCGAAATACTTCGTGAGTTTGGCAAGGAAGATATTGGCTCCAGAACCGCTACTGGTATAGTCCATCTGGAGTGCTGCACCACAATGCAACATCAGTTTCGCGACAGCATCGGCTTCCTCTTGCGAGTAGTAGCCTTCCTCGTAGATATCGAGCATTCTGTCCCAATCGTAGGGTTCACCCTTTTCAATGGCCGGCACGCTCAATCGCTTGGTATGGGTCGTATAAGCAGGGATATCTGCCATGAGTGCTTCATGGAAACGCCAATAAGCAAAGACCTGCGCCAATGCCGTAGCCACACAGCCGGTGACCGTCTGCTTGGTGCCGTCCTTCGGGCAGAGATTGTTGAAGGGAGCATACTGATTCCACATTCTGTCACCCAGCAAAGGAGCTACGACGGGTCGTGCGGCCTTGGCCTGAGATCGGCGCTGAGCCTGGGATGCCGTCTGCACGGCTGATGGCTGACCCTGAGCCAATCCATCGACCATGTCGCTGTAGAGCTCAAGAAACATTTTGTAGCCATCGGGAAGGTGGGCCACATCGTAAGAGCCACGATCGGAATAGGCTACAATTTCGGGCAACTGGTCGTCGCCAGAGACAATCGTAAATCCCTTACCTCGATCATGCGGGAAAACATAGTAAGCAAGGGAGCCACCTGATACTGAAGGAGCATTCAAGCGTCTCGCAGTCTCGATGGAGGCAGAGGAGAGTGTGGCGCCAAGGCTGGTAGCCTGACGCTGCGCAATAGCTTTTGCCTCATTGAAGGTACGCTTTTTCCTGACTTCGTCACTTTTTCAAAATATGTTTGTAAGTGCTTGATAATCAGTGGTTGCTTTTGTTGCTTAGGGAGGCGCGCAAAAAGTCGGGTAAAATAGTATGCTCGACCCCCTATACGAGAAAAGCCCTGTTTTTTGCATTCTTGCCGAGAAAAATTGTAAGATTTATATTTCTTGGGGTACGCAATGACGAAGTCAGGAGAGTGTGGCGCCAAGGCTGGTAGCCTGACGCTGCGCAATAGCTTTTGCCTCATTGAAGGTACGCTTTTTGGCCGAAGTGCCAACACAAACCAACAGAAGGAGGGATGCGAGCGTGAAGATGGAGAAACGGTGAGTCATTAATAATTTGTTTATAGCAGAAGCCAAGAGCATCGGGCTTCTATTCGACGAAAAAAATATGCGCGTATCACAAGTAAGCAATACACGCATATTTCTATATCACATATTGTAACGTTCTATCTTATTCCAAGCCAAGGGCCTTCTTTGCCTCAGCATTTTCGGGGTCGATCTGAATGAGCTTCTCGAAATAGCTCTTCGACGTCTCTGCATCATTCTTGCCAGCATAGTAGTAGCCGAGGAAGTAATAAGCAGCAGAGAGATAGTTCTTCGTATTGGCATCGCTCTTGTCTGCCTTGGCCTCTTCATACTCTGCGACCTTCGTATAGAGATCGCGAACCTTGTCGAGATCCTTCAACTTACCGAGAGCGACCGAAGCCTCGGCCACCCAGCACCAATCCTTTAAGGTGGGGAACTTCTCGGTCATCTTCTCATAGACATCCATGGCCTGCGTATAATAGCCAACAGCCTTGGCGTGGTCGAGGCTGTCAACCTGATCACCCATCTTGATATAGATGCCAGCGAAATCAGCCCAGTCGGTAGAGGTGATATTGGTGCCCTTCTCCAGGTACTGACGCTGGAAATCCAAGGCCTTGTCACCGTCGCCCAAACCAGCGTAAGCGGCAGACAACTTGCTGAGCGGATCAACCTCACCCGGCTTCAGCTCCAAACACTTGTTGTAGGCATTGATAGCCTCCTGGAACTTGTCGTTGCCTGCCAAAGCCTGACCATAGTAATAATAGTCGTTATAATTCTTCTGCTCCTTACCGCGCATCACGTTCTCGCTGTAGGTCAGGGCCTCAGGGAACTGGTTTTGATCAACGGCAGCCATGACGGCAAGACGGCTCAGATACTCACTGCCGGCATACTTCTGCAGACCATGACGAGCTACCTCGAGCGCATTCTTAGCGTTGCCAGAATAGAATTCAGCTACGATGTACTGGTAGTAGGACGTCTCGTCAAGCTGGGTCTTCGGAGCCTTGGCAAACCACTTGGCAGCCTCGGCATACTTCTGGTCGGCGAGCATGATCTCAGCAGCCTTCACCTCGACGGGATAGTCCGGCTTTACCTGACGAAGCTCCTCCAACTTCTTCACAGCCGTCTCAGGACTGACGTGGCGATAGACGCGAGCATAGCGCTCATAGGCGAGAACGTTCTGCGGATCAATACTAATAGCCGTCTGATATTGCGTGGCGGCAGCACCAGCATTACCTACACTGTCCTGAAGGGCAGCAATGTCACCCAAGAGCATATAGGCATTGCTCTGGTTCATCTTCTTGTTGGCCAAGACGAGGTCAGCCATCTCCTGTGCCTTCTCGAAATTGTGAACCTGAAGATAGATGGTACCCAAGCCAACGATGGCATCGGCATCCTTCTTGTACTCCTTCAGATAGTCCTTCACCAGATCCTTGGCAGCCTTGGGGTTGTTGGGATCAGCGTTGAGGGCCGCAGCAATGGGCTTGAGGGCTTCCTGATAACTCACTTCCTGTCCGAAAACGGGTGCCGACAAGCTCAGCGTCAGCACACCAGCTAAAAGATATTTTTTGACTTTCATACTCTTAAAGAATTTCTTTGTTTAATACACTCGTTAACTCACTCTCTGAAGGCTGTTTGATTCTATGACATCACAGCCTTGAAAAGGTTTAATGCTATTGCTTAATATTTACCTGTCGCACCTGAATGTCACCACGGTAGGGCAGAATGCCCGACTTCAAGATAATCAACTGGCCGATCGGTCCCGTGATATAATTGGAGAAGCTCCATGGCAAGGCACGGAAGGGGTCAACTACGATGCAGTAGATAGTACGGCAGAAGGGATAGTAACCATTGAGCAGATAATACTGATAAGGCTTAAAGCTATTGCTCTTTGTAGCCTCGTCCTGCGTAGAGACCGACATCACCGTGATGTCCTTCAAGAAGGTGAGATTGGTACTGTCGCGGGTGTCGCTGATCCAGTTGGAACCCACCACGCCAATGGCATTGGGAGTCCGCTTGACATAGTCGATCACGCCCCTGCTCGATTTGGCTGCGACAATATTCTTCTGAGTGATATGCTTGCCTCCAAGCAAGGAATCCTCCACCCAGAACAACGTGCCAGAGGCACGATTGTCGAACACCACCTCGATATCGCCGAGGGATGAATGTTTGTATATTTGATTCCACTTCGTCACCTCGCCGCTGAAAATCTTGCGTGCAGCGGCCTCGGTGATGAGAGTATCTGTGTTGTTTCGATTGACAATAAGGGCTACACCATCATAGCCGATAGGGAAGGAAACCGCCTTGGTTTGTTTGGTCGAAAACATCGCACTCTCGCCCTTGGTCAGGTCGCGGGAGGTGATGAGCAGACACGTCTTCAGAGCCATCAGTTGGTTCATACCCGTATTTTGGTCCGTATATACCGCCTTGAGATGTGCCTTCGGGTAGGTATATTCGAACTGTTTTCTCTCCTCCTCGATGATGGGGCTAAAACTCTCATCCGCATAGAAGGTGATGGTGCCTGATGTAGGAGTATCAGTACGACCACCTCGGTCGTTCTTCTTGTTGGAGCAAGAGAGAACGGCCGAGGCAGCAATGAGTAATCCTACAATTGAAATGTAGAATGTGTATTTCTTCATAAAGAAACGTAGTGTTCAGAATCTGATATTACTGAAGCTTGAAGTTGATAGGCAACGTGAACCATACGTTGGCGGGCTGACCATTGTTCATACCCGGGTTCCACCTCGGCATGGAGTTCACGACGCGGAGTGCCTCACGATCGAGAGCGGGATCCACGCCACGTACCACCTGTGCCTGGCTCACACTACCGTCCTTACCGACGACGAACTTCACAATAACGCGGCCCTGGATACCGTTTTCGGCGGCAACAGCCGGATACTGCAAGTGGCTTGACAACCAAGAGTTGACGTTACCCTTGAACGAAGGCATCTGCTCAGCCACGGTGAAGATCTTGTTCTCGACCTCCTTAACCTCAGGCTTCGGCTCTTCCTTCTTCACAGGGGGAGGCGGCGGTGCAACCTCAGCAGGGGTAGCAACGGTAGGAGCAGCGGCAACAGCAGTAGCGTTGTCAGTACCCTTCACCTCCTCAACACCTGAAGAACGCTTGTCATCGACCAGCTTCTCCATGGTCTGCATCATCTTGGACTCATCAACCTTGTCGTCCTCCTTGATGACAGGAACGGTATTCACCTTCGTCGATTTCACCTCAGGCACGATCTTCTCGGGCTCGATTTTGGGTTTCGGCTTCGGCTTATCCTTCTGCTTTTCAGCTTCTTTCTGTGCTTCCTGGAGCGCTTTCAGCTCCATCTTCTGATTATACTCTGCGAGCAACTCAGCATCATGCTTGTTCTTCCAAACGAGATAACCGAGGAATCCACCGATGAGGACTGCAGCGCAAATCAGAATGAGCAAGGCTTTGATATTGCGACTGGAAGTACCCTTACGGAGCACATAGGCACCGTAAGCCTGGTTCTTTCCAGCGAATACCATGTCGACCCATTTAGGATCGTAAAGATCTATCTTTGCCATTGTATTCTTTCTTTTTAATCGTTAACTTACGCGACATTACAACTTGATCTTCTTCAGGGCGAGCAACTCGCGGTCCTGATCGTTGATCTTGTCAATCACGTAAATACCAATATTCAAAATCTGCATCTCATCGAGGGCGTCAATCACATTGCGATACGTAGCGTTGTCCGTCGGCTTGATGATGATCGTCAGCGGGGTGATCTTCTTGTTCTTGAGATTACCCGACTTGATGTCACTCATTCTCTGCTTGAAGACAGCGTCCGTGATCTTCTTGGGATTGGCCTTCTGCTCAGCCAAAAGTTCCTTGACAGCAAGCTCCATCTCGACGACCGGCTTCACACGCTCCTCCGTAATGTGGTTACGAAGCACGTCACGAAGTCCCGTGTCGCCCCAGGTGGTCTCCTTAATCCAGTTGGGATCACTGTACTTAGGGATACCCTCACCGTGATAGATCTTATTGTCGGCAGCCAGATAGAGCGTTACAGTAGCACTCTGCTTGGCCTCCTTCTGATCCTTCTCGTTTTGGTTTTGCTCGTCGGCAGGCATGGAAATCTGCATGGAGGACGGCTTGCTCAGCGTAGTACAGAGCATGAAGAAGGTAATCAACAGCATGAGCATATCCACCATCGGCGTAAAGTCAACGCGGACATTGATCTTCTTCTGTTTGCTTTCTTTTTTCTTTGCCATTATTAATCCTCCTGCTTATTCTTCAACTCAGTTATCAAATAATAGTCGGAGACACCCAGTGCCTGAAGCTCGTCCATCACCTTGCAAACCGTCTTGTACGGAGTACGTGAGTCAGACTTGATAGCAATCTTCACGTTGTCCACCGTACCCATCTGGTTCTCATAGGCATAGACCCACTGCTGGAACTCGCTCTGTCCGCCGTTGATACTGTCAAGAGGGATACCCATCTTGGGAAGCATCTTCGAACGCTGGCCAGGAGCCATAGCGAGGTAGCCGGGCAGCTTGTCGAGAGGCGCACCAAACGTGGTCTCGGCCTTGAAGGTCTCCATGAGCTTCGGCGTGAGGTTGAGCCCCACATCCTGTGCCATGCCACCGAGCACCTTCGTATTGTCGATGCGCAAGAACACCTGACCCTCACCCGTAGGCTTGTTGTCCGGTCCCATGACCGGATTGACGAGGATCGTCATTACGTCATTAGCAGGAACGTCTATCTGCGACACAGACTTCGGCACGTTCACTTTCACAGGCTCAGGCTTCACGAACGTGGAGGTGAGCATGAAGAAAGTGAGGAGTAGCGTCATGACATCCGACATCGGAGTCATGTCGATCCAGACGTCCTCTTTCTTAATTTTTACTTTACCCATAGCGATAAAATTTTAAAAGGGTCAGCAAAAATTAAGCCTCTTCCGTGTGGTTTGCTTCGTATGTCTGAGCGATAGAATAACCAACCTCGTCGAGGGCGTAAGTCAACTTGTCCACCTTGTTCGTGAAGTAGTTGTAGAAAACCACAGCGAACCAAGACGTTCCGATACCGAACGCGGTGTTGATAAGAGCCTCAGAAATACCGACTGACAGGGCAGCAGAGTCAGCGCCACCACCTTCACCCATTGCGGAGAAGGACTTGATCATACCCGTCACAGTACCGAACAGACCAGTCAGCGTACCGAGCGTAACGATCGTAGCGATGATCGGGAGGTTCATCGTGAGGGTCGGCATCTCAAGCTGAGTAGCCTCCTCGTGAGCCTGCTGGATCTTGGCGACCTTCTGAGCCTTCTTCAGAGAAGCGTTGGCACCCGTCTCCATGTCCTTGTAGGCGGCGAGAGAAGCGCTAACCACGTTGGCCACGCTACCACGCTGCTGATCGCAGAGCTTCTGAGCCTTAGCCATGTCGCCGGCAGCGAGAGCGGCCTTGATGTTCTGGACGAACTTGGGAAGAGCACCCTTACCGAAAGCGGTCTTCAGAGCGAGCTGACGCTCGATACCCATAGCGAGCACCGTGAGCAACAGAGACTGGATGACAGGCACGACGATACCACCCTTGAAGATAGTACCCCAAACATCAAGCGGAGCACCAGAGGTCACACCGCCTTCGAAGTGCACACCTGCGCCGAACCAAGTGAAGAACAGCGTGAATGCGATAGCAGCGCAGACCACGATAATCCAGAATGCGCCTCTTACTCCCTGAAAGCCCTCAGAGTTCTTCTTGGGGGCTGCAGCTTTTTGTTGTGTTGCCATAATTTTGATGAAAATTAATTTTTAGTTATTAATGAATTTGAATTAATCTCTTTTTCATTATAGCGGATGCTTCGTTCGGCCACACTTCAGCCGCATACGAACAGCGTTTCCACTTCGTCCCGCAAAGTTAGCAATATAATGGGGAACTGGCAACAGATTAATAACTTTTAACGGTTATTTTCCTGTGCAAAAACCCCTACTCTAACACATATCAACCACTGGCGGGCATTTTCCGACAATTTGCACACTTTCAAAGATGCGTTAAGAGACAAAAGCCAGTGCCTATAGCATTTTCTCCGAACAGACATCACACATGACCTCCTGCAGGAAACTCGTCTCAACGTCCATATAATTAAAGTACGCGCATACAATAACATTAAATGGATCGTAAAACAAATCTTCACTCGAAGCAAGTGCAACCATCTGCATTTTTGATAACGACGATTTTCCGCATTTTATTATGTGAAGAAGGCAAAAAAACGACCTGGCAGCCTACTTTTTGGTCATGATATCAAACTCCGTCACCTTACCGATACTCTTATTACCCTGCAGGACGGTCAAGGCAAAGCGTGCGCGCCCATCGCGCAGGCGCCTGTCCGCCTTCACCATGGCCGTATAGCGAATGCCATGTCCCGGGGCGATACTCTCCACATGAATGCTCGGACTGATCGCGATATGCCGATTGCGTTCGGACAGGACCACGGACGGGACTACGTCATAGAGCGTCCCTTCGCCACGGTTCATCACCTCGAAGATAACCTTGCCCGTCTCGCCACGCGAAAGAACGCCATCCTCGTTGTCATCCACAAACCGTGCATTGCGGATCTCAATATTGGGTGTAAAAGTATAGGCAGAAACATCAGACACCACACTCGACTCCAATGGCATCACCGTCTCGGGTTGGGCTGCACTATAGTTGCCCGAATAGTCGCTCCCCTGAAAGTCATAGAGGCGATCATCACCCGAGTTGGAAGCATCGAAGCCGCTCCAATCGTCGCTGTAGCGCCCTAGGCTGTCGGCTGACAGTTGCGCTACAGGCTGTCCAGGACGCTCCTCGCCATCGACAGACCATCCGCCGTGAGCTACCTCCGACCCACATGGCCTTTGCCTTTGGGCCTGCACTCGCTCGTAATGGTCATGCACATCCTGCTTCTCTGCTTTGTCCACCGCGTTGCCAACCGCAGCCCCGACAGCTGCACCACCGACCATACCCACGACCGTACCGAGGTCTGACCCACGGGGACCACCAGTCAATCCACCAATGGCACTACCCAAAACAGACCCTAACTGCGCACCGAAATAGGCGCCTGTACCTGTATTCGTGCCACAGCCCGACAACATCAAGGTAGAGCACATAACCAAAACTACGCTCTTTTTCATCATCATTTGTTATTATATTTCACTGCAAAGGTAAAAAGAAAAACTCAAACAACCGCTTACGTTTCCCTAAAAAACAAGGGGAAAGCCCTATTCTTTCGAGCCGAAACCGCAAGATTATGCAAGAACAAACCAGTCTGAACCTCACAAAAAACAAAAAGTTAGTAATTTATCAAAAATTAACATCCATCTCTTGGCGTTTTCGCCAACATTTATTTCTTTTGCAGCTAATTATTGACATTTTGTGTTAAACTCTTAATTAACATCATTTATGAACGGAATACCATCAATTTTCTGGCTCGTGCCGCTGTCCAGCATCGTGGCATTGGGTTTTGCTTGGACGTTCTACAAGCAAATGTTGACAACCGACGAGGGCACGCCCCGCATGTGCGAGATTGCAGCCCACGTCCGAAAAGGAGCCATGGCCTACCTAAAGCAGCAGTACAAGGTCGTGTTTATCGCCTTCATCGTACTCGCCCTGTTGTTCGCCTTCATGGCCTATGTGCTGAAGGTACAGAATCCTTGGGTGCCCTTCGCTTTCCTTACGGGTGGTCTCTTCTCCGGCCTGGCCGGCTTCTTCGGCATGAAGACCGCCACCTATGCCTCTGGTCGCACGGCCAATGCGGCCCGCACAGGACTTAGTCCGGCCCTTAACGTCGCCTTCAGGAGCGGCGCCGTGATGGGACTGGTGGTAGTAGGCCTCGGTCTGCTCGACATTGCCGTCTGGTTTCTCGTTCTCAACGCCTTCTATCAAGGAGAGCAAGCGGCCCTGATCACCATCACCACCACGATGTTGACCTTCGGCATGGGTGCGTCCACCCAGGCGCTCTTCGCCCGCGTGGGTGGCGGCATCTACACCAAGGCCGCCGACGTTGGTGCCGACTTGGTGGGCAAGGTGGAGGCCAACATTCCCGAGGATGACCCCCGCAACCCCGCCACCATCGCTGACAACGTCGGTGACAATGTCGGCGACGTGGCCGGCATGGGTGCCGACCTCTATGAGAGCTACTGCGGAAGTATTCTCTCTACGGCAGCACTGGGTGCGACGGCCTTCGCCATGAATGGCGACATGCAGCTCCGTGCCGTCATCGCCCCGATGATCATTGCTGCCGTCGGCGTATTCCTCTCTCTCATCGGTATCTTCCTCGTCAAAACTAAGGAAGGGGCTACGATGAAAGACTTGCTGGGGTCCCTGAGCCTTGGCACGAACACCTCCGCCGTCCTGATAGCCTTTGCCACCTTCGGCATTCTCTATTCACTCCAGATAGAAAACTGGATGGGCGTTTCCTTCTCCGTCATCTGCGGTCTGCTGGCCGGCGTCATCATCGGCAAAGCCACGGAGTATTACACCTCTCTGAGCTTCAAGCCGACCAAGGAGATAGCTGCGGCTGGCGAGACGGGCTCTGCCACCGTTATCATTAAAGGTATCGGTACTGGAATGATCTCCACCTGCATCCCGATCATCACCATCTCCGTAGCCATCATGCTGAGCTACCTCTGCGCCAACGGCTTCGAGTTGGCCCTCACTACCGAGAGCATCTCGCGCGGCCTCTATGGCATTGGCATTGCCGCTGTCGGCATGCTCTCCACACTGGGAATCACGCTGGCCACGGATGCTTACGGCCCCATCGCCGACAATGCTGGCGGCAACGCAGAGATGAGCGAGTTGGGACCGGAAGTGCGCCAACGCACCGACGAGCTGGACGCCCTGGGCAACACGACAGCAGCCACGGGCAAAGGCTTTGCCATTGGTTCGGCAGCCCTGACGGCCCTGGCTCTGCTGGCATCCTATGTCGAGGAGGTGAAGATTGCCATGACCCGCGCAGTGGAATCTGGCACACAGTATTTGACGGGAGCGGGCGAGGTCTTTGATCCTTCCAAGGCCGACATGCTCCAGTTCATGGACTTCTTCCAGGCCAACCTGATGAATCCGCGCGTGCTGGTCGGTGCCTTCATCGGCGTGATGACGGCCTTCCTCTTCAGCGGACTCACCATGGGAGCCGTAGGACGCGCCGCTGGCACGATGGTAGAGGAGGTACGCCGTCAGTTCCGCACCATCAAGGGCATCCTTGAGGGCACTGGTACCCCCGACTATGGCCGCTGCGTGGAGATTTCTACCCGTAGCGCCCAGCGCGAGATGATCTTCCCGGCTATCCTTGCCATCATCATCCCCATCATCGTAGGTATCATCCTGGGTGTGGCTGGTGTGCTCGGCCTGCTCGTTGGCGGACTTGCCGGCGGCTTCACCCTGGCCGTCTTCATGGCCAATGCTGGTGGTGCTTGGGACAACGCCAAGAAATATGTGGAGGAAGGCAACTACGGCGGCAAGGGCTCGTCAACCCACAAGGCCACCGTTGTCGGCGACACCGTCGGCGATCCGTTTAAGGACACGTCAGGACCGAGCCTCAACATCCTCATCAAGCTCATGTCGATGGTAAGCATCGTGATGGCAGGTCTGACCGTCGCGTTTATCTAATAATACACACGTAGTCCCCAGGCCTAAGGTCCGTCTCAGACCTTCGCCTGGGGGCTTTGCGTCCAGGCCTCCCACCTTTCGCTTTCATCTCCTGCCTCAGCTCCAAAACCTACTTCCCGAGGTGCCAACAATCAAAAAAATTGCTATTCATTTTGTCTTTTGTCGGCTTCTTCGTAACTTTGCAAAACAATACAAAACCAAGCAAGAAGAGAAGATGAAAGAATTAGCTTTAAAGTACGGCTGCAACCCCAACCAGAAACCCGCACGCGTGTTTATGGAAGAGGGAGAGCTGCCCATCGAGGTGCTCAGTGGTCGCCCAGGATACATCAACCTGCTCGACGCACTCAATAGTTGGCAGCTCGTCAAGGAACTGAAACAGGCTACGGGCCTCCCTGCCGCAGCCTCGTTCAAGCACGTCAGTCCCGCAGGAGCAGCCATCGGACAGCCGCTGGACGACACGCTGAAGAAGATCTACTTCGTCGATGACGTGGACTTCGAGCTCACTCCTCTCGCCTCTGCCTACGCCCGTGCGCGTGGTGCCGACCGCATGTGCTCCTATGGAGACTTCTGTGCCCTGAGCGACGTATGCGACGAAGCGACGGCACGCCTCATCAAGCGCGAGGTGAGCGACGGCGTGATAGCCCCAGGCTACACTCCCGAGGCCCTGGAGATCCTCCGCGAGAAACGCAAGGGCACCTACTGTGTCATCCAGATAGACCCGGCCTACACCCCAGCTCCCATCGAGCGCAAGCAGGTGTTTGGCGTCACCTTCGAGCAGGGCCGCAACGAGGTGCGCCTCGACGACCCGTCACTCTTCGAGGACATTCCAACGAAGAACAAGACGTTTACCCCGGAGGCTAAGCGCGACCTGATCATCGCCCTCATCACGCTGAAATATACGCAGAGCAACTCCGTCTGCTACGTCAAGGACGGACAGGCCATCGGTATCGGAGCTGGTCAGCAGAGCCGCATCCACTGCACCCGACTGGCAGGAAGCAAGGCTGACGAATGGTGGTTGCGCCAGAACCCGAAGGTCATGAACCTGCCATTCAAGGAGAAGATTCGCCGTGCAGACCGCGACAACTGCATCAACCTCTATATCGGCGACGAGGCCGAGGACATCCTCAGCGACGGCGCATGGCAGCAGTTCTTCACCGAGCAGCCTGAACCGCTGACCCGCGAGGAGCGCAAGGCATGGATCGCCAAGAGCACGGGCGTGGCCCTGGGATCGGATGCTTTCTTCCCCTTCGGCGACAACATCGAGCGTGCCCATCGCAGCGGTGTAGAGTTTATCGCACAGGCTGGCGGTAGCATCCGCGACGACCATGTCATCGACACCTGCGACAAGTATGGCATCGCCATGGCATTCACCCATGTGCGTCTCTTCCACCACTAATTTCCCATAGAATGGCTGACGGACGGCAATCAAGGCGCTTGCGCCCCTTGTCGTCCGCCAACCATCATCCATAATCCCCATCCACAGCATGAAGTCCATCAACGAAGTCATCGAGACCGGCATCGTCTTCCGCCCCGCCTCCAAACCGAAGGAGGACGACGGCAAGGTGAAGACGAAGGCCAAGAAAAAGAAATACATCACTGGCGCACACGGTTCTGGCTCGGCCAAACAGAAGGCCAAATACCGCCAGAGACGAGCCAACCGACACAAAAAGTAGGCCGTTCGGCCCTCACCCAACGGGACACAGACCCCTCAAACACAAGGCGGAGCGTCAAAGGTTTCGCCATTTTTTCACACCCATATCCACCAATCGCCTTATGACTCACGTCGCTTACCGCCAACTGTGCTCTGCTCTTCAGAAAACAGCACAATTCCTCCACACATTTACCAAGGGCAAGCAGGCCTTTCTGCTGACTACCGTCCTCACAGCCTCACTATCACTGACGAGCTGCATGCCTTCCTCCAAAGGCCAGACCCCGTCAGCCTCAGAATCAGGCGACGGCAACATACGGACGGAAAGCCACTTGAATGATCAAAAGGCACCAGCAGAGGCCACCGAAACCCAAGTCGATATTGAAGGCCTGGAAATACCAGCCCAACTCACCGACCGCAAGGAGGCCATCCTTAGGCGGACGGGCTATACGGTGTCCTACAACGAGGACCTGCTCATCCCCAACTGGGTGGCCTGGCACTTGACAAGCGACCGTCTCACGGGTCCCGCGAAACGCAAGGGCATTTCCTTCATGGAGGACACGGAGGCCCCCGGAGTACTCGTCAACACCCACGACTACGCCCGATCGGGTTTCGACCGCGGCCACATGTGTCCCGCAGGCGACAACAAATGGAGCCAGCAGGCGATGAGGGAGAGTTTCCTGCTGACCAATATCTGTCCACAAGCTCCAAGTCTGAACCGCGGCGACTGGAACGAGATGGAGATACAATGCCGCAAATGGGCTGAGACCTATGGCGACATCTATATCGTGGCAGGCCCCATCCTCTACCGCGGCCATCACAAGCAGATAGGAGCACACCGCGTCACCGTGCCCGAGGCTTTCTTCAAGGTGGTGCTCTGCATGAAGGGCGAACCGAAGGCCATCGGCTTCATCTACAAGAACGGGGACGGCAACCGCCCGAAAGGCGACTATGTCAACACCGTCGACGAGGTGGAGCGCATCACGGGCATAGACTTCTTCCCCTCGCTGCCCGACGAGACAGAACGGCGCGTGGAGGCCAAGGCCAGCCTCGACGAGTGGCTCTGACACACCCAACAAGGCGGAATAGAACTTTTTTCAAAAAACAAGCCATTCTGCCTTGCTTTATTCCGAATCTTTTTCGTACATTTGCACCCCGATGAGAAGATGCGTCAAGATACTTCTGCTTCTCCTGACCATTCTGCTGGGCAGTCCCTGTGACCTGTCCGCCAACAACGGCAAGGAGAAGAAGAAGTTCATACCAGTAGAGTGTATCACGGACAATGGCAAGGCCACAGGCGCCGTGATAGTAAATGCGCAAAACTTAGTGCGCATTTGCAACTCCCGTCCCCAGCGGATTCTTCCCTCAAGCATTGGAAAACCGGAGCGAATGACGAGCCGCACGCACCATTTGCTCCTGACGAATCACCTTCAAAACCATTTGGCGGAATGGGCCTCCAAGACCGACACTTCCCCATTCCTGCCTGCTGTCTCAAGCGATTATTTTGTCTTCGCGCTGAGACGGCTGCTCTGTTAGCACGACTGTATTGTTCCTATAGGAGACTTTCTTAGGGGGAGGTGTGGCACGTCTGCATCACCCATCTATCCCGTACCTTTTTTATCAACAAAACAATACAGAAAACTATGGCAAGTTTACACAATATGCTCATGGCCGGCACGGTCGTGGGTGACGACCGTATTGAGGTCAAGAGCAGTTTCTTTGGTCTTTGCAAGACCGCAGTATACCAACCGACCGGCAGCAAGTTGACTGCCGTCATCCTGGAGTTTCCCCAAGACCGGGCCGGCGAACTGAACCGCATCATGCAGACCCCCGACGAGGAACTTCCCGCCGTGGTGCAAGAGACGGGAAAACTCGTCGAGAAATCGCTCGGAAACGTCCGCCTGGAGGCACTGGTATCGGCAGACAAACAGTTTGCCGCAGCCCAACTGTTCCGTTACAACGACTTGATGTTTCATCCCGACGGCAACATCCGCTACTTCGAGGGAAGAGCGGCCGAAGCCATCTCCGGACTTTTCTAATACTATATTGAACGCGTAGGCTTGTGGCAGACGCAACCTGCCCAAGCCTACGCCAACACTATCAGAACTACAAAGAAATGACATTTATAACCATTCTTATCATTGTCGTCTTCGTCGTCGGCTACGCACTCATAGCCCTCGAAAGCGCAACCCATATCAACAAAGCAGCCGTCGCGTTGCTGATGTGCGTAGCATGCTGGACCCTCTACATGGTTCATCCGGCCGACTACCTGCCTGGCGTCACCACCGACCTGCTGTCCTCACGCATCAACACCATCATAGAGGAGCACCTGGGCAGCATCTCCACGACGCTCTTCTTCCTCATGGGAGCCATGACCATCGTGGAGGTGGTCGATCAGTATGGTGGCTTCAACTTCGTCCGCGACACGCTGAAGACGCAGTCGAAACGAGGACTGCTCTGGCGCGTGGTGGCACTGACGTTCATCCTGTCGGCCATCCTCGACAACATGACCACGACGATCGTCATGATCATGGTGCTCCGCAAACTGGTCCGCGACCATAGCGACCGCATCATCTATGCCTCGCTCATCATCCTGTCGGCCAATGCGGGCGGAGCCTTCTCGCCCATCGGCGACGTGACGACCATCATGCTGTGGAACGTGGGAAGCATCACGGCAGCAGGTGTCATCGAGGAGCTGCTCATTCCCTCGGCCATCTCCATCTTCATCCCCACCCTCATCCTCCAGTATAAGCTTCACGGAGCACTGGTGGAACCCGACGCATCGACGGAAGAGACTGCTGCCAGCGTGCTCTCGGGATGGCAGCACAAGGCGGTCTTCGTGCTCGGCGTGGGTGGTCTCATCTTCGTGCCCATCTTCCGCTACCTCACCGACCTGCCCCCGTTTGTGGGCATTCTGCTTGTCCTTGCCGTTCTTTGGACGGTGACGGAGTTGTTCTTCCGCCTGTCGAAACGGGCCAAGACAGCAGGCGACATGGGCAAGCGGGTCAGCCAACTGCTGGGCCGCGTCGATATGAGCACCATCCTCTTCTTCCTCGGCATCCTGATGACGGTGGCCTGCTTGGAGGAGGTGGGCGTGCTGACGGTCGTGGGACAGGGCCTCGACCATACCTTCCATGGCAACCACTACCTGGTGACGGGCTTCATCGGCGTGCTCTCCAGCATCGTGGACAACGTGCCGCTTGTGGCTGGCTGCATCGGCATGTACCCCCTGCAAGAGGCGGGAGCCTTTGCCATCGACGGTGTGTTCTGGCAACTCCTGGCCTATTGTGCGGGCGTAGGCGGATCGATACTGATCATCGGCAGCGCCGCCGGCGTAGTGGCGATGGGGCTGGAGAAGATCAGCTTTGGATGGTACGCACGCCACATCTCGTGGGCAGCCCTCATCGGCTATCTCGCTGGCATCGTGAGCTACTACCTCCTGCGCACCTTCGTTTTCTAATCTTTGCCCTATCTGAGGACACCCCCCCGCCGGGCAGAAGGACAGTACGCTTTTTTTGGTGCTTGCCTTCCGCCCCGCGGGGCTTTTTCGTCTCTTTTCCGCCCTTCACCATAGAAAAAACGAGGTGCAACGGTCTGTTCTTTGGAAAACTTTTGTATCTTTGCATGGGTTTTCAATCATAGAGAAATGACACGCAAAAGAAGAATATTGTAACAGGTAACGCATCACCCACTCAGAGCCGAAGAAGGCGACGGCCACGTGGACTTTAATCCCTCTTATTATTTTAAAACTACCTATTCACTATGAAGATCATGAAAAGATTTTTGGTGATTATCCTTGGCTGCCTCCAGGTCAGCTTCTCCCACGCACAATGGTTTAGTGGCGAATACACCACCGAGGTGCAATGGGACCTGAAGAAGCACACCAACTGGCTCAACCATCTCCGGCTGGACCTGGCCATCCCGCTATGGGAGGGTAAGGGGACGCTGGAGGCGGCGACGCTCCATGTGGCAAGGACCCGGGAAGGAATCATTGACGACTGGCAGGGCCACTCCAACATCGAGGAGGACAATATGCTGGCGGCCCTTGCCGTGCTGGGCTATATGCACGAATGGAAGGAGGCCCACCTGTTTGTCGGCGTGCGCAACGTCAACGAGGACTTCTTCACCTCCGACGTGACGTCGCTCTTCACCAACGGTTCCTGCGGCATCTTCCCCACGATAGCGGCAAGCTACCCCATAGCCAACTTCCCGCTCTCGGGACTGACCGTCTATTTTGACGTGGGCAAGGACGGATGGGTGTTGAGAAACAGTCTATACAACGGCGTGGGATACAACGGCTGGAAACACCACGACAATCCCTTTCGCCTACGCCCCAAGACGGATGGCATCTTCAACATCTCCCAACTGGAGTACACCCATCCCAAGGGCCGCTACTATGCGGGCGTGGCCATTCACACGCGCCAGTTTGCCATCGACGAGGAGGGCGAGCAGGTGCCAGCCGAGGAGGCTTCCACCAAGACTACCTGCGCCTGGTGGGTCTATGGCGAACAGACACTATGGACCGATGGCGAGCATCGATGGTCGGAAATGGCACAATACTCGGAGAACACAAGCCACGACAACGGCTGCTACCGCTACGCCGAGATGGGAAGCATTTATGAGGACGACCACAACGAGTGGGGCGTGTCGGGACAGTACGCGCACTTCCACCAAGGCACGGAGCGGTCGCTGGAAGTGACCTGGAAGAGGTAGTTCAACAAGCATTTTGCCCTGCAACCATCCTTCCAATACATCAACAACGACAACGGCGACTTCCTGGTACTTGCCACCCGCCTTTGCTGCTCATTCTGACACTCACCCCATTGACCAAGGGGTCAGGAGCAAACCACTCCTGACCCCTTGGTCTTTTTCCATGCGTCGGTCCGTTGCCCCAGGCCGATGTGCGGTTGCCTCACTACTTTTGAAGCAGCCTGCGGTTGTCCTACTATTCCAGTATCAACACATGGCTGTTGCCCGTCCTGGGCGTGAATACGCTCAGTCCCACCTTCATCAGGTAGTCGCCACTATACTGCTTGCCGTCACACGTCAGCTCCGACTTCTTGCCAGGCATGAGGTTGGTCTCGCGGACGGTATAGACCCTGTCGGGGGCCAGTCCCTGCAGCCGCACGTTCGTCAGCGGTTCCATATAGCGTGGGTGCAGATCGAAGGCGAAGAGAACGGCCCGCTGCTGGTCCTTGCTCACATAGTTGATGGCGCAATGGTTGCCCTCGTAGGGTGACACGAGGCGGTAGAGGTCGCCATCGAAGATCACGGGCTTCATGAGGTCGTAGTTGCTGACGGCCTGCTTCACAAACTGATACTCCTCGGCTGAAAGCGACTTGAGGTCGATGTCGAAACCCAGTTTGCAGGAGCTGCAGACGTCGGTACGAAACTTCACCGAAGTGTTGCGGTTCCAGTTGGTGACGTGCGAGCTCATGGTCTTGGCGGGGAAAAACTTCGACAGTCCCCACTGGATGTAGATGCGCTCATAGGAGTCGGTATCGTCGGAACACCAAAACTCCGTGAAATATTTCAGCATCTCGTAGTCCATCCTGCCGCCGCCTCCGGAGCAAAGCATCATGGGCAGGTCGGGATACTTGTCGTGGATGCGGGTGAGAACGCTATAAATGCCGCGGATGTGGTCTATATAGAAGTTGCCCTGGTTGGCCTTGTGGTAGGGCGAGAAGATATTGGTCACGACGCTATTGCAGTCCCACTTGAAGTAGGCCACGTCGGGATTCTCCGTCATGATACGATCGACGATGCCGAAGACGTAGTCCTGCACCTTTGGGTTGGAGATGTCAAGCACCAGCTGGTGGCGATGGTAGTAGGGCTCGCGGTTGGGCTGCATGATGGCCCAGTCGGGATGCTTCTCAAACAACTCACTCTTCGGATTGACCATCTCCGGCTCTATCCAGATGCCAAACTTCACACCTGCCTTCTTGGCGTCTCTGACCAGTCCGGGAATGCCCTCAGGCAACTTTCCCTTCGTGGGTTCCCAGTCGCCGAGACCCGCGCGGTCGTCCTTGCGGGGATATTTGTTGGCAAACCAGCCATCGTCGAGCAAGAAGAGATCCACGCCCAGGTCCTTGGCATCCTTCATCAGCTCGGCCAGCGTCTGCTGGTCGAAGTCGAAGCCCGTGTTCTCCCAGTTGTTCAGGAGCGTGAGGCGTCCCTCCATGCCCTTGTTCACCTGATACTGGCGCGCCCAGTCGTGGAGATTGCGCGAAGCCTCGCCCACGCCATGGTCGCTCAGGGTGAAGATAAACTCGGGCGTGGTGAAGACCTCGCCAGCCTTGAGCTGATAGTCAGAGGCGTAGGGGTTGATGGCGGGCAGCACACGGAGCACTCCCACATTGTCCACCTCAAAGGTGAAGCGGAAGTTGCCGGGCCATCCGATGGTACCGAGCATCGCCCGTCCCTCATTCTCCTTGGCAGGTTCGCCAAAGCCCAACTCAAAGAACGGTTCCATCTGCATGGCAGCACGCGTGCCGAGTTTGGTGTCAATGACCTTCTTGCCATGCGTCAGCGGCGCGGTCTCGGGCTGACCCTCCCGGGCCCAGTCGCCATGATAACTGGTGAGGAAATAGCGGTCGGCCTTGAAGTAGAGCATGGCCGAACTGTAGCGCCATAGCACCACGGGCGCCTTCTCCTGATGGAAGATCTCGCTCCAGGCCTTGATGACGTTCTCCTTGGGGTAGGCCACATAGTGGAGCCTCACGGTCAGCGGATAGACCTGGTCGCGCAGGGTAATGACCGTCTCCGTCCCACCGTTCACGGCCTTCTGCTCCACGTTTTGATAGTAGAGGTAGGTGGTCTTGTTGCCGTCGGCATGGGTCACGGCCACGGCAGGCTCGAAGAAGTCCTCGCCCCCCGAGGCTGCATAAGCCTCATGACCACGCGTACTGACTGCAGCGTCGGAGGAGGCATAGACCTCCCAGGGCAAGTGGTCGTAGTCGGCCGGATTGCGCAGCTTGTCGCCGAGATAGACCTGGTAGAGGCGCCCCTTGGGCGACACCTTCAATACAAGGTCAGTCTTGTCCGTCGATACCCGAATCGTCTTTTGGGCGAATGCCACGGCAGAGACCATGCACATCGCCACGATAAGCATCACGTTTCTTTTCATGTTCATTGTCATTATCATCTTCATTTTGTTAGTTTCTCACCAGTCCTCACGCCTGGCCCATCATTTTCAATTAGCCATCAAATTAAAATGGCACCTACAATCTACACGAACGACTTTTTCTGTTTGGCAGTAAGAGCATAATCATGCAGAGTTATGCTTTTCTTGATCCATAGCATGAAGGACGAGCCGTCAAAGAATAGCCGAAAATGACCGAAAATGACCAAAAATAGCCGAAAATAGCCGAAAATGACCGGTAAAACGACCATAAATAGCCGAACACGACAACAAATAGCCGTACAACTAAGCTCCAAGTTCACTTTCTCCTTTCTATGTAATATTCCATTTCTTGCCTGTAGAAGGCTTGCTTATTAAACCTTCTTTGGACATAATGCCAAGAAGCCGACCTATCTTTCTTAGTTTTTCGTCATGAGTTAAATTTGAAGGGAATACATGCTGGAGTCCCTCATAAACATCTTGACGTTTGAAGCCCATACTTCCTGCATTATGCGCCAATTGCAACAATAGCTTTTGAATACTATTTTCTGCAAGTCCTTTCTCTTTGGTATAATGCCCAATTTGTTTCGTCAGCTTGGCAACTTTTAGAGATATGGTATAATGTGGAGCACGAGTGAGCTGACCATCTCGCATCATCATGCAGTTAGCCAAAAACTCTTCTGTTGTCCACGCATCTATTTCTTCGGCAGGAATACTTGAAGAGTGTACTTTCTTGAACATGACTTTAGCTGTAGCCACAGCCAACTCATCCAAATCATTGATGGTCGCATTGGGTACGAGTTGGGCTGTCCAATCTGGTATTGGTGGTTGTTGGCGGATGGCATCTTGTTTGGCTTGGTTCAATGGTTTCAGACTTTCGCCATCACGACCATAAGCCACACCTTTCCAGTGCATCACGATATTGCGTGGCGATGCAGGAACCTGGAAAAGCAAAACGCGTTTGCCTTCAACCTTAATAGGTACAATATCCCTAAAGATGAGATTGTCTGTAGTGTGTTGAGACATGTCTTGCTTTAGGCGGTTCAAGGCAACCTCACTATCTTTGAAACTGGTACCAATAATCTGATGCTTCTTGTCCCAAACACCAAATACTATCCACGCAAACTCATGATCTCGTAAGTTTGCTTCATTGCTGAGAGCGGAGAAGTACTTTCCCAACTCGTCAATATCAAAGTTGGTCTCTGCTTTCTTAAACTCTACGACCTCATTTTCCGAGTGCTCCCAAAGCTTGTTGAATATGTCTATATATTTTTCCATTATTCGCTTTTTACAATCTACTTCTGTAAGGGATAGTTGACAAAACTACTTCTATATCCATACCTTTTGCCCATAGGAATGATTTTATTCTCATTATTACTTCTGAGGATGTCTGACATGGTCCTACCACAATTCTTTTTAGGCAACTGATTGGAACATTTACTTTTATATAAGGTACCAGTTTGTTGTCTGCAAGACGGTATTGAGGCTTTATTTGATGCTTAATGATACGATATTCCCCTTCTGCTTCATACTTTTTGTGTTTGTAGATTGGGGCGTATTCATTGTTTATTATAGCCTGTTTTACATCTTCCCACTCATTCTTATTAAAAATGTTTTTTAGAGTCCGATTGCCGGCTTCTTCTGCAATCTTGATGTTATTTGCATTAACATACTTACATTTTTTTATTTCATTACGAAGCAAATATGTCGGTTCACCTTCACGCTCTTTGCAATCAGCTCCATAATCAGATAAAGTTGATGGTAGTTTGGAGAAATCGAAACCTAAACTTATGCCATCTCCATTTTGTCCATAGCCACGCCACATTGTTAAATCGTCTTCATGTTTGGAAAACGAAATAGTAAATATGTTCATATGCCACTGGGGGTGTTGTATGAGATCATTGTCTTTGTCGTTAAGTGCTTTGTTGTTCTTTTTAGTATAATCAAGCACACCAGCTTTTAGCCCTTCAAAAAACAACAGACATTCTGTTGGGTCGTTTTGATGTGCATAATGTGTTGCCCACATTGTTATACACTTAGGATGGGAATCGCCATCTTCATACTGCAATGAGTGTTCTATCATATTATAGAACGTACTCATTGTAGTATAATGGTACAGTATGTTCATATTTTCTTTACTCATATTCTTTAATTAATCGTTATATCCGAATTTATTCCAGGCTTCGAGGACGAGGCGCTTGGTGCGTGCTGTATCTTTCCGCGCGCTTCTTCGTTTTCCTGTCCTGTGTATTTGCCAAAAGTGAATGGACACGGATGGCCTGTCCGCTCCTCATATTCTGCTTTATACCGGCTCAATTCCTCAGCTTGAGAGTTGATAAGGGCATTCATTGGATAGACTATGATAGCAATCGTCTTATCCTTGCATGCCTCATCATGAAGTAGAATATAATTGAACACGGTAGCCATAAAGGTTCGTGATTTTCCGGAGCCTGTGCCAGAAGTCACAATAAATTCTTTGTCTTGACAGCCTAACTCTATAGCATCTTGCTGATGCTTATAAAAAGGCTTGTCGAAGAAATATTCCAAGTCTTTATGGATAGGGAGGCCCTTGGCGATAAGCTCCTTTACGCCTATCCCCTGCTTGAAGTTTGGATTGAATTGAATCAAAGCCTTTCGCCACAGCTTTTCATTTTTGATAGACTCGCTGACCTCGTCCTTGATTCGTTCATCTTTTATGGCAACAAAGCTCTGAAGATAACTTTTGTAGCTACCCTTCAAGCTTTCATATAATTCTATTATATTCATAGACGTTTGTCTTTTAAACAACTACAAAGATAGCATTATTCTTTGATAATAGAGTATATATTTAGATAGAAAGTGCTTTTCTTAGCGATTTTTCCTATTTTGGGCGAAAAGTTCCTATGTATGGGAGTAAACTAAATACCAGTTGTGCAGATTGGTCGTTTCCTGATTTAGCTTGACTACTTGCTCGTCTTAAGTCTTGACAATGTCGACTCTGTTAAACATTTGTGTTATCGCATGAAATCGTCGTGTAAAAGATCATGTGGAACGTTATAGGACAAAGGTCCACAAATAAAAATAGAGGTATTATGGCGAATATTGATTTGAAATTATCCTCAAAAGACGCAGCTGCGATGATGCGACCTGCTGTCATAAAAAGAAAATTCCGTAGTAGATAATAATGCAAGAGAGTGTGTGTTTATGACATACTCTCTTGCTCATATAGGTATAATGTCTTATTTTCCCAAAGACTTGAACATCTTGGTGATACACTTTTTCTTCTGCTCCATGTTTGGGTGAACATAGAGGTTGAGGGTTGTTGTGATGTTGGCATGACCGAGCAGTACGCTTACTGTCTTGTAATCGCAGTTGCTTTCAATGCAGCGTGTGGCAAAGCTGTGGCGCAGTCCGTGATACTTTAGTCGAGGAATGTCAAGATGCGCCATCAACCGATGATAATAGTTGCGATAGGTGCGAGATTCGGTTGGTTTCTCCTCATTGGTCAGCACATAGAAGTCTGTGTTTACCACCTTTTTCAGTGGTTTCACCATCGCCAGCAGTTCCTTGTTCATCGGTATCTCACGGCATGAGTTCTTGGTCTTGGGTGTGTTGATGACCAACTCCGTGTGCTTGCGTTCGCCCTCCACAATGTAGATGCGCTCAATGGTGCGGTTCACGGTAATTGTGCCGTTGTCGCTGTTAATGTCCGACCATTTCAAAGCGCAAATCTCTCCGATACGCAAGCCAGTGGTCAGGCTGATATAGATACCGAGGTTGCGGAATGTGAAGTTCTGTTTGATGAAATCGAGGATCTTCTTGTGGTGTGCCACCGTCAGCACCTCAATTTCCTTGTTGGTCTCTGTCGTGGGGTACTTGATGTCCCACTCGCAATAGTTCATCCATTCGTTCTTTACTCCGAACTTCATCACCATCTTCAGGACAATAAGGATATCCTTCACCGTCTTAATGCTGAGTCCGCCATTCAGTTTCTGCAAAACGAACTCCTGCACAAGTTTCTCACTCAGAGCATCACAATCACCAAATGATGGCAGAATGTGATTCTCCAAAACTAACACATAAGCAGCGTATGTGGACTGCTTAACGTAGCGTTGCTTGTCACTTTTCCAAGCCAACGCAATTTCTCTAATTGTTTTTGTTGTCATTGTAATCCTTAATTTTGAAGGTGTACATATATAATTAGAGAAAATAGGTCTCTGATGTCCCAAATCTCAGATTTAAGGAGTTTCAGGGGGAGTGGAAAGAAGAACGACTGGCAGACATCGCAGATTTGTATAAAGGTACTGGTATATCCAAAGAACAACTGTCTGATGATGGTGAGCCTTGTATTTTATATGGAGAGCTTTACACAAAGTACAAATCGGAAACAATAAGAGAAGTCATTAGCAAAACAAACATCGACAATACCAAATTGGTAAGAAGCAAAGCTAATGACGTAATAATACCTTGCTCTGGTGAAACAGCAGAGGATATAGCAATCGCTCGTTGCGTCCTCAATGGCAATATTCTTTTAGGTGGTGATTTGAATATTATACGCTTGCATGGATATGATGGTGCATTTATGAGCTATCAGTTGAATGGCAGACGCAAGTATGACATTGCCAAAGTTGCGCAAGGTGTGTCTGTAGTGCATCTTTATGGCGAACATTTGAAAGGGGTAAAGACCTTCAATCCATGTTTGGAGGAGCAGAAGAAAATCGCAGGTTTATTGGCTTTGCTTGACGAGCGCATAGCAACCCAAAACAAAATCATTGAGGATTTGAAGAAGCTAAAGTCCGCGATTGTTGAAAAGGTCTTTTGTTCTCCAAACCAAGAATATCCAATGTGTCGTATTGAGGGATTTGAGCAAGCACTGTCTACTTACAAGATGAGTGACTTTAGTTCTCGCATAGCTACAAAAAACAAGGATTCCAAGTGTTCATTAGTGCTAACTATCGCTGCACAATATGGTTTAGTTAATCAAGAGTCATTCTTTAATAAATCCGTTGCAAGCGAAAATCTTACAGGATATTATTTGCTTCATAAAGGAGAATTTGCTTATAACAGAAGTTACTCTGCTGGATATGATTGGGGAACCGTCAAACGATTAGACAATTATGACCAAGGTGTTCTATCAACTCTTTATATATGCTTTAAAATAAATGAAACCATTGTTGATTCTGATTATCTTGCCTATTACTTCGAATCAACTAAATGGCATAGAGGTTTGTCTGATATTGCTGGTGAAGGGGCGAGAAATCATGGTCTGTTAAATGTTTCTATAACAGATTACTTCAACACTAAGCATCGTTTTCCTGTAATCGAAGAACAAAAGGCTATAGCCAAAATGCTAAATACCATTACAGAGAAAGAAAGGAAAGCTACCCTATTGGGAGAATGCTATCAAAAACAGAAGCAATACTTGCTCCGCCAGATGTTTATATGAACATTTGGCGAAGCAGATACTGCTTTTGTTTTTCGTATTGTTTAAAAATCATTCTGTCAATTATAAGTTGCTCTTCATAAGATTTTAGCAATCTAACTATAACTGTTTGTGTATCCAAATCAGGAAGATAGACATAACAAGAAGAAAGGTTGTTTGCTGTTATTGAAAACACTTTTGTCCCCTGTGCCAATCGCTTGATTTGATTATGGAAATAACGAGAATTAAATGCAAAACCTTTGAAGCCTACAACTGTCCTGTTCTTTATATCACGACCATGAATAGTATGTAATCCACAGATTGTATCACCTTCAATAGTATCAACAAATTCTACGGATTTAGCTATTTCGCCAGTATCTTCTGAAGCATCTGCAAAAGCAACATCTCCAACTTGGCATAATGTATACTGCTTAGGTATTGCTTCATTTTTAATCATCGGTAAAGAGGCAGAGTTTATACCACGTGTCTGAAAACCGTGTATCAAACCATAATGTAGATTTCTAATTGCACCTTCTTTATAACTCAATTGCTCCCATGATAGCGAATTGGTAGAAAAGAATACCCCAGTTCGGGATAAAATAGCGATTAGTTGCATGTGAAGACAGATACGCGGGTTCTCTTCCCATGCCATCAGACATGGGCTGTATATAAAGAATCGAAAGAGATTATTCAGTCCTTAGAACAATGAAAGTTGCTTCGTGTCTTCGATGCAGTATCCTTGCAATGCCTTTGGCTTGTTGTCAAAGAAACAATATGCTCCCAAGGCAGAAATAAGGTTCATGATAAAGTTGCTTA
>ERZ827490.462-NODE-462-length-65975-cov-5.515231_pt1 | contig 65975 bp, 50 predicted proteins | sample MGYA00519770_ERZ827490 | MGnify/ENA primary metagenome ERZ827490 (study PRJEB31778, sample SAMEA3449324) | human gut metagenome | biome: human gut; feature: human-associated habitat; material: faeces | place: United Kingdom | collected 2010/2012 ... | reverse complement strand
GTCTTATTATAACATTCCGCACATCATAAAGTCAATGAATATTGAACTTTTTTCGTGCGCTTTTTACATATCGGCGGAAAATGCGGAAAATAAAAAATACTCCGAAAAATCTGCGATTTTCGGAGTATTTTCGAAAAAATCTTATTTCAGCGTATCATTCTTGCGGTCTCGGGAGACACCTGATGAAGGATCGAGGTCAATTCCTCGTTCGACATCGTTGTGTTTCTTCCGTCGTCGTAGATCTTATCTACGATTTCCTTCATCTTTATAACCACATCGTCGGTCTTGGAGAATTTCACGTCGCCGTATCCCGACAGACTGAGCATGTTGTTGAGCCAATGAGTTATTCCGGCAAGTCCCGAGTGGACATCGACCGCGACCGAAACGGGGCGGTTGAGAAGCTTCTCGGTGTCGAAGATGTTGTATATTTCCTCATCCTTCAGAAGTCCGTCTGCGTGGATTCCCGCGCGCGTTACGTTGAAATCGCGTCCGACGAACGGGGTGCGCGGAGGTATCTTGTAACCGATCTCATGCTCAAAGTATTCGGCGATCTCCGTTATGACGGGCAGATTCATGCCGCCGTTGTCTCCGCGCAGCGAGCAGTATTCCATGACCATCGCTTCAAGAGGGCAGTTTCCGGTTCTCTCGCCGATCCCGAGCAGTGAGCAGTTGACACCGGACGCGCCGTACAGCCATGCGGTCGATGAATTGGTGACGACCTTGTAGAAGTCGTTGTGACCGTGCCACTCGATGTTTTCCGACTTGACACCGGCGTAGTGACCGAAGCCGTAGATGATGCCGGGGACGCTTCGCGGAAGCGCCGCGCCCGCATACGAAACGCCGTAGCCCATCGTGTCGCAGGCACGGATCTTTACGGGAATTCCGTATTCCTCGCCCGCGCGCTCGAGCGCTTCGACGAACGGAACGACAAAGCCGTAGTAGTCCGCGCGCGTGATATCCTCAAAGTGGCAGCGCGGGCGGATACCGTGCTCCATCGCGGATTTCACTATGCGGAGGTATTTTTCAAGGGCGCTCTTTCTCGTGAGCCCCATTTTGTTGTAGATGTGGTAGTCGGAGCAGGAGACGAGGATTCCCGTTTCCTTTATACCGAGGGATTTGACAAGATCGAAATCCTTTTCGTTCGCGCGTATCCAGCAGGTGATCTCGGGGAATTCAAGTCCGAGGGACATGCATTCCTCAAGCGCGCGGCGATCCTTTTCGGTGTAGACGAAGAATTCGGTCTGGCGGATGATGCCGTTCTTTCCTCCGAGGCGGCTCATCAGCTTATACAAATCGACGATCTGCTTGACGGTGAAAGGCGCGGTGGACTGCTGCCCGTCGCGGAAGGTGGTATCCGTGATCCAGATCTCCTTCGGCATATTCATCGGCACAAAGCGATGGTTGAACGATACCTTCGGCACCGATTCGTAATCGAAAAGATGACGGTAGAGATTCGGCGTTTCTCTTTCCTGAAGGGAATAGTGATACGCAGATTGTTCTATCAGGTTCGTTGTATCCGAAAGTCCTATGCGGATATCGTGATCGTTTATTACTTTTTCCGAATTGTCTTGCATATTTTTCGGCTGCCTCCTTCGCCTTTTGCCTTTGTCGGGCGACGCTGACTTTGATTATATACCGAAATTTGCATTTTGTCAATACAAATCCTGCATTATTTTGCTTCCGGCTGTTCGGACTTCTCCGAACCGAGCCCGAGTGCGGCGAGCGCCGAGACAATCTCGGCGTACATGTAGAGCGATCCCGCACAGAGCACGGGAGATGACGTGCGCGCGGCTTCTTCGACGGCACCGGAGAGCGCTTCTTCTGCGTTTTTGCACGGAGATGCGTATATTCCCGCCTCGGAAAGAGCATCGGCATACGCCGCCGCACCGAGCGCGCGCGGATTATTCGGCGAGATCGTGAACGCGCGGTCGCAGATGCGTGAGAAGGAATCGGCAATGTCGCGGTAATCCTTATCAGCCATTACACCGGTGACGATTACCGCGCGCTCTCCGGGATAAAGCGCGGAGAAGGTCTTTTCGGTGAAGCGCGCGCCGTCGGGATTGTGCGCGCCGTCGAATATGACGAGCGGAGACGTGCTCAGGGTTTCGAATCTGCCCTTCCAGCGGACGGAGGCAAGTCCGCGGCGCAGCGCGCCGTTTCCGATGCAGTATCCCGCCTGCCTGAGCAGACGGAGCGCGCACAATACGGTGCGGATGTTCTCGGTCTGGTACATCCCGCAGAGCGGAACATAGAAGTCCTCTCCTTCAAAGGTAAACGAGATGCCGTCTCTCCCGAGTCGGACGTCGGAAATGTCCGCGTCGCGCGAGAAGACGAGCGGCGATCCCGCGTCGGCGCATTTTTTTCGTATCACGTCCTCGGCGCCGCTGCCGACAGTTCCGCATACGACGGGCGAGCCTTTGATTATCCCCGCCTTTTCGGCGGCGATCTTCTCTTCGGTATCGCCGAGATATCCGGTGTGGTCGAGCGCGATGTTCGTGATCGCGGAGATCACGGGAGCACCGATCACGTTTGTCGAATCAAGCCTGCCGCCCATCCCGCATTCGAGAACGACCGTGTCGCAGCCCTTCCTTACAAAATATTCGAATGCGCACGCGGTTATGAGCTCGAATTCCGTCGCCCGATCCTCCATTGAGTCTGCGGCGGGGCGTACCGCCTCAACGACCGATGCAAGCTCGCTGTCGGAGATATCGTGTCCGAGCGCGGACATCCTTTCGTTGAATTTCACGAGATACGGCGAGGTGAAAAGCCCGGCGCGTACCCCCGCGGCGTTCAGCACGGAATAAAGCATCGCCGATACGGAGCCTTTGCCGTTGGTTCCGGCGATGTGAATGAAACGCAGCTTTTTCTGCGGATCGCCGAGCCTTTTGCAAAGCTCGGTTATACGGCTCAGCCCCGGAACGCTGCCTTTCCATGATACCGAATGTATGTACTCAACAGCCTCGTCGTAAGTCATTTTCTCTCTCCGATCGCTTTTCGATCCCGAATTTTGCCGTGATGCATATCTTTCTCACGGTCGTTTGCGGCAAGCTCCTTCTTTACGGCACCGTTCTTCATTATAAGTATGCACAGATACGCTTCGATCGGAGCGATCGCGGCATAGGTCAGTCCCCGCTGGGCGAAGAGCGCTCCGAGCGGAGCCGCATACGCGATGTGCAGAGCAAGCGTTTTCAGCACCACGGAGCACACTGCGTGCGATGCCAGCGCCGAGGTCGCAACGGGAAGCGCCGTGCGCGAACGGAACACATATTTCGTCAGCGTTCCCGGCACGATGCCCATCGCGGCGGCGGCAAGCGTGATCAGCGGATTGATGTCGTAGCCGCGCAGGAGACAGCCGAGCAGATCGGCGACGGCGCCGCACGCCCCGCCGACGGCGGGACCGAACGCGACCGAACAGAAGATAATCGGCAGGTTCTCGAAGCTTATGCGGATCGTGTTGCCGATCGGTATCGCGGCGAATTTTCCGAGTACGATTGAGAGTGCCGCGCAGACGGCGGCACAGGCGATCACCCGGAGGCTTTTTGTTTTCTTCATAAAAAACTCCCTCCGAAGATGCCCGTCAGCACAGGCCCGGAGGGTAATGTCCGAGTATATGCGAAGCGGGATGCGGACACCGAACCGCAAGGGCAAGCCCTTTTCGTCCGACCGGCAACTCCCCGTCCGGCGGCACTTCACGCGCGGTGTCCTACTCTTCTTTTTATTTTACATCGGAAAGTATAGCACATTACACAGCCGTTGTCAATCCCCGCGGGAAGAATGAATGTGAATAATTATAGACTTTTTATTCACAAATTGCAGCATATATGCAAATTACCGCCTCGCGGACGGGTTAGCAACGCATATTTGTGCAAATTTATTTTCGAAAGGTATTGCATTATAATTCAAATCGGTGTATAATATTCATCAATAACGGGCAAAAACCGTATTATTATGCAAAACCGATGCATAAGCGATCCTCCCGAAAGGAGCAGAACAGAATGATAAAGGTATTCATCGACGGAAAAAGCGGTACGACCGGGCTGAGGATATACGACAGGCTGAATCTCCGCAGCGATGTCACGATCATAACCCTGCCGGAGGAGGTCCGACATGACCCCGAGGCGAGACGTGAGGCGATAAAGTCCGCGGATGCTGCGTTTTTCTGCCTCCCCGATGACGCGGCGCGCGAGAGCGCCGGACTTGCCGGAGATTCGGATACGGTCATTCTCGACACATCGACCGCGCACCGAATCGCTCCTGGATGGTGCTACGGCTTTCCGGAGCTTTCGCCGGAGCGCGAAGCCGAGGTGCGCGCCTCGAAGCGTATCGCCGTTCCGGGATGTCACGCAAGCGGCTTCTGCGCACTTGTCGCGCCGCTTACGCAGACGGGAATCATAAAAAAGGACGTACACCTGTCGGCGTTTTCGCTGACCGGATACAGCGGCGGCGGAAAGAAGATGATTGCGGAATACGAAAGCGCGGCGCGCAGCGGACTTCTTTCGTTTCCGAGGCAGTACGCGCTTACGCAGAAGCATAAGCACCTCCCTGAGATGATGAAGGTCTGCTCGCTTGAAAACGCTCCCGCGTTTATCCCGGTCGTTGCGGATTTTTACAGTGGCATGGAGGTCACGGTTCCGGTCTTTGCATCGGAGCTGAACGGAAGCATTGAAAATATAAAGGAAGTATACCGATCGCTCTACTCCGGAGGCATCGTGAGATACGCGGACGCATCGGACGAGGGCGGATTTCTTTCGGCGGGAGTGTTTGAGGGAAGCGATGCCATGGAGATATCGGTTTTCGGAAATGATGAACGTATCCTGCTGTGCGCGAGATACGATAACCTCGGCAAGGGCGCGTCGGGCGCGGCGATCGAATGTATGAATCTTGCGCTCGGGCTCGAAGCGTCAAAGGGGCTTTCCCTTTGACCGCGTCGGAAATACGAAAGGAGATAACGGCAATGTATGATATAAAGAAGATAAGCGGCGGAGTCTGCGCCGCGAAGGGATTCAAGGCGGGCGGAATTCACTGCGGAATAAGGAAGAACAGAAAGAAGAGCGATCTTGCGCTGATCGTCAGCGAAAAGAAGGCATCCGCCGCCGCGGTGTATACGCTGAATCTCGTGAAGGGTGCGCCGCTCACCGTGACCAAAGCCAATCTGGCGGACGGATACGCGCAGGCGGTCATCGTGAATTCCGGGAATGCGAACACCTGCAATTCAAACGGCATCGAGATAGCCGAGGGAATGTGCGCGCTCGTCGAAAAGCACACGGGAATCTGCGCGTCGGATGTCGTCGTCGCATCGACGGGAGTGATCGGACAGAAGCTCGACCTTGCGCCGATCGCGGGCGGAATGGACGCACTCACCGCCGCTCTGAAGAGTGACGGAAGCTGCGATGCCGCCGAGGCGATCATGACCACCGATACGAAGGTCAAGGAGATCGCGTTCAGCTTCACGGCGGGAGGCAAGAGCTGCCATATAGGAGGAATCGCAAAGGGCTCCGGCATGATCCACCCGAACATGGCGACGATGCTTGTGTTCGTCACGACGGACTGCGCGATCACACCGGAGATGCTGAAGTCGGCGCTCGACGCCGACGTTCCCGATTCCTTCAATATGATAAGCATAGACGGCGACACCTCGACGAACGATATGGTCACAGTTCTTGCAAACGGAGAAGCGGGAAATGACGAGATCACCGAAGCAGGGGAGGATTACGATGCCTTCTGCGCCGCGCTCGCCGAGACGACGAGGGCACTCTGCCGCATGATCGCAGCGGACGGCGAAGGAGCGTCGAAGCTCCTCGAATGCAGGGTCAGCGGCGCGGCTGACGTGAAGACGGCAAAGACGGTAGCCAAATCCGTGATCTGCTCGTCGCTGCTCAAGGCGGCGATGTTCGGTGCGGATGCCAATTGGGGGCGCGTGCTCTGCGCAATCGGCTACAGCGGAGCCGATGTCGATGTGTCGAAGATCGGCGTTTCGTTTGAGTCCCCCAAGGGAAAGATCGAGGTCTGCCGCGGCGGTTCCGGGGTCGATTTCTCGGAGGAAAAGGCGAAGGAGATACTTCTTGAAAAGGAGATCGGCATCCTCGTCGATCTCGGATCGGGGGATGCGGAAGCCACCGCGTGGGGATGCGACCTCACATACGATTATGTTAAGATAAACGGAGACTACCGCACCTGATTAAAAATACCGTGAACGGCGGAAGAAAGGCAACACGGATATGGATGAAATGAAGCTTACCAATGCGCAGCGTGCGGGTGTTCTCGTGCAGGCGCTGCCGTACATACAGAAATACTACGGGAAGATCGTCGTTATAAAGTACGGCGGAAACGCCATGCTCAACGAGGAGCTGAAAAGCGCCGTCATGGGCGATCTCGCCCTGCTTTCACTCATCGGAGTGAAGGTCGTGCTTGTACACGGCGGCGGTCCCGAGATCACCGATATGCTGGCGAGAGTCGGGAAAAAGACGGAATTCGTGAACGGGCTTCGCGTGACCGACGCGGAGACCGCCGAGATCGTGCAGATGGTGCTCGCCGGAAAGATCAACAAAAGCCTTGTCAACAAGCTTGAGAACATCGGCGCGAATGCGATCGGGCTTTCGGGCGCGGACGGTCATATGATCGAGGCGGCGCCGCTCAGCCCCGCGCTCGGGTATGTCGGGGAGATCACTGCGGTGAACGTGAAGCCGATCACCGATATGCTCGAAAAGGGATATATTCCCGTTATCTCGACCGTCGGATGCGACCGTGAGGGAAACGTGTACAACATCAACGCGGATACAGCCGCCGCGCGGCTTGCCGGTGCGCTTGAGGCGGAAAGCCTGATCTGCATGACTGATACGGCGGGAATAATGCGAAACTGCGACGATCCCGATTCGCTGATCCCGGTGATCGACGTTGACGGCATAGGCAAGCTTATCACGGACAAAACGGTGTCCGGCGGAATGATCCCGAAGGTGGAATGCTGCGTCGAGGCGATACGGTGCGGAGTTCACAAGGTGTTCATCATCGACGGACGCATCCCCCACTCGATACTTATAGAAACGCTTACCGACGAAGGAATCGGTACAATGATAAAATAATCCCGCGCATCATGGGAGAAAGGCGGTACGGGAAATGGATATACGCGAAACCGACAGCGAATATGTCGCGGCGACATATTCGCGCTTTCCGCTGACCGTGACGGGCGGTCAAGGCTCGGTGCTCGTCGGCGACGACGGCAGGAAATACATCGACCTCGGAACGGGAATCGCCGTGAACACCTTCGGCATGTGCGACGGCGAATGGGTCGAGGCGGTGAAGAAGCAGCTTGACACCTGCGGGCATACGTCGAACCTTTACTATACGGAGCCGTGTGCGGTCCTTGCGAAGATGCTTTGCGAGCGCACGGGAATGAAGAAGGTGTTCTTCTCGAATTCGGGCGCCGAGGCGAACGAATGCGCGATCAAGGCGGCAAGGCGTTTTGCTTTCCGCAAATACGGCGACGAGAGCCGTTCCACGGTGATAACGCTGAAAAGCAGCTTCCACGGAAGGACGGTGACGACACTTGCCGCGACCGGACAGGACGCCTTCCATACCGAATTCGGACCGTTTACCGGGGGATTCGTGTATGCCGAAGCCGGAGACCTCGACGGACTCGAAGCGCTCTGCAAACAGGGCTGCTGCGCCGTGATGTTCGAATGCGTTCAGGGAGAGGGCGGAGTCAACGCGCTCGACGCGGATTTCGTGCACGGCATCTTCGGGCTGTGCGAAAAGTACGGCATCCTCACGATCGCCGACGAGGTACAGTGCGGCAACGGACGGAGCGGTAAGCTCTATGCGTATATGAACTACGGAGTGACACCCGATATCGTGACGACCGCCAAGGGACTTGCGGGCGGGCTTCCGCTCGGAGCGACGATGTTCGGCGAGCGCGCGGCGGATATCTACACCCCGGGCTCGCACGGCTCCACCTTCGGCGGAAATCCGATCTGCGCGGCGGGCGCGGTAAACGTGCTTTCGCGCATTGACGACGATCTCCTTGCGGGAGTAGTCCGCCGTTCGGAGATAATACGCTCGCACCTTGCGGGAAAGCCGGGTATCGTGAGCATATCCGGTATGGGACTCATGCTCGGAATCGAGACCGTGAAAAGCGCGGCGGATGTGATAACGTACTGCCGCGAGCACGGAGTTCTCGTGCTTTCGGCGAAAAACAGGGTCAGACTTCTTCCCGCGCTGAATATTCCCGAGGATCTTCTCTGCCGCGCTCTTGAAGTGATCGCCGCGTCAGCGGCTGAGTGATCCGGCCGGCATTGCAGGCGCGGCGGCGATGCCGGATAAACGGAATCGGCGACAGCTGGAATTTTCAAAATACAGCGGAATATTTCTCAAAAAATAAAGAGCGCACGTCTTCGGATGAGCCCGATATATTCGGACGCAGATCGCAGCCGTGCGCTGTTTTTTGTATACGGATAAGGCGGGATCGCCGAATGTGAAAGTGCAGCGGGAAATCAGACCTCGGACCAGTCGATACGCCTGTCCTTGAAGTAGAACTCCCTGTCGTGATCGCTTATCTCGCGCAGTACACGGCACGGATTGCCGACCGCCACGACGTTCGCGGGAATGTCCTTCGTCACGACGCTGCCTGCGCCGATCACGGTACCCGCGCCGATCGTGACGCCGGGGACGATCACGACTCCCGCGCCGATCCAGCAGTTCTTTCCGATCCTGACGGGGAAGTTGTACTGATACGCTTTCTCGCGCAGCGACGGGAGAATCGGATGTCCCGCCGACGCGACGACCACGTTCGGTCCGAACATCGTGTAATCCCCGACGTAGATGTGCGTGTCGTCCACAAGCGTCAGATTGAAGTTTGCGTAGATGTTTTTCCCGAAGTGGCAGTGCGCGCCTCCCCAATTTGCGTGAAACGGCGGCTCTATGCAGCATCCTTCGCCGATGTCCCCGAACATCTCTTCAAGCATTTTCGTGCGTTTTTCCGCTTCGGTCGGACGCGTCATGTTGTAGTCGTAAAGCCGGTCGAGACACTTGAGCTGTGCTGCTGCGATCTCTTCGTCGCCGGGGAGATAAAGCTCACCCGTGTGCATTTTTTCTTTCATGCTCATTTTTTGTACCGGTCCCGCAGGCGTGACATTCCTTTCGTTTTCCGACGGTGCGCTATCGCGCTTTTCACCTTTATTATATTCCCGGAGCGCCGAAAAATCAAGAGTTTCAAGGCTTGCTGTATCGTATTTTACGCGCTCTGCGCGGTCGGAACACTTTACCGCACGTTCCTTTTTCAGGTATTTTCCAAATGCCTAAAACCACAATATCATGTGTCCTTAGAAAAAGTGCACACAAAATCGTGTGATTTTTTTACGCGCTTATTTTTCAAAAAACTATTGTAATTTGCAAAACAATGTGGTATAGTAGATTCAGACTGTATCGGATACTCTGCCGATACCGATAAAAAACGGAGGAGCTTATGCTTAGAATCACAGACAACGGAAATTCCGAGTATGTAATAATCATACGTAAGAATCATTCCGCTTCGGAGAAAACCGCTGCAGAAGAGCTTGCGGCTTATCTCAAAAAGATCACCGATGCCGAAATACCGGTAAAGACGGACGACGAGAAGAAGACCGATCATGAGATCGTGATCGGATTTACGAACCGCGGCGGCAAGGGCAAGAAGGAACTCGGCGAGGAGGGCTTTACCATCAAGACCGAGGGCAAACGCCTGTTTATCCTCGGTTCCGAGGTGCGCGGCGCGCTTTACGGCGTTTATTCGTTCCTCGAGAAGTGCTGCGGATGCCGCTTTTACACCGACACCTGCGAGCGCGTTCCGCAGATGAATATGCTTACCGTTCCCGAGATCGACTGCACCGAGCTTCCGGGATTTGAGTACCGTAACGTATATTGGTTCGCACAGGGCGGGGAGATGATCTCCGCAAAGCTGAAAAACAACGGCGGAATGGGGCACGAGCTCACCGAGAGAGTCGGCGGCGGAATCAACTATATAGGCAGCTTCTGTCATACCTTCCCCGATCTCGGCGAGACCGGAAACGTATGGGATATGCCCTGCCTCAGCGACGAGGCGATGTATCAGACCGTCCTCAAGAATGTGAGAAAGAGACTTATCGAGAACCCGCTTCTCAAGATCATCTCCGTATCTCAGGTAGACGGAAATAACGGCGAGTGCTCCTGCGAAAAGTGCCGCAAGGTATTTGAAGAGGAGAAGAGCCACGCAGGTACGCTTATCCGCTTCTGCAACCGCCTCCAGGAGGATGTGAACAAGGAATTCGAGGGCGTTCATATCGATACGCTTGCGTACCGCTACACGAGACAGCCCCCCGCAGTTACCAAGCCTCACAAGGATATGATCGTTCGTCTCTGCAACATCGAGTGCAGCGTCAGCAAGCCTCTCGAGGAAGCTGTAAACGATCCCGCGGAGAACGGATACGACAATTTCCCGACCAACCTGAAGAAGTGGCATGAGATCACAAATCATCTCTACATTTGGGACTACACAACCAACTTCACCAATATGTCCACCTCCTTCCCGAATTTCAACGCAATCAGAAAGAACGCACGTTTCTTCAAGGAGAACGGCATTTCCGGCGTTTTCGAACAGGGTAACAGCTCCTGCCTGAACGGTGAGTTCGGCGAGCTTCGCGGATATCTTCTTGCAAAGCTCCTCTGGAATCCCTACATGACCGAGAGTGAGTTCCGCGTTCATATGGCGGATTTCTGCACCGATTACTACGGCGCTGCCGCAAAGCATATGATGCAGTACATCGATTTCGAGCATGAGTGCCTCCACGACATCTTCATGACGATCTACTTCGACGACTCCTCCAACATTATCTACATGGACGGATACAAGGATCATTCCGAGGGCGCGTTTGCGTTCTACGATAAGGCTGCCAGAATCTTCGACGAGGCTGAGGCTGCCGCATGGGGAAGCGGAAACCGCACCCACTACGACAACGTCCGCCGTTCGCGCATACAGCTTTACAACTACAATTACTTTATTCTCAAGAGAAAGATGGATAGTGCAAATCCGGAGGAAAAGGAGGCGCTCGAGCGTGCAAGCGCAGAGTCGAACCGTACAATGTTCGCGCTTATGCGTGAATACGGCTTCACCGAGCCCCGTGAGTTCTCCCATCTCGATCTCGCGTCGGTACCGGATTTCAATCAGTGCTTCATACACTGGTAAAAAACAGCGCGCTTCCCGCGGGAGATATTCTCCCGCGGGCGGTGCATATCATTGCACCGCAGCTTATGAAGCAGCTCTTGCGCCGACCGCCGCGGCACAATTCCGCCGACGGTATTTTTATCGTCCTGCCCGAGCGAAAAGAGCTTTTCTGAAGAAAGGAAGCGCAAAAACATGGAAATACACGGATTTCAGAAGCTGACGCTTCTTGATTTCCCCGGCAGGACCGCCTGTACGGTCTTTCTTGCCGGATGCAATTTCAGATGTCCGTTCTGTCACAATTCGCTTCTTGTGACCGAGAAGCCGGACGCCTGTATGACAGATGCCGATCTCGCGGCATACCTGAAGAAAAGACGCGGACTTCTCGACGGAGTTGCGATCACCGGAGGAGAGCCGACGCTTTATCCGGAGCTTGACGGGCTGTGCCGCATGATAAAGGAGCTCGGGTATCAGGTCAAGCTCGATACTAACGGGACGAATCCCGGAAAGCTGCGCGCGCTTGTCTCGGACGGACTTGTCGATTATGTTGCGATGGATATCAAAAATTCGCCCGAAAAATATGATGTTACCGCGGGCATAAACAAAGCGGATCTCGAAAAGATCTGCGAAAGCATTGATTTTCTCCGAAGCGGAGCGGTCGATCACGAATTCAGAACCACTGTCGCCGTCGGGCTCCATACCGCGGACGATATACGCTCTCTCGGAAAAGCCTTCGGCGGAGACGACCGCTATTATCTTCAAAATTTCAAGGAATCGGAATATACGATAGAAAAGGGATTTGCCCCGTTTTCGTATGACGGCATGGAAGAACTCCTCAAAGCCGCCCGTGAGTATTTTCCGAATGCGAAAATACGCGGCGAGGACGACTGAGCCGCATTGAACACCGTGCCGCCTGCGGCGCTCAAAAACGAATATTTCCGGGAAAGGGCGGCGTGTTCCGGCTTTTCCGGTAAACATAAGGATTTTATAAGGAAGGAAGAACCATAATGTACAAAGTCAGAAAAAGAACGGGCAAGCTGATTGAATTTGATCTTGCAAAAATCTCGAACGCGATAACTCTTGCATTTGACGCATGCGAAAAGCAGTACAACCAGAACATAATAGACTTCCTTGCACTCAAGGTAACGGCTAATTTCGAGCCGAAGATCAAGAACGGCGCGATCGCCGTCGAGGACATCCAGGACAGCGTTGAGCAGGTGCTCATCCAGGCGGATTACGCCGAGGTCGCAAAGGCGTACATACTGTACCGCCGTCAGCATGAGAAGCTTCGTTCGGTCAAGAATACGCTGCTCGACTATAAGGATCTTGTAAATCAGTATATCGGCGCAAACGATTGGCGCGTAAAGGAAAACTCCACGGTCACTTATTCCGTCGGCGGACTTATTCTCTCGAACTCCGGCGCGATCACCGCAAACTATTGGCTTTCCGAAGTGTATGACGACGAGATCGCAAACGCTCACCGCAACGCCGATATCCACCTGCACGATCTTTCGATGCTTACCGGATACTGCGCGGGCTGGTCGCTGAAGCAGCTTATCGAAGAGGGTCTCGGCGGCGTCACCGGAAAAATCTCCTCTTCCCCTGCATCTCATCTGGCTACGCTCTGCAATCAGATGGTCAACTTCCTCGGAATCATGCAGAACGAGTGGGCCGGCGCTCAGGCGTTCTCGTCGTTTGATACATATCTCGCGCCGTTCGTCAAGGTTGACAATCTGTCGTACCGCGAGGTAAAGAAGTGCATCGAGTCCTTCATCTTCGGCGTAAACACCCCCAGCCGCTGGGGCACGCAGGCTCCGTTCTCGAACATCACGCTCGACTGGACCGTGCCGAAAGATCTCGAAAACACCCCCGCGATAGTCGGCGGAAAGAATGCGGATTTCACCTACGGCGACTGCAAAGCGGAGATGGATATGGTGAACCGCGCGTTCATCGAGACGATGATCGAGGGAGACGCGAACGGACGCGGATTCCAGTATCCGATTCCGACATACTCAATCACAAAGGATTTCGACTGGTCGGAAACCGAAAACAATAAGCTTCTCTTTGAAATGGCTTCGAAGTACGGCACGCCGTATTTCTCGAACTACATAAACAGCGATATGGAGCCGAACGACGTGCGCTCGATGTGCTGCCGCCTCCGTCTCGATCTGCGCGAACTCAGAAAGAAGTCCGGCGGATTCTTCGGCTCCGGCGAATCGACAGGCTCGATCGGCGTAGTCACCATCAATATGCCCCGTATTGCGTACCTCTCCGAGAACGAGGAGGAGTTCTACAAGCGCCTCGATCATATGATGGACGTGTCCGCGCGTTCTCTCAAGACCAAGCGCACCGTAATAACGAAGCTTATGAACGAGGGACTCTATCCCTACACCAAGAGATACCTCGGAACGTTCGAGAATCACTTCTCCACGATCGGACTTGTCGGAATGAACGAGGCGTGCCTCAATGCATCGTGGATCAGAGAGGACCTTACAAACGAAAAGGCTCAGGCGTTCACCCGCGACGTTCTCAATCACATGAGAGAGAGACTGTCCGACTATCAGGAGATGTACGGCGACCTCTACAATCTTGAGGCTACTCCCGCCGAGTCCACCGCGTACCGCCTCGCAAAGCATGATGTCGAGCGCTGGCCCGATATCATCACCGCATCGTCCAAGGAATGCGGAACGCCTTATTACACGAACAGCTCTCACCTCCCCGTCGGATATACCGAGGATATCTTCACGGCTCTCGACGTGCAGGACGAGCTTCAGACTTTGTATACCTCGGGCACGGTTTTCCATGCCTTTCTCGGCGAGAAGCTGCCGGATTGGAAGGCTGCGGCAAATCTCGTAAGGAAGATTGCGGAGAATTACCGCCTGCCGTACTATACGCTTTCTCCGACATATTCGGTATGCAAGAATCACGGATATATCAAGGGCGAGCAGTTCACCTGTCCGAAGTGCGGCGAACCCTGCGAGGTCAACTCCCGCATAACCGGATACTACCGTCCCGTGCGCAATTGGAACGACGGCAAGGCGCAGGAGTACCGCGACCGCAAGGTTTACGATATCGGATTTTCGTATGCAAATCACGGAACGATCGGAACCGTTCACGCGGAGAATAAGGCGCAGGAGCCCGCACCCGAGGAGGTCGTCCGCGCGGGTTCGGTCGATTGCGCGATCCTTGTGACCACAAAGACCTGCCCTAACTGCCGCGCGGCGGAGGCAATGCTCGATGAAGCGGGAATCGTCTATAAGACGGTGCTTGCGGACGATGTTCCCGAGCTTGTGGCGCAGTTCGGAATCAGACAGGCTCCGACGCTTCTTGTGCCCGACGGAGAGAACACCGAGGTGATCACCGGAGCTGGCGCGATAAACGCTTATATTGCGGAATCGGCAAGGGTATAATAAACAGTGCCGGGGTATTGCGGCGGCAATACCCCGGCAAACTTTACGATACCGCGCCGCGCTTTCGTGGAGAAAACGCGGCAAAATCGGTATTATCGGAAGGAAGAAACACATGATGAATGACATTTATGATGTGCTCGTGGTCGGCGCGGGCCCGGCGGGACTTACCGCCGCACTCTATGCGGGACGCGCGGGAAAGAGCGTCATAGTTTTTGAAAAAGAGGTGTTCGGCGGACAGATCACATATTCGCCGAAGGTCGAGAACTACCCCGGTATCCCCGAGGTCAGCGGAAACGAATTTGCCGAAACGCTGCTGTCCCAGATAAGCGCGCTCGGCGTGTCGGTCCGCTTCGGTTCGGTTTCCTCGATCCGCATCGCCGACGGGGACGGAACACATGATAAAATCGTGACCGTGTCCGGTAAGGAATACAGTGCGCGCACGGTCATAATCGCATCCGGCTCCCGCCACCGTCCGCTCGGAGTCGAGCGTGAGGAGGAGCTTGTCGGCGCGGGCGTGTCATACTGCGCGGTGTGCGACGGCGCATTCTTCGCGGGGCGCGATGTCTGCGTTGCGGGCGGAGGAAATACCGCGCTTCAGGACGCGATATACCTCAGCGCGAGATCGTCGAAGGTCTATCTCATACATCGGCGCGAGCAGTTCCGCGGCGACGCGGCGCTCGTCGATAAGATAAGGAACACGGAAAATATCGAGATCGTCACCCCCGCTGTGATTGAACGCCTCGGCGGAGAGCACGCGCTCGAGAGCGTTACGGTCAAATATACAGACGGACGCGAACGTGAGATACCGGCACAGGGACTGTTCATCGCGGTCGGACAGATCCCGCAGAACGCGCCGTTTGAGGGAATTCTACCTCTCGATGAAGCAGGATACGTTTCGGTCGGCGAGGAGCTTTCGGTCGGCGACGGAATATTCGTCGCGGGGGACTGCCGCCGCAAGGAGCTGCGTCAGCTTACCACGGCGGTCGGTGACGGCGCGGCGGCGGCGACAAAGGCGTGCGAGTATATCGACAGACTTTGACCGCGCGGCGGCGTGGCATCTCCGGAGGTGTTTGCCGCGCGTCATCGGAGGCGTCCGCCGTGCTGCCTGCAGCCGATGCAAAAAACGTATCAAACCCGTGCGCCTACATTCCGCCGACGCAAAGCGCACTCGACCCCAAGCGCACTCGACCGTGGACGGATTTCGCCCGTTCGGTGTGATTCTTGCATATCTTTGCGTATGTATCGGCATTGCGGCGGTCATAGGCTGATGCTGTGTCTTTCGGCTCTGTATTTCCGCACCGTCCGGGGGATCGGCATTCCGATTTGTGCTGTCCGCTTACGGCGGCGATCACACAGTACGTCTGCACCGTAAATGAAAAAGGAGGATCGGTCGATCCTCCTTTTTGTTTTTCGTTTATTTCGCGTATTCCGGCGGAGCGGGACGCACGGTCTCGCCGTGAGGAAGCTTATCCTCGCGCTGACCGACCCACTTGTTCCATGCCTCGTCGTCTACGGTTCTGTTCATGTAGAGCTTTGCCCATGTGAAGGAATCGAGATTGTATCCGACCTTCGCAAGACGCTCCATCGCAAGCGCGTAACGGTCGCGGAGCACGTTGAGATGCGCTTCGTCTCCGTCGTCGTATGCCTTGAAATAGGATGAGTAGCATCCCTGATAATATACGGTCGCGGAGAGGATCTCGCAGCGCATGCGCTGATCGGCAAATACCGCCATGTCAACCGCGCGCTCGATCAGCTCGCTCGTGCAGTCGGACATCTCCATCATGTATGCGGGATCGTAGTTGCCGTCGTAGCTTCCGTAGCCCCAGCAGTCCCAGCACTTGTTTTCGAGGTCCTGTCCCTTCTGGAGGATGTCGATGTATTCCTCAATGTACATCCAGCCGTCGCCGTAGTTGAGTGCGAGAAGCTTCTCCGTCAGCTCGTCGTACTCTTCGCGGGTCATGTCGGGATTCCAATTCATCTCATACGCGAGCTGGAGATACAGGTGGTTGAAGCTTATAGCCTGGTTGTCGCTGTTGAAGAACATTCCCTGTACTCCGTTTTCAAAGAAGAACTTCATGTCGTCGTACAGATTGTCAAGCACCGTGTATGTCTGAACGTTCTGCTCGAGCAGGTAGTACCATACATACACGTTATCACAGAGTTTGCACCACGTCTCGAGCCATTCGCCGAAATCGTCGTTGTTGATTATATCGGAATCGGTTACGGCATACAGGCTGAATTGTTCGTTGCACTCACCGCCTCTGAGCTTGTGCGCGGAGCAGCAGCCGTTCGGCGCAAAGGTCACACGGACACCGGAACTTGCGGGAGTTACGCAGGCAGGCTGAGTTCCCATGTACGCGAATATGAGATACGCAAGACCTTCGTACTGCTCGCTTACCTCTTCGTCGATGCGGTTTGCAAAGCGCACGACGGGACCGGATGCCGCGCCGTTTTCTTCCTTCATCACCTTCATGCAGTTCGGGCAGTGGCAATAGTAGCCGTTGTCTCCCTGTGCAAGATCGATGAACTGAAGATCAACGCCGATGACCGATCCGGCGGCGAGTTTGTTTTCGATATACTCAAGGACGCTGTCTCTGACGTTGCAGATCACATCTTCATCCGTGTAGCAGATCTGCTTATAGTCAACATAGTAGCTGCCCCATCTGTAGCGAGAGAAGCCGTGATGTGCCTGTGTTACCGCACCGTAGGAATTCTGCGCAGCCGAGGGAGTTCTTTTGTCGGTCGAAAAACGCGCTGCAACGGGAGACTGACTCTGATCCTGAGTGTCAATATGCTGGAATGCGGGCGTTTCGGATTTCTTTGTATCGGCGGAGATGTCGATGTGATCGGATTCGGAGAGAACGGTCTGACCGTAGCTGCCGATTCCCACCCAATCAAGCTCGTTCTGGAGGAAACGGTATACGCCGTACATGCATCCGCGCTTCACCGCGCCTTCGATTACGAATCTGTCGCCCTCGAAGAAGTAGCGGTAGCCGTCGTCCTTTAGCTCGGCGTCGGTCGAATGGCGGAATTCGATCACCTTGGCGGCGGAGGTGATCCCCTCGGATGCGGCAAGGTCAGCACCGCATGCCTGCTTGACGAGGCGCGTGAACTCGGAGATCGCGAACATCATGTTTTCGTTGTGCTCGGCAGGGTATTCGATCTTGTACTCGGAGATGTCATTTTCCGCGAGCGTGAGACGCTCGATGCGGTATCCCTCGTGATATACAACGTCGAGGGTGTCGGCTTTTCCGGTGTCAACCGCGTTCGCGTACTTGTGTACCGCGGCGTCAAGTCCGGTTTCGGTCTTAGATGCGATAACGGTCGATGAACCGTCGGTGCGGATCACAAATCCGTCATCCTCGAAGTTCGTCATGTCGATGCCGTTTGCACTGTCCCCGACTGCAAGCACGATCCTGCCCGTGAGGGAATCGCCGAGACGTTTCGTCAGCCATACCGCGCTGTCTTCGGCGGCGGAGGATGAAACGGTAATCCTCGGCGAGAAGTAAGGCTCGTTTTTCTGCGTACATGAGGCGAGAACTGCAGCACTCATACACAGGCAAAGCGCCGCGGATACGATTTTCTTCATGTTAAAAAATCCTTTCGGTTTGTGCAGAGTATTCTATACATCAAATATAATACCATATTTTTTTGTTTCGGTCAAGCAAAAACGCGCAGACGGATGAAAAATGTTTATCGGACGGTAAACATCGCGTTACAATAAATGCGAATATAAAAAGGAGAATCAGCCGATCCTCCTTTTTGTTTTTCGTTTATTTCGCGTATTCCGGCGGAGCGGGGCGCACGGTGTCTCCGTGGGGAAGCTTGTCCTCTCGCTGCTCGACCCACTTGTTCCATGCCTCATCGTCTAATTTCTCATACATATAGAGCTTCGGCCATGTGAAGGATTCAAGATTGTATCCGGCATTTTTCAGCCGCTCCATCGCAAGGGAATAACGGTCGCGGAGCACGCCGAGACGCGCTTCGTCTCCGTCGTCGTATGCCTTGAAGAAGGACGAATAGCATCCCTGATAATACACAGATGCGGAGAGGATCTCGCAGCGCATTCGCTGATCTTTGAATACCGCCGTCTCAATCGCACGCTCGATAAGCTCGGTCGTGCAGTCGAACATCTCCGCCATGTAATAAGGATCGTAGTCGCCGTTTGAGCTTGCGTAGCCCCAGCAGTCCCAGCATGCGTTATCGAGATCCTGCGCCTTTTGCAGAATATCGATGTATTCTTCAACGTACATCCAGCCGTCGCCGTAATAGAGCTCAAGTGATTTTTCGGCAAGTCTGTCGTACTCCTCGCGGGTCATGTCCGGATTCCAGAACATCTCATATGCAAGCTGCTGATTAAGGTGATTGAAGCTCAATGCCTGGTTGTCGCTGTTGAAGAAGATACCCTGAACGCCGAGTTCAAAGAAGAACTTCATGTCATCGTACAGATTGTCAAGCACCGTGTATGTCTGAAGATTTTGCTCGAGCAGGTAGTACCATACATAGACATTGTCGCAGATGTCGCACCAGCCCCTGAGCCAGTCGGCAAAGGTGTTGTTGTCGACTATCTTAAGATCGGTCACCGCGTACAGATCGTGCTTTTCGACGCACTCTCCGCCTCTGAACTTGTGAGCGGAGCAGTTGCCGTTCGGAGCATATGTCACGCGCACGTCGTGGTTTAAGCGAGTCTTGCAGGGCGGCTGGGTTCCCATGTATGCGTAAATCAGATACGCAAGTCCCTCGTATTCTCCGTTTTCGCTTATTTCGTCGTCCATGCGGTTTGCAAAGCGCACGACGGCACCGGAGGTCGCACCGTTTTCCTCCTTGGCGACCTTCAGGCATTCCGTGCAGCGGCAGTATCCGCCGTTGTCTCCCTGAGCAATATCAACCTCAAGAAAATCCCATCCGATGACGGAGCCGGAAGCAAGTCTGTCGTCGATGTATCTTATTATGCTGTCTTTTACGTTGTAGAATATGTCCTCGTTCGTGTAGCAGATCTGAATGTATGAAACATTGTACCCGCCCCAATTGTAATTCTGAAAGCCGTGATTAGCTTTCGGAATGGATCCGTAGGAATTCTGCGCAAGGGACGGAGAATTTCGGTCGACGGTGAAACGTGCTGCCGGAGGAGTCTGATCCTGATGCATGATTTCTATGAATTGGAACGCGAGCGTTTCGGACTTGTTGATATCTGTGGGAACGTCAATATGATCGGATTCGAGAAGCATGGTCTGTCCGTAGCCGCCGAGCGCGAGCCAGCCGCACTCGTTCTGGAGGAAACGCCATACGCCGTACATGCAGCCGCGCTTCACCGCGCCTTCGATTACGAATCTGTCGCCCTCGAAGAAGTAGCGGTAGCCGTCGTCCTTTAGCTCGGCGTCGGTCGAATGGCGGAATTCGATCACCTTGGCGGCGGAGGTGATCCCCTCGGATGCGGCAAGGTCAGCACCGCATGCCTGCTTGACGAGGCGCGTGAACTCGGAGATCGCGAACATCATGTTTTCGTTGTGCTCGGCAGGGTATTCGATCTTGTACTCGGAGATGTCATTTTCCGCGAGCGTGAGACGCTCGATGCGGTATCCCTCGTGATATACAACGTCGAGGGTGTCGGCTTTTCCGGTGTCAACCGCGTTCGCGTACTTGTGTACCGCGGCGTCAAGTCCGGTTTCGGTCTTAGATGCGATAACGGTCGATGAACCGTCGGTGCGGATCACAAATCCGTCATCCTCGAAGTTCGTCATGTCGATGCCGTTTGCACTGTCCCCGACTGCAAGCACGATCCTGCCCGTGAGGGAATCGCCGAGACGTTTCGTCAGCCATACCGCGCTGTCTTCGGCGGCGGAGGATGAAACGGTAATCCTCGGCGAGAAGTAAGGCTCGTTTTTCTGCGCACATGAGGCGAGAACAGCAGCACTCATACACAGGCAAAGCGCCGCGGATACGATTTTCTTCATTTCAACATCCTTTCATCATTTACAAATTTGTAGAAAACATCATATATCTGCGATATTATACCACATTTTTTTGTTTCGGTCAAGGAAAAATGTCCGAAAGATGAAAAAAACGTTTATTTTCCGAACCGAAATATGAACGCCGTGCCATCCGATGAGAATGCCGCGTTTTCGTATTATTTTTTATTCATTATTCAATTAAATGTTGCCTCCGGGCGTACTTTGTGATATAATCATATGATAGAAGATTTTTGCCGCCGGAGCGCCGTGCCTCCGGGAAAACGGCGATTCGATACGGCTGAGCATGAAAGGCAGTGCGAATGATAAAGGTACTTCATACAGGCGATATTCACCTTGATTCACCGTTTTCGGGGCTTTCACCGGACCGCGCAGAGCTGCGCCGTGCGGAGCTTCGGAGTGCGTTCACGTCGATGATGACGTATGCGCGCACGGGGGACATCGATATTGTCCTTGTGACGGGGGATCTGTTCGAGAGCAGATACATAACGCGCGAGACCGCCGAGCTGGTGACGGGCGAGTTTTCCCGCGTCGGATGTCCGGTGATCGTTTCTCCGGGAAATCACGATCCGTATACCCACGGCAGTATATGGGAGAAAATAAAAATGCCCGACAATGTAAAGGTGTTCAGCTCCGACGTTCTCCAATGCTTCTCATTTCCCGAGCTTAACACCGATGTTTACGGGTACGCCTTTGTTTCGGGCGAGATGACCTCGGTGCCGCTTGCATCGGCATCGGTCGCCGACCGCGGAAGAATAAACCTGATCTGCGCGCACGCCGATATGACGTCGCCGCTTTCGCACAGCGCGCCGCTGTCGAAGGACGTGCTTGCTTCGTTCGGCGCGGACTATGCGGCGCTCGGGCATATACACAACGCGGACAACTACCGCGGCGAGGCGGGAAGCTGCAGCTATGCGTACTGCGGATGCCTTGTCGGGCGCTCCTTCGACGAGTGCGGCGACAAGGGCGCGCTCGTCGTGACCGTGGACAAGGATTCCGATTCGGCGAAGGCGGCGGTACGCACGATGAAATTTTCGAGAAGGCGGTACGAGGATATATCCGTCGATGTCACGGGGGCTGCGACCTCGCGCGAGGTCACGGACAAAATAGAGGACGCGATATCCGGCGCGGACGACGAAACGGCGGTCCGCGTGAGAATCTACGGCGTGACGGATTCCGCGCTTGTCATTTCCCCCTCCGTTATTGCCGAAGCGTTTCCGGGAGTGTTCTCGTTCACGCTCAAGGACGAGACCGTGCCGCTCGGCGGTGCGGACTACCTTGAGGACGATCTGTCCGTGCGGGGCGAATTCTACAGGATGATAAAGCCGAAGCTCGAGAGCGCGGACGCGCGGGAGCGCGAGGTGGCGCTGCGGGCGCTGCGGTACGTTACGGCGGCTATCGGCGGCGAAAACATTTCGGATATCTGAGGAGGAGAATATGACGGTAAACAAAATAAAGGTTGACTCCTTCGGATCGCTGCGCGACAGGGAATTCACGTTTTCGGACAGCCTCAACATAATCGAGGGCGCAAACGAGTCCGGCAAGACTGCCGCGGCGATGTTTATAAAATTCATGTTTTACGGGCTTTCAGGGCGCAGCAGCGACGCTTTCCCGATCTCGGAGCGAAAGAGATTCGTGAACTGGGATACGGGCTGCGCCGCGGGCGAGCTGTATCTCACCGCGGGTGAGGGGCGTTACCGTATCGAGAGATCGCTCGTCGTCTCGGACGGCTCTGACAGCGCGCCCGTCAGGGAGCGCACGGTGACGGTCGATCTCGGCACGGGCGCGATCGTCAAGATGAACTGCGAACCGGGAGAATATTTCTTCGGAATGCCCGAGGATGTTTTCGTGAACACGGTTTTCATACGCCAGCTCGGGACGAACGAACCGGACACCTCGGGCGTGTCGGCGGCGATCGAGAACATACTCTGCTCCGCGGACGAGACCGTTGACGTGAAAAAAGTGATCTCCAAGCTTGACAAGGTGAGAAGGCAGCTTCTCCACAAGAATTCCTCCGGCGGCGCGATCCCCGAGCTGAAAGCGAAAATTTCGGCGGCTGAAAGGGAGCTTGAGCTGTCCGAGACGGAGAACGCCGCGGTCATAGATGCGGAAGCCTCGCTTGTGCGGACTTCGGCGGAGATCGAGCGCGCCGAAAAGGAAAACGAGACCGCGGCGAAGGTGATCTCGCATTTTGAGGATATCGAAGCGCTCAGAATGAAGAGAGAGCTTGCCGAGGCGGACCGCTCGCTCGAGGAGGACAAGCGCCGCCTCGAAGAGATGAAAGCCGACTTCCCGGCGCGCGATATTCTCGTGAGCATAAAGGGCGTCGAAAAGGAGCTTGCGGCGGAGAAGGCTTCTCTTGAGAGAAACCGCTCGCGCATACAGTATCTCAAATCGAATGCTGCAGAGCAGACCGATGCCGACGACTGCGCTGCCGCCCGCGACAGTGCGCAAAAGCTCGGATCGCGCCGCCGCGTGTCCAAAGTTTCCGCGATCGTCACGGCGATTCTTGCGGTCGCCACCTGCATTGCCGCCGTCGTTATGTATACGCTTCGCTTTTCCGAATTCCTCGTTCCCGCCGCGTCCGGCGCGGTGCTTCTGTGCGCGACGGTCGTTTTCGCATCCGTTTCGCACAGCGCGTCGAAGAAATTCGATGCGCTGTGCGCGCAGTGGGATGCCGACGGTGAGGATTCGCTGCTTGCGAATATAGCTCTCGGAGAAGAGAAGGCGCGCGACGCGGTGAAGCTTGCGGGGCAGGCGAAGGAGCTTGCGGATATTGCCGACGAAAGCGAAAGACGGATATTCTCACTGACCGAGGAGGCTGCGGGGCTTTATACGGAGAGCACCGGGGACGCGCCTGATGAGGATATGAGCGCCGAGGATATGCTCTGCCGCGCGCGCGAATGCGCGGAGAAGAAGTTCGCGGAGATCGATGCACTGTCCGAGACCGTGAAAGAAAAATCGGGTGAGTGCACCGTCCGCGCGATGGCGCTTAAGCGGTACGATTTTCCCGCGATAAATCAAAGACGCACCGAGGCCGAGCTTACTCCCGAATGGGAGCGCGCGGAAAAGCTTACGGCGGAGGAATGCGCCGAGCTTCGCCGCAAAAGGGAATTCAACGATCAGAAGCTCCGCGCCCTTTACGCAAAGCGGACCGATTATGAGTCAAAGCGTTCCGCGGGTCGCGCGCGTGCGGTTCCGCCCGCGCAGATCGCCGAGAGGATCGAGGCGATGAGGACGGAGCTTTCCGATATGACGCTGCGCTGCGACGCGGTCAGACTTGCGATAGACACTCTCGAGAGTGCGGGCGAAAAGCTTCGCGCCGACGTTATGCCGAGAATCATAAAGGGCGCGTCCGAGCGCTTCTCGACGGCGACTCTCGGACGGTATTCGTCGCTCGGCGTGGCGCACGATTTCTCGATGAGCTATACCGGAGACGCGGGTACGCGCGAGGCGGAATACCTTTCTGCGGGAAGCGCGGACAGCGCGTATATAAGTCTGCGGCTTTCGCTTGCCGAGGTGCTTTTCGGAAAGCGGACCCCGCCGGCGGTGTTCGACGAAAGTTTCGCGCGTATCGATCGCGCACGGCTCGCCGAAATACTTGCCATGCAGAGCCTGCCGCACCGTCAGTCGCTTTTGTTCACCTGCCGCGAGCTTGAGGCGGAGCTTGCGCCCGAGGCGAACATAATAAAACTGTAGAAAAACTTTCCCGCCGCGAGGCGGAACGGAGAATGATAAATGCCGAAAAATATAGTTATAAAAGGGGCGCGCGTCAACAATCTGAAGAATATCGATGTCGAGATACCGCGTGACAGCTTGGTGGTTCTAACCGGACTTTCCGGCTCGGGCAAGAGCTCGCTTGCGTTTGATACTCTGTATGCCGAAGGTCACCGCCGTTTTGTCGAATCTCTTTCGTCATACGCCAGAATGTTTCTCGGTCAGCTCGACAAGCCCGATGTCGATTCCATCGAGGGACTCAGTCCCGCAATATCGATAGATCAGAAAACCACATCGAAGAATCCCCGTTCCACGGTCGGAACGGTCACGGAGATATACGATTACCTCCGCCTGCTTTACGCACGCCTCGGCGTGCCGCACTGCCCGGTCTGCGGAAAGGCGATACGCCAGCAGACCGTTGATCAGATCATCGAGAGGATCATGGCGCTGCCGGAGGGTCAGCGGTTCATACTTCTTTCCCCGGTCGTCCGCGGAAAGAAGGGACGCCATGAGAAGGTTCTCGCGGACGCGAAGCGCTCGGGCTTTGCCCGCGTGCGCGTTGACGGAAGCATCTACGACCTCACCGAGAAGATCGAGCTTGATAAAAACAGCAAGCACACAGTTGATATCGTGGTTGACCGCCTTGTGATGAAGGACGGGCTCCGCCAGCGCCTCGGCGATTCGGTGGAAACGGCGCTGCGCACGTCTGACGGACGTGTTACGGTGCAGCTTGTCGGAGAGGGGAATGCCGAGCGGGACGAGCTTGAGTTCTCGACGAACTACGCCTGCGAGGAGCACGGCATAAGCTTCGGCGAGCTTGAGCCGCGTATGTTCTCGTTCAACAATCCCTACGGCGCGTGCCCGAAATGTATGGGACTCGGCGCGGTTCGCCGCGTCTCTCCCGAAAAGATCATTCCTCATCCGGAGCTGTCGCTTCTTCACGGCGCGATTGCCGTGAACGGATTCAAATCGCTCGGTCCCGAGTCGTGGTCGGGACCGCTCGTCGCCGCCGTCGGCGAACGCCACGGATTTACCATGGATACGCCTCTCGAGGATTTTTCGCCGGAGGCGAAAAAAGCGCTGCTTTACGGTACGGGCGACGAGGTGTACGATATCCGTCGGAGCTTCTCGGGACCGCCGCGTCCGCAGCGCGTGCTCTATAAGGGGATAATTCCCACCATAGAGGAGCGGATGGAGCAGAACGGCAGCGACGCCGAATATTACGAACAGTTTCTCGAGGAAAGCGACTGCCCCGAGTGCGGCGGAAGCCGTCTCAGCCGGACGGCGCGCGCGGTCACGGTCGGCGATATGACGATCAGCGCGCTCTGCGCTATCCCCGTGACGAAATCGAAGGAATTTATAGAGAATCTCCGCTTTTCCGAGGCGGAGACCGAGGTTGCACGCGAGATACTCAAGGAGCTTCGCGCGCGTCTCGGATTCCTCATATCCGTGGGACTCGATTATCTCACGCTTTCGCGCAAGAGCGGCACGCTCTCGGGCGGTGAAGCACAGCGTATACGTCTTGCAACACAGATCGGAAGCTCTCTCGCCGGGGTGCTCTATATCCTCGACGAGCCGTCTATCGGACTTCATCAAAGGGATAACCACCTTCTCATAGAAACGCTGAAAAGTCTGCGCGATCTCGGAAACTCGGTCATCGTGGTCGAGCATGACGAGGAGACGATGAACGAGGCGGATTATATAATCGACGTCGGACCGCGCGCGGGAGTGCACGGCGGCGAGATAGTCGCCTGCGGAACCCCGGCTCAGGTCGCGGCGAACACTGCGTCGATCACCGGAGATTACCTCTCGGGAAGAAAGAAGATCCCCGTTCCCGCCGAGCGCCGTAAAGGAAACGGCACGTTTCTCGAGGTGCTCGGAGCGGCTGAGCACAACCTGAAGAACATCGACGTGAAAATTCCGCTCGGATGCTTCGTCTGCGTAACGGGTGTTTCGGGCTCGGGCAAGAGCTCACTCGTGAACGGCGTTATTTACAGCCGCCTTGCTGCCGATCTCATGGGCGCGATCACATGGCCCGGCAAGCACCGCGCGATTCTCGGAGAGGATAATCTCGACAAGGTGATCTGCATAGACCAGAGCCCGATCGGACGGACACCGCGCTCGAACCCGGCGACGTATACGGGGCTGTTCACCGATATCCGTAATCTCTTTGCACAGACGAAGGGCGCGAAGCTGCGCGGGTATACGTCGGGACGCTTCTCGTTCAACGTGCGCGGCGGCCGCTGCGAAGCGTGCGAGGGCGACGGCGTGAAGAAGATCGAAATGCATTTTCTCCCCGACGTTTATGTGAAGTGCGATGTGTGCCACGGCAAGAGATACAACCGCGAAACGCTTGAGGTGAAATACAAGGAAAAGAATATCTACGACGTTCTCGAAATGACCGCCGAGGAGGGCGCAGACTTCTTCTCGGAGATACCGAAAATATCTTCGAGGCTCAGAACCCTCTGCGATGTCGGACTCGGATACGTCAAGATCGGGCAGTCCTCGACGACGCTCTCGGGCGGCGAAGCACAGCGCGTCAAGCTTGCTTCGGAGCTGTCCAAACGAAGCACGGGACGGACGATATATATTCTCGACGAGCCGACGACCGGACTTCACACCGACGATGTGAGAAAGCTGATCGAAGTGCTGCAGAAGCTTGTCGACGCGGGGAATACGGTCCTCGTGATCGAGCACAATCTCGATATAATAAAGACCGCGGATTACCTGATCGACCTCGGACCCGAGGGCGGCGAGCGCGGCGGTGAGATCGTTTGCTGCGGAACTCCCGAGGAGGTCGCAAAGTGCGACCGCTCGTATACGGGAAAATTCCTGAAGGACAAGCTTGTCATGTGAAAATGCGTCCGGCGGCACAGCCCGCCCCGCGCGATAAAAATAAAAATTACGTTTCGTAAGGAGGATATACGAAAATGCTCAGACATATTATTCTGTGGAAGCTCAAGGACACGGTTGAGGATAAGGAAGGAACGAAGGCGAAGGTGAAAGCCTTGCTTGAAGCGCTTGTCGGAGTTGTCGACGGGCTTGAGGAGCTGACCGTTCATACGGACGGACTTGCAAGCTCGAGCGCCGACATGATGCTCGAATCGAAGATGCGTGACGCGGACGCACTTGCGTTTTACCGCGACCATCCCGCACATGTGAAGGCGGCGACGTTTGTCCGCTCCGTAGTCGATGTGCGCCTCTGCCTTGATTTCAACGAGTGAAGCAAAGCGGTGCCGTTTGGCACCGAAGACTGATTTATCGGAGAATTTTTGATGAAGATTCCGGAGCTTTTGTCCCCGTGCGGGAATTTTGAAAAAATGGAGGCGGCGCTTCTCTACGGCGCGGATGCCGTGTATCTTGCCGGAAAGCGCTTCGGCATGAGAAGCGCTGCGGATAATTTCACCGACGGTGAGCTTGCGGCGGCGGTGGGGCGAGTACACGAAGCGGGAAAGCGGATATACGTTACGGTGAATATAATGCCGCGCACGTCGGAATATGCCGCGCTCGAAGAGTATCTCCGCTTTCTCGGAAAGATCGGCGCGGATGCGGTGATCGTCTCGGACATCGGGGTGTGCGCTCTCGCAAAGAAGGCGTGCCCCGGCGTCGAGATACATATCTCGACTCAGGCAAGCGCGGTCTCGGCACAGGCGTGCCGCGCGTGGTACGAGCTCGGCGCGTCGCGCGTCGTGCTTGCGCGCGAGCTTACGCTCGCCGATATCCGCGAGATACGCGAAAACATCCCCGATCGGCTCGAGCTTGAGTGCTTCGTGCACGGCTCCATGTGCATCGCGTACAGCGGACGCTGCCTTCTTTCGCAGTATTACGTCGGACGCGATGCGAACCGCGGCGCGTGCGCCCAGCCGTGCAGATGGGAATACACCTGCGCGTCCTTTTCGGAGGTCAAGCGTCCCGACGACGTGCTCACGGCGGAGGAATTTTCCGACGGAACGTACATCATGAGCTCGCGCGATACCTGCATGATCGAGCATATTCCGGAGCTTTGCCGCGCCGGGATCGACAGCCTGAAGATCGAGGGCAGAATGAAGAGCGCGTACTACACGGCGGTCACGGCGAACGCCTACCGCATGGCGCTCGATTCATATGCGCGAGACGGCGAAGGGTATGTTTACGATCCCGCATGGCTTGCGGAGCTTGAGAGCGTGAGCCACCGCGAATACGCGACGGGCTTCTACTTTACCCCGCCGGGGCTTGACCCGAACATAACCCGTTCGCCGGGCTACATACGCGAAAAAGCATATCTCGCAACCGCACTTTCGGACAGCGCGCCGGACGGTACGGCGCTGTTCGTTCAGCGAAACAAAGCGATCCGCGGAGAGCGCGCCGAGATGATTTCGCCCGGAAAATGCGGCAGGGCCTTCACCATGGAGGAGATGTACGCCGAGAACGGCGAACCGATCGAATCCGCACCGCATCCCTCGATGATATTCAGACTGAAGGTGCCGTTCGCGGTGAAAAAAGGAGACATACTTCGCGGGGCGCAGTGACGGTGCGGCATTACGCTTCGGCGGCGCGTGATTTGCAGATCGGCGCGGGACAGATCGGCGCAGCGCGCGGTCGCCGCGCCCGAAAAACCTAAACAATACGAAAGGACGCCTCCGAGGGAGGCGGGGAAGATGCAATGAAGATAATAGAAATACTCTATGCCGTTCTCATGGGAATCGTTGAGGGAATAACCGAATGGCTTCCCATATCGAGCACGGGACACATGATCCTTCTCGATCGGCTTTTCACGATGGATTTCTCAAAGAACTTTACCGAGATGTTCCAGGTCGTGATACAGCTCGGCGCGATCCTTGCGGTCGTGGTGGTGTTCTTCCGCCGCCTCAATCCGTTCGCGCCGTCCAAAAGCTCCGCGGAGAAGAAAAGAACGTGGGTGCTCTGGAGCAAGGTCGTCGTCGGCATGATCCCCGCAATGGTTGCGGGAGTGCTTCTTAAAAAGCTTTACGGCTCGATCCCCGACAATCCGTTCCTTATCGCCGGCGCGCTTATCGTTTACGGCGTGGCGTTCATCGTGATCGAGCGGCTTCACCGCGGGAAAGCCTACAGAATAGAAAGCGCCGACGATCTTTCGTATAAGGATGCTTTCGCGGTCGGATGCTTCCAGGCGCTTGCGGTTATTCCGGGAACGTCGCGTTCCGGCTCCACGATAATCGGAGGAATGCTTGCGGGCGTTTCCCGCACGGCGGCGGCTGAATTCACGTTTTTCATGGCGATCCCCGTTATGGCGGGCGCATCCCTGATCGAGGTGCTCGGATTTATAAAGGACGGCATCGTGCCGAGCAGCGCGGAATGGGGCGTGCTTATCATCGGCATAATCGTCGCTTTCGCGGTCTCGCTTGCGGTGATACGCTTCCTCATGGATTTCGTGAAGAAGCACAGCTTTGAATCCTTCGGCTGGTACCGCATTGTGCTCGGAATCGTCGTTATAATCTATTTTGCGATAAATGCTGCGTGAGCAAATTCACAAAATATTATTTATTTCCGACATCGTGTGTGATACAATTTTAACATAAGGCGGCGGATGCGCCGCAGGCTTATAATGCCGGAGGTGTGATTTGACGGACAAAAAACATAAAGTCCTGCCGGAACGTATGAACAAGGTCGGCGGACAGGCGGTGCTCGAGGGCGTAATGATGAAGGGCGGCGAAAATGTCGCGCTTGCGGTACGCAGCGAGGACGGCATGATAAAGCTTGATACGAAAAAACACGTTTCCGTGAGGAAAAAGTATAAAATATGCCGCGTTCCGGTTATCCGCGGTGCGGTGAATATGGTTGAGACCTTCATGCTCAGCTATTCCACTCTCGAAAAATCGGCGGAGATGCTCGGGATCGACACGTCCGAGCCCGAGACCAAATTTGAAAAGTGGCTTACCGAGAAGCTCGGCGATTCGATCATGAAGGTGCTCATGGGCTTTTCAATGGTGCTCGGAGTTGCGCTCGCGCTGTTTCTTTTCAAATTCCTGCCGACGTTTATTGCGGGCTCCATCGGCTCGGTGATCGAGCTCGGCGGAGTGGTGCGCAGCATTATAGAAGGCGTGATCAAGATCGGCATTTTCATTCTTTATATCGCGCTTGTAGGGCTTATCCCCGATATGAGGCGAACCTTCGAGTATCACGGCTCGGAGCATAAGTCTATCGCCTGCTACGAATCGGGCATGGAGCTTACCCCGGAGAACGCGGCAAAATGCACGCGCTTTCATCCCCGCTGCGGTACAAGCTTCATTTTTGTTGTGCTGATAATATCGATAATCGTATTTTCGTTTATCCCCTGGGGCAATTTCTGGGCGCGCCTCGGTCTGCAGCTTCTGCTGCTTCCCGTGGTCATCGGACTCGGATTTGAGTTTATCATGTACGCCGGATGCCATCAGAATCTTCTAACGAAGATCCTTTCGGCTCCCGGACTTTGGGTGCAGCGCCTCACTACAAAGGAGCCTTCGCTCGATCAGCTTGAGGTGGCGATTGCCTCGCTGAAGGCGGCTCTGCCCGACGAATTCCCTCCCGAGGAGAACGAACCGAATGAGTCATCATCCGACCGTGCGGAAAACGCGGAATCGGGAGATACCGACTGTGCCGAAGCGGCTGCGGCGGAGAGCGAGGTTTCCTCCGATGCTGCGGCGACTGCCGATGCGGAGACCGCACACGACGCGAAATTTTCGGGCGGCGCGGACGGCAAAAATGCCCCCGGCGTCGGAGAGTGCGCATCCGACTGCGCGGAGACGGAAAGCGCATCGGCTTCCGATTCGGCAACGGATACCGCATCTGCCGCGAATGCCGATACGGCGGACGGAAATGACGCTTGACGGGATAGAGCGCGCGCTCTCGGCGGCGGGGATCGGCGAAAGCCGCACGGAAGCGTATATTCTTGCGGAGCATTTTCTGAAAATCCCGAAAAGCAGGCTCGTCCTCATGAATGGAGAAGAACTCCTTTCAGACGGGCTTTCGGCTGCGGTGGAACGCAGGATAAATCGGGAACCGCTCGCATATATTCTCGGAAGCGCATACTTTATGAATGAGGAGTATGAGGTATCCCCCGACTGTCTTATCCCGAGACCCGAGACCGAGCAGCTTGTGTGCCGCGCGGCGGAGCTTCTTCCGCACGGCGGGCGTTTTCTCGATCTCTGCACGGGAAGCGGCTGCGTGGCGGTCTCTCTTCTTTCACTCAGGCATGACGCATCGGGAGAGGCGCTCGACATTTCCGACGGCGCCTGCCGCCTTGCGGAGCGGAATGCGTGCCGCGCCGGAGTTGACGGCAGATTGAAAATCGTCCGCGCGGATATGTTTTCGTGGAAACCGTGCGATATGACGTGCGGATCGTCGGACGGCGAAAGCACAGGCAGCTTTGCCGATTTTTGTGAACATTCCGATCGCAGTCAGCCGACCGACGAAACGGCGCGGGTGTACGATATCATCACGGCGAATCCGCCGTATGTGACGGCGGAGGAAATGCGCGATCTTGCCCCCGAGCTTTACTTTGAGCCGGAGATCGCGCTGACCGACGGCGGAGACGGACTTTCCTTCGTCCGTGAGCTTGTGCGGCGGCACACGCGCTTCGTGAAGCGCGGCGGATATCTGCTTTGCGAGATCGGAAGCGGCGAGGGCGCGGCTTCCCTCGAAATTGCCGCCGACGGCGGCTTTGATGCCGAAATACTTAAGGATTTTTCCGGGCGCGACCGCATACTTTCGGTTCGGGTGTGATCGGGCGCGTCCGTTATTCAAGCCGCCTTTCGGCGGGGAACGGAGAATTTACATGAAAACGAAGCTTCTCGTGCTTTTCGGCGGGCGGAGCGGGGAATATGAGGTATCCCTCATCTCCGCGTCGGCGGTTCTGAGAAACATAGACGCTGAAAAGTACGATATAATAAGGGTGGGAATAAGCCGCGACGGAAAGTGGTATCTTTTCGGCGGGGATATTTCCGAGATCGAGAGCGGCAGATGGTGCGATAACGCGGGCAACCGCCCCTGCGCGGTATGTCCGGACTACGGTTCAAATGCGCTGATCGTGTTCGGAGTGAAACCCGAGCGGCTGAAATACGACGTTGTTTTTCCGATCATCCACGGCACTCAGGGCGAGGACGGCACGGTGCAGGGGCTTTTCGAGCTTGCGGGTGCGCGCGTCGTCGGATGCAGTGCGGAAACATCTGCGCTGTGCATGGACAAGGCGATGACAAAAACCGTTCTTCGCGCTGCCGGAATCGTCACGGCGAAGGACGTTACCGTTCTCAGGCGCGAATGGAACTCTCCCGAAGCGAAGAGAGAGCTTATCGCGCATATTGAGAGGAATCTGCCGTATCCGGTGTTCGTCAAGCCCTCGAGAGCGGGATCGTCCGTCGGAGTATCGAAGGCGCACGGCAGAGATGAGCTCTGCGCGGCGTTCGATGCGGCGTTTGAATGGGACGACAAGGTGCTCTGCGAAGAGTATATCGAAGGACGCGAGATCGAATGTGCGGTCTTCACCGCGCCCGACGGCACGGTCACCGTATCCGAGCCGGGAGAGATCGACCCCGGAAGCGATTTTTACGATTACGACACGAAATATAAGAACGACAATGCGTCATACTATATACCGGCAAGACTTGATTCGGCGGTCACGGAGAGAGTGCGCGAGTGCGCGCGCCTTGCCGCGTCGGCGCTCGGGATCACGGGGCTTTCGAGGATCGACTTTTTCGTCGCCGACGGCGGAGAAACCGTGCTCAATGAGGTCAACACAATGCCGGGATTCACGCCGATAAGCATGTATCCCAAGCTGATGATACACGGCGGAATGACGTATTCCGGGCTGATCGACGGACTTATTTCGGAAGCGCTCGAACGGGTCTGACGACGTGATGAAGGTTACGCTGATCTCCGTCGGCACGCTCTCGCAGAAGGCGTATGCCGATGCGTTTTCCGAATACGCAAAGCGCTTTTCTGCTCACGGGATTTTGGAGTGCGCCGAAATACGCGAAAAGAAGATCGACGCTTCTCCCTCCGAGGCTCAGATCGCCGCAGCTCTCGATTTCGAGGGAGACGCGATACTTTCAAAGATACCGCCGCGCGCGTTCGTGTTTGCGATGGCGATAGAGGGGAAGAGCATGACCTCCGAAGCCTTTGCTTCACTGCTCGATCGGAAGATGACAGAGGGAGTGCCGGAGTTCTGTTTTGTCATAGGCTCGTCCTTCGGACTGTCGGATAAGGTGAAGCGGCGCGCAGACGCGCTTCTTTCGATGTCGCCCATGACGTTCCCGCATCAGCTTGCGAGAGTTATGCTTGCGGAACAGCTGTACCGCGCGTCGCAGATACTCTCGGGCGGAAAATACCACAAATAGCGGCAGCGCCGCAGTACGGAGCATGCAGCTTTGCAGATAAATTTCGGAGAAAGGAAGCTTTTCGGGGAAAAGCGCGGATGTAACGAAATGAAATTCCGTGACAGACTTGCAGAACGGTATGACGCCTTCTGCGATGCCGTCGAAAAAATAAATCTCGATCCAGTCAAGCGCGTACTGCCGATCGTTCTGTTTGTTTTTGTGTCGCTTGCATCGGTGCTTTACGCCGCCGGTGTCTACGATTTCACCTTCATCGAGCGCCCCGAAAAGAAGGAAAGCCCCGCGCCTGTCGATACCGCGGTCACACCGGAGCCGAAGGAGACGGAGACAGGCGGCGCGGACACAGCCGAAGAGCCCGATGTCACGGGCGGCGACACGGCACCCGAGCCGGAGCCGGAGGTGAAGGAATTTTATTTCCCGATGATCGGGGATAAGAACGCCGAAGGGTACTATGTTACGAACACTGACTATTCGGCGGATACCCATGTCATCGCGGCGATGAACGTCGAGCTAGGCTCGCCGAAGGAGTACACGCTCCGCCGCCGCAACGTCTACTCTCCGAAATACGATTACGAATACGAAAACGGCGAAGCGAAGGTGATCTACATTCTTGAGGATGAGGATCGCCCCTCCGTCGAAGCCTATATGGGTTATATAATGGTGGACAACGGCAGCGCCGTCATAATGTTTGATGCATACGGACGCTATGTTGCAAATTATGACGAGAGTTACTACCTTGCATATACGCGGGACTCTTCGGGGAATCCGCTTTTCTTCCGTCCTTCCTCGTATACGGTGTATACCGAGGACGGGGAGCGCTCCGCCACCGTTGACACAAGGATATACTATACGCTTTCCTCAGCCGGATATATGGCGCAGTCGGCGTACAACGATAGGATCGAGGGTCGCGGGCTTCATATGGATTACCCCGCGACCTACGGTGCGCAGACGGCGCCGATCGGAAGGCGCTGCATCGAGAATGCCGTGTCGTTCCTCAGTCTGAAGGACAAGCTCACCGGGTGGAACCGCACCGTCTGGGGCTTTTTCGAACCCGGCTCCGACCTTCCGTTCACCGACGGCTGGTACGATGTCGATGAGGAAAAGCCGGATGTTGACAAGATGACTCCCGAAGAGCAGAAGGAGTATCTCGAGAAAGAGCGCGAGGAAGAGAAAAAGAGAATCTATACCGCGTACAATTACTCGGAGGGATACGCCTGCGTGGCAAACGAGAAGGGGCAGATGCACTTTATCGATACCGCGGGCAAGCAGACGTTTGAGACCGAGATCGACACATACAACGCATACGGCAGACGTGTTATCGACAATCTCCTTCTTCCGCTCACAGACGGCGAGGAGGCGCTCGGATTCTATTATTTCGATCACGGGCTTGTCCGCGTCCGCCGCCAGATATACGATTACTATCAGCTCAAGGATTTCGACATGAAGATGATCGAATATGATAACGACGAGCTTATATACGCCGACGGCACGAAATTCCTGCTTGCCGAGGGATACGATATCATTTCGTATTCAAACGGGCTCATACTGCTTGAAAAAGGCGGAAGATACGGATATATGGACTACACCGGAGCATGGCTTATCGAGCCGTCGCTCTCCGGCGCGAAGCCGTTTGTCGAGGGGCTTGCAGCCGTAGCGGTCAACGGCAAGTGGGGAATGATCGACACCGCGGGAAATACGGTCATCCCGTTTGACTACGACAGCGTGCAGAGCGTGTCGAGCGGCGTGATAGTATGCCACAGCGACCGCGGCTGGACGATCTTCGTGAAAATGAAGAAGGATGCGTGAGAGCGCCGACTACAGAACGAAAGGACAGAGAAATGGACATTCAGAAGATTATCTCCGAAGAGCTTTCGGTGAAGGAAAAACAGGTCGCCGCCGCGGTCGAGCTGCTCGACGCGGGCAATACGGTTCCGTTTATTGCGCGTTACCGCAAGGAGGCGACCGGAGGACTTGACGACGAGGCACTGCGCAGGCTCAGCGAAAGACTGACATACCTGCGCAATCTCGAAAAGCGCAAGGAGGAGGTCCGCACGCTGATCGCGGCTCAGGGGCAGCTCACCGATGAGATAGACGCGGCGATCGACGCGGCTCAGACAGTCACCGAAACGGACGATATATATCGCCCGTTTCGCCCGAAGCGCAAGACCCGCGCATCCGTCGCGCGTGAACGCGGACTCGCACCGCTTGCCGAGCTTATTTCGTCGTGCGCGCCCTCATACGATCCGCCGATAGAGAAAGCTGCGGAAGAATATATTAATGAAGAGAAGGAAGTCCCGGATGTGCGCGCCGCGCTTGCCGGGGCGTGCGACATAATCGCCGAAGAGGTGTCGGACAACGCGGAATACCGCCAGATGATCCGTTCGCTGACCTCGGAATGGGGAAGCATTTCTTCAAAGCTTTCCGGCGAGGACGGAGACGGCGTGTATACTCAGTATTACGAGTATACCGAAAAGATATCAGCGCTTCCTCCGCACCGCTATCTCGCCATGAACCGCGGAGAGAACGAGGGCGCGCTTAAGATCTCCGTCGAGATCGGTCAGGACATAATACTGAACGCGCTTTTCAACCGCGCGATCGCGGACTACCGCAGCCCGGCTTTCCCTTATATGGCGAGTGCGGTCACGGATTCGTATGCGCGCCTGATTGCCCCGTCGATCGAGAGGGAGATACGCGCCGATCTTTTCGACCGCGCCTGCGTCAGCGCGATCGGCGTGTTTTCCGATAACCTCCGCCACCTTCTTCTCGGCGCGCCTCTCAAGGGCAAATGCGTTCTCGGATACGACCCCGGATACCGCACCGGATGCAAGCTTGCGGTCGTCGATAAGACGGGGCGTGTGCTCGATACGGCGGTGATATATCCGACGAAGCCGAGGGAGGATATCGCCGGCGCGGAACGCACCGTTTCCGCACTGATAAAGAAGTACGGCGTTGATGTCGTTGCGATCGGCAACGGAACGGCATCCGGCGAAAGCGAAAACTTTATCGCCTCGCTTCTCTGCAAGCTTGACTGCGGAACGAAATACATAATGGTCAGCGAGGCGGGAGCATCGGTTTACTCGGCATCGAAGGCGGGCGCCGAGGAATTCCCCGATTTCGACGTTACGCAGCGTTCCGCCGTGTCGATCGCGCGCCGCCTGCAGGATCCGCTTGCCGAGCTTGTGAAGATCGACCCGAAGTCGATCGGCGTGGGACAGTATCAGCATGACATGAAGGAGGCGCAGCTTGACGAGGCGCTCGACGGCGTGGTCGAATACTGCGTGAACGCGGTCGGCGTCGATCTCAATACGGCTTCGTATATGCTCCTTTCCCATGTCGCGGGGATCAACGCCGCATCCGCAAAGAATATAGTGAAGTACCGCGAGGAAAACGGCGAATTTGCACGCCGCGCCGATGTCCTGAAGGTTCCGCGTGTCGGCGCGCGCGCGTATGAGCAGTGCGCGGGATTTCTCCGCGTCCCCGGCTCGGCGGAGGCGCTTGACAATACGGGCGTTCACCCCGAATCGTATGACGCTGCCAAAAAGCTGATGAAGAAATACGGATACGCCGAATCCGATATGCGCGCGGGGCTTTCGCGTCTCCGCTCCGAGGTGGAGCGCGACGGAAAGGCTGCCGTCGCCGCAGAGCTCGGCATCGGCGAGCCCACTCTCGACGATATGATCGGCGAGCTTGAAAAGCCCGGACGCGACGTCCGTGACGCACTGCCCGCGCCGCAGCTGCGCGAAAGGGTGATCTCGCTCGAGGATCTGAAGGTTGGAATGACGATGACCGGAGTCGTCCGCAATGTCGTCGATTTCGGCGCGTTCGTCGATATCGGAGTCCATCAGGACGGGCTTGTACATATTTCGCGCCTGTCGGATTCGTTCGTAAAGCATCCGTCGGATGTCGTGTCCGTCGGTGACACGGTAAATGTCAGAGTGGTCGAGGTTGACACCAAAAGAAAGCGCATCGCGCTCTCGATGAAATCGGAATAAATCCGCCGAAAAATCCCAAAAAACACGAAAAAACACCATTAAAAGACTAAGTTGAACCATTCTGTGGCGTAATTTTGAACATGGTGTACAACTTGCACAAACGAGAAAAACTAATTTTGGCGAAAAAAACTCTTTCATTTATCCGACTTTTTTGATACAATGTAAAGGTCAAAAAACAGTTGTTTCCGGACTTGCGTTCGTAATACAATTTATATTCGTTAAAATTCGGGAGGAATTTTTACATGGCAAGCTTATCGTTTAAGCACATTTATAAGAAATATCCGGGCGGAGTTACTGCAGTATCCGACTTCTGCCTTGAGATAAAGGATAAGGAGTTTCTGATTCTTGTCGGTCCTTCCGGATGCGGTAAGACAACGACCCTCCGTATGATCGCGGGACTTGAGGAAATCTCCGACGGTGAGCTTTTCATCGGCGACCGCCTCGTAAACGATGTCGCACCTAAGGACCGCGACATTGCGATGGTGTTCCAGAACTACGCTCTTTATCCGCACATGACGGTTTTCGATAACATGGCGTTCGGACTCAAGCTCCGCAAGACTCCGAAGGAGGAGATCAAGCGCCGCGTTGAGGAAGCTGCGCGCATCCTCGATATCACTCACCTTCTTGACCGCCGTCCGAAGGCACTTTCCGGAGGTCAGAAGCAGCGTGTTGCGCTCGGACGCGCTATCGTCCGCAATCCTCAGGTATTCCTTCTTGACGAGCCTCTGTCAAACCTCGATGCAAAGCTCCGTGCAAGCATGAGAACCGAGCTCACCAAGATTCATCAGCGCGTAGGTACGACGTTCGTATACGTTACGCATGACCAGGTCGAGGCTATGACCATGGCAACGAGAATCGTTGTCATGAAGGACGGTCTCATCCAGCAGGTCGATACTCCTCAGAACCTCTATGACAAGCCGGTCAACCTCTTCGTTGCGGGCTTCATCGGAACTCCTCAGATGAACTTTCTCAACGCTACTCTCGAGCAGTCCGGTTCAGATGTTTATCTTGTTATCGGCAGCAGCCGTATCAAGCTCCCCGCAGAGAAGGCGAACGATTCCGAAGTCAAGAACTACATCGGCAAGGAAGTTATCGCGGGAATCCGTCCCGAGTGCATCTCCGACGACGCACTTGCGGTACAGAACAATCCCGAATGCGTTATCGAGGCTTCGGTTGACGTTACCGAGCTTATGGGTGCGCAGATTTACCTCTACCTCAACTTTGAGGAGCAGAACATCATCGCTTCCGTTTCCGCACGCTCCGCAGCTCGCGCCGGCGATACCGTGAAGGTTGCGATCGACGCTTCGAGAATCCATCTCTTCGACAAGGATACCGAGCGTTACATCATTCACTGATTTTTCGGTCTTCCCGCTCTCCGGAGCGGGAAGATTTTCTTTTTTCGGCGGTGAGATGAGATCGCGGTGCGGTGCTGCCGCGGGGTACCGCATCAGTACGGGACGCACGGACGTAATGGAAAAAGCACGGGGACTTTGTCGTTCGGCACGGATTTATCATATCATGAAATCGCGGATGCTTCAATTATCAATTCTTTGTCGGAACGGCAACGCTCTCGTTGAGCTGCTCAAAAGTACGCAGTGACTCCCGGATATATATGCGTATCGGAAACGTATAACGGAAAGAAAATAATGAAATAAATTGTTAAAACACTATTGATTTTTTTCGCGCGATATGGTAACCTATAGACAGTAATAGACTGCGAGAACCCCAATTTCAATGATATTAAGTAAAGGAAAGTGGCTATGAAAAAAGTAATTTCTCTTTTTGTCTGCCTCATAATGATTGCTGCCATGGCGATTTCAAGCGTGAGCGCGGCAGGACAGATCCTTTTCAAGGATGAGTTCAACAGCATGGACAACAACGACTGGATCTGGGATCCGGAAGCAACTCATTTCGTGGTTGATAACGGCGTACTCAAGGGCGATGACACCGCCCGCGTTCATCAGACCGAGTACCGTCCCGACTACGACGGAATTCGTCTTTGGGATTATTTCAGCTGCAAGGTCGATGTAAGAATCACCGACTACGCTGATTCTTCAAGCATAGGTCCCGGACTGTGGTGGAGAGACTATAACACCACGTTCGAGCAGGAAGACGGGGGCGAGACCGAAACAGGCGAAATATGGGAGTTCCAATATGACCAGATCTCCAACACCTGTAGCCTCAAAAGCGACTATTTCACGAATAACAACATTGAACCTATAGTAGTCGAAGCCCCCGGAACCGTAAAGGTCGGACCCGATGAGGAGCCTACCACGTTCTCTATCGGCTGGAGAATTCAGCCCGGCAGGATCGATTGCTACTTCAACGATCAGAAGGTAATCACCTGTACGAATGTTCCTGCGGATATGGGCACTATCAGAAAGTCTCCTATTCTTCTTACCAATGCCGCTTGCTACATAGAGTTTGATAACTTCACCGTTGCAACCTATGATTACAATCTCTTCAACGAAAAACCCGACGAGAACGTCAACGGCGGCGATAACGTCAACGGCGGAAACGCTACCGAGATCGTTACTGCAATTGAAACCGACGAGAACGGCGAGACCGTGATCGTTACCAAGGTCGTTGCGGACACCAACAAGAACACACCGAACGCAAGCAACGGCGGTTCCGGCACCGGTGATATGATCGTTGTTGTTGCGGCTGTTATGGCAGTTTCTGCGGCAGGCGCGGTCATACTTGCGAAGAGAAGAAAAGAAAACTGAGCTTCTCCGAAACGCAAATTACATTTGCGCCCCGCCTTATGGCGGGGCGCTTCTTTTTCGGCATCACCCGCTTGTTCCGGAAAAATTTATTTTTTTGTAATCTTACTATTGATTTTTTTTGTGAAATGTGTTAAAATCATAGCATCTATTGGTTGTATAGACCAAATAACCTTACGGAAAGGAACACAACATGAAAAAGATTTTTTCGATTTTGCTTTGTTTGCTAATGATCGCATCCATTGCTGCTTCTTCAGTCAGCGCAGCAGGCGCAATTCTTTTTGAAGACAAGTTCAACAGCATGGACAATGAGGACTGGTGCTGGGAGCCATCTCACTTTGAAGTGAAGAACGGTGTTCTCGTCGGCGACCCCACCGCGGTTGTTCATCAGACGATGTACGGCGCAAATCCGCCCGTGGATCGTACTTGGAGTCAGTTCACCTGCCGTGTTGAGACAAGAATCACCGATTATACGGATTCTACCGATCTCGGTCCCGGTCTTTGGTTCAAGGACTACAACACCACTTGGGCACAGGATGAAGACGGCGAAGAGGATACCGGAGAGATCTGGACGTTCCAGTACAATCACTACAACAGCACCTGCACTCTTGCCAGTGACTATTTCACGAACAACAGTATCGAGGCTATGACGTATCCGGTTCCCGCGGGAACCATAAAGATCGGACCCGATGATAAGCCGACCACATTCTCTCTCGGCTGGAGAGTTCAGCCCGGACGCATTCAGTGCTACCTCAACGATAAGCTTGTTATCGACTGTACGAACGTTCCGGCGGATCTCGGCACCATCAGAAAGTCTCCTATCCTTCTTATCAACAAGAGCTGCTACATTGAGTTCGATAACTTCGTAGTTGCAACCGTTGATTACAACCTTTTCAATGAGCCTGACACTCCGGCACCTGTTGGTCCGGGCAATAACGGCGGAAATCAGCAGCCCGGCAACGCCACTGAAATCGTTACGGAATATGAAACGAACGACAAAGGCGAAACCATTGTCGTCACCAAGGTCGTTGCCGATACCAATGCAAACAATCCGAGCGCAAACAACGGCGGCTCCAACACAGGAGATATGATCGTTGCGGTTGCAGCTGTAATGGCAGTTGCGGCAGCGGGCGCGATTGTGGTTGCAAAGCGCAGAGAGCACTGAATTCCATAAATAAAAAGCATTCCGCCGATCGGCGGAATGCTTTTTTGCGGTTATAACAGGAATATCACTGCTGTATCTCCTTCCGTGAATGACCAAGAAAAAGAAAACATTTTTTTAAAACAGTGTTGCTTTTTTGGGGTTTGTGTGATACAATCATATTGTAAATGCCCGAATAAATCTATGTAAAGGAACAAAATTATGAAGAAAATACTTTCAATTTTGATCTGCCTGATCATGATTGCGGCTGTCGCGGTTTCTACGGTCAGTGCGGACGGAAGAATTCTTTTTGAAGACAGATTTGACAGTTCGGATAACGATGACTGGATTTGGGACCCCGATGTAACACACTTTGAAGTGAAGAACGGCGTTCTCGTCGGAGACCCCAGTGCTGTCGTTCATCAGACGCAGTACGATATTGATGCTCCCGTTATTCGTGCATGGGATAAGTTCAGCTGCAAGGTCGATGTACGGATCACCGATTATGCGGATTCAACATCCATGGGACCCGGACTTTGGTTCAGAGACTATGATTCTACTTATCAGCAGAAGGCAGACGGCGAACCCGATGCGGGAGAGATTTGGTACTACGATTATGATTGTGTAAGCAATTCGCTGATCCTCAGCGGAGATTACTTCACCGCAAACAATCTCGAACCGGTGAAATATGTGCTTCCCGAGGGAACCGTAAAGATCGGACCCGATGAGAAGCCGACCACGTTCTCTCTCGGCTGGAGAATTCAGCCCGGTAAGATCGAGTGCTACTTTAACGATCAGAAGGTTATCACCTATACGAATGTTCCGATGGATCTCGGTATGACCAGACCGTCTCCGATTCTTCTCGTAAATCATTCCTGCTATATAGAGTTTGATAACTTTATCGTGGCAACCGTTGATTACAACCTTTTCAACGAGACTGACATTCCGACACCTGTTGATCCGGGCAATAACGGCGGCGGCCAGCAGCCTGCCGGCACTAAGGTCGTAGAGAAGATCGAAACCGACGAGAACGGCGAGACCAGAATAGTCACCGAGATCGTTGCCGATACCAATGCAAACAATCCGAGCGCAAACAACGGCGGCTCCAACACAGGAGATATGATCGTTGCGGTTGCAGCTGTAATGGCAGTTGCGGCAGCGGGCGCGATTGTGGTTGCAAAGCGCAGAGAGCACTGAATTCCATAAATAAAAAGCATTCCGCCGATCGGCGGAATGCTTTTTTGTGATTCTCGGGTTACCCGTCGGACCGGACCTCTGTGCATTTTGTGAAATGATGCCTCTGCGATCCCCGTAGTCGTGAAACGGAAAATATAATTATTAGGACAGCTGCGTCGACGTATGACACGAAAACGTTTTGCTGAATTGTAAAGCTCTTTCGAGTATTTTGATTTGTTTTTTTGACGCGCGGCGGATCTGTTGTTCGGTTTTTATAAAAGTTTGCGAGGCACCCGATACAAATTGTTAAAAATGTATTGCAATTTCGATTGTTCTGTGTTAAACTTACGGCAGAGGAGATTTGCGGAATCTCAAATATGAAAATTAGGAGGATAAAGCTATGAAGAAAATTGTTTCTGCTTTGCTGTGCCTCGCGTTTCTTGCCGCCATGTCGGTTTCCTATGTTAGTGCAGCCGGAGGACAGATTCTTTTCGAGGATCATTTCAATACGGTTGACGACAACTGGGAGTGGGGCGGAGATCTTTTTGAGGTTGAGAACGGCATTTTGAAGGGTGAGCCTGCCGCACGCGTTCATCAGACAAAGTATATTAGAGACGACGGTGTTCCGCTGCGTATATGGAGTGAGCTTGCCTGCAAGATCGACGTCCGCATCACCGATTATGATGATTCAACGCTGGTCGGTCCCGGACTTTGGTTCAGAGATTACAACACTACATACGATCAGCAGGATGAGGGCGAAGAAGATACCGGTGAAGTATGGTGGTATGAATATGACTATATCAGCAACTCGGTAATTCTCAGAGGCGACCATTTTGAAAACAACAAGCTTGAGCCTGTCAAGGTAAAGCTCGAGGATGGAATCGTAAAAGCGGGACCCGACGAGAAGCCCACCACTTTTTCGATCGGCTGGAGAATTCAGCCCGGACATATCGAGTGCTATTTCAATGACAAAAAGGTCATCGATTATACAAATGTTCCGATGACGATCGGCTCTGTCAGACCGTCTCCTATCGTTCTCTGGAACAACAGCTGCTACATTGAGTTCGACAACTTTATCGTAAGCACTCCCGATTATAACCTCTTCAATGAGGTCCCCGGCGATAACGGCGGCAACAACGGCGGAAATCAGCAGCCCGGCAACGCCACTGAAATCGTTACGGAATATGAAACGAACGACAAAGGCGAAACCATTGTCGTCACCAAGGTCGTTGCCGATACCAATGCAAACAATCCGAGCGCAAACAACGGCGGCTCCAACACAGGAGATATGATCGTTGCGGCTGCGGCGGTAATGGCAGTTGCGGCGGCAGTTGCGGTTATATTTGCAAAACGGCGGGAGCACTGACAAATTAATCTGCGAAAATTAAAAAAACAGTATTGATTTTCGCGTACTCTTATGATAAAATATAATCACGAATCATACCTTAATAAAATAAAAGCAAAGGAAAAATGAGCATGAAAAAACTTATTGCTGTTTTCATCTGCCTGGTGATGATCGCCGGAATTGCAATTGCGACCGTCAGCGCGGATGCAAAAATCCTGTTCTACGATCCGTTTGACACAAAAAAGGAAAATGACTGGCTGTGGGATTCTTCGAATTTCTATGTGAAAGACGGAGTTCTTATGGGAGATCCCACCGCAGTTATCCATCAGAGCGCATACGACCCCAAATACGGTCAGATCCGCCGTTGGGATACCTTTACCAACAAAGTCGATATCAAAATCGTTGATTACGATGAGTCGAACTTTATCGGCAGCGGACTCTGGTGGAGAGACTACAACACCTCTTTTGAAGAGGAAAATGCCGGAGCAAACGAAGACGGCGAGATTTGGACCTACAGATACAATTATGTGACCAACTCCGTAATTCTCGAAAGCGACTATCTTACGAACAAGGGAATGACTGCGAAGACATATCAGCTTCCCCGCAATGCCGTAAAGATCGGTCCCGATGATGATCCGACTACGTTCTCCCTCGGCTGGAGAATTCAGCCCGGCAAGATCGAGTGCTACTTCAATAACCAGCTTGTTATTACCTGCACCGATGTTCCCGCTGACCTCGGAACTCACAGAGAATCCCCGATCCTTCTTATGAACCATAGCGCTTACGTTGAGTTCGACAACTTCGTAGTTGCAACCGTTGACTACGACCTCTTCAATAACAATCCGATCATCGATCCCGATGTTTCGGAGAGCGAGAGCGAATCCGAAAGCGAAAGCGAGAGCGAGTCGGAGAGCGAAAGCGAATCCGAGTCTGAATCCGAGAGCGAGTCGGAGAGCGAGAGCGTTTCCGAATCCGTGTCTGAGTCCGAGTCTGAGTCGGATTCTGAGTCGGTCAGCGATTCCGAGAGCGACGATAAGACCGAGTCCGAGAGCATCGAGGATCCCGACAAGACCGAGACCACAACGGATGATATCGCCGATACGGACACGACCAAGCCCGACAACGGCAACGGCGGCTCCAAGACCGGTGATGTGATCTTCGCGGTTGCGGCCGTTATGGCAGCAGCAGGCGTCGGCACCATCATTCTTGCAAAGCGCAAAGAGCACTGAGAATTTTAATGACTGAATCATTCCCGCTTCTTCGGAAGCGGGAATGGCTTTTATCGGGAAGAAGGCGGGGATTTCCGGCGCATCGGGTGCGTTTCTGCGGGAATCCGGGCGGAAAGGAAAACATAAACGTGCAGAACGAGGTCACAGCGAAGGACATAACTGCGGAGGTTCCCGCGGGAGTTGAAAAAACAGATGAAGAATACATGTCGGAAGCGCTGCGCGAGGCGGAAAACGCGGCTGAGCTCGGAGAGGTCCCGGTCGGGTGCGTGATAGTGCGCGACGGCAAAGTGATCGCACGCGCGGGAAACCGAAGGGAAAACGGGAAGTGCGCTCTTGACCACGCGGAGATCATCGCAATTGAGAAAGCCTGCCGCAGTCTCGGCGGGTGGAGGTTGCCGGGATGTACGCTTTACGTTACGCTTGAGCCTTGTCCGATGTGTGCCGGTGCGATAATAAACGCACGCATACCGCGGGTGGTGTTCGGCGCTTACGATAAAAAAGCGGGTGCGTTCGGCAGCGTCGTCGATCTCAACGCATATCCGTTCAACCATCATCCGGAGATCGTTTCCGGCGTGTCTGAGAGCGAATGCGCGTCGGCGCTTTCCGATTTTTTCAGAAAAAAACGTAAAAGCTCAAAATGCTCCGAAGCCCCGATTTTACGGGAGCAATCGCCCGATCCGGCATATTCGGACTGCGGCGGGAATTTATAACATAATAATAAAATATGAAAATACTATTGATTTTTTCGTCCTCTTGTGATAAAATCTAAGAGAAGATCGGGGACTGTATCTTCGGTCTAATCTAAAGAAAGGAATGAATAGCATGAGAAGAATAGTTTCACTCATCGGTTGTTTGGCGTTGATTCTGACTCTCGCAGCGGCAACCACTACAGTTAATGCTGCCGGTTCGATTCTTTTCCAGGATGATTTTTCTTCCGAGGATCTTTCCAAATGGATGTGGGATAACACTGCATTTATTTGTGAAGACGGCGTTTGCAAGGGCGATCCCGCTGCGGTCGTTCATCAGAGCGCTTACGTGGACGGCGATGCGGCATGGGGTGTCAATATAGCATATAAAGTAGATGTGCGTGTTACCGACTACATGGATTCCACGGAGATCGGTCCCGGACTTTGGTTCAGAGATTACAATCTGACTATGGAAGAGGATGCAGAGACCGACGCCGAGGACGGCGAGGTTTGGCAGTTCCAATTCAACTACCTTAACCAGACATTCAAGCTTACAAGCGAGTACCTCACTAAAAACAACTTCGAAGAGCCCACCTACACGCTCCCTGAGGGAACGATCAAGATGGGACCCGACGAAAAGCCTACGACCTTCAGCATGGGCTGGCGTATCCGCTCCGGCAAGATTGACTGCTACTATAATGATAAGCTCATTATATCCTGCACGAATGTTCCGGCAGATATAGGACTTGTCAGACCGTCACCGGTTTGCCTTTGGAATCGCAGTGCCGATATCGAGTTCGACAATTTTATCCTGTCTACGGCGGATTACGACCTCTTCAACGAGGGTAGCATCCCCACGGACGACACCACTACCAAGGCTCCCGACGACACCAAAGTGGTGACCAAGGTCATTACGGATGCGGACGGCAATACTCAGGTAGTCACCGAAGTTGTCGCTGATACCGATAAGACGAATCCGAACGTAAACAACGGCGGATCGAGCACGGGCGATATGATCATTGCGGTAGCGGCGGTCATGATTGTCGGTGCAGCGGGCGCGGTTGTTCTCGGAAGACGCAGAGAACACTGAGAATACGGCGTTCTCAAATTATGTTGATTCTGCCCGGTGAAAGAATTTATAAAAATTCATGGAAAATTTCAAAAAGGTATTGATATTTCAGATCATCTGTGGTAGAATTGACTTGTTCAAAATGTATGTCCGCAAAAGGCGGCTTACATAAAAGAAATAAAAAAAGGAGAAAAACACAATGAAAAAGCTTGTTACAGCTCTTCTTGCAGTCATGATGATTGCAAGCCTTGCCAGCCTCGCTGCATTTGCAGACGGTGAGAAGACGGCATTCCATGTAATGGACACTACCGTTGAAGAGGGCGCTACCGAGGTTACCGTAACCGTTAACATCGAGAACACCCCCGCTGCCGGCATCACCGGTGCTAAGTGGTTCATCAATTATGATGAGGCTCTTACCCTTAAGAAAGCTGAAAAGGGTACCTTCACTGCTGAAGGTCAGTTCGGAACCAGCCAGAACCTCACCGATAAGCCCTACTCTTTCCTTTGGGCTCTCGGAACCGCTGCAGTTACTGAAGACGGTTCTCTCTGCACCGTAACCTTCACTCTCCCCGAGGGTGCTAAGGTCGGCGATACCTACAAGGTTTCCGTTACCTACTCTGCTGATGACACTCTTGACATGAACCTCGAGAGCTACAAGGACATCACCATGATCGACGGAACCATCAGCGTTGTTGCTAAGGCTGAGCCTTCCGGCACCACCACTGAGGCTCCGGCTCCCGGTTCTACTGAAGAGCCCAAGCCCCAGGAGCCTACCGCTACCGCTACTGCTGAGCCCAAGGCTGACGACACCACCAAGAAGGCTGACGACAACAAGTCTGCCGCTACCGGTGACATGATCGCAGTAGTTGTAGCAGTTATGGTTGTTGCTCTCGGCGCAGCTATCGTTGTTAAGAAGGTTAACGTAAAATAATCAGTCTTAACTGAATATTTTCCAAAGCACCCGAAAGGGTGCTTTGTTTTTGCCTATTGCGAAATACGGCGAAATACGGCGAAAGAAGCAGCCTCACGGTTTTTCTGAAATTGGGCGATAACAAGATTATTCGACGAAAATATTTTTGAAAACTGTTGAAAATGTAGAAATTGTATGATATAATATGATCGGTATGAAGATTCATATCAATTACTCCATTTTAATGGATCGGGAAATCCCGAAGAAAGGTTCGAAGCATGAAAAGAGTAATTTCACTTGTACTTATGGCAGCGATGCTCGTAAGTGTCGCAGTCGTCGGCGTAAGTGCTGCAAAGTATCTTGATGACGATTTCAGCGCAATACACGAGGATTGGTGGGTTTACGGAGGATTCTTCCCTGAGGTTGATAAGGGATATTTAGAGGGTTATTCCGATGCCGTAGTTCTTCAGACAGCATATGATAACTCTCTTGGTGAGACCAATATGCAGGGCAACGGAGTTTGGGATCAGTATACTGTTAAGGCAGATATGATTCTCGTTGAGGCTGAGCAGGATGATCCTCACTGCGGAATTTGGTATGCCGACTATACCGGTGTAATCAATCCGGCTACCGGAATTCCGAGCGAAGCAAGAAACCCGAATAAATTCCACATTTGGTATTACCCGCTTACCGGTACTTTCACTGTAGAGCGTGAGACCAACGAAGAAGGCAACGTTGTACTCTTTACCAAGGAAGATAAGAATTACAAGTAAAAGATGGAAGATGGCGATGATCCGATAACTATTTCTCTCGGATACCGTGCAGAGAAGGGCAAGCTTTCCTTCTATGTAGATGACAAATTCCTCTATGAGACCGAGTTTGAAAGCATCGGTACCTACAAGACTCCGATCGTATTCTGGAACCGCGGACTTCAACTCAGATTCGACAGAGTTATTGTCGGAGACCTCGATGAGATTTATCCGTCTGAACCTCATGTACATGATTTTTCGGGCAGAGAGGAATTGATCGATTCGGCTACATGTACAAAGGAAGGCTGCAAAAAAGTTTATTGTACCGGAGATGGGTGCGATGAGTACACGGTTGTAGCCATACCCAAAGCTGCGCATACGGCGGGCGAATGGGAGATTATTGACCCGGCGACCTGCAAGCAAAGCGGGACTAATGTAAGGAAATGTATCGGCTGCGGCAAAGTTATGGAAACCGCGAATGTGGATATGCTGAAACATACATATGTAGATACTGTTACTCCTCCGACACCGACATCTCAAGGATATACACTTCACAAGTGCGCGGTTTGCGGTTATCAATACATGGACAGTTATACGGACTATGTGGAGGAAAATCCTGCACAAATTATAATTGAAACGAAAAAGACGCGAGCCGGAAAAACGGTTTTGGTAAATGTAAAATTACAGGACAATCCCGGAATATGGGGTATGGACATCGCGGTTAATTATGATAAGAAGAAACTGACATTGAATTCCGTAATAAACGGGACGGTGTTTGCGGATAACGAGTGGACTAAGGGTAATCTTTCCGGCGAGGAATATATCCTTTCATATGAAGCAGGCGAATTTGACAATATAACGGAAAACGGTGTGATTACCACCTTGGAATTTACTGTAAGTGAGGACGCGCAAACAGATGATTTCTATGAGATTTCCGTTTCGTATATGAGCGGTGACATTATCAATGCCGATTTCGAAGAAATCAAGCCGATTGTTATGTCAGGCGGTATAAAAGTAGTCAAAGTGATTTACGGTGATTTAAATGGAGACGGTGTTGTCAATAAAAAGGATTCATTGTTAATGAAGAAGTACCTTGCGGACAATACAACAGATATCGACCAAGAAGCTGCGGATGTTTTTTCGGATGGAGTAATTAACAAAAAAGATTCGTTGTATTTGAAACAATTCTTGGCAGGTTTAGATGTTGAATTGGGAGCATAAAGGAAATATAATGCGACAAAGATTTTTGTTATTATTGTTAGCAGCAACACTTTTTTCGATGAGCTTTGCTGTCACTTCGACGCTTGCGGTATCCGAGTCAGCGGTTTCGATTGAGAAAAAAGATGCTTATTCCGGCGATGAAATTTCAATTGCAGTGTTTATTGCAAATAACCCGGGTATTTGGGGTATGGATTTGCGGATATCGTTTGATAAAAACGCTATGACACTTGTAAGTGTTGAAAACGGCGGTTTTTATCAGAATTCCGAATGGACAGAGGGAAACTTAAGCGCGGATATGTATACGCTCTCCTATGAGGCAGACGGTCTTGAAAACATATTGACCACTTCGGGCACACTTGCGATACTGAATTTCAAAATTAATGAAAATGCGATACCCGGTACATATGAAATTAAAGCTGCGTACAATGATGGGGATATTATTAATGCTTCATTTGACGAAATTGAGTTTAATATTTTCAACGGAAGTGTGACGGTGAATGACAGTAAGTCCACTTACACCCCCGGTGATCTTAACGGCGATGACAAGATCAACCTTGTAGATGTTGTTCTTCTTATTCGTTACCAGGCAGGCTGGGAGAATCTCGAAATTGTTAAAGAAGCAGCTGACTTCGACGGCGACGGCAGCGTCGGAATGAAGGACATCATCCTTCTTCTCAGATCGCTTGCATAACCCGATTAAATTATAACAAAAGCCCTCGGATTTTCCGAGGGCTTTTTGCGTATGAAAGCGCAGGATGCCATGATCTTCTGACGCGGTGTTTGATTGTGTTTGATACGGCAGAAAGCGTGAGCCGACGGGCAGATGCTGACATTCGCCACGCTAACATTCGCCGACGAGAATATCCTCGGCTTCCCTGAGAGTTGCGGCGGAATTGAGCGCTGAACGCATTGCGGCGGCTCCTTTCATTCCCGCGAGAAAATGCCCCGCGCGGCATCGGCTCATCGGGATTCCGACATGCTCGCCGTGAATTGCGACGATATCACGAATCAGACGAAGCGCGATCAGGCGCTTTTCGGCATCGTCCGGAGGGACGAAATCGGGATCGGTGATCTCGCGGAAGATCCACGGTGCGCCGAGCGCCCCGCGCCCGATCATCAGCCCGTCGCATCCGGAACGCTGCAGCAGCGATTCGGCACTTTCGCGATCCTTCACATCGCCGTTTGCAATCACGGGGATGTCAGGCGGCAGTGCCTCGCGCACGCGGGCGATTCCGTCAGCTGACGCGCTTCCGGAGTACATCTGATTTCTGGTTCTTCCGTGGACGAATACGGCATGAGCTCCCGCACGGACGCAGGCGAGCGCGACCTCGGGTGCGTTTATCTCGTTGAATCCGAGACGAATCTTGACGGTTACGGGGATTGAAAATCTGTCGGCACTGCGGCAAACGGCTTCGGTGATTTCGGCGCATAGCTCGGGCGATCTCATCAATGCCGATCCGTCCCCGGACGAAACGATTTTCTTGACGGGGCAGCCCATGTTGATATCGATCGCACATGGCTTTTGCGCGTACTCACAGCCGGGATAATCCCCGGAGAGCAGAGAAGATGATGCCTCCGCCATGAACTCGGGCGAGTGACCGAATATCTGTAATGCGGTCGGCGTATCTCCGTCGGGCAGGCGCGCGAGAGAGGCGGTTTTGCGATCTCCGAAATGCATTGCTGCGGCGGATATCATTTCACTTACGGTGTACGTTGCGCCGTAGAGACGGCAGAGCGCGCGGAAGGGTGCATCGGTGAATCCAGCCATAGGCGCGAGAAAAAGCCCGTTTCGCGCGACGGCAGAGCCTATTATTACATCCTTCATCTCATTCGGGCGAGCGAAGAAATTCCCTCGGCGAGCGCGTCGCAGAGGATGTCGATATCTTCCGTGGTGTTGTTATGCGAAAAGCTTATGCGGAGTGTTGAATCCGCCTCTCGCTCGGTCAGACCGAACGCGGAAAGGACGTGCGAAGGCTTGCCGGAGCGCGCGGAGCAGGCGGAACCGGCAGACACGAAGATCCCCTTCGAGGACAGAAAATTGAGCGCCGTTTCGCTCCGGATTCCGGGGAGCGTGAGACTGACGACATATGGAAGATGAACCTTCGGCAGGTTTGCGCGCACGTCGGGAAGACGTTCGGAGACGCGCGAAAGAAGGTAAGCACAAAGACCGTCGATGTGCGCCGCGCGCTCATCCTTGGCGGCTCGCGCTTCTTCGACAGCGGCGGCGAAAGCGAGAATTCCCGGCATATTTTCGGTGCCCGATCTCATCGTATCTTCCTGACCGCCTCCGATGAGGTACGGTATGAGCTTCTTCGACTTGAGAATATCGTTTCTTACCCACAGCGCGCCGACGCCCTTCAGTGCGCCGATTTTGTGCGCGCTTGCCGATATCATATCGACACCGAGCTTTCGCGGTGAGGTGTCCGCTTTCATGAATGCCTGAACGGCATCCGTGTGGATCAGAGCGCCGGGCGCGGCTTTTCTTACCGCCGCCGCGGCGCTTTTTACGTCGTAAAGCGCACCGGTCTCGTTGTTTGCAAGCATGAACGATGCAAGAATGACATCCGGCGTCAGCGCGTTTTTCAGCGCTTCGGTGTCGATTGCACCGCCAGCGGTCGGAATGCGTATCACGGCGAATCCGTCCTCGCCGAGCCTCTTTGCGCAAAGGTCGACAGACGGATGTTCGCTGTCCGTGATGAGCACGGTGCCGCGCGTTCCGCCGCTCCCGCTCTTCCTCTTTTTCGCGTATACGGAACCAAAGATCGCAAAATTGTTTGCCTCAGTGCCGGATCCGGTGAAGATCACGCTTCCGTCGGCGTATCCCGCGCCGAATCCCTCGGCGACCTCGCGGCGGGCTTTTGCAAGCGCCTTTGCGGTATCGTTGCCGATGGAATATACGGATGAAGGATTCGCCCACAGCAAGGTCATGCCCTCGGCAGCTGCCTCCACTGCTCGCGCGGACGGCGCCGTTGTTGCGGCATTGTCAAGATATACGTTTCTCATTTGAATTCAAAGTACTCCAGCACAGACTGCATTTCCTCGGTGTGCTCGTCGAATCTGTCCGCAGTCGAGGTATACGTTATGACGTAAACAAGTGACCCCTTTATCGCGGATGCCTGAATGAATTTGTATGATGTGCCGCCGATTGCCCCGGTGAAGGTCATTTTCTTTGCGGCGACCGAGTTTATGAGGATGTTTTCGTCGGAGATGAGCGAAAAGTCGGAGTATACCTTCTCAAAATCGGGAAGAAATGTGTTCCACCATTCCTCGAGAGTGGAATCGGTGTTTGAAAGCGACCACGTCATTACGGATATCGATGCGGGATCGGACGCGGAGACATACGCCGCGGAAGCGGTAGTCTTTGTGTCGACCGTCCATGTCGCGGGAACGAAGAAATAATAATCCGCCTCGTCCGCGGATGCGAGCTGATATCCGTCGGGAATATCGACGTCGGATTTCTTTGAGCAGGAGCAGAATACGGACGCGATCAGCGCCAGCGTTAAAAGCATGGGAATGATTCTTGATTTCGTCATTTCGTTATCTCCTTTTGAGATCGTCATTTAAAATATGATATCACATTACGCTCGTCACTTCAAGGGTTATTTGTAAATATGAAGGAATGTGAAGACGCAAAAACAAAAATAATAATAATTCCTAAAAACGCTTGACTTTGATAAAAGGCTGTGATATACTGATACTGTTAGAAGGAAACCGTGAGCGGATGTACTCGGTTTTCAGTGAAAGGCGGTGCAAACAATGCAGAATTTTACTTCAAGCGACGCAAGATTTGTTTTTGAGGGAAACATAAACAGAGTATATCAGGATATGCTTAAGCGTCTTAAGCCACACGGTTCCCGTGAAGGTACGGATACCGGTCCCGAAAGTGACGGAAAGACTCCGTTCCTCGATATATTCGAGGCAAACCCCGACACCTCATATGAGATCAACCTTGCAAATGCCATCGTTAATTCATGGCTTCAGGGATTCCCTGTGATATACCCCGGCGAGCTTCTTGTCGGAGTTCCGCGCCCCCGTCGCCTTATGCAGGAGCATTTTTCCTACGGTATCCAGCTCAACGAGTGGATCTTGAATGCCGATGTATATAAGGACAGGGCGGACGAGATACGCGCACGTCTCGACAAAGTGCGTGACAAACTTGACCCCGGCGATATCGGCGATATGTATAAGCGTCAGTCCGAAATTTTCGGTATTCCCGCAAACCATGCGGCTTTTACCGGACTCTGGTGGACCGGCGGATATCAGGGACATACGGTTCCCAGCTATGAGAAGCTGCTGCGCTGCGGCATTCCCGGACTTCTCGAAGAGATCGACGAGAGCATCAAGAAGTACGGCAATACTCCCGTGCTTGCAGCATGCCGCATAATCGTAGAAGGACTTGCAAAGTACAGCCTGCTTTATGCCGGCGAGGCTGATCGCCTTGCGGCGGAGAGCACCGGCGAGGATAAGGCGAGATATGAGAAGATCGCCGCAAACTGCCGCAGCATCGCGGTCAACAAGCCCGAGACTCTTTACGAGGCTGAGCAGCTTGCATGGTTCTACTGCCTCTGGGATTGGGTGGACTGCGTAGGACGCTTCGACCAGTATATGTATCCCTTCTATGAGAAGGCGAAGGAAGAGGATGAGACCGCTGCCGACGAGCTTATCGCATCGATGATGATGAAGTTCTTCGAGCACGGTATCCACAACATCACGATCGGCGGTGTTCTGCCCGAGAACGGCGAGGACGCAAGCAACGATCTTTCCTACATCACTCTCCACATTCTCCGCAACTTCCACAATTCTCACCCGAGAATGACGCTTCGTATAAGCGATAAAACTCCGGATACGCTCATCGCGCTTGCTGTTGAGCTTTGGTCCGAGGGAATGAGCGATCCGTCGGTCGTTTCCGATACTCTTGTCATCGACTCCTTTGCGAACAAGTACAAGGTTCCGATCGAGGATGCAAGAGATTACTCCTGCCTCGGGTGCCAGGAGATCGAGATTCCCGGGAAGAGCAATTTCGGATGCGAGGACGGTGCGCTCAGCCTTATCAAGATTCTTGAGTTCACTATGAACAACGGTGCAAACCGCTTCGACGAGTCGGGATACCAGATCGGACTTGCAACCGGACACCTCTACGACTACAAGACCTACGAGGAGTTTGAGGCTGCTTACTTCAACCAGATCGCATTCTTCGTGAAGTATTGGGCAGAGCTTTCCAATATCGGCGCGGAGGTTCGTGCAAAGAACTTCTCCAAGCTTGTCAAGACCGTCACTACATACGACTGTGTTGCAAAGGGCAAGAGCCTTGACGCAGGCGGAAGCCGTTACAACTTCGGATGCGTTGAGACTGTCGGCTTTGCTGCGGCTGCCGATGCACTCTACGCTATAAAGAAGCTCGTATTTGAGGATAAGGTGCTTGACGCAAAGGTTCTCGATGCCGCTATGGCTGCAAACTTCGAAGGATACGACGCGGTTCACCGCATGGTGCAGAATCTGCCTAAATTCGGCAACGACGTTGCCGAGGTGGATCAGCTCGCAAGCCGTCTGCTTGATCATTTCTGGGCAGAGTGCGGCAAGTATGTTTCCTTCCGCGGCGGTGTATTCCTCGGAGCATGCTCGCTTCTTCAGGGTGGTATTCAGTACGGCTACAGTACATGGGCAAACGCAGACGGACGTGTCTGCGGCGAGCCTCTCGGAAACACGATCGGACCGGTCAGCGGACGCGATGTCAACGGACTTACCGCAATGCTCAACAGCGTTGCAGCGCTCGATCTTTCCCGCGGACTCGGCGGAACCACCTGCAACGTCCGTATTTCCAAGGATATCACGCAGGGTGAAGAGGGACGTGCGGCTATCGTTGCGCTCATCAAGACCTACCTTGCAACGGGCGGCATGATGGCACAGATCACAACTGCGAATGTTGATGAGCTTCGTGACGCTCAGGAGCATCCCGAAAAGCATGAGGATCTTATCGTTCGTGTCGGCGGCTTCAGTATCCGCTTCAACGAGCTTGACAGGACTTCTCAAAACGAGATCATTCTCCGCTACAGTGACTAATCTGATAAAAAACGGGCTGCCGCTTTTCGCGGCAGCCCGTTGTACATTTTAAAATGCCGAACGGCAGACCATTACGGAGATGACGGATAATTCGACGGATAAAATATAGAAGCTCGGCATCGGACTTATGCACATTCCGATGAATGACGGTGGGATCAATATAGATAAGACACAGGGAACGGTCGATTTGTTTGTGCAGAGCTGAGGTGCATATTTTGATACCGCTTATGTTTACGGAGACGGGCAACCCGAGCTGGCGGCGGGCGCACCGAGGTATTGACAAATCCGGCGTGTGGGAGTATGTTTCCGAGATGAAGGAGTAGGGGCTGTCCGCCATATGGGATTCTCCTTTCACTATACGGCGGATAAGCTTGACAAGATACTTGCCGCGCATCCGGAGGCGAAATATGTACCGCTCCTTTTTGCGCTTGTCCTCACTGTTTTTGCCGCACTGCGTCGGAACAGCGCGAACCGCGCGGGGCTTAGGCGCGGTGGATGTACATCCTCGAAGGATGAGATTCGCCGTCGCTCTGAACATGGCAGAGAAATTCCCAGCCGTAGCGTTCGTAGAAGGAAACGTGATCAGTGACGAGATACAGCGTGTCGATCCCGCGCTTTTTCATATCGTCGCAGGCGTAGCCGAGCAGCGTACCCGCGATTCCGTAGCAGCGCTTGTCCTCCTCGGTGTATACGGCGCAGACGTTAGGTGAAAGGTCCTTGCGATCGTGAAAATCGTTTGCTATAATGCCGAGCCCGCCTATGATCCTGCCGTCCTCGACGGCGGTGTACCATTGCGGGAACGGTGTGCGTCCGCTCAGACAGTCGTCCATGCTGCGGCGGTATGCTTCGGTCGGGATACCCCATTTCTCATGAAACCATCGGGCAGCACGCTCCTCGAGCTCCGGCATATCCGAAAGGGAAATTATTCTGTAATCCATGAATTTTCATCTCTTTTTATATTTTTTCTTTTAACGGAGTAAATTATATCGTAAATTTGTGAAGAAATCTACCTTTTCGAAAAAGACGAAAAGTGCACCCGGAAATTTTCCGGGCGCATTTTCTCTGTTTGATTCCTCATCCGGGAAGCGCGCCGATCCTGCGGTGCCGTTTTACCCCCCGCCGAGTCCGAAGCTGATCGATATGGCGCTGTTTACCGCCGCCATCGCGCCGTCGTCGAGATGTCCCATGCGTTCCTTGAGCCTCGATTTGTCGATAGTGCGGATCTGCTCAAGAAGTACGACGGAATCTTTTGTCAGCCCTGTCACGTTTGACATGACGTCTATATGAGTCGGCAGCGGATTTTTCGATGTGCGGCTCGTTATGGCGGCTGCGATCACCGTTGGACTGTATCTGTTGCCGACGTCGTTCTGAACGATCAGAACAGGGCGAAGCCCGCCCTGCTCGCTGCCCACAACGGGGCTGAGATCCGCATAATAAATGTCTCCGCGCCGAATGTTCACGAGAAAAACTTCCTTTCTTTAACGACATACGATATCTTTGATTTCCTTTTCGTGATTATTATTGTCAGAAGGACATTGTTCTAAACATCGCAGAGTAAAAAATCCCCCGACATTATCAGTATACTCACGGAAACATTTTTTGCATATTTTGTCTGAGGGCGGCATATCAATGTACAGAATAAAGACGGCGGCGGTACGTCGCCCGCCGGGTAAAAGCCAATGTGCAGGGGGGATTTTGATGACAGGCAGAAGCATATATGACGATATCGCCGACCGGACAAACGGCGAGTTTATGATAGGTGTGACGGGCCCCGTGCGTACGGGTAAGAGCACGTTTATCAAAAGATTTATCGAAAGCGCGGTGCTCCCGAGGATGGAGGGCGAGTATGAGCGGACTCAGCTCCGCGACGAGCTTCCGCAATCCGCGGGCGGGCGTACGGTCATGACCGCAGAGCCGAAGTTCATTCCGGATGAGGCGGCGTCGGTGGTGCTGCCGTCGGGCGGAACGCTGAAAATGAAGATGATAGACTGCGTGGGGTACCTTGTTCCGTCCGCGCTCGGCGCGGAGGAGAACGGCGAGGTCCGCATGGTGCATACCCCGTGGGACGAGACGCCGAAGCCGTTTGAAGAGGCGGCGGAGGAGGGAACGCGCCGTGTGATATGCGATCACTCGACGATCGGGATACTTGTCACCTCGGACGGATCGTTCGGCGATATTGCAAGGGATGATTTCGTCGATGCCGAGGAGCGGGTCGCGCGCGAGCTCAGGGAATCCGGCAAGCCGTTCGTGGTCGTCGTAAACAGCGCGCATCCTGATTCGCCCGAAGCCGAAGCGCTTGCGCTTGAGCTTGAAGCAAAATACGATGTCCCGGCGGCGCTTGTAGACTGTACACGGCTCGACGAAGAGGACGTCCTCGGTATCCTCGAGCTTGTGCTCTCGGATTTTCCCGTGCGTGAGATATCCGTGAATTATCCCGAATGGGTGAACGCGCTCGACGACGATCATTGGCTGAAGCGCCTGATATTCGATTCGTGCGTGTCGTGCGCGTCAGGAATACGGAGAATGGGCGATGTGCCGATGATCTATGCCGCATCGCTCGCCGACAGGATAAGTGAAGGGCTCGGAGAAAAGTACGGAAGAGCGGAGGTCAGCGCGGGCGAGGCAAAGCTCGGCAGCGGCGAGAGCGCGGTCAGCGTATCCCTCGGGCGGGAGCTGTATTACGAAACCGTATCTCATCTCACCGGACTTGAAATAGATTCCGAAAAGTCACTTCTTTCCGCGCTTATCGGGCTTGCGGAGACAAAGCGGGATTACGAGAAGTACGCCGAAGCGCTTGACATGGTAAACGAGAGGGGATACGGAATCGTCATGCCGGAAATCTCCGATCTGCGTCTCGAGGAGCCTGAAATCGTGAAGCAGGCGGGCGGCTACGGCGTCAGACTCCGCGCAAAGGCTCCGTCGATACATATGATCCGCGCATCGATCGAGACGGAGATAAATCCGATCGTCGGGACGGAGGAGCAGTCGGAGGAGATCGTGAATTATATGCTTCACGAATTCGAGGAAGAGCCGGCGAAGATATGGGAATCGAATCTGTTCGGGAAAAGTCTTTACGAGCTTGTAAACGAAGGACTTCATGCAAAGCTTGAGCATATGCCCGAGGATGCGCGCGAAAAGTTCGGGGAAACGCTGTCGCGGATAATCAACGAGGGCAGCGGCGGGCTTATCTGCATCATTTTGTAATACATCGGAACACATTTTCGGAGGCACACTTCAGACGAAGTGTGCCTTTGCTGTGTTCGGCGGACAGTGGAGAAGGCAGAGCTGTTTTGCTCTGCCTTCGTTATTATAAAGCGTTTCCCGTGCAGCGTCCGTTTTTTGATTTCTGTGCTTCCTGCGATACGCGGAGCATCATGCGCGGGAAATTCGGCACCGTGCCGAACGCGAATGACCGAACGCGGACGACAGAGGACGGACGAGCGAATGCGGAACGCGCTTCGTCGGCATCCCGCGCTCATATAATGCCGATGATCGACCGTGCCGCCCGACCGTGCCGGAGATGCGCCGCGGCACATTCGGCAGCCGAGCTATGCCGTCGGACAGCCCTTGACAGCAGCTCACGTCTCTGTCTTGCAGCCGTCCGGAAAAACCGAAAAAATTTTTATTTTCCTATTGACAAACCTTTCGAAAAGGTGTATTATTGTGTTAGTCGATTAATACACTAATACAATAATACAGAAAGGAGAAGAAAGAATGGCATGGGAGTTTGATTCCGCAACCCCTCTTTACGCTCAGCTTGCATCGAGAGTAAGAGCGGATATCGTTTGCGGAGTCTACAAAAAAGGAGATAAGCTTCCGGCGGTGCGCGAGCTTGCGCTTGCGGCATCGGTCAATCCGAATACCATGCAGAGAGCGTTTGCGTGCCTCGAAGACGAAGGGCTTGTGATCACCGCGGGAACGCTTGGCAGATTCGTGACCGACGACGACCGTGTGATCGCGGAAGCGCGGGAGAGGATCGCATCATTTCTTGTTGCGGATTTCGCCCGCAAGATAACCGGGCTCGGTTACAGTCTGCACGACGGAGCGCAGATGGTAGAGAATTTCAACATTTCAAAGGAGGACAATACAGATGGCAATTCCGGTTCTTGAATGCCGTGCGCTGAGTAAGAATTACGGATCGTTTACGGCACTTTCAAATTTCAATCTGTCACTTCCCGCGGGGAGGATAATCGGTCTGCTCGGACCGAACGGCAGCGGAAAGACGACACTTATAAAGATGGCGGCGGGACTTCTTACGCCCACCTACGGCGAGATACTCATTGACGGGCGCCCCGTGGGGATCGACACAAAGAAGATAGTTTCATATCTCCCCGAGAGGACGTATTTCAACGAGTCTATGACGGTTCGTGAAACAATAGACTTTTTCGAAGATTTCTACGAGGATTTCTCACGGGCGAAAGCGGAGGATATGCTTGCAAGGCTTCATGTCGATACAGGACGCAGGCTTAAAACTCTCTCCAAAGGAAACAAGGAGAAGGTGCAGCTTGTTCTCGTCATGTCGAGGCATGCGCGGCTCTATCTTCTCGATGAACCTATCGGAGGAGTTGACCCCGCAACGAGAGACTATATACTGGATACGATCGTCTCGAATTACAATCAGGATTCCACGGTTCTTATATCTACACATCTTATCGCGGATATCGAAAAGGTTCTCGACGAATTCGTGTTCATCAATATGGGAAATCTTGTTATGCACAGCAGTGCCGATGAAGTCCGTGCGGAGCGCGGAAAGAGCATCGACGAGCTTTTCAGGGAGGTATTCAGATGTTAGGAAAGCTTTTTAAATATGATATGAAGCAGATCTCGAGGATCATGCTTCCCCTTGTACTCCTTACATTCGGTACGACGCTTTTCGGCACCGCGGCGCTCAAGACGGTAAATGAGGTTGTGGTACCGATGGAAAGCGGCGTTGCGCAGAATGTGCTTTTGTCGTCGCTATACATGGTGTTCGGGATATCGGTGTTCGTGCTTTGCGCATTTGCCGTTATGGCGATACTCTTTACGGTTGCAAGATTCTATAAGAATCTTTTCACCGACGAAGGGTACCTTACGTTCACGCTTCCGGTGAACACTTCGACGATCATCATGTCGAAATTCTGGGCGACGGTTCTTTGGATGGCAATTGCCTCCGTTGCGATAGTCGTGTGCATATTCATATATGTGAGTTTCGGAAATGCTCCGCACGGAGAATTCTTTAACACCGCTTTTTATAAGGATTTAGGAGAGATGCTGAAAATCGTTATGAGCAAGCTTGAACTTTCCGATGCAATGTTCCTTTCCGAAGCGGTCGTGTGTGTCATTCTTCAGGTGGTGCACAGCGTGTTCATGCTCTTTCTTGCCGTTACGATCGGCTCAATCGTTGCAAAGAAGCATAAGATACTTGCGTCCGTCGGATTCTACTATATTATAAATTCTATCGTGTCTACGATCATGACGGCGTTTACCATGATCTGCGTAACGAATTCAGTAGAGGTCGAGGATCCCTACATAGCGCTGCAGGTGGTTTTTGTGTCGGGCATCGTGTTCTTTGCGATCCTTTCGATCGCCGAATTCCTCATAATAAACGCATTCCTCAAGAAAAAGCTGAATCTTCAATAAGAAAAGCGGACGGAATAAAATTCCGTCCGCTTTTTCAATTCTGCTTTCTTACGGTTCGGTACTCGTCGTATTCACGGAAATACGGACAGTCACGAACCGTTTTTGTGATGAAGGAATACATTTCGTCCTCGTCGAGGTCTTTCGTGCATACATAAGCTTCAAGCTCCTCGTCGTAGTCGTAGTTTTCGCATGAAGCGCACATGGTGTTATCCGTTTTCAAACCCTTCTTTCGTTACGCACGGCGTGCGGCTTATGCACGGCGCGCGGCGTTGAATTTTCTTTTAAGCGCTTTGAAAGCGTTCCCCGTCATCGAAATCAGGCGGTATATGCCTATGTATGACGGTATTGACATCAGTGCAAATACAGCGAGGATCAGCCCTGTCCGGAAGGTGAGGGGAACGAGCGAGAAGAAATCGGGCATTATAAGCGCGAGAATAATGAAGAGCGCGCCCATCGAGATGAACAGGATCCGGCGGATCGTGTTGAACGGCATCGAGGTCGTGAAGAGCATCAGCATTCCCACGATTCCCATTATCACCGCGCAGATCGTAGACATTTCATCCTTCGGAATGTCGAAGGCGAGGTAGAACAGAAGTACTCCGATAACCATGAACAGATTAGTGAACGCCGCCGGAAGGGAGCGGTAAAGCACGTTCTGCATGAAGTGCCCGCGGACGAGGCTTTTGTTCGGCTCGAGCGCCAGAACGAATGAAGGGATACCGATCGTAAGTACGCTGATCAGACTGAGCTGCGCGGGCTCGAGCGGATAGGGAAGAGTGAAGAAAAGCGTTATCACTGCGAGAACTATAGAGAAGATGTTCTTCGTGAGATAGAGCGAAGCGCTTCGCTCTATGTTGTTGATGACACGTCTGCCCTCCATTACCACGCTCGGCATGGACGCAAAATCCGAATCGAGAAGCACGATGTGCGACGCCTGCGCCGCAATGTCCGAGCCGGATGCCATCGCTATCGAGCAGTCCGCTTCCTTGAGAGCGAGCACATCGTTCACGCCGTCTCCGGTCATTGCGACGGTGCGTCCTTTCTTGCGAAGTGCGCGGATCAGCTTTTTCTTCTGCTCGGGAGTGACGCGCCCGAATACCGTGTATTCGCAGGCGGCGTTGAGTATCTTTTCGTCGGTGTCAAGTGTCCGCGCGTCGATATACCGCTCGGCGCCCGAGATTCCGGCGCGAAGCGCGACCTGCGAGACCGCCAGGGCGTTGTCTCCGGAGATGACCTTTATGTCAACTCCCTGCTCAGCAAAGAAGCGGAAGGTCTCGGGGGCGTTTTCGCGGATTTTGTTTGCAAGGAGGATAAGCGAGATCGGCACAATCTGCCCGGTGAGAGGCATTCTTTCGACATCGCCCGAGTATTTTGCGAGAAGGAGCACGCGGCATCCCTTTTCGGAATAAGCGTCGATCACCTCCGCATACTTACCGTAAAGCGATCCGAGGATCACATCGGGCGCACCGAGGACATATGTCAGCTCGGGAGAGAATACGGCGGCACCGAATTTCTTCGATGAGGTGAACGGATAGATACGCTGTGCGTGGTGGGAAGCCTGTCCCGTGAAGTATTTCTTCAGCGCGATCATGGTGTCGTTGTCCGCCTGCATCGCGTAAACGTAATCCGCCATTATCGCTTCGACGGCGCGCGCGTCGATCCTGTCGGGCATCAGAGGCACGACGTCCTCGACAGTCATCTTGTTTTCCGTGACGGTTCCCGTCTTGTCAACGCAAAGCGTGTCGACACGGGCAAGAGTTTCTATACAGTCCATCTCATGCACAAGGGTCTTTTTCTGCGCGAGACGGACTATGCTCGTGAGAAGCGCAAGGCTTGTGAGAAGGTAGAGCCCCTCGGGAATCATTCCGACGAGCGCCCCGACTGTGGAGACTATGCCCTCGCGGTAATCCTGACCAAGCCACGATATCTCCTTGATAAGCATTATCGCGCCGATCGGAATGAGAAGAATTCCGATCCACTTGACAAGCCGTGTAAGAGAGAGCATCATTTCGCTTTTGCCGCGCTTTTTGCTTTGCTTCGCTTCAATCGTCAAGCGGGAGGCAAAGCTGTCCTCGCCGACTGCGGTCAGCCGCGCAAGACAGCGCCCGCTCATTATAAAGCTTCCGGAGATGAGCTCGTCTCCCGGCTTTTTGCGTATCTCATCGGCTTCGCCCGTTATAAGCGCCTCGTTTGCGATACATTCGCCTTCCACAACGACTGCATCGGCGTAGATCTGCGAGCCTGCCGAGAAAACGGCAATGTCGTCCCGCACGGTTTTGTGGGTGTCGAGCTTTATTTCCTTCCCGTCGCGGATCACGATGCATTTCTGCGACGTCAGAAGAGCCATCTTGTCGAGAGTTTTCTTCGATTTCAGCTCCTGAAAAATTCCGATCAGCGTGTTTGCGATGACTACTCCCATGAACGTCAGATTGCGCCATGAGCCCGCAATGCAGATTCCGAGCGCAAGCACGGTGAAAACAAGGTTGAAGTATGTCAGTGTATTCGATAGGATTATCTGCTTGACGGTCTTGGTCGGCGGCTCGATCTCACGGTTGTCGAGACCGCATATCATGCGTTCGTCCGCCATCTTTGAGGTGAGCCCGACGTGAGGGTCCGGAGCAAATATGCCCGGGCGGTTTACTTCACGTTCGGCGATGCCGTCCTGCTTTTTTTCTGCCATGAAAGTCTGCCCTTTCACTGAATTTTATATAAATAAATTTTATCAGCAAAATCGAGAATAGTCAATACACAATATGTTAAATAAAAGCGCAGAGTGTGTTTCCCGTAAGACGGAATGATGCGGTTTGGCAAGACGTGCGCTTTACAGCGCATTTTGCTGCGACTGGTCGCCGGCAAAGTGCATCACGCAAATAATCCAATATATCGGAAGATGTGAAATCCGCGCAAAAAAAGGACGCCGGCAGGCGTCCTTTTTTGAAATCGGAATTATTTTTCGAGTTCGTCCATGAGGCGGTAAGCGATCGCTTCGCGTGCGGAGGAAAGAACATCGGGATCCTCGGTGTATTCGAGGATTTCGGTCGTTACTTCCTTCACATATTCGAGAACCGCATCGCGTCCGATCTCATCCTCGAGCATCTTCATGTACTGGAAATCCTCGATTCCGTCGCGGATGTTTTCAAGCCTTATCGAACCGATGGGTCCCTTCTCCTCCTGGCGGAAGAGCTGGCTGTAATAGATAAGGATTCCGCCGCCGGCATTGAGCTTTATGCGGGAAACTCTTGACCAATCGTTTATGATCCAATACAAGCAGCCGTCAACGTTGAACAGGTACTGCTGCCAGAAGAGGTCGCGCTGTATAACGCCCTGGTAATTTACGAAGAAATTCGCATACGGGAACTGCGGTGCGTCGCAGATATACCACCAGATCTTGTCGCCTCGCTCGCGGAAGGGAGTGAGGCGGTCGCAGAAGTTCATTCCGTAGTACTTGTAGCGGCGGGTATCGTTGAAGGATTTCACTTCATTCTTTTTGTGGCTATCTCCGTACATTGTGTAGGAGTTTGACAGCGTGCACCATATGCCGACATACGGATTTATGAAATCCACTATGTCGATCTGACTCATTTTATCATAGTACTGCAGATTTCCGATGACCGCGATCTGACGGAAGCCTGTTCCGATAAGGCTTGTGAGATGTGCGTTCGTGTCGCGGTAGTATTTCTCCATGTCGGAGGGCTTCCATACCTCGTCGCCGTAGTAGAAGTATCCCTTGTCCTTCCATTCATCCTTTGACTGAAGCTTGTTCCAAGCCGCAACGATTTCTTCGTCGCTCTTCGAATGAGCCGCACCGTAGTGGTCGGCGTCTCCTGCGATGATGAACGAATTTACTCGCGGATTCGAGAGATACGTATCTGCTTTATCGTCGAGAATGTCATAGGGGAGAGTGTAGGAGCAGACACGGTTATCAATGAGATAATCGTAATACGGAGCCATAAGGTCGTTGTTTGTGTATTCCTTGACGTAATCGTAGAGAGTCGCTCTGCTGAGGTTGAAGGACGTTGCGCATGCGGTCTCGTCGGAAAGGGTGATGTCCCATACGCAGGTGTAGACCGTCGCGGTCTTTACGATGTTTCCTTCACTGTTCTTGAGATTTACGGTCGCTTTGTAGAGTCCCGAAGGAGTTTCGGCAACAGTCTTTACACGGATAACAAACGCTTTGGACTGATTTGCGGTGAGATCAAACGGCTTCTCAAGCTTCGGGATCGGATCGCCGTAATAGTCGATGTTGCCGTTTGAGTAATCTGCCTCGTTTACATTATAGTAGACGGTCATATCATAGTAATATTCGTAGCAAAGCTCGGATTCAAGCGTGTTGCCCGCGGCATCGGTGAAGGGCGTGACCTCGAGCATCATGTCCTCTTTGTCTGCGACGGTGGATATGTATACCTGAGCGGACTCGCGCTCGTTCTTCGCCATTTTTATGGTGTAGGAGTAATTTCCGGTTGACG
>ERZ827490.458-NODE-458-length-66312-cov-6.625126_pt1 | contig 66312 bp, 66 predicted proteins | sample MGYA00519770_ERZ827490 | MGnify/ENA primary metagenome ERZ827490 (study PRJEB31778, sample SAMEA3449324) | human gut metagenome | biome: human gut; feature: human-associated habitat; material: faeces | place: United Kingdom | collected 2010/2012 ... | reverse complement strand
CTTTTATCAAACTTCCTACACTTGAAAAGTGCGAACATAAAAACAGTTTCATCCATATCCTCCTTAACAAATTCCGATTCATCATGTAAGAGTAAGGTCTATCCGGCCTTGCTCTTTTCCTTTAAAATGGCGGTCTGGTCTGACGAAATTTCCGATTGGGACACCATGCCCGCAGACAAATGTGTCAGCCAACCTCCATTTATCTCATAGTACCATTATCAGCGTACCTGCACCGATCAGTACAATTCATATAATCAGCATAAACAAAGCAAGATGCAGAACTTTCGCTTTTTCAATAATCTGCAGAATTTCAATAATATTTGTTACTTCTCGATCTTTTCTTCTCATAGATAAATACCTAAAGAATCGTACACGATTCCTCCTTTTTCAAATTTTAAAAATATACAATCTTGAATTTATCGTTCCTGTATTTCCTTACCGCTGAGGTGCTCCACTTCTATTTTGAAAATTTGCACAGCCTTTCCTGCGTGGGCAATTTCCTCATCAACTAACTGTTCGCTGGGATAGTATTTCATTGCAAATCGTTTTAACAGAGTTGTTGCTCTTGCACCTGATTCTACGAGGTAACTTCGGCCGAACACCACAACGCTCTGCACAAACGGTGCCCAATCTTCTTTAATGGTTTCATTTCCATATACCGTGAAGCATACTTTGTCACAGGCACGCAGTGCATCTACTTTATGACCTACGCGTGCTCCATGAAAATAAATTTTCTGCGCATCGTCATCGTAGACATAGTTGATAGGAATTGCATAGGGATATCCGTCATCTCCATTTACGGCAAGAACGCCACGTCGGCTGGACTGCAAAAGAGCCTTTGCCGTGTCGATGCTGATTTCATTTTTCTTTTTACGAATTGTTCTGAACATGATATTATTCTCCTTCTTATGCTGATACAACTCCCGATTTTTCAAACTCTTTATATTGGTAATACAGAAATCGCCCATATTATCTAACCTAACAATTTCTATTTTAGCAAATAAAATATTCAAAATTCAAACCACTTTTGATGTGATTGTTAATCATATTCCTTTCGCATTGACCAAATAATTCTTTTACCTTATCAATAACTTCCGTAACATCATCACTTTCAAATATTACCTCTTTTTCTTTGTTTAACAACTGTGTTGACATCCACACATATGACGGCAATTTTTTCTTAATCGCATTATAAACAACTAATGTCGCTTTGACATCCTCTAAACTATCGTGAACCAACTCATCAAAATTATAACCATAATAACATGCCGCATTTGTTAGCTTTTGATATGTATGGTTACCATAATAATTGTTCCATTCTCCATATATCTTAGCAAATTCTATCATTGGATCGTATATTATAGTACCATGTTTAAACCTAATTCCTGCATTAGCTAAAAATGCATAGTCAAAATAATCTCTGGAACATATTGCTGTCCAATTGGACACTGATTTGAGCAATAATAATTACACAATTCCGGTGATTTATACTTATCAGCCATTATGAGTACTTCTTCCGGATGTGGCAGCACCTTCTCACTGTCTATTTTTCAATTCTCTCTGGAGGCACGCACTCTAAAAGTTCACTTGCCTTTTCTCGGCTAAGTCCTAGCTCCTCTCTTTTTAACTGGTATACATTCTTATTCTCTTTAATTGATGCTCTTCCCATTTCTTATTCCTTCACTTAAAATCTTACTGTATCTTTGCTATAATTCCTTCTTCTGTTATAGTTTGCAGACATTCCATAGGCACATCTGAATGCATTATCTGCCATACCTGTTGCATACCCGGAGCTAAAGATTTTTTTAGATAATCTTTTTCCGATATCCAATACACCCTTCCTTCATCTGATGAAATAAGTTTGCCTTCAAACTCATCTGTCCTGTATAAAAAACCTACATTTCGTACATCACCTGATATCCAATGATATATTCCCATTAACTTAGGATTTTTAATTGTAAGTCCAGTTTCTTCAAATACTTCCCTGATAACTGACTCTATAAAAGTCTCCCCTGCCTCTACATGACCACCTGGAAAAGTCGTACCAGAATAATTCTTGCCCACTTTATCCAAGGCCAGTACATTTCCTTTATTATCACTAATCATGCACATGTTCATGAATACTACTTTTTCTATCATCTGTTACTCCATTTAATATAGCTTATCAACTTCTTTTTCATATGCTGATTCTGTATCTCTGTCAAACAGAACAAAATATATTTCTTCTATTTGCTTTGGAAATTCCTGCTCAAATCTTGCCACAACATTTACAGCAATGTGTGCTGCCAGTTTAACAGGAAAACCATAAACACCTGTTGATATAGATGGAAACGCTATTCTTTTTATACCTTTTTCCATTGCAAGTTTAAGCGAATGATAATAACAGCTGGCAAGCAACTGCTCCTCATTATCCTTTCCGCCTCTCCATATAGGTCCGACTGTATGTATAACATAATCACATGGCAGATTATAGCCTTTGGTAATCTTTGCTTCTCCTGTTTCACATCCATGAAGCGTCCTACATTCTTTTAAAAGATCAGGACCTGCTACCCTGTGAATTGCTCCATCAACACCGCCACCACCTAAGAGACTGTTATTTGCTGCATTTACTATAACGTCAACATAATCTATTTTTGTTATATCACCTAGAACTGTTTTAATCATCGTAATTTCTCCCAAATATTTTCTTTAAATAATTTCCCATTATACCGTCAATTGTACCACCGCCAATATCGCCTTCAATTACTCTTTTTCTTCCATCCTTATAAGTAATCTGCAAGGTATATCCATATCCGTCGCAAACTTGTGCTTCCATAATATTCTTTTTCCATAATGGTGCACCAAATAACTTTTGATATTTATTGTATAATCTTAATACATTTTCTTTTTTTGTTACGCATATGTCTTTGTATGTGTAACGATTAGATTCGCCTTGATATGTATATTCAATCCACCTACCATCCGGATATATCTCATACACATATCTTCTTTTCATATCTATTGCTCCTAACCCGAAATCTTCTACCTTAAAGCGTATTTTCTTAATATACATTCTCTGAATCACACTTAGGACATTTCACTATCATTTATCTGCTTCTTCCTTACTATATTGACAATTCCTTCTTCAGCTACTTCCCAAACTTCAATATCTTCTAATAAATGTCCGTAGATACGGCAATAGTACTCCGCAAAACTCTCACCTATCCTAAAACCAATATAGTTATTATATCAGATTTGTTACAATATGTCCTTTTAATTAGATGTTTTGTTACACTTAAAATTTTAGGTATGTAACATCCATATATTCATCAGAAATTTTGTTACCACAGTAACAAAAAAAATGGCTTGTTACTACACCTTAACAAGTCATTTCAATCTGATTAGTATATAAAAAGATATATTTTTACATGGTGCCATAATATAAGCTAAGAAATCTCCCTGCCAGATTCAATTCTGTTTTCTCACACATAATCACATTTTCAATACATATGAATATTCTCTTATTCTTAATGAGCTTCACTTAAAATTTAAATATTCAAGCTCCGTTAAACACAAATTTCCACAACTCCTTGACGAATAAAGATGTATCAATTAATATGAAATCAGGGTAGTTATAATATTCTTATACAAACCTTTGCAGAGACTCCGTGGGAAGAGTCTCTGTTTTTTGTGCATAGCTGTATACAATATACATGATGATACTTTTAAATCACTTTCCCTTTTCCAACTCTTTGAAAAATGCCTTTGCATTATCCAAATCATTCTTATCCGGATGTCCTTTTGATATGCCTCCAATAAGTTTGAATGGTCCAAATGTGTCAAATCCCTTACAAGAAAATTCTCCCACAATTCTTCCCTGCTTTTCTTTTACAATTTCCTTTATGGAATCAAAGACCGGCTTTCCGCCATAAGTGCACATAAGAAAAACATCCTTATTCTCTGGAAGATTTACTTCTGCAAAGTTAATTACGGACTGATGCATCTTGCCAAAATAAATACCAGAAGCAAAACCTATAAGATCATACCCTGATAAGTCCTTTTCAGTAATCTTAGTTGCATCAACTACATCAATATCATTTTCAGCTGCTATTGCACATACCAGCTCTTTTGTATTATTGTGATGAACCGACGCGTATATAATAACTGTTTTCATATCTGCTTCACTCCATTATTTCTTAGTTTAAAATCCAATCTCATCTGGTGCCACAGGACATTTCCATGAGTAGATTTATCAGTTATACCCTCATCAAACATAAGCCAGAAATGATTCCCAAAATATTTTATTCTTTGCTCAAATTCTTCTTTAGTTGCTGCCTCTAAGACAGGAAAACATACAGATTCAACCGATGCAATATCGTCTAAATCAGCCATTGTTGCATATCTTATATTCACAATCATTCCTTCTTTACTATTGCTTTTTATATTTAGTTTTTATTCTTATATTACTATATTTTGCTTAAATACTCTGCCGGAACAGCCTTCGTAAGCCATACTCCATTTACAGATAAGAAAAACTCAAATCCTTCATCTGCCATCTTTCCGGCTGCCACCCTATACACCACAGGCTTTCCATGCCTGCTGCCCAGCCATGTTCATCAAGTTTGATTTCTATTGTTTCCGGCTTATGCCGCAAAATGAGACTTAAAAATTTGCTTGTGTCCGTTAATCCCATTGTTATCCCCTTTAGTTTTCTTTTATAGCTTCCTGTAAGGCAGATACTGCACATTATATGCGTATTTCTAATACTTTCTACTCTATCACATACTCATACATTCTAAACTGCCTGTTTCCAACTACCTCATAAAAAATGTTTTCAGTACTTACATATTTAAAGCCAGCTCTGATATATAACTTGTCAGCTAGTGTGTTCTTATCTATTACATCAAGATGAATGGCTTCTATGTTTTCTAACTTAGCATATGATATTAAGTTTTTTACAAATTAAGTAGCAAGACCCATACCGCGGTACTCATATCGCACTGCAAGAGCATGGATTATCCATACATTATTATCTCTTTCATTTACTTTCCACGCTACCCTTTTATACTCTTTATTAGAATTACTGTTAACTATGGCACACGCCTTAATAATTCCTTCATATACCTCAATCAACCCACTCAATCGCCTAAAAATGTTATTATAGTAGGCTTTCCAAATTATAGCAGCTCTCTATAACCCATATTTAATTCTAGCACGCGTAAGCTTTCCAAGCAGTCCATCACCAAAAAGAAATGCACATACAGCCGCTCCGCCCGCATGCATTGCATCATAAGGTGCTCCGGTTATGTACAGAAGTTTCAGTGCCTCCCATGATATATTTGCACTGCCTGAATCCGTATATGTGCTGTTCATCATCATGGCTGCAATATTCATAATTCCACCGTATATAACAAACACACTTATAAATGTAAATATTGTCACTGTGATAAAATTACAAGGTATACAGCTTCTCATAAGAAGAACTGCCATAATAATTCCAGCAAGTCCGAAAGCATACAGCCTCCACCCAAAGAATGTCTCTCCCGGCTTTGCGGTAAATATATATACAATATATCCCACAATCTCTGACACAACCATACACGCAACAGGAACAGCCATAACTGACAGACCTGTTCTTGCCTGCTTTCTTACAATCTCTTTCTTATCATCAAAGTATCCGACAAGCTCCGGCTTATAAAATGCAATTCCCGCAAGAACACCAAGCAGCCCCCACGCAGCCATTTCCCACGGAGTCCATACCCCCTGCCCCATAAAGAAATTACATACAAATCTTGACAGTACACCTGTAAGAAATCCTGTCTGTGGTCCAAATGCAATTCCCGTTATTATGACAAGTGCTGTACCAGCATGAAGCGGTATCGTATACGCACATATTATATTAGCAACAACTGTAAGCGCTGACATAACTGCAATCATCACAACATGCCTTGCCTTCGGCTTCCTTTTTTCAAATGTAAAGAAAGGAATGGCAATTGCAACAGCCAGTATAATAACGCTTATAAGCATGTAATTAACACTCATTATCTATTATCCTCTAAACATCTGTGAATCGCTTCAACAGCTTCATCACATGTCACGCAATCTTTGAAATTATCGGACATTATTCTGTTAGTATCCGTCGTAAAGAATATATTGCCTGCAAAGAAACTGTGTGAATCCGTGTAGCTTTCTATATTCCTGTCAAATATTAATCCACATTGGTCAGCATATACTGCACAGAATTCCACATCATGGGAAACTATCACAATAGTTTTCCCCATATTCTTTAATTCTTCCAGCCATTCTCCCATCTTCTTGCAGAAGAACGGGTCAATTCCTTTAGTTGGCTCATCTAGCAGAATAATATCCGGTTCATACAGCAATATCTTTGCAAATGCAAGTCTTTGCTGCTGCCCTCCACTCAAATCATACGGATGTTGCTTTCTCACTCTTAGAAGTCCCGTCCGCTCCAGCATATTCTCAACAAGCACAATCCTCTGTTTCCTGTCCATATTCTTAACAGACGAATTTCCCTTATCCATAACTGCTGATGCTAATTCTTCCTCAACGCTTATCTGGTTAAGCAATGCCATCGGATTCTGCGGAAGCACCGCACATCTTCCGTTCACCTTCACCTTACCGGATATAGGCCTTTTAATTCCTGCCATAAGTCTTAGAAGGGTCGTCTTTCCTGCTCCGTTGCTTCCAAGCAGAGCAGTTATCTTACCCTTTTCTATATCAAAGCTGATATTTTCAAGTACATTTGCAGAATTCTTCGTATATCTGAAAAACACATTTTTAACTGAAACCGCTGTTTCTCCGGCTTCATAATGCTTATTCCGTGACTCATACAAACTATCTTTAATATTAAGTCCGTCTACCCATTCCCTGCCTTCTTTAACCGTAAGCGGGCAGTCTGTTTCAAATGTAATATCTTCCTTACAGCCTTCATATATCCTGACAGATGAAGGAAGCCCGTAAACAAGCGGATTCTCTGTCTTAACAAGACTTTCTGCTGTCTTTCTAGGAGAACCATTATATATAAGCTTTCCATCCTCAAGCACAAGCACCCTGTCCGCCTTAGAATAGATATCCGCAAGATTATGCTCAACACACATAATTGTTATTCCAAAATCCTTGTTAAGCTCCAGAACTGTATCTATGAATTTCTTCTTGGCAAGCGGGTCAAGCTGCGCCGTAGGCTCATCAAGCAGCAGCACCTCCGGTCTCATAACCATTATGGATGCAAGATTAAGAAGCTGTTTCTGGCCACCAGACAACTCCTCAGTATTCTTATCATACCAGCCGGTAATTCCGAAATATTCAGACATCTCCGCAACCCTGCGTCTTATGTCTGCGTTAGGCACTCCAAGGTTTTCAAGCCCAAATGCCAGCTCATGCCACACCTTATCAGTAACAATCTGATTATCAGGATTCTGTCCGACATATCCAATCTTAACCGCTGCCTCTGCCTGACTTAAACTGCTTATCTGTCTGCCGTAATATTCTGCCTTTCCACTAAGCCTTCCCTCCGGCATCATGCTCTTATCAAGCATCTTAAGAAGAGTCGTCTTTCCGCTTCCGGAAGCACCTATAATCAGCGCAACCTCGCCTTTCTTTATATCAAATGTTATATCCTCAAGTACCAGTCCGTCACTTCCCGCATATCCGAAGGAAAGTGATGAAACATTAATAATTGTGTCTGTCATTATGCAATTACCTTTCGTTAAATGAACTGCGTCTCTTATACTGCACATTACCGGTTATCTCTATTATCATAGGAATTACTGTCAATATTACAAATGCTGCAACTGCCAGCACTCCTTCAATACCTAATTTTGTAAAATATATCATCGGAAGATAATATACTGCAAGTTTCCTTCCTGCTATCGGAATAATAGCCATCACAAAACATACCAGCATTATAATTATCGTAAATGCATCTTTTAATGTGAATCTGAATCTGTTAAAGCTGGTTCTTCCTTTAAGTCCATAACCCCTGCTCTCCATAGATATAGAAGTTTCCATTGAGCTTTCAAGTGACCATGTTATAAGTGTTGAGAATTCATTTGTAAAATGTCCGATTTTTTCAAAGATGCCATTTCTGTTCCCAGCTCCCCGAAGCCCCATCTGCGCTTCATGTATCTGTCTGTACCTCTTTCTCATAAGTGGTATCATTCTTAATATCATGGAAAATATCATACCAACGGAAGGAATAAAACTTCCGAACAGATACATCATTTTTTCCGAAGAAAGATAACTGGCTGCAACACTGCACCATTGTATTACTGATATGAGTAACACACTTATAACTGCGCCGTATATTATATTTTCAAGACATACCATATTATCGTTAATATAGAACACAGGCGTAATTCCACTGTAATTAAATACAGGCTGGATAACTACAGAGAATATAACAACAGGAATTGTTATCATAATATTCTTCTTAATAAATGTACTTCCCTGCAGATATATTCCAAGAGCAAGTGAACCCACATATGAAACCGCCAGTATTACCGGATTCATTGTGAACATCGTTATCACCAGCACAAGTGCAATGTAGATGAAATTCGTCCACGGATGCATTGCTGCAAATGCTGAATATTTAGTTACATGTCGCCCATCTGACATACGTATATCCATTTAATAACATCTCCATCTTTTACCTTATATTGATTAGCCGCCATCATAGGCAGAACCCCATTAACCCTGTAAGTCCATCCACTTGTCGGTCCTACATTCTTTTCTGACAGATTATTAATACTTGAAACATATGATCTGTCCGCATTCGCAACTATAGGAATTACCGGATTATGCGCAGCAGTAACCGCTGCAAGCACATCATACACCGTAAATCCCTCATTGCCTGTATATGTTGTAACTTCAAGTATAGTTCCATCATCAGGAATTGCATCACGGATTCCCGGGTTGGTAATTGTATCTTTTCTCGCTGTCGCATTATCACATCTTATCTCTATAGTGCAACTGATAACCTTACCTGCCGGTCTTGTATTCTGTGAATTATTTCCTGAGTTATTACTTCCTGAATTATTATTTCCAGAACTACTATTCCCTGAATTGCTGCTTCCTGAATCATTGCCATCTGATATGGCGGTTCCGTTACTCCTATCTGATTCATTGCCACCTGAGCCGGAATTATTATCTGTAGCTGCTATATTATCCGTTGAGCCAGATGCAGAATTGTCATCTGAAACTGCTCCATCACCTGTTACATCAAACCTGCCATTGTCTGCAGCATTTGTATTATCTGTACCGGTAGTTTCATCCTGTAATCTATCATTATTATCTGGTCTGTCGGGCTGTGTCTGACCCAAATCTGCCATATTGCTGAATTGCTTTCTGTAGGAATCAACAGAACGGATTCTTACATTGGTTATTAAAAATATAACTAAGGCAAGACCTATTAACACAAGACCAATCTTTTTTATATTTCTGTATTTGTTAAACATTCATATTTCTCTTTAATATTTCTTATTGATTTTACTTCGAAATAATAACATATACAGTCAATCTATTCAAACTTTCTTAACAAATTAACATTTTAGGGCATAAAAAAGCAGCTTACGCTGCGAATTGATATGCCCCCTGTCAAGTAGACAGGTTAAATATCTAAAATGAAGTGTTGCTAAACGACCGTATAAAGTGTACGGTCGTTTTTCTATGCACACCATTTCTCTTTATATTTTTCAATTCGTTTATTTTTAGGAATAAGATACTGTTGTGGTGTTGCTGTAGATAATGCTTCAGCTCTTACCTCTAGTGGCGTTTTGCAATGATACCTGTCTTGTGGTCGTTTTTCACTGTAGAATCTAATATAATCTTTTATTGCAAATCTTAATGAAGATTCATTTGTTATATCGTACATCTGATACATTTCTGATTTTATGATACCCCAGAATCCTTCAGTAGGTCCATTATCTATACAATGTCCAACTCTGGACATAGATTGTTCTATCTTATGTTCCTTAAGTTTCATTTGAAATACCTTACTTGTATACTGAAAACCTCTATCACTATGAAATAATGGTTTAGCTTCAGGATTTGCGGCAATAGCTTTATCAAAGGTTTTAAATACGAGCTCATTATTATTTCTCGTGCTGATAACATACGCAACAGGGTATCTATCATATAAGTCAAGAATGGCACTTAAATAAAGTTTCTTTTTCTCACCTGGAATCTTAAACTCTGTTACATCAGTTGTCCATTTCTCATTTGGTGCAGTTGCATAAAAGTCTCTGCCTAATCTATTTTCAGCTACTGCTTCCGGTGTCGAAGAAGTATATTTTTTCTGCTTTCGTCTAATGACTGAATGAATACCCAACTTCTTCATAATTCGATGTACTCTCTTCGGTTTATAATCAGTATGGTTAAAGTGATTAATCCAAGAGGTCATTCTTCTATAACCCAGAATGTGATTAAAGCGCTCATCGTACTCCTTTATAAGTTCTGCCAACTTCATATTTTCTGCTTCCTGTTCAGGTATCTCACGATTCAACCACTTATAATAGGCAGCTCTTGATATTTCGAGCTGTTTACACATCCAATTAATACTCCAGTTCTTTGTTTCATAGAAAAACTTTATTGCTATAAATTCCGAATTATAGCGAAGTTTTCCGAGCCTCACATCCTTTCGAATTCCTGTACTTTTTTTAACAGTTCCGTTAACATATCCTTTTCTTTGAGTTGCTTCTTTAAACGTACATTTTCCCGACGAAGACGTTACAATTCGTCTACCTCTTCATCCGTTTTATGACATCCACGCTTATCTGTTAATCCTTCTTCACCTAGTGCATCATACTTTTTTACCCAAGAATAGACTTGATTGTATGAGACATCATAAGCACTTGCAGTTTCTTTATAATTACGATTATGTCCGATACAATACTTTACGATTTCTTTGCGTTCTTCAATGCTTGTTTTTCTTCTTGCTTCTGCCATATAGACCTCCGGTTTTGGACAATAGTCCCTAAGTTCTCTATTGGCATTATACACTGAAATCCATTTTCGTAGTTGGGTTGTAGAAGAAATATCATATTTTACAATCAGTTCCTCTAGTGAACCATAACCACTTATATATTCTTCCACTACTTGAATTTTAAATTCTTTTGTATAACTTTTGTTATATGACTTTTCCTGAAAAGCAGATACTCCGTACTTCTCATATTTTTTTAACCACTCACGGATAGTTTTCTTTCTGGTAGTTCCGAGAGCTATACATATTTCTTCTAAACTACGAGTTCCATTGTGATAGTCTTCACATGCTTGTACTCGCTGTTCTATAGAATACTTAGATTTTCTGGACATAAAAATACCCCTTAAATAGATTTTGGTTATTTACCATGTCTACTTAAGAGGTATCATATCAAATGCTTTAAGGCTGTTTCTTATTACCTGTGCCTTATCCTCGTCATCATGAATTATCATCGTCATTGGCTTCATAATGTTAAGACTGAATATTCCCAATATCGACTTGGCATCTACCATAGTGTGTCCGCTCACTAAATCAATGTCACAATCAAATCTCGATACAATATCCACAAACTTTCTCACCTTGTCTATGTTGTTAATAGCAACTTCCATATGAGTACCACCTTTCTACATTCCATGGTCTATAAGTTTACATATCCAGGAACCACAGCCATCCCCGTCTTTTGGCTGTCCCCCTTCAATGCACATTTATAATAACCATTTCATGTAAAAGGTGTAATCATATTCATGTATAGTTCTTGTAAAATTCTAACTCCAGTATCCTAGTTCTACGCCTTTCTTGTATACACCAATTCCCTTTGAATAATATCCATAACAGTTAAAATGTGTCCAGTCATATCTTAATTGTTCAGATATATTACCTTTCTTGAAATTCTCAAGGTCATCTGTTGTTGTATCAAGTCCGCAGTCACTTAATCCATTCTGTATCATATATGTTCTTGTATTAAAAAAATGGTCTCCATATGCAAGTCTTAACGCTGCTTCCCATGATGTATCACCGATTCCCACATAATTACCATCTTCTCCATACTCTCCCTGATTAACATCTGCAGAATCAGCCGGATCGTCCGTATCGCCGAGTACTATATAATATTTGCATCCGGAATTAAGTATTATATCATCATATTGAAGAATAAGCTGCTGATAATCATTTTCCCAGCCGCCATTACTTCCCATTTCGAGTATCAATATATCTTTGGCACTTCTTTCCTGTGATGCCCTTGTCATTGCCTGTGTTCCGCCAGAAATTGTAACTTTTTCCATACCAGAAGTATCTGTTGGTTTCTCCGTTGGTTTTTCGGTCACATTTTCTGTTGGTTTCTCCATTGGTTTTTCACCAGATGTTTGTGACTCTGTTTCTTTTATCACTGTGTCATATTCTGTTACTATATCACTCTCTGCTTTTATATCTGCTCCCTGTCTTGAATATGTAGCAGTGTCACTTTCATATATAACAACGCTATAATCTGCCCTATTATCATATGCCGCATATCCCTTTGTAAGCTTTATACTTACATATCCATCTTCTGCATTATCAACATCACATAAATAACCATTTATATACATATCTCCTGGATAAGGATCATAATCAAATCCGTATCCACTATAATCATCCGCTTTAAACACATTTCCATCTTCATCTATAATACGTGCTATTGCTGAGTCAGTCTCACTTATTGTAATATCCCTGTCTATATACACTTTAGTTCCGCCAGCACGGAAAGTAATATAACTGGAATCTTCTCCTGACCCTCCAAGATTATGTGTTGGTATGTTAGTCATATTTTCTATTGTAACAGGTGTAGTCCACCCATATATATCAATGCCATTTACTTTTCCTTCAGTTGTACTTCCTGCTCCAGCCATCATACTATCCCCATAGCATGTTATTTCTCTCTTCTGTCCATCATATGGGATAAACTCGTCCGTAAGCTGCCTTGGCGGAAGTTCAAATGCCTCCTCATTTTCTGTTGATATCTCATTTTCAAAAAATTCTTCAACCACTTCCCTGTCTACTACTTCTGCACTCTCTTCCTGCGTTGTATCCTCTTCTGTAGTCTCTTGCACTGTAGTTTCCTGCACCATCATTGTATGCACAGTTGTTTCTTCCACATTTTTCTTTTTATTCTTACTATGCTTTAATTGCACAGCTATTATCGAAACAGTTATTAACGCTATAACTAAGACTGACACCACGCTTATAATTATATATTTTTTTCTATCATTATTACCTAGTCTTAACATGTCTTTCATATAATTTTCTGCCCTTTCTTTAGTTCTATATATTATTATACGAAATGAAGTTTAAATAAGTTTAAAAAAAGAAAAACTTCCGCGAAATTATATCACAGAAGTTTTTCTTTGTCTATTATATTAATTATGTTGCATAAACCATGACATCATACATCCGCCATCTGCGCCGGCTTCAAGCACTTTATCGATATTATCAGGCTTAATTCCTCCAATCGCAAACACTTTCACTGTCGTGTTAACAGTATGAGCCGCTCTACACACTTCTTTAAGAAAACTAAGTCCTGCCCCAATCTTCCCCGGTTTACACTGTGTCTCAAATATTGTTCCAAGCACAACCTGGTCTGCTCCTGCACGAACAGCATTCACTGCCTCTTCCATACTGTGGCACGATACACTCACACAATCAAGCCTCTTTATCACATCAGCCTGTTCATCACACATTTGTTTAAAATGTTCCATTGAAAAATGTACATTTCCACAGCCTGCATACTCTGCTACACTGATATCACTGTGAACAAACATTTTAACAGAAGCTTCCCTGCACATTACCTGTATGTGTCTGGCAAGTTCCCTGTAGTCCTGCCTGTCCATATCCTTTTCACGAAGTATCATGGCATATGGGTGCAGTGCCACACATTTTTCAATCTGCGTAATGTACTCATTCATAGTACACTCTGCACCACCGCTGCCACTCACAAGGTGCTTGTTCGTTATACATATATATTTTCTATACATAAATGTATTCATTCACGACTGGCTGAAGCCCGCCATCCTCCATATCCTTATACATTCTGTCAAATGAACGGTTATCATTGATTTCAAACTGTTCATCTCCGGCATCACCATCTTCTTTTCCTGTATATTTAGATTCATGGTCGCCGATTCCTGTTGAAACACCTGCTGAAACTTTAGTGGCACATATCTTGGTTATACCATTTCTAAACTGCGCACTCTCACGGCTTGAAACTGTTATTCCAACGAATGGCAGAAATAATCTGTACGCACAAAGCACCTGACACAACTGCTTTTCGCCGACATCTCTTGGATTAATCTTATCATTGTTGATTATCGGACGGAGTCTCGGACAGCTAAGACTCAGTTCTGCATGTGGGTATTTTCTGTTAAGATAATATACATGCAGTGCTGTTGCCAGTGCGTCTTTTCTGAAATCATCAAGTCCTAACAATGCTGAAAATCCTGCACCTCTCATACCTGCCATAAGTGCTCTTTCCTGTGCATCAAATCTGTATGGCCATACTCTCTTATGACCTAACAAATGTAATGTCTCATATTTGACAGGATTATATGTCTCCTGAAATACTGTTACATAATCAACTCCGCACTCATGAAGATAGCGGTATTCATCCACATTTACAGGATATATCTCTATGCCGATATTCTTGAAATATTTTCTTGCAATCTTAACTGATTCACCAATGTATTCAACGTCTGAATATTTTCTGCTCTCTCCTGTCAGTATCAGGATTTCTTCCATTCCTGTATCTGCAATAACTTTCATCTCATGCTCAATTTCCTCGAATGAAAGTTTCTTTCTATGAATGTTATTGTAGCAGTTGAATCCACAGTATATGCAGTAATTCTGGCAGTAATTGGCTATATAGATAGGTGTAAATATATACACTGTATTGCCAAAATGTTTCTTAGTTTCATTCTCTGCTTTTCTTGCCATCTGCTCTAAGTATGGTGCTGCAGCTGGCGAAAGCAATGCCTTAAAATCCTCAATATTGCAGGTATCTTTGCTTAATGCCCTCTCCACATCTGCGGCTGTGTATGAGTCATAGTCATACTCATCCATTGCCTTTAAGACTTTATTCTTAATATCTGAATCTATAATTTCCATGTCATCAAGATATTTCATATAATCTGTCCTGAATGACGGGTCCTGCTCTAACTTATGTTTTCTCTCTAACGCAGCCGGTGGAAGCTGGTCACTGTCTATAAAATACACCTGATTTTCTTCGTTCATTATTCTGCCTTCTTTTCTATTATATTTTAATGTTCCACATTTAGCGTAAGAATCCTGTCAATGGGTCAGATGCACTTCCACCTCTTGCAAGAACTCTTCCCATTCCTGTAAGATATGCGCTTCTTCCTGCCTCTATAGCCTTCTTAAACGCCTCTGCCATAGCCGGAACATTTCCTGCTGTTGCAATTGCTGTATTAGCCATAACCGCAGCAGCTCCCATCTCCATTGCCTCACATGCCTGCGAAGGCTTGCCAATTCCTGCATCCACGATAATTGGCAGATCAATCTCATCAATAAGTATCTGTATAAATGCTTTGGTTGCAAGTCCATTGTTGCTTCCTATCGGTGAAGCAAGTGGCATAACACAGGCTGCTCCTGCATTCTGTAAATCTCTTGCCACATTCAAATCAGGATACATATAAGGCATTACTACAAATCCTTCCTTAGCAAGTATTTCTGTTGCCTTTACTGTTTCATAATTATCTGGAAGGAGATATTTGGCATCATGCATAATCTCAATCTTTACAAAATCCCCGCATCCCATCTCACGGCTGAGTCTCGCAATTCTTACCGCTTCCTCTGCATTTCTCGCACCCGAAGTATTAGGAAGAAGTGTTACTCCCTTTGGTATGAAATCAAGAATATTCTCCTTATTCTCTGTGTTAGCTCGTCTAAGAGCAAGTGTGATAATCTCTGCTCCTCCCTGCTCAATAGCCGCCTTAATAAGATTCACATTGTACTTTCCTGAGCCTAATATGAATCTGCTGTTAAACTCATGTCCTCCTAAAATTAACTTATCTTCTTTCTTGTCCTGTGTCTTGTTTTCCATCTTTACTTCCTCCTGTTATCTTTTTTATTATGTTTCTGATGACTGTTCTTTTTCTGGCAATACTTCCTGCACCTATAGTCTGTCCTGCCTCTCTTTTATGTTCTCAATCTTGTAATTGCTGATTGAATTTGTCCTCTTACCGCTAGAAAACCTATAAAAAATGTATTTTCTGTCTTTTAGTAGGTTCGCGTCAGCTCTCTTATTTTCAGAAAACCTACTAATCAAACTCTTATAAAGCTTCTTATAGGTCTTTCTTTACTCTCATGTTTTAATACGACCTATAAATACCTTGTTTATCTCGCTTTTATAGGCTGTCAGCTATCACAAAAGCCTACTAAATCTTGATTTTCTCACGCCTTGTAGGTTTCTTAATATTTCCCTGCCAAATATTAACCTACTCAATTTCAAATTCTGTAATTGTAGTAGGTCTTTGCCTATTATTAACCGCTCTGACATTGCTTATAAGCAGCCAGACTCCCTGCTCTCAGACTAAACTCATATTAAAACTGTCCGCCGCCAACAAAATGCAATATCTCAATCACATCTTCATCAGCAATATTAACCTTGTCAAAGTCTTCCCTGTGAATTATTTCCATATTCTTCTCAATCACAATGCCTACAGGGTCATACCCTGCCTCTGTTACATAAGCAAGAAGTGTTTTCCCCACAACCTTTGAAGCTTCAACCTGCTCTCCGTTAATCTGTACCATAGACTCTCCTTTCCCTTCGTTGTTCATTATGGGCATTCGCCGTATAAGCTGGAATTTGTGCAAGCACATTCCAGCTTGCACGGCTCATTGCTTCGCGAGCAGCTCATATGCCAGAATTTCATTCTGGCATTGTCGCGGCGCTCCTTGAGAACCCATATAAAGTTCACAGCTCGTGCAAGCACGACTGTGAACTTTCCATGCCTTCTCTCATCGCTGCTCGCGCAAAAAAGGCAGAACCGCTTTCCAGCTGGTTCTGCCTTTAAAATCATAATATAAACACGCCGGAAATCTTTTATTACCGACGCCTGTTGTATGTTCGCTGACATGATTCATTCATATAATCCTGTCTGCTGGTCTTGAAAAGTGGTGTCCCCAATTCAACGCCTCAATTAATATAACATAAGCTGGCTTAATTTACAACTACCAGCCCTGTATATTAATCTCTGACAGTCTCACTTCTTTGTATTCCTGATTAATATACATTCTTATCTGTTCCACCTCATCATCTGAAAATGACGCAGCTTTTTCATTATAATACACATCGATTGTGTAACTGTCATCTTCGTTACTTTCTGCTGTCACATAGAATTCTGCTGGTCCGAACATTGTTTCAAGTTCTTTTGTGGCTTCACCGCATAAGCTGCCAACATAATTCTCGTCAATATCTACATCATCATGCTCATCATAAGCAAAATCCATCTGTGGATTATAACCTTTTCTCATCACTGGCTGTCCCTCTAAAGAAGTGGCTGCATCTGTTCCAATACCAGACTGTAAAACGTAAGTGCTTTCCTCAACACCTGTGTTACTGATTTTGCTTGCATTACCCTCACACGCGCAAAGAAACGCCACCCATGTACACAAGAATACAACACATAAACATATACGCAAAACAAAAGACATAGAACATAAGCCTCCGTGTTTCATAGCAAATTTCATAACAATCACCTCTGCCTATATTCTATGCCTTTTTTAATATAAATAAAAGTCCCGTTACCGCTCATTCCTCCAGACCTCAACAACCCCTCCGATAAAGCCGGGAATAAGTCCAAAATATCCAACGAATGTAAACATCCATTCCGTTCCTTTGAATGCAAATATGCTTACAACCGCCCACACTACAAAGCCGATTGCACACCATGCAAGGGTGTTAAGAAGAAGAAACAGATATTCATATTTCTTTTCAGTTAAATTAGTATTTTTACAAATGTTCAGAAGCATTTTCATCAAAACCTCCCTTCGTATCAAGAGCAAATATTACCCATTCTGCAATGTTAGTTGCATGGTCTCCTATTCTCTCAAAATACTTGGCAACCATAAGAAGATCTGCAGCCTGCTCACCATTGGCTGAATCTGCCTGTATCATTGCAATAAGGTCATCTCTTACCTTTTCAAAAAGGTCATCTACCACATCATCATATGCTATAACTTTTCTTGCCTTGTCCATGTCTTTCTCAACATAAGCTTCAATACTTCTGATTAACATAAGCATTGTCTCAGAAGCCATCTGGTTGATGTGCTCTAACTTCTTTATGTATGGCTGGTTGGCAAGTTTAATAGTTATCTCGCCGATATCTGCTGCCTGGTCACCAATTCTTTCCATATCAGTAACCATCTTTAAAGCTGCTGTAATTGTTCTTAAATCCTTAGCAACCGGCTGTTGCTGGATAAGAAGATTAAAGCAGATACTCTCAATAGTCTTCTGCTCCCTGTCAATCTCCTCGTCCTGAATCATAACCTTTTTAGCAAGCTCTGCGTCCTGTTTTACAAGCGCATCAACTGCCTTTCGTATAGAATCTTCAATTGCAGAGCCCATCTTCATCATTTCTTTATTAAGTCTGTCAAGCTGTTCGTCAAATTTACTTCTCATCATCCAAACCTTCCTGTGATATAATCTTCTGTCCTCTTATCCTGCGGGTAAGAGAATATCTGCTTAGTATCTCCAAACTCCACCATCTCCCCTACAAGGAAAAATGCTGTCTGATCCGAAACTCTCGTTGCCTGCTGCATGTTATGTGTTACCACGATTACTGTGTATTTCTTCTTTAAGTCTTCCATCAGTTCCTCAATCTTGGCTGTAGATATAGGGTCAAGAGCTGATGTCGGCTCATCCATAAGAAGAACTTCAGGCTGTACTGCAAGAGCTCTTGCTATACAGATTCTTTGCTGCTGTCCACCTGAAAGACCCATGGCCGATTTTTTCAATCTGTCCTTAACCTCATCAAATATAGCTGCTCCACGGAGACTCTCCTCGACTATCTGGTCAAGTCTTTTCTTATCTCTTATTCCATGAACTCTTGGGCCATAAGCGATGTTATCGTATATGCTCATAGGAAAAGGATTAGGCTGCTGGAATACCATTCCAACCTTCTTTCGAAGGATTGTAGTATCAACTGATGGATCATATATATCCTCACCATCAAGAAGCACCTTGCCATCTATTCTTACACCGTCAACCAAGTCGTTCATACGGTTTAATGTCTTTAAAAATGTTGATTTACCACAGCCAGATGGTCCGATAAATGCTGTCACTGCATTTTCCTGTATATCCATGTTCACATCCTTAAGGGCATGATTTTCACCGTAATACAGGTTCAGATTTTCAACTTTAACTTTAATCTTATTACTCATATATTCCTCCCAATTAGTGCTTTTCGAGCTTCTTAGCGAGCCTCTTTGTACCAAAATTAATAAGAAGTACAATTACAAGAAGTACAACCGCTATGCCGAATGCCACCTCAAATTCACCCTTGCTTGCGCTTAAATAAAGCTGGATTGTAAGTGTTCCGCCCGAATGAAATATTTTCTCAAGAAATGCATTGAAGGTCTTTGGAAGAAGATGTGCACTTCCCGCTGTAAAAAGCAATGCTGCTGATTCACCAATAATTCTTCCTATCGCAAGGATTACTCCGGTTACAATTCCAGGCATTGCTGACGGAAGAAGAATTGTTCTGATTGTGTACCATTTACCTGCACCTAAACCTACCGCTCCTGTTCTGAAGCTGTCAGGTACAGTCTTTAACGCTTCCTGCGTATTTCTTGTAACAAGCGGAAGCACCATTAATGTAAGTGTAAGAGAACCTGTCAGAAGCGAATATCCCATGTGGCATAACTGTCCGAAGAAAAGCATACCAAACAGACCAAATATAATTGATGGAATTCCTGCAAGTGTCTCTGTTGCAAATATTATAACTGTAACAAGCTTTCCCGGCTTGGCGTACTCATTTAAATAAATCGCAGCACCTACACCGATTGGCGTTGTAATTATCATAGTAAGTAATATTATTATCAATGTGTTCAGAATATTACCGGCAATTCCCACAGTTCCGTGAAGAATTGATGTAACACCTGTAAGAAATGCCCAGTTTACACGCCTTGCGCCCTTTGCGAACACATATATAATAATTCCCAAAAGCAGGAGAACTGAAAATGCTGCACATACATATATTGCTGTATAAACTGCTATTTCTTCCGGATGTCTTTTCTTGGCTTTAAGATTATCCATTTGCTTTCTCCCCTTTCTTCTGCATAAATGTAATTATCAGGTTAATAATCATTATAAAAATGTAAAGAACAAGTCCTACTGTGAAAAGAACCTGTCTGTGTACTCCATCTGCGTAACTCATCTCACTTACAATCTGTGTTGTAAGAAATCTGACTGAGTTAAACGGAAGCGGAAGATTTACTGAACCACCGGCTACCAGATTAATAGCCATTGCCTCACCTAAGGCTCTTCCTATACCTAATACGATACCTGTTATAATTCCTGACTTGGCTGCTGGAACTACAACCTTGAATATTGTCTGTATCTTAGTTGCACCAAGAGCAAGCGATGTTGCCCTTAAATTCATTGGAACTGCCCTGATTGCTGATGCGCTCATATTGATAACTGTTGGAAGTATCATAATTGCAAGTACCAGCACTGCAGCCAGGAGGTTAGCTCCTCCTGTATACTGATGTGTTGTGGAATTCGCGAATACATGCTTTTCTAATTTATAAAGGAGGGGGTTTAATAACATTAATCCGAGAAGTCCGTATATAACAGATGGAATTGCTGCAAGTAATTCAACCGCCGGCTGAACTACTGCTGCAAGTTTTTTCCCTGCTATCTCTGTCAAAAAAACTGCTGTTAATAATCCAATTGGAACACCGATAAGAATCGCAAGTGTTGTTCCTACAATTGAAGAAAGAATTATGTATACAATTCCATATGCAGGTGGTGTAGCCGTTGGTGCCCATACTGTTTTAAAGAGCAAATCTGCTATTCCGACACTTTTAAGACTCTCTGTTCCTTTTATGAACATATAGATAGTAATGGAGCAGACTGCCAGGATAGCTACTACCGCACATATAAGGAATATAAACCGTGCCACGCTTTCACTTGCATGCTTTGACTTTTTATTACCTTTTAAAGAACCATTTGCTGTTACCTTAACAGCTGCTGGTGTTTTATTTATTCTATTCATACCAACATTTATAACCTCTTCCATGTCAATCTCTCCATTCAGAATCTATATTTACCGGCTTACTCTGGGAGGATTAAGCCAACTCCCTTGATAACCTTCTTACCAGCTTCAGACTTTACGAAGTTAAACCAAGTCTGAACAAGCTCACTCTGTGATGAAACAGAACCCTTAGTAGCCATTACAAATGGTCTTGAAAGTGTATACTTACCGGCCTTAATGTTATCCTCTGTTGCATCTACACCATCAAGCTTTAAAGCTGCAACTGTCTTATCAACTACATCTAATGAAACATATCCGATTGCACCTGGAGTTGCTGCTACCTTGGCAAGTACAGCACCTGTACTGTCAAGTTCCTGTGCATAAGCACATTTATTCTTAACTTCAAGAAGTTCCTCAAATGCTCCTCTTGTACCAGAAGCTGCCTCTCTGCCGATTACTACGATAGCTTCGTCTGAACCGCCGAGATCCTTCCAGTTAGTAATCTTACCTGTGTAGATATCTGTGAGCTGCTGCTTTGTTACATTAGTAACTTTGTTGTTCTTATCAGTAATCATTGCGATACCATCAATTGCTACGATGTTCTCCTCAATACCTGCTGACTTTTCTTTATCAGATAAAGCTCTTGAAGCGTTACCAATATCAACTGCTCCGGATGTTACTGACTCAATACCTGCGCCTGAACCTGTATATTCTGTTGTTACTGTTACATTAGGATATTCTTCCATAAATGCTTCCATGAGAGCACCACACATCTTTTCCATTGATGTACTTCCTGCTAACTGAATCTTTCCTGAAAGCTCCTTAGTTGTACCTCCGTTTGCTGAGCCATCTCCATTTGATGATGTACCTGTTCCACAGCCTGCTAATGCTGCAAGTCCTAATGTTGCTGTTAATGCAACTGTAAGTAACTTTTTAATTCCTTTTCTCATAACTTTCGTTACCTTCCTCTTTTTTTATTTGCAAGCATTAACAGAAGATTTTCATAGGGGCTTGAATCAGTTTCCTGACCGAATGATATGTGAGTCGTCTCAAAAAAGAAAACCCTCTGCATCTGCTTGCAGAGGGTATGTTATCAATGTTATGTAAAATGCATAATCTCGTGTTCGTAAAGTTTTTGTAAAATGTATGTGATTATCTCAAAGTCTTTCTGAATATTATTATAAAATACACCGTTCCTATAATAGATGTAAATGCCCACGCACTCGCATACACAAGATAGAGTGACATCAGCGTATGTATACTTGCAAATATTGTACACACCCACACGATTCTGAACACAACAGAACCCATTATAACTATTATTGTAGGTATAACGCTTCTGCCAAGTCCTCTTGCTCCCGCTGCCGCATTATCCATAAATGCAGATATAAAATAAGAGCATCCCATTATTCCAAGTCTTATTGAGCCATAATGCAATACATCTGGATCACTTGTAAACAGACTAAGAAACTGTGTCCTGAAAACTACAAGCAATGCACCAAGCACTGCTCCTATAAGAAATGAATACATCTGTGTAACAAGATATGCTTTCTTAATTCTGTCACGCTTTCTTGCTCCTAGATTCTGCGCTATAAAGCTTGTACATGCAGTATAGAATGCCGCCATCATATCATACACAATGTTATCAGCATTAGCCGCAGCCGAATTGCCCTCAACAACTACATGGTCAAATGAATTGACTGCCGACTGTATATAGAGATTGGCAACTGCAAAAAGTGAATACTGTACTGCTGCAGGCAAGCCAATCTTTAAAACTCTCGCTGCTATATGCGAATCCATTCCTATATTTCTTATATAAAGCCCGTAATCCCTGCCACAGCCAAACAGGAATTTAAGTATCAGAAATGCTGATATATACTGTGATATTATACTTGCCAGTGCAACACCGACAACTCCAAGCTTACATACTATTACAAAGAACAGATTAAGTACCACATTAATTATCCCCGCTGTAATAAGATACATAAGCGGTCTTTTAGTATCTCCAACTGCACTTAACACTGCGTTACCATAGTTATACATGGCAAGTGCCGGTGAACCAAGAAGATATATTGTAAGATATATAACTGCACCATCTATCAGTTCTTTCTTAGTTCCTATAAGATTCAGCACAGGTCTTGAAAGGAACAGTCCAGACAAAAGCAGCAGCAGTCCCGCAATCATACATATTACAATTGAAGTGTGGACTGCTTTCTTTACATTTGCACTATTCTTAGCCCCCACAAACAGCGCGACTACAGCGTTAACACCACCTGCAAGTCCTAGCAGGATGCCGGTTGTCAATGTAATAATTATACTCGTTGAACCTACCGCACCAAGTGCCAGTGGTCCTACAAATTTACCAACTACCGCCACATCACACAGGTTGAACATAACCTGCAGTACATTTGACAACATAAGCGGCACTGAATACATTAATATTTTCTTTGGCAGGGACCCTGTCGTCATATCTATTTCATTTGATTTCATAACCTTATCTTAAACCCTTTAAATAATCCTTCTGTTCTGGTGTAATGCGGTAACTCTCTACAGCCTTCTGTATTGACTTTCTGTGTACCCATTCAGAAAGCCTGTGTTCCTGTATATAAGGAATCGCCGCATCCCACTGTTTGGCAAGTGCTGTAGCCATATACCATGCAATCATCATATTTACATAGTACTCCTCTGACTTAACACCTGCAACAATCTGTATATATTCTTCCTTAAAATCCTCATCAAGAAACAGACGCATCATAACACCCATTCCGTATCTTTTAACATATGTGTCATCTGTGGCAATCCAATTCTTAGCTCTCACAATAATATCTTCTTTATTCTTATCAAAACACTTTGGAAGCGGTAAATCACAGGTTGCCCAGTTATCAATATGTGGCAGAAACTTCTCGGTTTCACTAATACATTTATCATAATCCTTAATCTGTGCAATCAGCATCATATGAAGATTATTCTCCTCATAATACTTATGTGGCAGCTCACGCATAAACTGCTCAGTTTCTCCGCTCTTTGCATACTCCTTTGCAAATTTTCTCAAAACCGGAATCCTTACTCCTATAACAGCCTCTTTATCCACCCCCGGCATAAGACTGCTGTGAAAATCCCTGTACGCTATATCCTGTAACTTAAACAGTTCTTCCTGCAAATGTGTCATTATTCCCCTCCTGTGTGAGCTGGCTCATCGTCGCGGGTTGCGCGAGCAGCTCATACTCCAGAACTTCGTTCTGTCGTTGTCGCGGTGCTCCTCGTAAAGCCATACAAAGTTCCCAGTCCGTGCAAGCACGGCTGTAAACTTTCCATGGCTTCTCTCATCGCTACTCGCGCAAAAAAAGTGGAAGCATCGCCTGCTTCCACTTCTTAGATAGTAGCGAGAGAGGGATTTGAACCCACGACACCACGGGTATGAACCGTGTGCTCTAGCCAACTGAGCTATCTCGCCATAATATTTACTGAATGTCTTAAAAAGAAATGGGGCCTACAGGGCTCGAACCTGTGACCCTCTGCTTGTAAGGCAGATGCTCTCCCAGCTGAGCTAAGACCCCACATTCAGAACAATTCGCTTGATTTCTCTCGCAAACTGCTCTGCTATTATAATATTAAAATGTGCTACCTGTCAAGCACTTTTTTGACTTTTTCAAAACTTTTTTCACAAAATTTTAATTAGAACAAATACCTCGTCCACAACAGGAAATTCTTAATCAGCTTCATTCTGCGTTCTCTCTTAGGCGTAAGCGCTACAGGCTGCACATTATATGGATTATCGTATGTGCCATCAGCATTAGCCTTTCTTGCACTATGCTCATACGTCTGCATGGCACCTCCAAGCTGTTCATTAATCTCCTTGCTGTCAATAACAAGCATAAGCTCTGTATCAAGATACACGCTTCTCATATCAATATTAAATGAGCCAACCACCGATATATCATCATCTATAAGAACCGACTTTCCGTGGTATGAATATCCGCCTTCATATTCCCACACTTCAAGCCCTGTGCCAAGCACCTTATCCTTATGCGCATAATAATCTGCTGATCCAAATGGATTGCCATTATTGCCTACTGAATTAGTCATCAGTGACACATTTTCAACAGAATCGCATACCTTCTTTAATCCGTCATACATATACTCATTGCAGATAATATAAGGCGTATGTATCTTAACCTGTGTATCCGCCTGTTCCATAAGCTTCGTGAGCTGATACCACACTACCGGCTTTTTTGCGCCACATTCTATCGGATTGCTAAGAAGTGCTATATTGCTGACTTCAACTGTTTCATCTGTATAATCAGTGTCAGTCAGGTAATCTTTGTTATCTGCATAATAAATGTCGTAATTATCAAGTAGTTCTTTCCTTGCCGCCTTGACCTTCTTATTGCCTGCACATTTGTTATTCTTTAAAAATGCCTTGCTCTCCTTATAGTTCCAGACACTCTCATAATAAGCAAGAACATCATTCACAGAGCTGGTTTCATCAGGACTTTCGCAGTACACAAGCACATCTCTGTCGTAATTCTTATGTCCCGGATATGCTCCCAGAAAATAGTTAAATGTATTTCTTCCACCAAGTATATAATTAGTCCTGTCGGCTATGACATATTTATCATGAAGCCTTCCCATTGACTGCCACGGCTTAAAAGGATTGACCTTATTGTATATCTTCACATTCACATTGTCTGATGACGCAAGTGCATTAAAATCAGGATTGCCCTTCATCTTGGTAAAACCGGATACCCCGTCAACTATAACATTGACCGATACACCTCTGTCTGCAGCATCAATAAGTGCTCCAAGCATCAGCTTTCCGCTGTCATCTGACCTGAAGTCAAATGTTGAGAGTATAATCTCACTCTTTGCATTGCTTATCATTCTTATCCGCTCTTTAAGCGCCTCGTCATTATCCTCAATAATGCGCGCCCGCTCGGCACTTGTTCTCTCTTTCCATATGCCCTGCTCATCAAGCTGTTTAATCTCATCAGCAGTAAGCTCTGGCTGTTTGTGGTAACTTATCAGGGCGCAGGCTACGATTGCGGCAATAAGCACCACAAGCAGTATCACTGCCCCAAGAATTATTCTCTTCATAAGTTTTCTCCTATTGTAAGACTTCACAACAATACTCCTTAAATATCTGTCTATCCTCATCACTGCCCGGGCAGTAAAGGCGTGCTGTATATACATAATTATATATACAGCACGCCTCTTATGACATTAAATATTTATGAAGAATTATAAATTATCTGATATAGTTGGTCTTAATCTTATTCTCGCCTTGTGGAAGCTCAATTCCCTGCTTCTTTGCTGCGTCTATTGACTTAACAAGCCATGCAAAATTCTGACCTAAAAGTCTCATTGTCTGCATGCCTTCTTCGTCCTTAACAACCTCATCAGGTGTATTGCCATGTACAATATTCCAGTAGTTAGATGATACAACCGGCATCTGGTTAATCTGGAAATACTTATTCAACACATCAACTGTTGATGTTGTTCCGCCACGGCGGGCAGATGCAATTGAAGAACCACATTTGTAACGAAGCTCGTTACCATATGCACCAAATAATCTGTCGAGGAACATTAATATCTCTCCTGTTGGAGAAGCATAATAAACAGGTGAACCAACAATAAGTCCGTCTGCATCAGTTATCTTAGCGCCAACTTCCTTGACAACTGCGTCAAGCTCGCCCTTAACAACTCTGCTGCCAACTGCAACTATCTCAGTATCAATTCCCTGTGCCTCTAATTCCTTAGCAACGACAGAAAGTGCTGTATATGTACAGCCTGCATCTCTTCTGCTGCCATTAACTAATACAACCTTCATGTTATAACACCTCCAAATTATTAATTAAACATTAATCTCTGCCTTCATGCCAAGCTCTTCCTTATTAGAATCAAGAATAGGCTTGATAACATTAGCAAGATACTCGTCAACCTGTTCCTTAGAACGGCCAACATACTTCATAGGATCAAGCTTTGACTGTAACTCTTCAAGAGTAACACCGAACATTGGCTCTGCTGCAATAAGTTCAAGAAGGTTATTATCAAGACCTTCCTGCTTAACTCTCTTTCCTGCTATCATAGAAAGCTCTCTGATCTTCTCATGAAGCTCCTGTCTGTCTCCGCCAGCCTTAACAGCATCCATCATAATATTCTCTGTTGCCATGAATGGAAGCTCTGCCATCATGTGCTTGATAATAACCTTATCATATACAACAAGTCCGTCAACAACATTTAAGTAGAGGTCAAGGATTCCGTCAACAGCGAGGAAGCCTTCTGGAACTGACATTCTCTTGTTAGCTGAATCATCAAGTGTTCTCTCAAACCACTGTGTAGATGAAACAATAGCAGGGTTAAGTGCGTCACTGATAACGAAATCAGCAAGTGAAGCCATACGCTCACTTCTCATAGGATTACGCTTGTAAGCCATAGCTGATGAACCAATCTGTGACTTTTCAAATGGCTCTTCAACTTCCTTGAGGTGCTGTAATAATCTGATATCATTAGAGAACTTGTGTGCGCTCGCAGCAATTCCTGCAAGTACATTAAGTACTCTTGTATCAACCTTTCTTGAATATGTCTGGCCTGAAACTGGAACACATGCGTCAAATCCCATCTTTTCTGCAATCTTTCCGTCAATCTGGCGGATCTTATCCTGATCTCCGTTGAAAAGTTCAAGGAAAGATGCCTGTGTACCTGTTGTACCCTTACAGCCTAAAAGCTTCATTGTAGAGAGTACATAATCAAGGTCTTCAAGGTCCATAACTAATTCATTGAGCCATAATGTAGCTCTCTTACCAACTGTAGTTGGCTGTGCTGGCTGAAAATGTGTGAAAGCCAGTGTAGGCTGTGCCTTATATTTATCTGCGAACTTAGAAAGCTCATCAATAACATTAACAAGTTTCTTACGAACAAGCTTTAAGCCTTCTGTCATAATGATGATATCAGTATTATCACCAACATAGCATGAAGTTGCTCCAAGATGTATGATACCTTTAGCCTTAGGGCACTGAAGTCCGTAAGCATATACATGTGACATAACATCATGTCTTACTTCCTTCTCTCTTCTCTTGGCATCTTCATAGTTAATATCATCCTTGTGAGCCTTTAACTCATCAATCTGCTCCTGTGTAATAGGAAGTCCAAGTTCATGCTCTGTCTCTGCTAATGCAATCCAGAGTCTTCTCCATGTCTTAAACTTCATGTCAGGAGAGAAAATGTACTGCATTTCCTTGCTTGCGTATCTTTCTGCAAGTGGTGTCTGATATCTGTCGTTCATCTCGTATCCGCCTTTCATATATCAAAAATTCATTATTCAGCCATCGCAGGGCTATATACAGATTAAGTATATCATAGCAGAACTGCGTTTGCAATTTATGCCTTTATTTTATATTCTTAATGCTTCTTGTTATTTTCATTATGCCAACGCTTAATATAAGACATATTACAAGCCTCATGATAAATTGCATAAGCATATACTGCCATATTGTCATATGTAACAGCATCCACTTAAGAATTCCAGATGCATATAGTCCCATTCCAAGTTTATTCCCCATAAATGTAAGACTCACGACCGGCGCATTCATGTAAGGTATCCCATATATATGTCTCATCCATAAGAATTCCATTCCACATATAATAACAGTCATTATTATTGTAATTGTTATGCACGACAAATATTTATTGCATCTCATCTTATTACGTCCCAATGCTGTACTATGTTCAAAAAGTATCATGCCGCTGACTCTTTCAAGTCTTCCTGCATCTGCTGACATAAGTATAAAACCGCATATCAGTGCAAGATTTACCATTATTCTGCGATACAGTCCTTTCTTGCCCAATATCACTTCATATCCTCTGTCCGATATCATCCATGCTCTTATATTAAATGTTTCATCCATATGTCCGATATATTCAATCTTGTCCGCGTATTCCCTACGACTTTCTATCAGCTTTAGTATCTGCTGTTGTTTTGTTTTCAGATTAACATAACTACCAATATCAACGCTTTCATCTCTTGTCAATATATCTCCATAATCATCTATGTCAGCTTGCAGCTCATCTCTCTGCTGATATAGATTATCAAGATAATCCTGAAAATATGTATAATCTTTCCCTCCATGTAACATGTATTCACTATCCATATACTTATTGTCATCTGTATAGTGATACTGGCCTGTCTGGCATACATACGCTGTAACTGTCAGCATTACCACAACAACCCAGCCACAATGAGAAGTAAATATAAATTTATGTATTTCCTTAAATAGAAACGGAATCCTTGCAAGAATTTTCTGACAGCCAGCTGATACACAATCTGTAAACCGTTTTATAAATGTTGTATTTTTGTATGGTTTCATTGAAGCAGACACATTTATAGCAATATAACCTATTACACCTGCACATATAATATGCACGAACAGCACCACTGAAAATACAGGAAATACATAAGTTCCCACACCCCAGTTTCTATATGATGAAAATGTAGCATTTATATTAATTATATTAATAATATTAATATAATGCAGACCATTCCACACGCTATGTATATCTATATGAGAATATATAAACTGCTCCACAGCCGCAAATATAAGCATTGTAACCAGTGCATAGACACGATTACGGAACATAACAAAAACACCCCATATAGTAATGCATAGGGCAACTATACACACCATTGATATCAGATATAGCACCGTCACATACTTTATTTTGCTCCACGGATATGTAAATTTATCAAATGTCTCAATTGTCTGCACTGGATTTACTAAGTCCCTGACGCCTCCTCTTTGCAGCATTGCCGCAATAAACGTGGACCAGTATATCAGAGTATGTGTAAAAGCTCCTGTAACAACAATAACTCTCGTCTGCTTTATCGCATACATGATTCTTCCATTAGCGCAGCTATATGTTATGCTCCACATGCCATTATCCCGCTGTGCAAACATATCGTATATAACAAACATCATTACAAGCATAGTAAAGAAATATTGATAATAATAAGTTGTATATGCCTGCACCCCTTTATACTCATCCTCTGGTAAAATAACGTTCTTTACTCGTTCAAAATCCCTTGCCGTCTGCAATATATTCGCATACGAAAAACTTCCAGCTTTATTAAAAATACTATATTTCTTAAGTTTATCAGCATTATCAATTATTGCATTCACTTCTTCGTGATAATTCTTAATATATGTCTCATGAGCAACATTTTCTTTGTTGATTATATCTTCATCCATTACCGGCTTATTGTCATACAAAAAGAATACAACATTAACTGTTACAGCAATTAACAACAATATAATCCGTTTATAATTGATGATACGTTTTAATTCCTGCATATTTCCCCCTATATGCCAATCATAACCTGTATATTTGTATCCTGCTTATATCACTCTTAGATATACTTTCTACTCTATAATAATCAGAATCTTCGCTCCCATCCATATAATAAACATGGACTCCTACAATCATTTTATTGATATCGTCAATAACACTCTTTATCTCAACATACTCAGGCTGCATATAACTATAAGCTGCTTTATCAGATGTTGGGAGTTCATTTATAATTATTAACTTTAACTTATTTTCATCATTTCCATATATTGTTTTTGTTTCGCCTTTTATATCCATCTGTTTTTTTGTATATTTATTCTCACTCATATCACTGTAATCAAATATGCAGGATGCATTATATGCCGTATACTCTAATTTCTCTATATTTTCATCATTATATAATGATGGCCACTCTATAATACCGGCAACAATATACGCCATTTCATCCTTTTCTCCCAATCCATTGCCTAATTTTACTGGATTTACCATATATGTTCCAACCAAATTACCATCGGCGATATCTTTAGATATTATTGGGTATGTCACCTTTAACTTAATGCCTTGCTCCGTTATATAATTTATTCCATCTATAACTGTCATTTCTGGTTCTTGTACTGCATATTGGTTATTAGTCTCTGTTTGTGTCTGTGTTTCTATTTCCTTTACATTGCATCCTGATGATATCAATATAAGAAGAAACATCATACAAAATCTATACATTCCTTTCTTAAACAGCCTTATATACTTTGTCATTCAAACACCTGCTTCCAATCTCCACCAGTCTCTATATCATCTTTTTTCATATACATAAGACCTTCTGCATCGTTCATACTTTTATAAAATAAATACCTGTCATCCCCAAAATATAACGCCAATGCATCAGGACACAATATCTCATTAATAACATTTCCACCTTTATCAATAACTATATATCTGTTTTCTGAAAAGCCATATAATTCCCACATATAATAACAGTACTTATGATTATTAAGATAAATGTATTCTCCATCTGAAGATACACTACACATATCACATTGTTCTGTTGACTCCCATATTTTTTGTGATATATCACTTCCAATATCTATCTTGTAAAGCCCCTCTCCCGTAACAAAGTAATACATTGTTCCATCCACAACATAATAATCATTAATATTCTGTCCACTCACTTCTTCTATCTCATCATTGCTGCACGAATAGCTAAACAAACCTCTGCTATGCACACTTATGGCTTTATCTGATATGGAATCGGCTTCCCTCACAGTAAAAAATATTTTATCACCAAAACATTTAACATTAGTTATTGATATCCCTTTTCCAGTAACTTCATATACAATTTTCTTGTCTCCTGATGTCAGAGATACTTCTATTATGCTCTTTGTAGTCTCTTGCTCATCAGCAAGGCCACTCCCATCATATATAAAAGCGTATTCCCCCTGAAAAACAGCTCGAATCGAGTCAACCCCATCATTAGGTATAAGTTCACCTATAACTTCTCTTGTTGTGCCACTCTTATCCATGCGGCATAACTGTGCCATGCCATTAGAAAGTCCAAAATAATATATATATCCTCTATAATAATATATACTCCTCAATGCCGCTCCATTTCCAAAAAAAGCATTACAACTTGAAGATTTATGATCACACTCAGGTTTTGCACACACAGGTATAACATCATTTGTCTCCAGATTCAAAAACAACAACTTCTGTTCAAAATTCATGTAATAATATCCATCTTCAACTGCAGCCAGATCATACCATCCATCTGTATCCCAGTAATTCTGAAAATCACTGTCTCCTGTTACCCCGATAAGACTTGCATAATCTAAGCCCTTCTCTGCTTCTGTATTCTTGTGGAGTAGAACATATGTCACCATCGCTCCCACCAATACTGCAATAAATATAATTGGAATCACATACCTAATGCCTCTTCTCTTCATTTAATATCACCTCCCTAGTAAATGAACTGGCTCACTAAAAATATTTTTCCATTCTTCGGCTTTTTCAATTTCTCTCTTATCCATATACATGAGCTGGTCTTCTCCCATACCCATGCAAAACAAATACCTATCATCTCCAAATAACATTTCCAATGAATCTGCACATGATATTTCATTTATCACTTTTCCATCTGTGTCTATCACTATATACTTCTTTTCTTTGTTTCCCAAAACCTTTCTAAGATAATCACAATATTTACCATTGCTAATATAAAGATATCTGCCATCATAGGATATATTGCACATATCCACCGCTTTATTACTCTTATATATTAATTCTGTTTTTTGATTTTCTATGTCCGATTTATATAATCCTTGTCCGTTAATAAAATAATACAGATAATTATCACTTAAATAATAATCATTAATGTTTTCTGTACTAATCTGACTAACATTCTTTTCACTTTGAGAATACATATATAAGCCATAACTGCTTATCGAAATATTCTCGTCTGACCTTTCACTATGCTGAACATTGAAATACAGTCCATCCCCAAAGCCTTTCACATTTTTTATAGCAAGAGATACACCTGTAACATCATATATCTCATTTCTTTCTCCATTTTTCAAAGATACTTCAACTATTTTTTCTGTAAATTCTGTATCAAGACCAAGATGTGAGCCTGAATCATATGCATACGCATAATCACCTAAAAAAGCAAGATGTATAGAACTCGAACCATCACTAGGAAATAACTCTCCCAGTATTTTTGTTGTGGAACCGCTTTTATCCATTCTGCATAAATTTGCCATACCATTTATAATTGGCATATAATAGATATACTCATTATAATAATATATGTTATAAATAACACATGTATTTAAACATGCATTACACTCATCATTATCATGCATACAATCTGGTTTTGCACATACAGGAACTGTATCTCCTGTATTTATATCAAAATACACTAAAAAGTCTTCATTTGTAACATAATAACACCCGTCTTCCGCTGCTGCAATATTATATATTCCATCCGAATTCCAATAATTCTGCGCTATATTTTCTATATCTGCATGTTTTATATTATCATAATTTATCTTAACATCTGCTTCTTTATTGTTATGGATTTTAATATAAAATACTAATATCAAAATAATTACTACAACAAATGTAAATGAAATTAATACTCTTTTCTTCATATTCACTCCTTTATTTTGTATATGTTTATTTTTCTAATACTATATTCATATACTGGTTTCATCCTGTAGTAATCTATTGTCTCTTTCCCATCATTGTCTTTAACCTGAAACTTCAGCACTACATTATTTATATTATCACCTAGTCGCTTGACTTCTTCAGATTCACTTTGCATGTAATCATTCCAAATATCTTTCGTAGTAGGAATCTCTGCAAATGTAATCAGCTTTATTGCCTGCCTGTCATCTGATAAATTATCTTTATGCGCCGAAAATATATCCAGAGTTGATTTTGCATATTTCATCCCATCGATATTATAATTATCTATGCAAAATGGACTGTTATATACATTAACTGAAATACTTGAAATCTCCCTATCCCCATACATCGAAGGCCATTCTATAACTGCTGAGACAATATATGTTTCATCTCCATCCTCTGGGTATTTTCCTGCCCCCAGAATTCCAATATCATATGTTCCTATTAATTCTTCATCCGTATAATTATAATCAATTACAGGGTATGTAATTTTTAACTTTTTACCTTGGCATACTACATATTTTATTCCATCTGACTCATATTCTGATGTATTAACCCCGTTATACTCTGTATCAGTTGATGTGTTTTCTGAATGTTCATTACTACATGCAGTAAACATACACATCATCAGAATAATAAAGCTTAATTTAATATATTTCATATTTCCTCTGCAAATAAGAGAATGTAATCTGTTTAGAGATTACATTCTCTCAACCTTATCTTAGTCTAAATAATTAGCATACACCCTATTATACCCACCGTCATTCGAATCAACTGTAAATGTTGCGTTTGCATATGTGTACACTCCGTCTCTATGCGATCCGACATATGTTGTCTGCGAGGCTGAAGCTCCAAACGCCTTATAGTTGCCATACTCATCCTTCGCTTTTCCCGATACACTTAAATCTGCATCTGCCGATGTTTCCAAATATGCTCCTGCACCATTCCAATTAATATATACTCGTCCAGAAAACGATGTGTCACCTGCACTTCCACTTACCGGAGAATATCCTGCTGCAAATGTTGGTAATGCAAACATCACTGTCAATACCATTGCTACATACATGATGCAGAATTAGCTTCCAATTTTAAAATTTTATCTAATATTTTCACGACCTTTTGTGCCTTATTTCTTCTCAAAATATACCTCCTTGCATTTCGTACTAATAAAACGACGCTTTATTTATCTTTTTAATATCATATTTATTCAACCAATTCAATATCTCTCGTCTGAAATGACATATTCCATGTCCGAAATGACATCAACTTACAAAATATACATTTATTTTAATTGATTAATAAGTTATAATTATTAAAATTTCATTTATGGAGATTGGATAATGAATATATTTATATGTGATGATGACAATTTGATATGCGAGCAGATTAAAACTCTGTGCGAAAGTTATTATATTGAACATAAACTGAAAAGACCTGATATTTACATATTTCACTCTGGTGAAGACATTCTGGCTTCAGATATCAAACCCGATATTGTATATTTAGATATCCAGATGTCTGGCATAGATGGCATTGCCGTTGGTAATTCGCTTGTTAAATCTTATCCGGCAGCAATAATAATTATTATAACTTCCTTTCCGGAATATCTTGACGAAGCCATGCGCTTTCATGTATTCCGTTATATTTCAAAGCCTGTTGAAAGTAAACGTTTTATGCGTAACCTTGAAGACGCCATATCTGAATTCAATTCTATTGGTGGCAGGATTATTGTAAAATGTAAAGGCACAACATATATATTATCAGCAAAGGATATCATTATGGTGGAGGTTAATCCTCACTGCCGCAATCTTACTATCCACACGGTTTCAGATACATATACAACCACCCAGACTCTCGCCAGCATTAAATCAATGCTTCCGTCTGGGAGCTTTTATCAGAGCCATCGATGTTATATAGTGAATATGAATTATATTATGTCTTATAATAACAGCAGAATATATATGGAAAATCATCTTTACGCTGATATTGCCTTGCGCAAGTATAATGATTTTTTTAATACCTATTCAGCATTTCTTACAACATTGCGCTAGTTTATTAATCAGAGGGGGATTTATGAATTTAATATTATACTATTTATTTGTATATCTTATAGAAGCCATTATTCTATGGCTATACTGCAACCGGATATTTACTTCACGAAAGAACACATTTTTATCTCTTTTAATCACTATTGGCATGTTCAGTCTGCTTATACCTGTAGCAATTCTCACTAATGCGGCACTCAATGCATTTTGCTCATTCATTGTCTATCTGTGCTGCATCGTGCTTAATTATGATTCAAAACCGGTTTGGGCACTGTTTCATGCCCTTGCCCTGACAATTCTTATGGCATTATCAGAAGGACTTATTGCCGCAGCTATTCCTGACATAACGATATATGCATTCCGTGATGGAAACATACATAGTTCGGCATTTACATTTGTTATATTAAGCAAATCTGTCTATTTATGTATTTCACAGTTAGTAACCAGAATTTTCTCTAAAGATACAGTCAATAATGCTTCTATACGCAAAAGCACCCTTATGCTGTATCTGATACCTGTTATGTCCTCTATCATTACCGTTTCTCTTGGCTATATATGTCTCAACGGTAAATTGTCTGGCTCTGACTCTGTTATTGTATTCATATGTCTGGTTCTGCTGCTCTCAATCAATATCCTGACTTTCTATCTGCAGCAGGATATCAGCCAGAAAAATGTTGAATATGCCAGATTGCAGATTGAATTACAGAAAGAGACTGACACTGAACATTATTATAATTATGTTCAGGAAGTTAATGAGAAACAGCACATTCTTATTCACGATATTAAGAACCACCTTAATACTATCAGCCAGCTGAATGATGGAAAACATATTGACGAAATAACCGGATATATCAATAACATTCTGGGAAGTGATGCACTAAGAAAATCCAAAAGATATTGCAAAATTGATATACTGAATGTAATTATCTCAAGATATGCCGAACAATGTAGTAATTCAGGTATAAGCTTTGAGGCAGACATACGCGCCAACACCCTTGAATATCTGCCCGCACAGGATTTCACTTCCATATTCTGCAATCTTCTTGATAACGCTATCGATGCATCCATATCATGTGATGAACCATATATAGATTGTAATGTTTCTCTTATCAGAGGCGGCAACGCAGACCTTATAAGCATTGCTAACTCATGCAAATCATCTCCTTTAGGCCATGACGGAAAACTTCATTCCAGAAAACAGGACACTGGTTTTCACGGATATGGTCTTAAAAGCGTAAAACGTATTGCAGATAAATATAATGGTCTGCTCAATTATGTTTACTCGGAGGAAAAGCAGGAATTTCGCGTTGTGGTTATGCTGGAGCATCCTTAGAAAAGCTTTCCAGCTACCATAAACTGCGGTATATTTTCATGAATGATTCCATTTCTTTTTTGTATCATATCATTTCTTGTAAGCACATATTTAGGATAGTTATCTTTAATCATCTCTAATGGAGCATACTCTCGATCCTCTGTTTCTCTGTTTAACATTGTTGTCATCGTCACCTGAACATAACCATAGTTGTTCATATTATCTCTCATAATAAAATCACATTCTAACTTTCCTATTCTTCCAATACTGATATCATACCCCTTTGATTTTGCATAGTTAAAAACAACATTTTCAAGGGCTGGTCCATAATTAATTCTGTTATCAGTATTTGTTGCAAAATAGAAACCCATATCTGATAAATAATACTTCTGCTCACCATTTATGGATTTTAAATCAAACCTCTTACATTCGTATATTATTTTTGCATCCATTAATATATTAATATAACGGTTCAAAGTTTCTCTCTTTATGTCCATTCCAGATTTATGAAGTTCTTTCAAGATACTCTTCAAACTAGTTGTTGAGCCAAAGTTGTTAATAAGATATGTCTGCACTTTTTCAAAAACTGAAACATTACGTATCTTTACCCTGTGCTTAATATCCTTTTCTAATATTTCTCCTATAACACTCTTAATATATGTTCTCTTATCGTCTGGATTATCATAAAATATTGTTTTCGGAAAATTTCCGTTTTATATTTTTATTATAGCAAAAGAAATGTTTTTTTCAAGTTAAGGGGGTATTTTTTTACTTTTTTGTAAATTTTACCCCCTTAACTCGAATTTCTACTATTTTAATTCTCTTTAATATTCCCTTTTTTCACATTAGGCATTATAAATTTCTCATACGAATATTTCCAGAGTTCTTCTGAGCCTTCTCCTGTTCGTGCATTTCTTTTTAATATCTGGCTAAGATGCACACCCTTTTCTGCCCAGCTTTTTCCTTTTGAAGCATCATTTAAAATTACAGGCTGGAAGTTATCCATAGTTCTTGCAAACTTTGCCTCCGGTGTTTCCTGTGCCTCGAATTCCTCCCACAATTCACGCATATATTTCCCCTGGTCTTCTGGAAGAATACTGAATATTCTGTCAGCACATTTTAACTCTCTTTCACGCTGTGTCTTCTTAGCATTTTCATCGTAAGCATATGTATCGCCTGCATCTATCTCTACAAGGTCATGTATAAGAAGCATTGTCATTGTGCGGAGCACATCAATCTTTTCGTTGGCATATTCAGACAACAGCACAGTCATAATTGCCATATGCCATGCATGCTCAGCGTCATCTTCCTTTCTTGACGCATCCGCCAAATACGTCTGTCTGCCAATGCTCTTTTCCTTATCAATCTCTCTTATAAACTCTATCTGTCTGTCAAGTCTGTCTTTATCCATGTTAACCTCTATTCCTGCGCTGCTTTTCAGCGCATCTTAAGTTTCTGCTAATCCGTCAATTCCAGTGACGCAACCTCGCCAACAACTATAATAGCTGGTGATGGGAAGTCTACTTCCTTCACCTTTGCTGCAATATCCGAAAGTGTTCCGACAAGCTTTACATATGTACCATCTGTATTCTCACCGTGAATTACCGCAACCGGCGTATCTGACAACTTTCCATATCTCATCAGCTTTTCCGTAATCATGTCTATACTCTTTAATCCCATAAGGAATACAAATGTTTCATCAAGCTTCGCATATGATTTCCACCTGATTTCTTCAATCTCCGGTGGCAGATTATCAGCCGTATGTCCTGTAATCACATGAAATCCACGGCTTGCCCCCCTGTGTGTTACCGGAATTCCCGCCATTCCACACAGACCGATACTTGATGTAACCCCCGGAACTTCATGTACAGGTATGCCATGTGCTTTGAGCGCAATTGCTTCCTCGCCGCCCCTGCCAAACACATACGGGTCTCCGCCTTTCAGTCTCACAATATATTTACCCTCAAGTGCTTTAGCAACAAGCAGTTCATTAATCTCTTCCTGTGCCTTAGAATGTCTGCCGCTTCTCTTACCTGCGTATATCAGCTCACAGCTCTCCTGTGCAAATTCCAGCAGATGCTCATCAATCAAATCATCATACACTATAACCTCTGCCCTTCTTATCTCTGACAGACCTTTGAGTGTAATTAATTCATATGAACCGCAGCCTGCACCTACAAGTGCCGCTCCCGGCAGTATCTTCCCACTTCCATTATCAAGATATTTCTGTAAAAATGCATTTTCTTCCTTGCTGCTACACACTCTGTCTGCTTTCATACAGAATTCAGAAACTTCTCTTATAAATGCTGCTCTTTTTCTGTCATCATCTATCTTTTCTTTGGCAAGTGTCCTGACCTCTGAAAGATAATCTAATATGCTCTCTATATTATCAGATACATTTGCTTCAAAATCTCTTCTTAACTTAGCTGCAACATGCGGACTCTTCCCACCTGTAACAAAGCCTGCAACCATATCACCCTTCTGCACAATTGAAGGGAATATAAAATCACATAACTCCTGGTTATCCACAACATTTACAGGAATTGCCTTTTCTTTGCACAATCTTGTAGCTTCTTTATCCACTTCTTCACCAGCCGCCGCGATAACAAAATCCACATTTTCAATATCTTGTGGTGTGAATATTCTTCTTTCAACACTTATATTATCGCAAGCCTGCGCCACTGCCTCTATGTCAGAAACTATAGACGGTGCAACAACTTTAATCTTCACGCCAAATCCCTTCAGCCTGCTTATCTTTCTTGCTGCCACCTTACCGCCACCGATAACAAGGCATTTCTCCCCTTCTATTTCTCTAAAAAACGGAAAATAACTCATCCTGTTCCCCTTTTCTTGTAATTATTGTCATGATACACTTTTAAACTGTTAATTTCTGTTTGCTTTAGCCTGATTTTCTTTGCTTGTTGTCATGATACCTATAAATAGTCGCATATTCAGTATTTTAGTAGGTAAATTTCGTTTGTGACTATTATAATAGTACTACATTTTTACTAAAAATGCCTACTAAATAACATATTCCATGCTTTTAGTAGGCATCTTGTGTCATATATTCTATTATTCTGCTAAAAAACACCTACCAAATCAGCACATATGTTAATCTTATAGGTATTCAGCCAGAAATTGCCTTCATATTCAGCAATATTATGCTTTCAAGGCACATCCACTGTCCGCGACACGGCTATAGCAAGCCTCAACCAACCGCCACATCAGAGATGTCCTCCAGGCAGCATGCTGCAATCGCTTTATCAGCCCATCTCACCGCGGATATCAATCTTAGGCGGTTCAATTGGATAATTGCCTGTAAAACATGCGTCACAGTAACCTGTCTGTCCACATATCATCTCGCTTAACTTGTCAACCTCAAGATAGCCTAATGAATCTGCTCCGATAATTTCACAGATTTCATCTACAGAATGGCCTGATGCGATAAGCTGGTCTTCTGAAGGAATATCTGTTCCAAAATAACATGGGTGAAGGAACGCCGGCGAACTTATTCTTACATGAACTTCCTTAGCACCTGCTGCCTTAAGAAGATTAACAATTCTTGCACTTGTTGTTCCTCGTACAATCGAGTCATCAATCATGACAACTCTCTTGCCTGCAACTGCTTCCTTAAGTACATTCAGCTTAACCTTAACGCTTGATTCTCTCTGTTCCTGCTTAGGCTTGATGAATGTTCGTCCAACATAGTTATTCTTGATAAATGCATTACCATAAGGAATTCCTGATTCCATTGAGAAACCAAGTGCTGCCGGATTACCAGATTCTGGAACACCTACAACAATATCAGCTTCTACAGGATGAGTCTTTGCTAAGATTCTACCTGCATTAATTCTTGACTCATATACGCCCATTCCGTCAATCTTGCTGTCTGGTCTTGCAAAATATATGTATTCAAATATACATCTTGCTGTATTTTTCTGGCAGAGTGACTTATCAGACTTGATTCCGTCTTTAGTAATAGTAACAACTTCACCAGGCTCAACATCTCTTACAAACTCTGCACCTACAGTATCGAGTGCACATGTCTCTGATGATAAGAAGTATGCATTATCTCTCTTACCGATACATAATGGCTTGAAACCAAATGGGTCTCTTGCTCCGATAAGCTTTCTAGGACTCATTACGATAAGTGAATAAGCACCCTTAATCTTCTTCATCGCATTTAACACAGCTCCCTCAACAGTAGGAACATTAAGTCTTTCTCTTGCGATTAAGTAAGCAATAACCTCTGAATCAATAGTTGTCTGGAAGATAGCTCCTGTATAAGAAAGCTCTTCACGCAGTTCAACCGCATTAAGAAGATTACCGTTATGTGCCATACCAAGAGTTCCCTTAACATAGTTAAGAACAAGTGGCTGAGCATTCTCACGGCTGCTGCTTCCGGCTGTTGAATATCTTACATGTCCGACACCTATATTACCATTAAGCTTTTCAAGCTTTTCAGGATTAAAGACTTCATTAACAAGTCCCATATCCTTATATGAAAGAACCTTTCCCTTAGGTCCTTCTGTATCACTGACTGCTATACCGCAGCTTTCCTGTCCTCTGTGCTGAAGGGCAAAAAGGCCATAATATATTGTAGATGAAACATCATTGCCATCGAAATCATATACACCAAAAACTCCGCATTCCTCATGAAGTTCATCTTCAGCATAGTGGCTGTCATTAATATCAATCTGATTCATAATTCTCCATTCCTTATCGCCTGTGATTATTTGCGGGAAAAATCCTTACCAGTAAGAAGCTTATATGCTTCCTTGTACTTCTCAACAGTCTTCTCGATTACATCATCTGGAAGTAAATAATCACTGTCTGGATTAGCCTTTAACCAGTCTCTTACAAACTGCTTGTCATATGATGGCTGGCTCTTTCCTGCCTCATATCCTTCTAATGGCCAGAATCTTGAGCTGTCTGGTGTAAGCATCTCATCACCGATAACTACCTCACCATTCTCATCAAGACCAAATTCAAACTTAGTATCTGCAATAATAATACCCTTGCTTAAAGCGTACTCTGCACACTTCTTGTAAAGAGTTATAGTTGCATCCTTAATCTTAGTAGCATACTCAAGACCTTTACCTGGGAACTTCTTTTCAAGAACCTCAATACTCTTCTCAAATGAAATATTCTCATCATGGTCGCCAATCTCAGCCTTAGTACTTGGTGTGTAGATTGGTTCAGGAAGCTTCTCTGATTCCTTAAGTCCCTCTGGAAGCTTAATTCCACAGACTGTTCCGTTTTCCTTGTAGCTTGCCCAGCCACTACCTGTTATATATCCTCTTACGATACACTCAACAGGAAGCATTGTAAGCTTCTTGCAAAGCATGCTTCTTCCAATATATTCATCCTTGTGGAAGAACTCTGGCATGTCATTAACATCAACTGAAACCATATGATTAGCAACAACGTCCTTAGTATAATCAAACCAGAACTTTGACATCTGTGTAAGAATTGCTCCCTTTTCTGTAACCTTATTCTTTAAAATGTGATCAAATGCTGAGATACGGTCTGTAGCGACCATAACAAGCTTGTCATCGCAATCATATACTTCTCTTACTTTTCCTTCATAGAGTAATTCACATTTTCCCATGAGTTCATCCATCCTTTTCTTCTTAATATAATTATTAGTTAAAAAGTTATCAAACCGTAGTGTTTATGCGGTTTAAAAACAAACAAAAATATTATATACCAGCGTCCATTCAAAATCAATAGACTTTATCTTTTGCAATAATACATTGCGCATTACCTCATTAAAGTGTATTATTAAAAATATAAATATAGTCAGTTTTTAGAAGTGTACTATTCACTTGGATAATAATATTAAGATGGGAGATTTTATTATGGCTAATGGAATTGAAAAAAGACGTTTTAAAAGAATGAAAGCAGACCTGTCACTCAATGTTTCATCTTTATTTAAGCAGGATAACATGGAGATTAAAAATCTTGATTCTCCTATTAAAGTTATCAATATATCTGAAGGTGGAATTGCATTTGAATCAAAGAGCATGCTGCCTATCAACTTCTATTTTAACGCTGCTCTTAATCTTGGCTCTGAAACAGATACTCTTTACAGTGTTGTCAAGATTATAAGAAGCCAGCCAATTGAGGGCACTGACAATTATCTTTATGGCTGCGAGTTTGTCGGTATGGCACCGATTCTTGGTTATATCTTTGATGAATACGAAGCTAAGATTGAGAATGAATAAAAAGTCACAATAGTCATCCCCTCAAAAGGAGGTAATTATTATGAATAAGAAAAAGTTACTCCTCATAATTGGCACAGTTTTACTAATTCTTTTAATAATATTATTAAGACCTCGTCACATTAAACTCAGTTTGTCAGACACAGACGACTTATCTGTTGTAAGAGAAGGCAGCGAAATCAGCCTGACACAGAATGAGAAGAACCAGCTAATTGACATAATAGAAGATATAACTGTTATGCCGTGGCTGTATCCGCAATCAACTGGCTGGACATATAGAATATTTACTGATAACCGTACCAACAACATTATTATACTCAACAACAAAGTCACAATTAACAACATAACTTACCGTCCATTTGGAAAATCAGCAGGAAATGTTATAGATTATCTCGACAATATTTATAATAAAAGTCTTGTAACAATTAACATAGCCAATGCTCACAGCATTACCGTCACCAACAGGTCTAATCATAAGACTGCCGTTTTTGATGGAAATAAACTTAAAAGTTTAACAGACGCTTTAGCTTTCACGCCATCGCACCCGGTTACTTTCTATGACGATACCGATTCATCTGTCCAGTATGTACTCAACATACAATATAAAGATGGCTCTTCTGAAGAACTGTCTATTGTAAAATGCCCTGCAATTCTTTACAAAAACCAGTACCTGAGTGTTGACTTATATGCGTTGGAATTGATTCAGGACGAAGTTGGCAACTAATACAATATAAGAGCCATTGGCTAAGTACGAGCAATTATTATCAGTCCAAGCAGAAAAGAAAAATTATGACACAATGGAAAAAGTTGCATGCCATTCAATCTAATAATGAATAACATGCAACTTTTTAATTGTTCTCATTAAATACCATATCTATTTAATATTTTCTTTCTATTGTGTATTGCATTAGAATATATTTCATGTTATTATACAATTATGTTAAATATTATATTTAACTGTCTGGCAGGTTTTACATTTCGCCAATAATATCCACAAAACAAGTCACTAAATGAATAGAGGAGGAATTTTATGGGGAATACTACACCTATTATGGAGGCAACCGGAAATATTGATTATGGTCTGACCAACGATTACATGTTTCGAGCAATACTGCAAAAAAGCAGAAAAACACTGATTGGACTAGCAAGTGCATTGCTGCATCTTAACCCTGAAGATATTAAGGATATTGAAATAACCAATCCTATAATATTAGGTGAAAGCATTAATGCCAAAACATTTATACTTGATGTAAATATTCTGCTTAATAACAGTAGAATGCTGAACCTTGAGATGCAGGTTAATAATCTGCACAACTGGGAAAACAGGTCATTATGTTATTTATGTTCAGACTTCAGCCAGCTTAATAAAGGTGACGCATACGAAGATATTAAACCTGTTATCAATATTGGTATTCTTGATTATACTTTATTTGAAGACGCACCGGAATTCTACGCTGAATTTGAACTATTGAATAAGAAAACTCACAGAAGGTATAGTGACAAACTTGGTATCAGTGTGTTAGACTTAACTCAGATAGATATGGCGAGTGATGAAGACAAGGCTTATGGAATAGACACATGGGCCACTGTCTTCAAGGCTAAGACATGGGAGGAGTTGCGTATGGCTGTTCAGAGTAATGAATATATGAAAGATGCAGCAGAGACTTTGTATGAGCTTAATAGTGACGAAACAATCCGCCAGCAGTGTGAAGCACGAAGACGGGCTGAGATTGAAGAAAAACATATGCAAGATAAATTGAAGAAACTAGAGGAAGATAAGGAAAATCTCACAAGAGAAAAAACTGAATTACACATAAAATTGCAAAATGAAATATCAGAAACCGAAAAGTGGAAAGCTAAATACGAACAATTATTAGCAGCCCAAGCAGAAAAGAAAAATTAATACACAACGCATAAATCCCAGCAGCACATATATCAGTGCTGCCGGGATTTCTTTATAATATCTCATAAGTTGTCTGTTCGCTTGTAAGACAGTCGCATCCAACACGGTTCTCACCGCTTGTTACGAATGATGAAGCCTTAATGTGTATATCTGTGATTGTCTCAGGCATATCCTTTAACGGTTCAATAACAACCGCTTCCTTTGCTCCGAGGCAGTTAATTCCCTCGAAATTAATATTCTTAAAATAAGGAATATCGTCCTTGTCAATTCCGTTAATCTCTTCATTTCTGTTAAGCAAATTAAGCACATATGACATTGTAAGAATTATTGCCTGTTCCTTAATATCAACCATATTAATATTCTTTACATTAATATTCTCGATAACGCCGCCTCGTCCGAGTGCACTCTTAATGCGGACTCCGACATCAGTTCCAAGAAAAGTACAATTCTCTACCAGTACATTTTTAATACCACGACTCATCTCACTTCCGATAACGAAGCCGCCATGTCCCTTATTAACAAGGCAGTCATGGATATATACATCCTCACAAGGTCCTTCAATCTGTCTTGCTACGGCATTCTTGCCTGACTTTAAACAGATTGCATCATCACCTGTTTCAAATGTACAGTTGTGGATATGAACCTTCTTGCATGATTCAACATCAATTCCATCACCGTTCTGCGCATAATACGGATTGCTCACCGTAACATTTCTTACTGTAAGATTCTTACAGAAAAATGGGTGTATATTCCATGCCGGTGAATTCATAAATGTTACACCATCAAGAAGAATTCTTTTACAGTGACGAAGACTTACCATTACAGGTCTGTAGAAATCATAATATTCGCTTGCTTTCTCAAGTGCATTCTCAGCGTCAAGCTGGATATTATGCTCATTACCTTTAAATGAGCTTTCTGTCGGCATCCATATGCCGCCCTCTTTAGTATCAATTGTATACTGGCTCTTTTTCATAAGAGCTTCCCACTGTCTGTCAGTCAACTTAAACTGTTTTACAGGGCGCCACAGATCACCGCTTCCATCAATAACACCGCCACCGGTTATACCTATGTTAATAGCATTTTCAGCTGTGATAGGAGACTTGGCTCTTATACACTCCTGACCTTCATAGTTAGTGATAATAAGTGGATACTGGTCAATATCTTTAGAAAATTTAAGTATTGCATTCTTCTCAATTCTTAACTCAACATCGCTCTTAATCTCGATTGGCGCTGTAAACCAGATTCCCTCAGGAATCACAACAGTTCCGCCGCCCTTTTCTGAGATATAGTTAATAGCCCTGTTTATAGCATCAGCATTTCTTGATGCATCTTCAATAGTATAGCAGTATGGTCTTGCACCATAGTTGTCAACATATACTATTCTGTCAACAAATGCTGGGAGTTTTACATCAAAATTAACTTTTTTCATTCCACATCTCCTTTTGGTTTTAAGTTCATGTGTTACTTTAAAAGCTCCTGTAACAAAGCATTTACCATTCCCGGATTAGCCTTGCCCTGCATTGCCTTCATTGTCTGTCCGACAAGATAGCCGATTGCCTGCTTTTTGCCGCCTTTATAATCAGCAACTGACTGTGGGTTATCAGCAATAACCTTCTCAACTGTTGCTCTGAGTGCACCTTCATCATTAACCTGCTTTAAACCGTGCTCCTCAACATATGCGTCAACATCAACATTTTCAGCAAATACATGCTCAAATATCTCCTTAGCTGCTGCATTGTTGATTTCCTTTTTCTCAACAAGAGTAATAATCTTGGCAAGGCTTTCAGGTGAAAATGTTAATTCCTCGGCTCTGAATTCTCTTCCAGTCTTAGCTGATTCTTCCTTCATGAGTCGCATTGTCTCACCCATAATCCAGTTAGAAACCTTCTTTGGCTGGTTGCAGATTGCTGTAGCTTCCTCAAAGATTTCTGTGAACTTCTTAGAATCTGTAAGAATCTCTGCATCGTATTCAGGAAGTCCGAATTCCTCAATATAACGTGCCTTCTTCTCGTCCTTGAACTCTGGCTGTTTTGCCTTAAGCTCTGCTAAATACTCATCACTGATGTGAATTGGAACAAGGTCTGGATCTGGGAAATATCTGTAATCCTGCGCATCTTCTTTTGAACGCATAGCATATGAATATTCCTTGTCATCATTCCATCTTCTTGTTTCCTGTACAACCTTCTCGCCTGCTTCGATTAAGTCAATCTGTCTAGCTGTCTCGGCCTTAATTGCTCTTTCAATCGCTGCAAATGAATTGAGGTTCTTAGTTTCTGTTCTTGTTCCGAACTCGCTTGAACCACGCTCTCTTACAGAGAGGTTGACATCGGCTCTCATAGAACCTTCCTGAAGCTTGCAGTCAGAAGCACCAAGATACTGGATTGTTGTTCTTAACTTAGTAAGATAAGCAATAACTTCTTCTGCTGAACGCATGTCTGGTTCAGAAACGATTTCGATAAGAGGCACACCTGAACGGTTATAATCTACATATGACACGCCTTCCCACTCATCATGAACAAGCTTTCCTGCATCCTCTTCCATATGAATCTCGTGGATTCTTATTGTCTTTTCTGTTCCATCTGATAATGTAACATCAACATGACCGTTACGGCAGATTGGAAGATAAAGCTGTGAAATCTGATAATTCTGTGGGTTATCAGGGTAGAAATAATTCTTTCTGTCAAACTTGCAGTCCTGTGTAATTGTACAGTTAGTTGCAAGTCCTACTGCTGCTGCATATTCTACAACCTTCTTATTAAGAACAGGAAGAGAACCCGGCATACCTGTACACACAGGGCAAGTATGTGAGTTAGGCGCTCCGCCGAACTCAGTTGAGCATCCACAGAAAATCTTTGTCTTAGTAGCTAATTCAACATGGACTTCAAGTCCGATTACAACTTCATAATCTTTCATACTTATGCCTCCCTCCTATTCAAATCTTCCTCGTGCCTGCTCATAAACGTAGCCCGCACGGATAAGGTTATTTTCTTTAAAGCAGTCGCCAATAAGCTGTAAGCCGATTGGAAGACCATTCTTGTCCTTACCGCATGGAACAGAAAGTCCCGGAAGTCCGGCAAGATTTACAGAGATAGTATAGATATCTCCAAGATACATCTTAATAGGGTCAGAAAGTGATGAACCAAGCTTTGGTGCTGTTGTAGGTGCAACAGGTCCAAGAATTACATCGTATTTTGCAAATGCTTCATCAAATGCTTTCTTAATAAGAGCCTTAACTCTTAATGCCTTAAGATAATAAGCGTCATAATATCCTGAACTTAATACGAAAGAACCGAGCATAATTCTTCTCTTAACCTCTGGTCCAAAGCCCTCTGAACGTGTCTTCTTGTACATGTTGTGGAGTCCTTCGTATTCTTTAGTTCTGTATCCGTATTTAACACCATCGAATCTTTCAAGGTTAGAGCTTGCTTCTGCTGCTGCGATTGTATAGTAAGTAGGAATTGCGTACTCAACAAGGCTTAAATCAAATTCTTCGACGATTGCGCCCTTGCTCTCAAGAACTTTGACAGCGTTAAGAACAGCTTCCTTAACCTCAGGGTCAAGACCTTCTCCAAAATAATCTCTTGGAATACCGATTCTCATTCCCTTAACATCATCAACTAATGCCTTTGTAAATGAATAATCATCTCTTCCAATTGATGTTGAGTCCTTATCGTCCTTGCCTGCGATAGCTTCCATAATAGTTGCACAGTCAGTTACATCCTTACATAAAGGTCCAATCTGGTCTAATGATGAACCATAAGCGATAAGTCCGTAACGTGAAACTGTTCCATAAGTTGGCTTTAAGCCTACAACACCACAGTAAGAAGCTGGCTGTCTTATTGATCCACCTGTATCAGAACCAAGTGCTGCAAAGCACTCATTAGCTGCTACAGCTGCTGCTGAACCACCTGATGAACCACCAGGTACATGCTCAGGATTGCGTGGATTCTTAGTTGCACCAAATGCACTTGTCTCAGTTGTAGAACCCATCGCGAATTCATCCATGTTAGTCTTTCCGATAATTACAGCTCCTGCATTCTGAAGTCTTTCTACAGCGTCTGCTGTGTAAGTTGGAACGAAATTACCAAGTATCTTAGATGAGCATGTAGTAAGCATGCCCTCTGTACACATATTATCTTTGATTGCAAATGGTACTCCGGCCAAAGGTCCTGTAAGCTTACCTGCCTTGATATCCTCATCTGCTTTCTTAGCTGCTGCAAGAGCTTTTTCCTTGTCAAATGTAACATAACAGTTAAGCTCATCTTCAGATTTTTCAATCTGTGCAATAACAGCTTCCATAGCCTCTGTTGCTGTTGTCTCACCCGCTTTAATCTTAGCAGCCAGTTCAACAGCTGTATAATCTAATAAACTCATATGCGTCCTTTCTATGATTCAACAGTTTTAGGTACAATAAATCCTGATTCATTACATTCAGGTGCATTAGCAAGAGTTGCCTCACTTCCGTCACCATTAGTAACAACGTCTTCTCTCATTACATTATTAACAGGGAACACATGTGACATAGGTTCTACCCCTGTAGTATCAAGCTCTCCGAGCTTGTCAATATAATCAAGCATGCTCGCCATATCCTTCTTGGCAGCTTCCTTCTCTTCATCAGAGAGTTCAAGCTTGGCAAGGATACCAACATACTCAATTGTCTCATCACTAATTACATTAGCCATGTGTGCGTCTCCTTTCGTTGTCGTTATATACGCCTGGAGAAATTGGATAAATCATCACAAGACACGCTTTCGCTACTTGTCGCTCGCAGCGGTACTAAGCGAAATCGGCCACCTCCATCTGAAAAGCTAGCTTTTCAGACTCCGCCAGCCGATTTTGCTAAGTGCCGGCGGCTCCAAAGTGTCTTGTTCACGCTTTATCCAATTTCTCCAGGCTCACACATCTACCCCGGAACGAGACGCGACATCGCTGCGCTCGTCGCCGTTGGGCGAGATGTAGTGGAAGTCTCTACCTCTTTGCATCAGAGGAGGTCATATTAAATTAGCGGTTGTTGTCAACGAGCAGACAGCGAGGTTTTATAAGTTCGCAAGCAAGGTGCTTTGGAGCCGCCGGCACTTGGTAAGCTGGGACAGTTGGCACAAAGTGCCAACAAATCCCAGCAAACCTAGTGTCCGCTGCGAGCGACAAGCAGCGAAAGCGTGCCTTGCGGTGAACTTATAAACCTCGCAGCCGTCCGTATATCCACTAATCCCTAACCTTGATATGAACTTCTCTAAGCTGCTGCTCTGTTACCTCATTTGGTGCTCCGCACATTAAATCCTGTGCTGTTCCGCTCATTGGGAATGGAATTATCTCACGGATATTCTCTTCATTTCTAAGGAGCATAATCATACGGTCAACACCTGGTGCCATACCTGCGTGTGGTGGTGCACCAAACTGGAATGCATTGTATAATGCTCCAAATTTTGCCTTTAATACTTCTTCGTCATATCCGGCAATTTCGAATGCCTTAACCATTATCTGCATGTCATGGTTACGGACTGCTCCTGATGATAACTCTACACCGTTGCATACGATATCATACTGGTATGCAAGAATATCAAGTGGATCTTTTGTATTAAGTGCCTCAAGTCCACCCTGTGGCATTGAGAATGGATTATGTGTAAATCCAATCTTCTTAGTTTCTGGATCTCTTTCAAACATTGGGAAGTCATTAACATAACAGAATCTGTATGCATTTTTCTCAATGAGATCAAGTCTCTCACCAAGTTCGTTTCTAATCTGTCCTGCGAAGTACGCAGCTCTGTCTTCCTTATCAGCGATGAAGAAGATTGTATCTCCTGGCTGAAGTCCTGCAAGGTCTTTGATTTCTCCCTTGAGTTCTTCTGGAATAAATTTATCAATTGGTCCCTTGTAGCTTCCGTCTTCAAGAACCTCAAGGTATCCAAGTCCGCCCATTCCGATTCCTGTAGCGAACTTAAGTAACTTCTCATGCTGTCCCTTTGAAAGCTTTGCATGTACATTGATTGCTCTTACAGTCTTGTTCTGGAAAGGCTTGAATGTACATTTGTTAAAGAATTCTGAAAGGTCGATAATTCTAAGTGGATTACGAAGATCTGGCTTATCTGAACCAAACTCAAGCATTGCCTGCTTGTAGCTGATGATTGGATAAGGTGCCTGTGTAACTTCGTATCCTTCTGGTGCGAATTTTGCAAATGTTTCTGTAAGAACCTCTTCACCAATTCTGAATACATCTTCCTGTGTAGCAAAGCTCATCTCGAAATCTAACTGGTAGAATTCTCCTGGTGAACGGTCAGCTCTTGCATCCTCATCTCTGAAGCAAGGTGCAATCTGGAAATATTTATCAAAACCAGATACCATAAGTAACTGCTTATACTGCTGTGGTGCCTGTGGAAGAGCATAGAATTTGCCCTTATATTTTCTTGAAGGTACGATATAATCTCTTGCGCCCTCTGGTGATGAAGCGCAAAGAATAGGTGTCTGGATTTCAAGGAATCCCATGTCTGTCATCTTCTGACGAAGGAATGCGATAACCTTTGATCTGAATATCATGTTATCCTTAACCTTCTGGTTTCTTAAATCAAGATATCTGTACTTAAGACGTACATCCTCTCTTACTTCCTTAGAAGTCTGTACTTCAAATGGAAGCTGCTGGTATACCTGTCCAAGTATTGTAATCTTCTTAGCTTCAAGCTCGATTGTTCCTGAAGGAATCTTAGGATTATAAGTTTCCTCATCTCTCTGCTCCATAATACCCTCGATAGCGATACACTCTTCCTTATGAATACCATCAAGTAATGTTGTATCACGAAGTACTACCTGAAGTACTCCATACATATCTCTTAAATCGATAAATGAAACTCCTCCGTGGTCACGGATGTTCTCAACCCATCCTGCAACCTTTAACTCCTTGCCGATGTAACTTTCATTAACTTCACTTAAGTTAACATCTCTGTACATGTTTGCCATTGCAATCTCCTTTCTTTTCTGGACAGGCAAAATGTTATGTCCTGTCAAATAAAATAATAATACCTAACATCCTGCTATGCTTTTTCGCGCAAAAAAGCCCCAGGATGTAATATACATCCCGGGGCGAATAAACTGTGTTATCCGCGGTACCACCCGCATTGAAAAGTTCTAAGCTTCTCATCTCATTGCACTTAACGCGTGTAACGGAATGACCTACCCAGCCGTGGCTGCTCAACCATCCAACTCCAGAGCGTTCCTCTTATCAATTCCCTGCGTATGCTTTCAGTCGGTGGCATCGCTTTCCTGTCAGGTTCCATGAAAAGAAGTCTCTTTCATAGTCTTTAAGATATTCATACACATGAATGATATCATAAAGAATATTACTTTTCAAGTACAATATTGTGTTCTTTTATATATTTGAAAATTGCAAGGTTTTTTGCAAATTTTTTAAAATTTTTTATATTCATTTAGTATATACTTTTTATCTCTTAAAAGCACATATTTCCCATTATTTCAGTATATTATTGCACGACAAAAAGACTGGCATAATGTCAGTCTAAAAAAATAATATTAAACTACTGTATTTTAAATCAGATATCGCATTTCTTCTTTGTATAGGTCATTAGAGCTTCGATATCCGAACATTCTTCTTGGATATTCATTAACCCAGTCTTGTACTTCCTGTATATCTTTATCAGTGTACTTGTTGATACTTACTCCTTTAGGAATTTTCCTTCTTATCATCCGGTTTCCATTCTCATTAGAGCCTCGCTCATATGAGCTATAAGGATGGCAATAGTACACTTTTGTCCTTTTCATACCTGGATATATGCAGCTTCTCTCCATCCCGGCACAGTCTGCAAATTCAGAGCCATTATCTACGGTAATGGTTTTAAACAGCTTATAAAAATCATCCCCAAGTTCTTTTTCTAATGCATCCAGGGTGTCAACAACTGCCTGTGCTGTCTTATTAGGCTGCTTCCTTATAATACACTTCCTTGTTTTCCTCTCTACAATAGTAAGAAGTGTATTGCCCTTTTCTCTCTTACCAATAACAGAATCCATCTCCACATGACCGAACTCGTTCCTGGTAAGAATATCTTCCGGTCTGTCTTCTATGCTTGTTCCGGCACAAGCCTTTTTTATTCTATGTATAGGCTTGTAGTCCTTTTTATTCTTATTTCTTTTTACAGGAAGGTCTTTATTTGTAATTCTCACAAAGAATCCCTTATCAATACTGTTATACACTGTCTTGGCACATACAGACTGCTCATATTTAGCCATCTCCCCTGTGCTTACCATCATATTAATGGCTACTTCTGGACTATATCCCTTATCGACAATCTTTTCCTCTATTGCTTTAGCAAGCTTCTTATCTTTGAGTATTTTAGGTATTGTTCCTCTTGCAGTAACATTGTAATCTCTCTTATCCTGTGCGATTTGAGCTGAATATCTCACTTCTGTTGTTAAGTCGGAATTAGTGTGAATATATTTTCCTCTATGACATTCGTTATATATAGTTTTCAACGATACATTTAACAGCTTTGCTGCTTCATATTTTGAATGCCCTGTCTTAAATAGTGTCTCCAGCTCAATACGCTTAGTATAGGTCAGCTCTTTATAGCCTTTCCTCATATAATAACACCTCGCTTGTTATTGTATTAATGTATTAAGCTGTCTTATATCTTAATCATATAATAATCTTAATGCAAATATAAATCAATGAATCTGCAGTATAATTTTTCGCAATGCGAAAATGACAGATTCTGTTATATAAGAATCTGCCACACCGCATTTATATGTAAAATTATAACTCAATGCTCCCGTTCACGAGTGTAGTTACATATTTTTCAATCTTTATTGCTACTCATTATAATATGAATCAAAGAACTCTTTCATATCATTATATCCCATTGTGAACATCTGTCTTATAAATATATCAGGCATCTTTTTAACAATAGCTTTATTAATAAGTTCTTTCTGCTCTTCTGTAAATGAATCAAAGTACATAACAACACCATCTTCTATTGTTGCCGGAACACTCGCAGATGTGACGGAATCCGTCACATTTTCCGTTGCCTTCTTCTTAGTTGTTTTTCTTGTAGTTTTTTTCATCGGTTGCCTGCTCTGACGGTCTAACTCATACAGTCGCTTAATTTCTTCACTTACTGCAGCGGTTATATCGTCCTCTGCATTATTATTTCCAAGTTTCTGATACAAGAACTCTTCTGATGTCATATCTATCACAAGTGCATCATCAGGAATTTCCTGTGTCTCTTCAATGCAAGGAGTACTGTCAACAGTAACATATTTCCCTGTTCTTGGGTCTATCATTGCCTTTAACTCTGCTACATAACCCTTATTAGCATTTTCACCGTTAAGCTTCATTGCCTGTTTAAATGCAGGTGTTTTATCCGGTATCTGTATATTTAACTCCGGATGCTTTTTCTGCAGATTCCTTGCTTTTCTTATTTCTGCATTTGTAGCACCTTTATCTTCCCACGGAAGGGCTTTCCTGTCTATAATAGGCCGTTCTCCTTCCATGAATATAATGCATTTCTTTCTGTCCATACGCTTGACTTCCTGTGGTGTCATAAGCTCCCTACCGGCTTTATTGAAACTACTGTTATATGAACTTCCATGTTTACCATCACCTATGGTATCAATAGTAGCTTTCCCCAAAAGTTCTGATATGTATTTGTGCGTATCAAGTGCGCCAGCTCCTGCGCCCAGATAAATCATTATAGGGCAGTTATCCATAATAATCTCCCATTTTTCTGCAGAGAATAATGCTTTAATCTGTGCAACTGACTGCAGTATAGGTATCATGCTTATGTTTCTGCTTCGTATTACACCCATTAACTGTTCTGTATCTGCAGGTCTTGCTCCGGCATAAAATTCATCCATCCATATTTCAAGAGGAATTGGAAGTGCGCCACCCCTGTCCCTGAAATCATCATCTGCCATTCTGCTTAATATTGTTAATGCCTGGGTGTACAGCATTGAGCAGACAAAGTTATAAGACTTATCGTTATCATTTACACATAAAAATAATGCCAGCTTATTATTTGTCAGGTTATCAAGTGTTCCTCCGACACCTGTAGCAAATTCTCGTATATTCAGGTCATCATCTTCAAATATTCTCTTAAGAGCTGCTGTTTCACATAATTTCAGCTTTGCGTTTGTAATGATAATGATAGAGCGTACTGTTTCGCTCGCTCCTTCTTTAAGCTTTCTGTAATCCCTTACTGCCGGATTATCCTCGCTGTCTTCTTTAGCAAGCTTATCCATTTTAAGCTGTAAAAGTGTTGGAGGCTGCTTGCCTTTCTCAACTTTAACATCAGCTTTTTTAGCCTCATCATTTACAAGCTTTAATACATTATTAAATGTTCCTTTTCTGCCCTCTTTTTTTGCATACCACCATTCATAATAAAACACCGCCTGCAGATATAGGGCAACTCCATCATCCCAGAACGGGTCTCCCTTCATTGCATCAGGCGGTGTAAGCGACTGTTGTATGTTGGCTATAAGTTTTATCAAATCTTCCTCATTCTCTATATATGCAAAAGGATTATATCTGTCCGACATTTCAGGATTTTTAAGATTAAGACATCTTACTGTATATCCCTGCTGCTTAAGATATAATCCGTATTTAAACATAAGCTCGCCCTTTACATCCAGGGCAATTATATTGTTTTGGGCTTTAAGAAGGTTTCTGGCTACAACAGATGTTGTTTTATATGTTCCGGCAGAACCTATTACAAGCATGTTGTTATTAGACGGCTTTCTGTCTCCCTGTGTATCAACTTTAACATGCTGGGATAAGATACGGTTTTTACTGTCGTCAGGATTAGCCCTGCGCTTAGTTACTTCGTATGGGTCAGCCCATTCTTCACTTCCGTTCTGAATGTCGGAATGAAAATCTCTGAAATGATACATAATGTATGAGCATAGAAAAACCCATAATATAACCGACCAGCCAATGCACATCATTGTCTTTTCGTTAAAGAATCTCTTGTATTCCCAAATGTGATATAAAAGATACATCACTTTATCCCCAATATTCATCAGAGTTAAATCTGGAAATGAAAACAGCCCGGATGCAAATATTCCGAGCAGCACAAATGGTATAAGCAGCACCATATATGTACTTATCTGTACTTTATTTTTAGTAAACATGTATTCCCTTTCCGTGACGGATTCCGTCACATTCTACATTCTTAATCCGGCAGCCTGTTCTATATCCGGCCCATCTGTTATATCAGGTGTAATTTCACCTTCGGTCTGAATTTTATCTGTTACATCCGGTGTGACGGAATCCGTCACATTTTCTGATACTGTCTTTTCCTGCTCATATTTTTCTTCAAGTTCCTTTACCGCCTGAAATGCTTCCTTTGCAGTTGCATACATAAGAGGCTCACCCTTTTCATCACGGACATAATCAGCCATCAGTTCATCATATATTGCAAAACCGGCTGTCCTTGTTGTTGTCTGCTCATCAAGATATCTTCCTCTGTACCTTTCAGATGGATTAATCTCCTGCAGCATATCTAAAATAGCTGCTTCCGACTTCGCTGCAGCCTTGTAAAAATCCTGAAATTTCTGAAGACTCTCCATAAGCTCTGATGACACCGTTCTGGGGCTGTACTCACCTTTCTTTAAGGCTGCACTGGATGCATCCAGGACATTTGCACACAAAGTAAGCTCACTGTCTGTAAGTAATTCTTGTCCTGCTTCTACCTGTGCCATTTTTTCAGTTGTTATAAGAAGAATGTTAGCAAGTTCTTCCTGCGTAATATTGTTATCCTGTCTCAGCTTTCTTATTAATTCACCGTATAAATTCATAAATGCTCCTTTCCACTGAAAAAGGACAGACATAAATGCCTGCCCCTTTGGTTCATGTGTGACGGATTCCGTCACATTACATATTAAATTTAGGATGTTCAGCATCAGGTCTTATATCCGGATTGCTTTCCCTCATTTCCTTTAACTCATCGATACGATATTCTCTTACCTTGTCAATCTGTTTATTAATGCAGTATTCTGTACCTTTCTCCAGCGTGTGATTCTTTGCATTATAGATACTTACGCTATAGCCAAGTATCTCTTCATTATCCAATGTATCATTAACTTCGGATATCATTCCCATAATACCCTTGAGTGTATCTGAATCAGGTGTAAAAAAGTTATTTACAGGAACAGTTATAACTTCATGAGTGGATGAAGGAATAACAAAGAAATCTTTCCCTTCATACAATGATGACACCTGCTGTCTTACATTATCATCCAATATTACTGATGCACCGCCTGCTTTACTCTCACTTGTCACTACAATCATTTCCGGCAGATATGGTATTTCTAGGCTGTCGTCTATGGATGATATCACTTCATTTATAGACTTAATACTAGCATGAGTGATATTAGCAGTATTGGATATAGCATCATCAATGAGTCTGTCTTCACTTATCCCCTGCTCAATAAGCCAGTCTTTAGGTACTGGTGATACTGCACGCATTCTCTCTTCATCAGAAATCATAATCTTGGGAACAAACTTCATTCCATTTATCTCATGGATAACTGCTCTGTCATTATTATATTTATGTGAGACTGCGTCCATAAATATATATGGCTTTGCTGCATTATAATTAGATAGCTTTTCCCTCAAGCCATTAATATTAATGTCGCTGCTCTTTGGTGCGGTCTGCAGAAATCTGTTAATTGTTCCTGCAAGTATCTCTGCTGTCTCTTCCGGAGTATCGATATACTGCAATTTTTCCATTGCCCTGTCAAGATTAAACACCGGATATGCAGCCTCTTTCATATCAGGATTAACAAGGACGATTCCTGTATATGTCCCCATTTCCTCAATATTAATTGCATATTTCGCTGCCTCTGGAGTTAAAAATCCTCTTAACCTGCCACTCTTTACTAATTCAATTACTTCCTGTTTTGTCATATTCTCTCTTCCTTTCATCTGACTGTGACGGAATCCGTCACTTTTTTGCATAAAAAAAGGACTTAAAACAAAGGTGCGAACCTGCCGCAGCAGATTCACACCTGTTTTAAATCCTCTTTTTATACTTATTGCAATTATAGGGTAACACAACTAATTAGTCTCATCCAGTCTCATTTAGTATCATTTTGCTGTGTTCCTTACACTTGTTGCAAGTATAGAGTAGCATATCTAATTAGTCCAATCTAGTCCAGTTTGGTACAACTTTCATATAGTTATAATCTTGGAGTTATCTCTGTCTCTTCTTCCAAATCATCCGCTTCGTCATCAAGCACATAAGAATCCATATCGGTATTATCTCTTGTCTTTGTATTTACGGCAAACTTGATTTTGTTCAAATCTTCCCCAAGCTGATACATTCTGAACAGGTCAATTTTACGCTCATATGCATCACAGATAGCATATATCCTCTTCTCATCCATCTGTGAATCCATTGAATATATTTTTTCTATGAAGTTTCTTGTTGGAAGCTTTGTAACATCAACCAAGCTACGGTCTTTTACAAGTTTCAGCATTCTTAATTCATCAGCCATAAAGCTTACGGTATTTATGCTTAACAGCCCCTTGTCTGTTGATGGAATACTGTCATTTACAAACATGCATTTTCCACTGTCATATATTGGTGCAGGCTTAATAAACTCAAGCGTATCAGCATCCCTTAAGACCGCTATATTGCTTAAATGCCTGTCCCTCTCTGAAAGTATAAAATCTGTTGTGATAAGGTAATCCATGTATGACTGTAATTTATCCTTATTAAGACCATGATTTGCAGACACATTAAGGAAATGTTCATATGTTGATATATCGTTGGACTTTTTTTCTGAGCATTCAATGTCATAGGCAAGCACCAATTCCAGATGCTGTGATGTAAATAGTTTTGAAAAACATCCATAATCATAATTTTTACCGTTGATTTTCTTAAGATAATATTTTGTATAATTATCAAATCCCTGCAGTTCATGAAGTCTTGATGCTATAACCTCATTAATGCTTTCAGATGAGTAATTATCACGGTTGCCTTTCAGCAGACCTCTTTCACCATTTATTATTACCCAGCTTTTCTCAAGTGTTCCCTGTAATGAACAGTTAGGAGTAAAATGCGGCATTCCATCCTGGATATCACTTTCCATCTCTCCCATCATGATGTTTCCAACAAATTCATTGTCAAAAAGATTAATATCTTCCCATGTCAGGTCTGAATTAACAGGGCATATCCAGTAATAATCAGTAAGTGACAGCCCAAGATTTTTAAGCAGATATTCTTCTGAACCAAGCAGCCCTTTCTTCTCAAGTAAAAACCTGATATTTCCCTGACTGATTGGAACTGAACGCCTCTTCCACCATCTTTTCAGCCAGTTAAAGTCATTCTGCATATGCAGCGGACTTAATTTATTGTTTATTATTTCACGTACTTCATATATATCCCCATCCGGTGTGAAATCAATCAATGCTATGTTTTCATTTTTCCTTTTTAAATAATACAGCATACAAACACCTTACCTTTATTCAACTTAATTTCCAACACTTATTCAGTTTTCCAGACTGTTCCAAAACTCATCAAGTGTTTCAAAGCTCTCTCCACCGTTATTTTCCAATTCTTTCATTGCATTTATTGTTTCAATATCAGATTTGTTTTCCTTAATACTTTCATTTTTCTTATAGTCATTCAGTTCATTCATAGTATTCATTATCGTTAAAACTATGCTTATATATTCTTCCGGTAGTTTTTCTAACTCTCTAATTGATTTCTGTCGTAAATCCGTCATATAATGTACCTCAGACATAACCCTTTATTTTTTATTATATCTTATAAATAATTACCCTTCAACAAAGTTGAAAGATTTTTTGTAATACTTTATAAGCCTATTTAACCTTTTTCTTATAATAGTTCGCCAGACGCTCCATCATTGCCACATCCAGCTCCGGTCTTGCTATTCTTCTTATTTCTTCGTATGCAAAGCCATCTTCCATGCAGTGCATAAGAAAGTCTTTCTGCTCGGCTGAAAAACGTTTATCAGATGCAATCTCTTCCACAAAGGAATCATATACATAAGCTGCATTCTCGTCTTTCTTTTTGCTAAACAGCCTTGAGAAAAAGTCTGTATTCTTGTGTTTCCGTGAACTGTCCTGATCCAGATTGGCACTTCCGATATTAAGCTTATCTTCCATATCAGATATCTGAGTTTTAAGCATCTTTATCTTGGTTCTTGCCTCATCTCGCTGCGTCATCATTAACTTATATGCTCTTTCCTTTTCATCAAGCGTAAGCTGATACTGCTCCATCAGCTTCTTCTGTGTCTCTTTCTCTTTATCATATGCAGCCTTAACCTGGTTCTGGAATAAGTCTCTTATCTCTATATTGGCTTGTGTTACTTTAACGGCAAGGTCGTTGGCTTCTTTTATCTGCGCAGCCAGCTTGTCATTATCCATATATGTATCAGTATTATAATTTTGGACAGCCTCATAGAATGCATCAGGTTCAGGGTTATCATTGTGCAGCTTCTTAAGCCTGTCTGTATTTCTTACTGTTACCAGAGCATATATCATTCTCTGTACCGTCAGGGAATCTATTACATACTCGTTTATAATATCCGGTACATCAATGTTAAAATAATCCGCTATCTGTAAGGCAAGCTGCTGTTCCCTTGTTAATTCATTTCCCATAAATTACATTCCCCCTTTAGGTGTGACGGATTCCGTCACATTTTCTTCACGCTCTTTTTCTTCAGGCATCTTATGCGGTGCATGTACAATATTAACCGGCGGTCTCTGTACAACAGATTCTGTTATATCCGCTTCCTTAACTATCCTTGATAGTATTCTCTTTTCTGCATAAAGCATTTCAAGCTTCTTGTCATATTCAGACACTGCAGTAAAACCACCTCTTATCAGTTCTGGATGCTCCGCTTCAATTTCTTCCAGTCTGTCAGATAAAGACTCATATTCTTCATCCGTCATTTCTGCCCTGGCACTAATCAGTTCCCGGTAAATATCCTCATATTCCCTTTTTACTCCTAAATCGTCTACATTAATATCTTTATCAGAATATGCCTTATCACTTTTTAATTCCTTAACAGCTTTTATCTCCTGTTTTACTGCATCCAGCTTTTCCTTTGCCTGGTTCACATCCTTAATATTGTTATCAAGAATGTAATTACATTCCTCAAGCAGCTTATCAATCCCGATTAGGTCCTGTCTTACCCTTATCTGTTCTTTGAGCTGCAGGTCAAAATAATGGTACTGGCTTGCCTGTCCGTAACGCATTACGGCACACACCTGAAATCTTGTGTCCTTGTGTTCAGTAATAGTTGTTAGCCTGTCCTTTACATAAACCATATCTGAAGGAATTATATCTTTATCTGGCTGCATGATTCTTCTCTTAACATCTGCAAATGTATAACCAATTCCTAAGTTATAATCTCTTCTGGCTTTCTTAGAAGTCTTACCATCAACCTCCTTCATTGCCGGATGATGGTAAGATACATACTCTCCATGTTTTTCAGACTGACCTATGCGCATGTCATAGCCCATTCTTTTCATTTCATCAAAGTATTCCTGCAGATTGTTTGATACGGATACTGCCATGTCTATATCAAGTCTTATTATCTTTTTCCATGTGAACTTGTCTGCTTTACCTGCAGAATGTTCTGCATAAGACTTTCCAACTCTCTTGTCAGATTTATCATATTCAAGTCTGCCAAGCCCATACTTTTCTGTTATTTTATCTGTCACAGGTTGTATATATTTCTCCCAGTCACCATTAACATATCTGTACTTGCTTCCGTCCAATCTTCCTACAGAATTAAAAACAATATGGCAGTGCATATGTTCATGGTCGTTATGAACAGCGAAGACATATTCGTAGCCGTCACCAAAGTAAGCTTCGCAAAATTCTTTGCCTACTTTATAGCATGTTGCTTCATCACATGCTCCCGGAGGAAAGGATATTACATAGTGATATCCCTGACGGCCATTCTCTTTTCCATACTCTTTCTTAGTATTCATCATGCAGTCATATATTTCATCAGGAGTCACACCTGAATTGCTTCCAACCCATAACCCACCTTCTGTTTTATCCGGATTCATTATGTACTTAATGGAATTAATAAGATGCTGTGATGCTTTCCCTTTGGGTGCTTCCTTTATATTCTTAAGAATTGTTGTCGCCATCTATTGCCTCCAGTCTTATTTTAATATCATCAATTTTTTCATCTGCCTGGGTAAGAAGCTCTTTCATGTGTTCTGCAGAATCCTTGTCATTGTACATGGTAAGTCTTAAAAGTCCTTGATGAAATTCTGTACGAAGTTTACGAAGCTCATTCATTATTTCCTTCAACTGTCTCTCATTATTTTCATAAATAAGCTGCGACCTCATGAAGTCACTTTTTCTTAATCCATCCGATTTTTCCTGTGCCTTTTTGTAAAGAGCATCAAATTTTTCATATTCATTTTCTGTCATTCGTACGATGATTCTTACACTGTGTCTTCCTTCTTTTTTATCCATACATTTCCTTTCCGGTAAACAAAAATGGAATGACATCTATTACTGCCACTCCATTTTTATTACGCAAGTATTAATATGTCTGGTGATTATATGTAACGGAATCTGTCACATTTTCTGTTATACTTTCATGAACAGTTTCAGATTTATTTTCATGTGGAACTGTTGCGCTTTCATTTGCCATAGCAAGAAATTTATTAAGCATTTCTTCTGTGACTTCTGTTCCAAGTTTTTCTTCCAGAGTAGAAATAAAATTCTCTCCACGCTTCTGTTTCTCTTGTAACTGTAATATACGCTGCTGCTTTTTCAGTTCAGCAAGTTCCTTTTTCTTGTCAGAAATAATTTCCTGATGCTTATTGATTTCATTTTCAACCTTTTCAATTTTTTTAGATAATGCTGACAGTGTCATATTCTTTCAATCCTCTCTTTCTCATTTCATCATTTACTATCTGCTGTCGGAGTCTTAGCTCATCTCTCTGCGGAGTTGTCATATGTGCAAGACTTTTAATTATCCAGAGTGTTTCCCTGCCGACATATTTCTTTGCAACTCGTTTCTCGCACTCCGCAATCATTTCATCAAATGTTCCATCAAAGTCATACCAGACAAACACAAGCTCATCACTCGAAATCATTATTTTTTTATCCAGAACAGAAAATTTTGCAATGATGTTTTCTGCGTTCCTTAGCAAAGCTCCCTGGTTCTTTTCTATATCCAAAGTCCAACAGAAATTATTCCAGCCATTGTTAGAAGGGAGGCTTGCCGGAATCCTTTTTGTTACATGCTGTGTGTAGTATCTTATCTCATCCAGTGGAGCTTCTACATACGGCTCTCCAAAAAATCCTGCGTTACTGGGACACTCCTTTGATGGTTTTGCTGTGAAAAGTTTTAACAGATTTTTTTCATTTTCTGTTATGCTTTCAAAGCTGCCACCTGATAATTGCATCTTGATTTTTTTAACATCCTCTTTCAGATTTTCAATTTCTTCCCTGAGATTTTTCCTTGCTTCCTGAGACAAGTTATCCTCATCCTGTTCAATAATTTCTTCCTCATTTTCTGTCTGGTCTGAAAATTTATCCGTTGAAATATTGTCAGAAATTTTCTTTACCATTTCCATAAAGGATTCTGTTGAATCATCATTTTCTTTATCCGTTTTTATTTTCCTTAGCGTAAGTTTTAGAAGTGTATCACACATCTTACTTAAGCTCATGCCATCAGGCTGAACACTCTTTAATTCTTCTGCTGTATCGTCTGATATTCTGATTGAAACTGACATAATTTTTCTCCTTCCTGATTTGATTTTGATTCTGTTTTCAGGTGATGCAAAGTGCATCTTAATTAATGTACCAGGTGATGCAAAAGTGCATCTTGATGTGATGCATGATGCAAAGTGCATCACCCCTATGCTGCAGTCTGCATCACCCTCAATCCCAGTGCTGCACTGATGTGATGCAATATCCACCGTTTGCTGCAGTCTGCATCACTTTTTCCACCGTTTTATGTACTTCTTTTTGCAAGATACGCATTTTGTCATACAAAATCGCCCCTTAAAAAGTGGCTTGCAACCTTGTTAGGGAGTATCCCTAAGACCCTCTGGCACAACACATGACAATCATATTCACATTTTTTCTTTGCACTTTTATTTACCTTCATGTAATTTTTCTCCTGAAAATTTTTAAAACCGAAACGGTAATTTTTAAATTATCGTTTCGGTTTTTGGTGTCTTTGAAAAATATTTTTAATCAATCCTTTAAAAAAATCTTCCGATTTTTTAAGGGAATATAAATTACTCTGTATAATTTTTCATGTAATTTTTCAATGCTTCTCTCAAAGAAATATCTTCATGGTCTTTCGCATATCTGTAGAACTCATCAAGAAGATTGTTTGATGTACTCATCCTGACAAGCTTAATATTTTTATTGTTCTTCACCTCGTCTCTTAAGTATGAAGTGATAGTTTTTTTCATTTCAATCTCTTTACTTCTAGAATATAAAAGTTCCTTTGTGCAGCTCATACACTGCATGAAGAACAACTCATATTCAACATTAATTTTATCCAGTATTTTATCCTGCATATTATCATGTCCTTTCACATTTTAATCATCACTTGCGCTGTCGGCATCTTCAATTCCTTTCACTCTTCCAATATGAAGCTGATTAGATGTATGCCATTCATCAGTTGCACTGTATATTCCGATTGGGTCTCCTGCCTCAAAAACTTTTCCATTGCCAAGATAAATTGCAACATGCCCTATCTCGCCATTCGATGTTTCATTTTTATAGAAAATCAAATCTCCCGGCTGGATATTTTCTGCTTCAATTTCTTCGCAGGCTTCGTACTGGTCTTTCTCTAATCGTGGCAGATTTATTCCTGCTTCACCATAAACATATTGAACAAGACCTGAACAATCAAAGCCACCATCATCAGGTGAACTTCCTCCTGATATGTAATCCCAGCCTGAATATTTCATTGCTTCATCAATAATCTTCTGCACCGTTGCATTATCATAATTGTATATGTACTGATTAACGAGCTGTGCATAAAACATATTGCCATATGCATAACGCCAGCCACCATTGTAATCAATAGCAATCTGATTTTTATAAGCAACTTGTTTTCCTCCGGATTTTTCTTCAGCAAATGCTATTGCCAAATCAAGCGTGTAAGCTTTGCCGTTTTCTGCAACATAATCAATGAATCCTGTTCCATAATTGTAAGCCTGTATTGCGGTATTTATATCGCATTCCTTTTCGGATGCCTTCATAACACATGAAGCAAAATATTTTGCGCCTTGTGCAATCGACTCCTGTGGTGTCTTGAAGCTGTTAGGTGGAAGCCCTGCAGATTCTGATGACTGCATTACATCAGTTCCAATTCCGTGTGACTCAACTTCCATTATCGCAAGAAGATAATTCACATAATCTTCTATCTGTTCATTGACTGCAGCGTCTTTTACATCCTGCGTATAACTTATTGTATTATCTGATAATAGCTGTCTGTATAATCCTGCAATGACCTGTGCAGATGATGCATCCTTAACAGCTCCGGCAATTGATGATATAAGTGCAACAAGAAGAGAAACAATAACTATAACAACGGCTAACACGATAAGCAGAGGAAGAAGAATAACTCCAAGCTGTGATATCAAAGCAGCCGCAAATGCCATGATAACTGCTGTTATTTTTTGTATCGTTCCCATCCCTGACTTAGATATTGCAATATCTGACGAATGCTCCGTCTGATAATCTGTCGGGTCTGATTCAGGCTGTGATGATGCATCCTTTAATGTATCTGCATATTTTTTCACTGCCTCTGTTGCTTCTTTGGCTATCTCACTTGCTCCACCAGAACCGGCAGCCGCACCTGTCTGTGCTGCTGTCTTTGCTCCATTTTCAGCAGCTTTTTTTGCAGTCTGCTCTCCGGCTTTTTTGGTATTTTCCATTGCAGAATAAGAAGCCTCCTGCTCATTTATCCTGTATGAATAATTTTGATTATCTGTATAAGGCTGTTCATTCTTTTTATTTTTCTCATCAAAAAAAGTGACGGAATCCGTCACATTTTTTGATAACAATTCTGATTGTGCATCCAGCTTCTTCTTAAATCTTTTATATTCAGGAGACTGTTTGAACACCT
>ERZ827490.443-NODE-443-length-68242-cov-11.153754_pt1 | contig 68242 bp, 95 predicted proteins | sample MGYA00519770_ERZ827490 | MGnify/ENA primary metagenome ERZ827490 (study PRJEB31778, sample SAMEA3449324) | human gut metagenome | biome: human gut; feature: human-associated habitat; material: faeces | place: United Kingdom | collected 2010/2012 ... | reverse complement strand
GGTGCGGAGCTGAGGAAACGCAAAGCGTTTTCCAGCGCAGCACGCAAGAAGCGAAGCGACGCAGCGGGGCGCGGCCGCCGACCAGGCGGACGCGGAATCCATCCGTCCCATATCAGCCACGGACTCCCCGCATCTCGACTTTCCAGCCAAGCCGGCACTTAGGGACGTTCCTAAAGTGCCGGTCATCAACATGGTGCCGTGCGGCCCCGGCGGGCCGGCGTAGCATTACAGACCAAGCGACCATTTCCATGCGGGAATAACCTCGATGACGCCATGCTCCGTTTTGATCTGGGTCGCCTCGCGCAGCGTGATGATATTGGCATCCTTGATACCGGTTTTTACCATAGCAACCTCAAGGGAACCAACTTCACGCCTGCGCGTTTTCTCTGCCGTCATATCGACTGTCACCTGGTAAAGTGCGTATGGTTCCGATGCCAAAGCGTCGCCGACCAAGAAATCAACTTTTTCTCTTGCTTGCGTTGGAGCCGTAAATGAAGTCACCGTTTCCAACCGGCCGTTTGCCGTACGGCGCATGAGTTCAGCATAAATCGCAGTCTCCAAACGCTTTCCTATATCCTGCTGATTAGCACGCGATGTTGCATATGCCATCCCCTGGTCGACGGCATAGACCTTATCTGTTGTCGTTGTCTTAGGAGCCAAAGAAGTTGAATACTCCGGAAGTAATCCAATGAGATGAGCCTGCTGGAACAAACGAACGAGTTCGTTTATTTTTTCCCATGACGCTCGATATCCGACAGACTTTAAGGCTTCCAACAAACTGTTGACCGAAAGGTCGCAACCCGTGTTTCGAAGGCAGAAGAGCCCTACTTGGTTGGCAAGAGCGATATCCGTGCGCCCGCTCCGCTCGAGAATGTCTCTTGCAACAACATCTCGCAAATAGGCTTGAAGCATCTGAATACGCGAACCGGCATCAAGCTCCTGAACCCCAGGAAAGCCACCCTCTATGAGATAACGGTCATATGCCGATTCCAGATCAGTTCGCCGCTGCGGAGAAACAGCTGGAGCCCCAGCACTAGTAGACATATCCGGCGTTTCAATGTGATGAAACGCACAATACTCGCGAAATGAAAGCGGATGCATAGCGTGCTCTTGCGAGCGACCGCGAAACTGCGTCGCTATTTCATCGGCAGATAGTTTTGAGGACGATCCGGTGATAACAAGCGTTACGCTCTCGTGCTCCGCCAAACGCTGACAAACGCCCTGCCAGCCATCGGTCTCCTGCACCTCATCCAGAAAGAGATAACAGCCTTTCGTTCGCGCTGAGGGAACCTGCCGCCAATACTCTTCCAAAATGTCGCTCATGAGCGTGTCCGGCGCCGGTCGAAGACGGTCATCAGCAAAATTGAAATAGAAGATACGCTCGGCATCGACACCGCGATCGATAAGGCGACGAATCCATTGAAACGCATAGAACGTTTTGCCGCAGCGCCTGATACCCGTGATGATATGGACAAGATTGAACGGCTTTGGCTCAGGAAGATCACTGATGGCATCGTCTCGATGCACGACGTGAGGAATCTCAAAGGAACGGGCCTCGGCAACAATCTCTGCAATACCCAACGCTGTAGGCGCCATAATGCTCTCCTTTCAACATCTTGAGTATATAACTTCTCGTCCTACACGAGAAGTTTCAGCTACAACTTCTCGTCCTACACTAGAAGTTTGAGGTAGATTTTCAGGCATGTCCCAAAAATCTACCTCCGAAAGATAGGCGCCCCAGGCCCATTAGGACCAAGAGCGCCTTACATCTAGAAAATATCAGCCCAGTTCCGAAAAGCGAGCCACCATCTACAAAGTGCCGCGGGGCCCCGACGGGCGGGGACACCGAATTAGGTTTATCGCGAGTTCCGCACGAACAGGAGGCCACTTAATGTGGCCTCCGTCGTGAGCAGGACTGTAGAGCAGGAAACTTCATCAGTGCCCGCCCCACGGGAAACCGGCGGGATAGACCGGTTCAGATGGGGCTTTGATGCATGGGTGGTCTGTTGTTGTGCAAATGGGTATCATACTGTGGATTATACAATCTGACAATACCGCAGGTAGAACGCTTGCATAAAACGATTTAGTCCCTAAAAGTCCCTATGAAACAAGTCCGGTGCCAGCGAAGGCATCGGCGACGGTGTTGACGAGCATCATTAAACTCGCGCGGACATAGTGCTTGGCGGACACTCCAGACCCCGAGTGGCCCATCAATATTTCCAGCGTTGCGGGAGGTATCCTGACTTCGTACTCCCAACTGGTTCGCCACGAGTTTCTTAGGTTGCGCAGCGGGTGGTATGCAAACCCGAGCCTCTTGGACTCGTTTTCCCATTTCACCTTCAAGCTAGATGACACCAGCGGCCCGCCATTCATGCTCTCGACGAACAGGTTGTGTCCGCCCTCGATTCGCTCCTCGGCGACTTCGGCTAGACGCTCGCCCCACTTTCCGGGAACGACGACATAGCGCTTGCTGCTGTCAGTCTTAGTGCGATCGACGATAATTCCGCGAACCGCTTCGCGCTCAATGAGGACGGCTGCGCAGACCATCCCGTTATCGGCTTTGACCAGCTCGACGGACGCCGGGTCGACGCCAAGCGCCTCTCCCGGGCGGCATGAGCCGAACGCGCAAAGAAGGAATACGCCCTCCATGCACGACCCGCGCATCAGCTCGGCCATTCGCATCAGCTCGGCGAGGTCGTATATCCCCTTATCCATCTCATTAATCGTGTCGGGAACGGTGAGGCCTACCGAGGTCGGGTCGCTATCGGCAAGTTCGTACTTCACTGCCGTCTTGTAGATGCTGGACAGCATGTTTAGCGACCGTCTCGCCTGGTTCTTCGTCATGCCGTCGAGCCACTTCTGTATTTCCAGCGGCCTCACTGCACCAAGCTTGCAGCCGCCGAACTTCGGCTTGACGTACCTGCTCCAAGTTGATCGGTACATTTTCAGCGTGTTCTCTGCCAGCCGCTTCTCGCATGACGGCCAGTACAGCGTGTCGAACACGTACCTTACCGTGTGCTGCGTGCGCTGATTTGTCGAGTGCAGCTCTATCAGCCTGTCGCGCTCCGCCCTCGCCTCTGTCAGCGTCCCGGTGAAGTTCGCGCTCAAGCGCCTGTAGCCCTTTCCGTCGCCCTTGTCTCCCCAGTACCTAATCCTGTAGCGGTTTCGGTCTAAACGGGCGATGGAACCCCTCTCAGCGCGTTTCCGTGGCATAATTAACCTGCTTTCCTACCGTGTGTGGGATAAGTCCTCTGGAGGCGTCGTTCATCTTGGCGGGTGGCGGCGCCTCCTGCTTTCTAGTTTCTTACCGAGTACCGCTTTCCGCAGTGGTTGCAAAGGTACTCGCGCTTTCCCTTCTTGCCCATCGCGGCACCGACCACCATGCCCTCAAGGCCGAACGTCTCGGCGCCAATGAGCGCCTTTCCCGCGCTTGTGGACTTCGACGTGTTGTTCAGGAGCGTGACGTCGGTGGAACCGCACTTCGGACAGCGGAGTCCGGCCTTGCGCTGGGCCTTCTTCACCTTATCGGGGGTCGTGTCGAGCGCTGCACGGTTGAGCGTTGCGTTCGGGTTGGCGGGAGCGTAGCCTTTTTCGGCAGTTTCTGGCTTCGCCGCTGAGGTCGGCTTCTTCTTGTCATCCTGCAGCTCGCGCCTGCCCCACTCGGTGTTCCTGAGTACCAAGGCGCATACCAGGCAGACGGCGAACGCTGCGCACCAGTACGGCGCATACGGCCTGTAGTAATCGACGATAAGCGTGCACGCCGCCCCGAGCAGCGTCACGAAAAAGCCTATGCCGCCAAAGAACAGGACGATAAGACCCACCAGAAGCGGCGGCTCTTTGGTTTTAGCCATTACGCACTCGTCTTAGAACGCTTTGAATCTCGCGTGGACTCTTTGCTTTTAGCGCTCTGGAACTCCGCGTACTCGTCGATTTTCTCTTTAGAGGTCGGCGTGCAGTTGCGGTAGTCGTCTAGAAGCGCTTCTTCGTCTTTGGTCAGCGGCGGCGGCGCATAGCGCGTCGGCTCCCTGCCGACCAGTTCGTCGAGCGTCACGCCGAGAGATTCGGCGATCGTAATCGCATTCGCGATTGACGGCACGCGCTTTCCGTTCATGTAGCTGGAGATGGCTCCGCTACTCATTCCACAAAGCCTACACAAGTCGGCAGGCTTCATATTTCGGCTGTCGAGGATGCCTTGCAGCCCAGCTAGAAGGGTCATTTTCGTCTCCTTTCCTCCTAGTTGGGAGCAATTTTACCCAAATTGTCGTTGACACAGCGCCGTATCCGGCGCATTATGCAAAACCAGAAGCGCCGGATAAGGAGCATAAAGCCAATCAAGTTCACACGAGAAAGGAGGAACCGCTGGTGAATACCTGCGCAAAGAACGTCTCGGAGTACATCGAGTCAAAGGGAATCACCCAGCAGAAGATTGCCGATTTGCTAGGACTCGGATGGAACGCAACTCACGCAAAACTCACAGGTGAGCGCCCGTTCACTCTCCAAGAGGCCGTCATCCTCGCCGACTTCATTGGCTGTTCGCTCGACTGGCTTACTGGGCGCGACTCAGACCAGTAGCCACCAACCGCGTTTTCCCTCGCGGACTCGACTGTCCTCTTCTCTCCTCCCATACCACACGGAGCCAGTTCAGTTTTCGTCTCCTTGCTGAACCCCTACTAGCAGCCGAGTCCGCGCGGGAAACCGCGCAATGTCTCAAACGGGACGCGCACTTTGAGTACCGAATATTCGCCCCGAAAGGGGTAGGACCCAATCGGCATCGCGCCGTGCGGGTGGTAAGCCGTGAGTGCCAGACCGCGTCGCGCGGTAACCACGGACACGCTGGGGTTTTGTGACCTTGCCCCAGCCGCCAGCGGCGACAGCAGCCGATACGGGCATCGGAAAACACAGACCGCCATTTGCCCTTCGGCGGTCGCGTCGCAAGAAGATGTGTACAGCAGCCGTGTCGGTTGCCGTCGCCGCTGGCAAACACGTTCTCGGTAGTGTAACGGTTTAGCACGGCTGATTCTGGTTCAGTCAATCAGGGTTCGATTCCCTGCCGAGAAGCCATAGCGGGATAGAGTACAGGTAACTCAACGGCCTCATAAGCCGTGATATGGGGGTTCGAATCCCCCTCCCGCGACCAGCATGGGACATGCCCAGCGGAGCAGCCATTGCGCCGTATGGTTTGTCCCGCCAACGGCTTGGTAGCTCAGTTGGAAGAGCGGGTGAGTGAAGTTCACCGCGTCGGGGGTTCGACTCCTCCCCAAGCCACCAACACGGGGCAAACCCAGCGGAGATGTATTGCCTCCGTATTGTTTGCCCCACCATTTGCGTGTAGCTCAGTTGGTAGAGCGCCCGGCCGTTAACCGGGAGGTCGCAGGTTCGAGGCCTGCCGCGCGAGCCCATTTTTCTCAAAACCAAATACCTAAGAAGGAGGTAACTGATGGTTTATATTTCCGACCCAACGCTCGATGTCAACTTGCATAGCGCGACGGCTAATGCCCGTGTGAATCTCATTTTGACCGGAGACGACGCATATGCGCTGCGCGGCTTAAAGTCGTCCGATTCCGTCGCGCATGTCCTGTTGAACTCGCTGCGCCGCAGAATCTATTTTGGCAATGGCGGCCCTCGTTACATCGGCGCAATCGACTGGGGAGCAAAGCCCAAAATCGAGCGAGTCATCTTCCATGACCCCGCGACCATCGTGTTCTGGAGGGATGGCACCAAGACTGTCGTCAAGGCGCATAACGAGAAGTTCGACAAGGAGAAGGGCCTGCTCGCCGCGATCGCCAAGAAGGTCTACGGCAACAAGGGCAGCTTTAACAACGTCATCAAGCACTACGTCGAGGAGTAGCGGATGGACGATTATCCGGTCATCGACGAGACGTGCATGTCTGGACTCAAGCCGATCGAATCTTTCAAAAATGAGCCAGAGTTCATCAGAATCGAAATCGACCCGGAGTACAAGGACGTTTTCGAGGATTGCCTAGAGAACGCAAAGCCGCTGAGCGACGACATGTACATCTATACGGCTCTCGGCATGTTCCTGTCGAAGGTCTACCCCAACCAAGACACAACCGAATAGCACGAAAAAAGCCCCTGCCACATTCCACAGCGCGGGGGCTTTGACCTAGGAAGGAGGTCGGCATGAGTGTAGCAGATTTGCAGCTGTTCAGCAGCGAGCGGTTCGGAAAGCTCAGGGCGACGCAGATTGACTGCGAGGTCTGGTTCGCCGCTACCGACGTTGCTAAAGCGCTTGGCTACCGAGATGCCAACCAGATTACGCGAGCGCTCGACGATGACGAAAAGCGCTGGTCAGAAGGTACACTCTCAGAGTGTACCCACAGCCACCTCGGCATTCGTCTTATCAACGAGTCCGGTCTTTACCGAGTGCTCATGCGTTCTCAGCGACCGGAGGCGATTCCGTTCCAGCGATGGCTGGCACATGAGGTCGTCCCCGAAATCAGGCGAAACGGCGGCTACATCGCCACCAGTCCCGAGGACAGCGACGCCGACATTATGGCGCGTGCCCTGCTGATTGCCCAAAAGACCATCGACCGCAAGAACGAGCTTATCGCTCTCCACGAGGCGACCATCGAGGACATGAAGCCCAAGGCGCTGTTCGCAGACGCCGTGGCAGACTCCGAAGGCACCTGCCTTATCGGCGAGCTTGCCAAGATGATGTGCCAGAACGGTCTTGAGATCGGTCAGAACCGACTCTTCAAGCTGCTCCAGCGCGACGGTTATCTCGGCAAGTCCGGCTCCAACCGAAACGTGCCGACCCAGCGCTCAATGGACATGAAGCTGTTCCGAATCAAGGAGACGGCGGTTACCCACAGCGACGGTCGAGTCACCATCAACCGCACTCCCAAGGTAACTGGAAAAGGCCAAGCATACTTCATCGGACGTTACTGCGGGGCGGTGTCAGATGGACTCTAATTTCGAAGAGCTTTTGGCATCCGACTACGCCAAGGAGTTTATCCGCAACGTAGCAGCCGCAGCAAAGGGATTTGTCTGCGACGTCTACCAAGCCGAGCAACCCAAGCCGTCGGCGCTGTCGATCGCAACTGCGGCTGGACTCCCAGTCCAGATTACCTACACGGTAGCCGAGTGCGGCAAGTTCACCGGACTAGGGCAGGACAGGCTCCGACGCGACCGCGAGAAGGGCTTGATTGACTTTATCGAGCCGGACGGCGAGCGCGGCGCACGCATCAGCGTGTTCGAGCTTGACCGCTATCTAAAGGACATCGGAGCGCTGCTATGACGACGTTCCGAGTCGATTTCGTCCGAGGCAAGGACAGGCCGCGCTTCACTGGCACAGGCCGCGCCTACACGACCAAGCGGACGCACGATGACGAGCAGGCAATCCGCGCCGCCTATCTGGACGTCATCGCCAAGGAGGGCAACGTCCTCCCGGCAGAGCACCAGACAGGGCGTGAGCCGTTCATCCTGCTGGTCGATGCATACCGCACCCTCCCAAAGTCGCGCCACAAGAAGGTGCTGTGCGAGGAGGACACGTTCAAGCCCGACTGGGACAACATCGGCAAGCTGGTTTCAGATGCGCTCAACGGTCTGGCTTGGAAGGATGACTCCCAGGTCGTGAAGGCCGACATAAGCAAGTGGCCTCGCATGAGGGGATTGGAGAACGACCGCATGGTCATCACCGTCATCCCGTTCGGACTGATGAATATGGACGAGGTTGCGGAGGTGAACCCATGTCGATCGTAGGTGAGAACAAGTACTTCACGCTAATCAGGACTCCAGAGGGAGATAACGACGCATGGCTTGCCCAGCGCCGCAAGGGAATCGGAGGTTCCGATGTCGCTGCCATCATGGGACTCTCTCATTATCGTGGGCCATACGAGGTCTGGGCAGAAAAGCTCGGGTACATCCAGCCAGCAGACCTCTCGGACAATGAGGCTGTTGAATGGGGGAACATCCTCGAACCCATCGTGGGTGGTCATTACGCCAGTGAGCACCCAGACCGCATTGTCAGGCGAGTCAACGCCGTCTGCCAGAGCATCGAGCGGCCCCATGCACAAGCGTCCCTAGACTACGAGGTCAAGGACCCCGATCTCGGATGGGGCATCTTGGAAATCAAGACCGCGTCGCTCTACAGGGAGCACGACTGGGACGATGGCGTGCCCCTCTACTACATCACGCAGATTACCCATTACATGAGCGTGACCGGGCGCAAGTTCGCGGACGTGGCCGTGTTAATCGGCGGCCAGATTTACAAGGAGTTCCGCGTCATGCGCGACGAGGACGACGTCCGGGCCGTCAATAAGGAGGTCGACGACTTCTGGTCGATGGTCGAGAACGACGTCGAGCCGCCGATCGGAGAGGTCGGGGCTGAAATCAGGGCGCTCCTCGCAAAGCATCGGACTCCCGGTGAGCTTGTCGACATGGACAGCACGCCCAAGGAGGCAACCGACTGGCTTAAAGCCAAGGAGTCCCGAGACGCTGCGGTCAAGGAATACCAAGGAGCCGTCAACAGGCTGTGCCAGCTAATCGGTGACAACCGAGGGATTGTAACGCCGGACGGCAGGTTCACCTGGTCGCGCTACAAGAAGAACGGTCAAGACACGAACGGCGGCATCAGGTTCGCCGCCGCCAAGAAAGAAAAGGAATAACTTTGGGAGCTATCACGCAGGCGAAACAGGAGATTAAGCAGTCCCAGCAGCAGGACAACTCCTTCGCCGGACTTATCAAGCGCTGCGCACCTCAGTTGCAGTCGGTCATGCCCAAGGGGGCGACGCCAGAACGCCTTACCCAGCTGGCTATCGCAACCTACAAGCAGACCCCGAAACTCGCCGAGTGCTCCGTCCAGAGCATCCTCGCGTGCTGCATGAAGTGCGCTGAACTCAACGTCGAGCCTAACGATATTTTGGGCAACGCCTATATCCTGCCGTACTACAACAACAAGACCCATCGCATGGAGGCGCAGTTCCAGCTCGGCAAGAACGGCATGTTGGACCTTGTCCGACGCTCCAAGCAGGTAAAGACAATCCGAACCCAGTGCGTCTACGAGGGCGACGACTTCGAGTACTGGGAGGACGAGACGGGCGTGCATTTCAGCTTCAAGCCGAACCTGGATGCCGACCACGACGCCAAGAACCTCAAGCTGGTCTATATGTCCTGTCACCTGAAAGACGGAGGATTCGTCTTTCTCCAAATGAGCAAGAAGGAAGTCGACGAAATCAAGGAGCGCTCCAAGACCTCGAAGTCCGGGCCTTGGGTATCCGACTACGCGGCAATGGCCGAAAAGACCGTTATCCGTCGAGCCTTCAACCGAGGCCTGCTGCCGCGCTCCGTCGAGGTCGCAAACACCGTCGCAGCCGATGACAGCACGCCGATCGTCCTCGATGACGAGGGCAACCGCATTTTCGAGGACCCGCTGGCTCCCGAGCCGACCGAGGTGCCCGCAAACGTAGACGCCGAGACCGGCGAGATTATCGAGGAGATTTCCGAGTAATGCCCATCAACCACGAGCTTACCGAGGACGAGCGCAAGCTGGCGCTCAAAAAGGCGACCGAGGCGCGCAAGCAGCTCGCCGAGATTCGCCGAAAGATGAAGTGGATGGAGGTCGAGCCGCTTGCCGTCCTCGACGCCCCCGAGGCCCAGCGTATGCGCCTGCGCTACTTCATCGCGTCCCTGCCGGGCGTCGGCAAGACCAAGACCGAGCAGATTCTGGAGGAGCTTGGCATCGACGAGAAGCGCCGCCTCGGTAGCCTCGGTTGCCGCCAGCGCGACAAGATCGTGAAGCTTCTCAACGAGAGGAAGAAATAGTGTCAATCAACCGAGTGCTGGTCACGGGCAACCTGACCCGCGACCCCGAGCTTCGCGCCACCCAAAGCGGTTCGCAGGTGCTCAGCTTCGGCATCGCCGTCAACGACCGACGCAAGAACCAGCAGACCGGAGAGTGGGAGGACTATCCCAACTTCGTCGACTGCACCATGTTCGGCACCCGAGCCGAGAAGCTGGCGAACTACATTGCCAAGGGCAGCAAGGTCGCCATCGAGGGCAAGCTGCGCTACAGCTCTTGGGAGCGCGACGGCGAGCGCCGTTCCAAGCTGGAGGTCATCGTGGACGAGATTGAGTTCATGAGCCGCCGAGACGAGCAGGGCGATGCCGTTATCAGCACGCCCACTCCCGCTCCCGTTCGCCCCGCAGCGCCCCGTAAGGCGGTTCCTGTTGCCGCTGTCGAGGTCTACGACGAGGACATTCCGTTCTAGGAGGATTCATATGAATCTTGAGCGCGACGGCGCACCCGACGCCGGACCGAACTACGAGTGCGGACAATGCGAGTCGTTCGCGTTCATCGGCGAGAGCGGCTGCGGCTTCTGCAAGCGAAAGTACGCCCAGTGGTACGACGAGCGCCCGAGCATCGGCGCTACGGACGTGCTCGAATGGGTGCAGGAGAACGCTGTAAACGAGAGCGACGAGCCTTGTAACGGCTTCGTCGAGTACTGATTTGTGTGCGGGTGCGGCCTTCATCGGCTGCGCCCGCTTCTGGAAGGAGGTGGCTTTTGAACGAGTGCAAGACGGGCGCCGTCGTTACCGACTCGGATTTCGCCCGCGAGGACTTCCGGCTGTGCATCGAGTGTCCCTGCAAATGCGACTGGTTCAAGGCCAGCTACCCGTTGGCGGGTCGAGCGAACCCGCTGGAAGGAGATGGAACCGATGGAGATTAAGACCGTCGCTGAGTACGGGTACACGCCTGAGCGAAAGCACAAGGGCGACGCCGGAGCAGACATGCGAGCCTTCATCCCGCGTCCCGTGACTATCGGCGTGGGGGAGTCCGCCTGGATTGACCTCGGCGTGAGCATGGAGATTCCCGATGGCTACTTCGGCCTGCAGGCCCCGCGCTCGGGACTCGGTTGCAACTACGGCATCTGCCTGTCGAACGGAGTCGGCATCATCGACTCGGGATACCGAGGCCCCATCAAGGCCAAGTTGCTCAACCTTGGCGAGAAGGCCTTCACGGTGTATCCGGGCGATCGCGTCTGCCAGATGGTAATCATCAAGTGCGAGGACGTCGATTTCCTGAACGTCGACGAGCTGTCCGACAGCGACCGTGGCGCGAACGGCTACGGAAGCACTGGGGTCGAGTAACGCACTTATATAAAAGGAGGTCAAATGGCAGATTTAAAGATTTTCGCTGAGAATCTTGAGGAGAGCGCCAAGAAGCAGGTTGACGAGATTGCATCGTGTCCGGCTTTCGAGGGTGCCACGATTCGCATCATGCCCGACGCCCACGCCGGAAAGGGTTGCGTGATCGGGTTCACAGCGAACCTTGGCGACATGGTTATTCCGAATCTGGTCGGAGTCGACATCGGTTGCGGTATGCTCTGCGCCCCTCTCGACGAGCGTATCGACCGCTACGATTTGATTCAATTCAACCGCGACGTGAAGAGAGCTGTACCAACTGGGTTCAGCGTTCACAACGAGCCGAAATGCAGCCTTGAGAATGACTACGGTGTTGTGAACGGCGCCTATCTCAAAGGGGTCGAGCGGATTGAGTGCTCCATGGGCACGCTGGGCGGCGGCAACCACTTCGTTGAACTCGACGAGGACGAGTATGGGTATCAATATCTTGTGGTGCACACCGGTTCTCGCAATCTGGGCAAACAGGTAGCCGAGTATCACCAGACAATGGCGCAGGAAATGTGCAAGGAAGATGTTCCTCGCGATCTCAAGTACCTCGTGAGCTTTGCGGCAGGCGCATATCTCAACGACATGCGTATCTGCCAGAGATACGCTACTGATAACCGTTTCCACATTCTCAAGCAGATTAAGGAACGCACTGGAATCAAGCTGGACCTGAGCGCTCGATTCGAGACGATGCACAACTACATATCCGATGACAACGTTATCCGCAAGGGCGCAATCAGCGCACACACTGGCGAGAAGGTCCTTATCCCGTTCAACATGCGCGACGGCTCAGTAATCGCCGTCGGCAAGGGCAACAATGATTGGAACGAGTCCGCTCCCCACGGCGCTGGTCGTGTCATGAGTCGTGCGCAGGCACGCGCCAACTTGGACACCGAGAAGTTTGTGTCAGAGATGAAAGAGGCTGGCATCTACTGCCCGAGCGCCTGTGAAGCGACGCTCGACGAATCGCCTGAGGCATATAAGAGCGCCGACGAGATATTGCGGCTTATCGAGCCGACAGTTGAGGTCATCCATCACCTAAAGCCGATTTGGAACCTCAAGGCGACCGACATGAGGGGGTGGCGACATGACCGCTCCATGTAAACGTGAAACGGCATATGCCACCCCCGTAGTCGTGTTGTTCATCTTGATTGCCGTTGTCGGTTGCATCGGAGGTCGGTTCAAATGAAGTACGACTGCCAAAGCTGTTCCAAGTGGGACGATTTCAGCGGCGGCTACTACGGCGTGTGCGAGCGCATGGCGCAGCACAATCTTCTGCTGAACGTGAAGAATAAGAATCTGTCAACTGGCGAGTTCATCGACACGATCATTGACAGTATCACGCCCTGCGACGGCTTTTGCATGTTCTGGGCCGGTGCCAAATGCGATATGTAAGCATCTTTTCCGGCGTCGAGGCGGCGACGCTCGCTTGGGAACCGCTCGGATGGGAACCGCTCGCGTTCTGCGAGATAGACGACTTCCCGAGCGCGGTGCTTGCGGAGCACTGGCCGAACGTCCCGAACCTTGGGGACATCACCAAAGTAGATTGGAAAAAGGAGATTCATGGAGCAGTTGACCTTGTGGTCGGAGGAAGTCCTTGCACCTCGTTTTCGATTGCAGGAAAGCGAGAAGGTCTTAAGGGAGCTTCTGGACTCATGTTCGAGTACATACGTTGTGTTCAAGAGCTTATGCCTCGGTGGTTCCTGTGGGAAAACGTCAAGGGAGCGCTCTCGTGTGAGGGGGGGCGGCTTTCGGACAGCTCCTGCGAGAAATGGATGCCCTCGGGTACGGTTTGGCGTGGCGAGTTCTGGACGCGCAGTTCTTCGGCGTGGCCCAAAGACGCGAACGTCTCTTTCTTGTCGGACACCTTGGAGACGCACGCGCCTGCGAAGTACTCTTTGAGCCAGAAAGCATGTGCTGGGATACTCCGTCGAGCCGAGAAAAGAGGAAAGCCGTTGCCGCCGCTTCTGGACGCAGCATTGCGCAAGGTAGCGGAGCAGGATGCCTAAATCCGGCAGACCCGCAGAGCAAGTGCATCTACACGCCTGAATCATGCGCACCAACCTTAAGCAGCGGGACAACCGAGGGCATGAACATCCAGCCAAGCGTGTTCTCGATTGCCGGGAACATCATCGGGCGCAAGCCTGAGAACGGCGGCAATGTGAACGGTTTCCAAGAACCTGTGGAGCCTATGTACACCCTGACGACGATTGACCGTCCGGCGGTTGCGTTCAAGTACCACCAAGGATCAAAGGCAGGCGGCATCGGTGCCGCTGTAGAGCAGTCGCCGACACTCACTGCCGACTATCACAATCCTGCGGTTATGTACGAGGAGAGTGAGACGTGCACAGCTGGCTTATCCGAGACAGGGCAGGCAAACCAGGGGGGGCAAAGGTCCATTGATTCAAGATGAAATCAGCGGCACCCTGAGCACGGTCAACAACCAGAGCCTCGTGTGCATGACCGACACGCAGAAGAACACGAGCGTGGACACCGAAGTTAGCGGAACAATCAGCGCCCACACTCGCAAAGACCCGCCAGTAGTCGCTTTCAAGCATCACCAAGGAGCGACTTCCGGCGGCGGCGCCGACGAATCGGAACCGATCGCAGGTTATCACAACCTCAATGATAATACGACCGCAGAAAGCGGCATCAGCTCGGTAGTTCGCCGCCTGACTCCGCTGGAGTGCGAGCGGCTGCAGGGTTTCCCGGACAACCACACCAGAATCCCGTGGAAGGGAAAGCCTGCCGAGGAGTGCCCGGACTCACTGCGCTACAAGGCGTGCGGCAACAGCATGGCCGTCCCGGTCATGCGCTGGCTCGGCGAGCGCATCGAGGCGGTCGACAGGCTATAGAGCAGCAGAGCTGCCGGGAATCCGGCGGCTCCACCATTGGAGAACAAATGAATAACATCAAGGTCAAGTCCGTGAAGTTCAGCGGACCTGCAACCATCGTCTTTTTCGAGGACGGCACCAAGGCTGTCACCAAATGCAGGGATGGCGACGAGTACGACATCAACCTCGGAGTGTCGTGGGCCATCTGCAAGAAGGTCGCACGCGACATGGGAGCCACCGTAAAGGACTTGATCACAGCCGTCGTGCCGCAGGGCATCCAACAACGTTCAGTCCAGCATCTACAACTATATCAGGTACAACGGACTCTCCGATCTCGTTCGCGTATACCGAGACAACGGCTACATCTGCATCGCGAGGATTAACAAATGACGGCCGAGAAGAAGCCAGCCGGAAATTGGCATCCGGTTCTCAGGGACGACGGCAAGCGCTACGTGAGCGTCGCTGCTGCGGCGGCATCTGTAGCCTGTCCGAAGTCCACCATAAGCGCGGCCTGCCGAGACGGGAACATGGTCTGCGGCCACTATTTCAGCTACGAGGAGGACGGTCGCCGATACGCCTGCACATGCAAGATTTGCGGCAAGGCTTTCGGAGGCTCGGCCAAGAACGCCGTCTACTGCTCCCGGGAGTGCAGGGACGAGGGCAGGCGAAGGATTCACACGTCCAGCAGGCATCGCAACGGAGTCGGTACCAGTGCCGGATACGTCTCGAAGAACGCGATAGTCGATTCGTACCTGAGAGTACGCAACGTAAGGGAGGAATGGAAATGACCGAGAGCCGTTCTAGGACGCAGGTGCTCTGCGACCTGGTCTGCAAGCTGACCAAGACCATCGAGTTCCTGAGCACCAAGTCGACCAGCAAGTACTCTGGGGCCATGGTCTGCAAGCTCCTCAAAGAGGTTCAGGACGAGGTTTCCGCTGCATTGGGGGCGGCAGAATGAGCGAGTACGCAAGCCATTACAAGCATGGCAGCATCGAGACTGCCGACAAGATTGAGGCCGTCACCGAACTGCTCGGCAAGAGCGACATGGTCGGCGGCGCCCATATCTCGGACGTGGCCCACGCGCTCAAGTACTTCGACCGCGCCGGACTCAAGGACGACTACGACGAGGACCTTTATAAGTGCGCCGACTGGCTGCACCGCCTTATCACTGGACAGTTTCTGAACGAGGTGGAGTGTAAATGATCGAGCTACCGAAAGACCATGAGGGCCGCGAGATTCCGCTTGATACCGAGGTGCTGTATGACAACAACGGCGTGAAGTTCAATGTGGACGAGTTCAAACTCTGCGCATTGCCATCATCACGGACAAGTTTCTGGACAATCAGAGGTGTATTCGAGGACGAAGAGGAGAAATGCAACTTCTTGCCGCATCTCCTGCATCTAGTCCAGCCCGACAGCTGGAAGAGGCTGCTGGATGACTTGGACAAGGCGGCGAGCAAAACGTACTGGGGCGCCTGCACCTATTTTGGCATGAACTCAACCAATTGCGACAAGTGCACCATTGGCGATCTAAGCAGCTGCGAATCAGTTGCCATGCGCGACATTGCAGACCGTATCCGCAAGCTGATGGGGGAGGAACGATGACAACACATACGCTCAAGATTTACAAGAAGTATGCCGACGCAGTAATGAGCGGAGCCAAGACATTCGAGATTCGCAAGAACGACCGCAACTTCAAGGTCGGCGACAAAATCGTATTCAAAGTCCTCCTCGATGATTGCTTCTTTGCTAGAGCTATAGCAATGCACCCGCTCAACGATGCAGTCTACCGAATCGACTACATCCTCGATAACTTCGAGGGGTTGGCTCAGAAGTACGTGGCGTTGGCTATATCCAAGGAGGACGAATGACGACTCAGACTGACTGCGTATTCTGCGGTAAGACGCGATTCAACTTCGGCGATTACGACGAGGGTGTCGAGATGCGGATTGACGAGATGGACACCGGCGAGCACATCATCGTCGTCGACCCTCCGTACGCATGGAGCATCCCGATCAATTTCTGTCCGTTCTGCGGACGCGACTTCAACAAGGAGGATAAATGAGCAAGTACATCATTCGCACGGTTCACATCGTCGAAGTTCCAGATGACGCAGGGTTCAACTCTGCCGACATATTTGATGACCCTGACTACTTCATCAACCTGTTCGAGTCCTTTTCCTACTGCGATTCGGTCGATGAGAAGGAGGATTAATGAGCAAGTACACCGTCAACGTTGAGTACACCATCGACGTTCCCGATGACGAGTTCGACGAGAACGACGACCCGATCGAGGAAATCGACGACGACTTCAACTACTTCATTGACGCTTTCCAGACCGAGGCATATTGCAGCTCTGTAGAGAAGTGGTAGGAAGCCTTATGGAAATCAACACCTGCGAGCAGTACGTGCTCGCAAGCCTGGGGCAAACGCTCAAGCAGTTGGACGAAGCCAATGCTGAAATCGAGTCGCTGAAAAAGCAGCTCTACGATGCGCGTGACAGCCCTCTTGCCATCGAGCTTCGCATTCGCGGGGAATCGTCTCTCTTCAACAGCGGCCTCAGATACAACAGGAAAGTCTTTCGTGATGGCGTGCTTCTAGATTTCGATGTGTGGGTAGATGCCGTGGTGGACATGTCCACGATTGACGAAATCATGACCAAGGACGAGTTCACCGAGAAGTTCGCCGATGAGCTGTGCGAAATATACGACGAAGAGCTGGCCGAATATGAGGATGAACATGGAATCAATCACTCTTAAACCTTGCCCGTTCTGCGGCGGGCCTGCCGAGTTCGCGTACGGCGGGTACTGGGGCCAAGAGATGTTCAAGGTCAAGTGCGGCAACGAAGGTAAGTGCGTGATTCTGCCAGAGACGGGCGCCTTCTTCATAAAGCAAGCGGCGGCAGTAGTATGGAACAGGAGGAGCGACAATGCTTAGCTTCTGGCGCCACCCCATCATCTTCATCAGACGACTGCTGCTGCCGACATGCAGTACGTGCATCAACCATTACGACGTCCACGGTTATTGCGGCACGGGATTCTGCGACTGCAAGGAGTACCGCGATCGGTACGAGAAGCTTGAGGGCGACGAGCTGGAGCGGACGTTCTGCTCCGAGATTCGCGGCACCCGGTACTGCAAGTACGAGGAATTTCACTAACAACACAACCAAATAAGGAGGAGGATATGGACTCCAACGCTATCAAGGAGATAGCCAACCAGCTGGGCGTCGGTGCCGACTACCTGCTGAACCACCTGTCCGAGTTTGCGCCGAAATGGGCCGCCATGCAGGTCGCCAAGAGCGGTGTCATATGCGTGCTTATGGCTATCACGCTCGTTGTCTCGGCGTATTTGATTGTAAAGGCGACGAGGTCGTATAGCGAGAGCGGTCTTGATTACGACAAGGAGAGCGCGTCATTCGCGATGATACTGGTGTTTGGTTTCGTCACGCTCTTCGCTCTAATCTTTCTTTCAGTGTCGGCGACCAACCTCGCAATGCACATCGCGTCTCCCGAGGCGGCCATGCTGAACGACATTCTGCAGGCGGTGCAGAAATGAGAGCCGAGGTTATTGCCGAGCGCCTGCGCGGTCAGGCCGAGACTTGGCGCGGCTATCTGCCCGATGATACGCTCTGGGACATGAGCGACCACCAGTTTACCGAGAGCGTGCTTATGGCTTTCGGTCTAGATGACATGGACATGCACGTGCACGAGGCGTTTGACAAGCTGGCAGACATGTTCGACCGCCCGACGTGTAATGACGTTGCCGACCTCGACCGCGAGTCGTTCAAATGCTCGCGTTGCGGATACCGCGTACTGTCCATTGATGGAGCACCGGATGCTGCAAAGCTGGTAGCGCCGGAGGGCGGGGTTGTCGACTTCGGGTGCTGCCCCAACTGTAGAGCGGAAGTGGTGGAAGATGATTAGCGATAAGGATCGGATTGAGGCTGCGAGGTTCCTACGGAGCTGCAACTGCGATATTGAATCATACGCCAAGTGCTATGAAATATCGGAAGCGCTTTTCGGTAAAAAATACGCCATCTGCGACTTTGATGTGCCGTGCAAAAAGCTCGCCGACCTAATCGACCGCCCGACCTGCGCGATCGTCGAGAGCTACATGGGAGACAACTTGGAGTCAGTCGAGGAGACGCCGCATCACGTCCTGTCTTGCGGCCATATCGCCTACGGCGAGGACGACCCCATGTTCTGTCCCGTATGCGGAGCGGCGGTGACTGATGATTACCGATGATAAACGCCACGAGGTTGCCGAGAAGATGCGCGGATATGACGGTTCCGGGTTCAAAGAATCGGCGATAGTGCCGTTCCTCGACTGCCTTGGAGTTGGCTATTTGAACTGGCGCGAAGTTTTGGACAGTCTAGCCGACTTAATCGATCGTCCGACCACTACGCGCCACGGCAAGTTCAAGACCAAGTACGGTAGACAGACCCCGTGTTGCGAGGTCTGCGGCTACTCAATAGGCGACATGCGGTGGAACTATTGTCCTAAATGCGGGGCGGTGATTACCGATGATTAGTGACGACGAACGCCGTGAGGTAGCGGCGCAACTGAGAAACCAGCTCACATACATGCGAGAAAACGGGGAGTACTACAAAAACGACCTCGACCTTGTGGAATGCGGTAACAGCGCCTATCGCAACATCGCCGCTTCGGTAGAAGAACGCGGCAACGCCTGCGATGGCAATTACATCCCCATCGTCGAGAAGCTCGCCGACTTAATCGACATTCCCACATGCGTCATGACAAACGTTGGTGGCGATTTCGAGAACTCATTCCAGTGCTCCAATTGCATGAACGAGTTCGACATGCCCGATTATGATCGGTATCCGTACAAGCGCTGTCCTGAGTGCGGGGCGGTGGTAGTCGATGCGGATTAAACACGAGCTAGAGAAGCAGATTAACCATCTTCGAGATGCCGCCATTGATTCATACGAATGCGATTTCAGTCACATTCCAATGCCGTGTTACTACTTCGATGCACTTGTCAGAGTCGGTGGAATACCTTCAAAGGCATCGTGCGTTGATTGCCGTGCCGAGTGCATGGATTTCGATGATGGCGATTCAGTCATGATTGACTGCTACACACTCATGATTATCGACTTCCTGAAAAGCTGCGGTGTGGAGGTGGAAGATGAAAGCTAAGCGCACCGTCTATCTCGTCGTCGACTACGGAGGCGAATGGGAGGACAAATGGGATTCTCCCTATATGGCGTTCGACAACGAACATGATGCCGAGGTGTGCGCCGAGAAGCGATGCAAGCGCAACAGGTACGACGGAAAAGAATGGCCTGAGACATTTTGGGACGAGTACAGCTTCTCCGGGGTCGTACCGATCTCAGTGCTCATGGATGTGGTCGAATGAGCAAGTTCAAGGTCGTGTCTGCGTTGAAGACCGTCAATTATGTCCATTACAGCTGGAACATCTACGACGATAGCTGGATGGCGTACATGGTGGACTGCATCGTGTACCCGGACGGCCCGGACGTGTCGCGCCTCGCGTACTTCTACTACGACTACAAGGCAAACAAGTGTGTGCGCCTGCCTGATCGGACTGTCCACGGCGACATATCCGCAGACGATGCCCTCACGTTCATCTTGGGCAAGCTGGGCATCGAGGCAGAGCAGTTACAGGAAGGTGGTGGAGGATGGACATTAAATGCCCAAAGTGCGGACACCACATAGACCCGCTCTTCTATCGCAACGTTCTTGATAGTTCGTTCATTATCCGAGAAAACAAACCAGTCTTGAGCGTAAACACGTTCTACTGTTCGCAATGCGGCTCGACTGTAAGAACCGTCAAGAAGCGGAAATAGAAAGGACTACAAATGAATAACCCGAAGCGAACGGTCGCCGCAACGGTGGCCTTTATTTTGGCCGTGGTTGGCATCATCGCCACGCTTGGACTCTCCGGCTGCTCCTCATGCAGCCGAATGACCAAGAGCGTCAGCAGCGACTTCAGCGGCGGCATAGAGCGTACCGTCACGCTCTACGACAACGCCGGGAACAAGCTCAAGAGCTGGCACGGCAAGATTGACCTAGAGTCCAACGACCAGGAGGTGTTCTTCGACCTGAACGGCAAGCGCGTCATCATCCAGGGCGTCATCGTCGTGAGCGAGGAGGACTAGTCGATCGGAGCGCCCGGCACGATGCTGGGCGCTCCACTTTGGAGGCAACATGGCACCGACTCTCAGGCGCTGCCCGTTCTGCGGCGGCGATGTGTACGCCCGTGAGGTCATCATCATCGGCGGCACCGAGGAGTTCGAAATCAGGCACCGCGACGAGGATGCTGCCTACAGGGACAACTGCCCGATGGTGGTCGGCCTGTACCCGGACGAGGGCGAGCTGGTCGCAGCCTGGAACTACTCAAAATAGGCTCAATAATATATTTTATTGATAGGGGACAGTATATGGCGGAACGTAGAATGTTCACCAAGACCATCGTCGAGTCGGACGCCTTTCTCGACATGCCGCTCTCGGCACAGTCGCTGTACATCCACCTCGGGATGAACGCGGACGACTGGGGCTTCGTCAACAACCCGCGCTCAATCCGCAGGATGTGCGGCGCGTCTGAGGACGATTTGAGGCTGCTGGTGGCGAAGAAGTTCATCCTGACGTTCGACTCCGGCACGGTGGTCATCAAGTCGTGGTGGGTCAACAATTACGTCCGGTCGGACAGGCGCCACGCAACTCGCTACCAAGACGAGTTAGCCTCGCTTTACATTGACGAGAACAAATCGTACACGACGAGGGACACGGGCTTACCTGCGGATTTGTTCAAGCCGGTAGCCAAAGTGGATACACTTGGTAGCCAACTGGTAGACAAACTGGAGACACCTGACTGTCAGTTGGTAGACAAAGTGGATACCGAGGTTAGGTTAGGTAAGGTTAGGTTAGGAGAGAGTACTAGTAACTCCTCTAGGGTTGATACTCAACCTAATCCCAAGGGTTTTGGCGCGTGCGCGCCCGAACGACCGAAGAAACGGCGGGCGAAGAAGTTCGTGAAGCCCACGATTCCCGAGGTCGCCGAGTACGCCGAGGGCTTCATCAAATCCAGAAACCTGCGATTAACAGGGGAAACGTTCCGAGCCGAAAGGTTCGTCTCGTGGTACGATGCTAACGGCTGGAAAGTCGGCAAGAACCCGATGAAGGACTGGAAGGGAGCGGTCAGGACATGGATTTTCAAGGACTACGTGGACGATTCCGCGACCGCTACGGCGGCTGACGCCCAGTCCCTCGACGCCTTCGACTTCGCCGGGACGCTGTGATGGAGCCGAGGACGTGTCCCACCTGCGGATTCCCCGTGGAGCGCAGGGTCTGGGACGTGGACCGCGAGCTGCTGATCCCCTGCAAGTGCAGGTGTTCGACGCTAGAGGTCCGCAGGTCGGAGTGCTTCCCGGTCCCCGAGATGGCGTCCCAGACCTTCGCCGCCGACGACGGCATGTTCGGCTCCGACGTGGTCGAGAAGTGCAGGAAGTACGCCGACAAGCTGCCGGGCCTGCAATCGGGGCTGCTGCTGTTCGGGCCTCCCGACAGCGGCAAGACGTTCCTCAGCTGCTGCATCGCCAACGCGGCGCTGGAGAAGGGCATGAGGGTCCTGATGCGCTCGATGCCGTGGGTCCTCAGCCGCAGGTACGACGACGTCGCGGAGACGATCGGGACGCTCAGCCGGGCAGAGCTTCTGGTGCTCGACGACCTCGGTGCCGAGCGCGAGACCGACTACGGCCGCGAAATCGTCTACAGCGTCATCGACACCCGCTACCAGAGCCGCAAACCCACCGTCATCAGCACGAACCTGACGAGGACGGAGCTGGCGGCACCCGACGACATGGCCTGTCGCAGGACGTACAGCCGAGTCCTGGAGATGTGCCTGCCGCTGGAGGTGGACACGGGCCGCAGGCGCTCGACCCGAGAGCGCTACGCGGACATGGCCAAGGAGTTCGGCTGGTGAGCATATCGCTCAAATGGGCTTAGAAAGCCACAGGATTGGATTTAAGGGCACTTTCTGGTTTGAAACCAGTCAGTGTCCTTTTTTGTTTTAAACGGGGCCTTAAAACGGCTCTCATTCGTTCGGAAGGAAGTTCTGTTGGACGAGACTGAAACCGAGTCGGCCGTCGTGAAGCAAATCGTCGGCGCGATCGTCGCCATCGTCGGCCTGGTCGTCGCCATCGTCGCCCTGCTATTGGCCGAGGCGTGGGCCGTCTCCACGCTGCTGTCAATCGCGTTCGGCGTCGAGTGCATGAACCTGTGGGCGCTGGCCGGGCTAATCGCCCTGTTCAACCTGTCCGTCCGCGCCAAGAGCGACCGCTAGTGCTGCGACAGGGCGAAATCAGCCAGTCGCTCCACGACTTTCGCGGCTACCAGGTCACCGCACGCTCGCTGGAGCGCCTGAAACGGCAGCTCAAGACAACCAAGCCGCAGGTCGGCAAGGAGCGCATCGGCTGGTGCATCGACAGGTGCGAGGAGATTCTGGACCGCGCGTGGGACGACGTCGCCGAAATCGAGTGGACCTGCGGCAACACCGCCTGCCAGCTTGTCGTGCGCCACTTCCTGTTCGACGAGGACTGGCACGACGTGTCCGCCGACATGGGCATACCCTACGACAAGGCCAAGAAGATCGCCTACGCGGCCATCAAGTCGCTCGATTCAAGAGACGTTTGTTAGACCCCGTATGCGAGACTCGATTATAGGTTTTATTGATAGGGGGTGAAGGTGAAGCGATGCAACTACTGCGGCCGTCTGCTGGAGGCGTCCGAGTTCAACCGCAACCGCGCCAACGCCGACGGCCTGCAAAGGAAGTGCCGCGAGTGCCAGAACGCCGACAACAGGCGAAGGGCCAGCGTGTTCGGCTACGCGCAGTACAACCGCTACATCAGCCACGGCCGCTACGCCGACCGCTGGTGATGAACTGGTACCCGCAGCCGATCGGCGAGCTGGACAGCCCCAGGGTGCGCAGGCTCACGGACTCGTGCGGGGCCGAGGGAGCCGGGGTGTGGCTGGCCGCAAAGTGCGAGCTGTACCGGGCCGCCGCCGAGGGCATGCAGCTGACGTTCGACGAGCTGTCGAGGGCCGTGAGCCGAGATTTGGGCATCAGCCGGAAAAAGTCGCAAAGCGTGCTCGAGACCGCCGCCAAGTGCGGCGTTTTCGAGGTGAAAAACGACGAGAAGCGAACGGTTTCGGGCTATGGGTTCCAGCAGGAGGTCGAGAGGTACAACAGCATCTCCGACCAGCGAAAACGCGCCGCCAACGCCCGTTGGTGGAACGATAAAGTATAGGTAATACCCGTTCATAGGAGGTATGCAAATGCATATGCACTTGCATTGCCATAGCATAGCATTACATTACAGGCAGAGCATTGTCTAGGCGTCCCGGGGGCATACTGTCGTCCCTGACGGTCGGCGAGCTGGCGTTCCTGCGGGTCGTGGGCCGCTGGCACCGCGACGGCTCCCCGTTCTGCTCCACCGAGGTCACGAGGCGCGGGAACGAGTCTGACAGGAAGTTCTTCTGCAGGTGCGGCAGGGACGGCATCGCCGAGATATGCGGCGGGCTGGTCTCGAAGGGCCTCCTGAGGCGGGAGAGGGGCACCCACAGGTACTCGCTCACATCCATTGGGGTAGGGGGGTACTCGGAGCTGAGGGACACATTCGTGAAACCACTCCGCGACTCCAAGGGCATGGTGCTGCCTAGACGAGATGCAGCGACGGAGGATGAAGCATGACACAAGGTAGGTACGGGAACAGCCCGAACACGCAGACGCCCGCGAACAACAGCGAGACGCTGGATATGATCAGGGAGCTTATCAGGTGGCCGTCCATCGACGCGGGCGACCCCGAGCAGCTGATGCAGAGGTTCGAGGACTACTGTGACCTGTGCGAGCGCCACGATTCCAAGATTCTGGTCAGCGGCATGTGCCAGAGTTTCGGGATGACGCGCAACGACGTTCTGGACTGGGCTAAGGGCAAGAGGACTAGGCTGGATAAGGTGCTGAGCACCGAATCTGCTGCGGTACTCAAAAATATTTTGCAAAGTTTGGAAGTTTCTTGGGAATCGGCGATGCAGAATAACGGCTACCGCAACCCGGTGACAGGAATCTTTCTCGGTAAGAACAATTTCGGCTACAGGGACGAGTCCCAGACGGTCATCAAGCACGAAGATGCAGCTCAGGGGCCTACCAAGGCCGAGCTGGAGGCCAAGTACATGGCCGCGCTGCCAGCCGAGGACGTGACGATCGAGAAGGTCGAGGAGCTGCCGCCGAGCGACTAGAAAGCGAAAGACCCCCCTGCAATAAAACGCAGAGGGGTCTTTTTTGTGCCGACTTTCGGGGCCACTAACGACTTTGGCGGCCACTATAGGGCCGTCACGACTTTCGCAGCCACTAAGGGAGGAAAATCCGATCGGGCGCCGGGGCCTTTACGACTTTCGCGCGCACTATAGGGTTTTCTGGTTCCCGACTTCTGGCTATGGCGGAAACTGGCTGGCGAACGGCCGTTTTCCGGTTGCAGGGTTTTGGGGTGATCGCAGGCGTTTTGGCGGCTTGACCTGCTATATCAGCGCTAACGGGCGGCGTCTGATATGCCCGTACGAGGCGCTGCAATGCCCCAAAAACGGGCGTAAAAACGTTGGCGGTGTAGCAGTGCCACGGGCGTAAAAACGGGGCGTAAAACGCCGTTAAAACGGGCTAGAACGGGTCGCTGATATGCCGAGCGCGGGCGTTACGCAGGTGTAGGCGTCTCCATAGGTTGAACACAAACGACGCGCGGATATGGGCGCTCGCGTGGCGGTGGTAACGAGGATCAGAAACGAAAAACGGCCCACGGTGTAGGCCGTGAGCCGCTAGTGGAGGCAAAAAAACGGCCCCGACAAACGCCGGGGCCGCTGGTTAGTTTTTGAGTAGGAAGTAAAGAACGAGGACTGGAAGAATAACGGGGGCTAGAGCAATAGCGCCCAGATATATAAAGACGTTTTTCACGGGCTGCACCTCCTTTTTAGCTGATTCTAGCGAAAATATAGGCGCAAACGATAGTGCCGAGGACGCCGACGGCGACGCCTAACCAGTACGCATACCAGGCCGACGTTTTAGCAAGCTCAAACAACATTACGCGGCCTCCCAATAATCCGAGAACATGAAAAAGCAGATTGAATAAATCGCAACGTCGTCGAACGGGTCTACCGACGTCGTACCGGCGTCGCCCGCAGTCTCCCAGTGGCCGCCGTGGTACTCCTCGACAGCAACCAGGTAGCGGCCGGGCGTGGCCGTGGTGTATACGGCCGCGCGTACGTTGTCAACGAGGGCGACAGTGTGAACGAGGCCCATTTCTAGTACCTCGCACTATATGCGCGGTTGTATGCCTCACGCGCGTCTGAAAACATGCTGCAAGGCTCGTATAGCTTTTTGATCCTCGACTGGTATTTGTCGCGTTCGTCGTGCAGTTTCTGCTTTAGGGTTAGCATCTTTTTCGAGGCCGCGCGTATCTCCGCCGTTGTAGGGATATGCTCGTTTTGCTCCAAGTGCGTAACGTTGATGGTAACGGTATCGTTTGCGGCCCGGTCGAACATATCAAAACGGTACGCGTTGTTATACGACTCGCGGCCAAGACTCACGTATAGCTGCACGTATCCGCCAAACGTTCCGTTGTAGATACTCACGTTTGCGGGGCCGTCGACATACTCACGGGCGCCGGAGACGCGCGCGCCTCCTAACTCCTCCTCGATAGCCATAGTAACGCGCCTAACCTGCTTATATCCGGCGTTCGCGCCGTTTAGGTACTGGGCGTTTAAGTTTACAAGCTCGACGGCCGCCGTTGCATAATGCAGGCGCGCGGCGTACTTGTAACCCTCAATCAGGTATTTTGAGTAACGCGCGGCCGCGTCGAGTTCGTTGGTGGCGTCCTCAATCTTTTTCAGTTCCGCGCCTTTTTCCTCCCAGCCTTCACCACTGCGTTTGACCTGCATATAAGCATCGAGCGCGGCGCTATACTGCTTCTTGAGGTCCGACATACTTGCTTCGTGAGTGTCTAGCACTACTTTCTCAGCGTCTGCAAGCTCTAACATATGTGCGGCCTGCTTGACGGCCTTTTTAACGTCGTCGTTGGTTTCAAGCGTGGTAAACTTCTTCATGGTATCGGCTCCATTCCGTACCGTGGCCCGTGCAAGTTCCGTTTGCGCGGGCCGTTTTTATATGTCGATGAAATGCCGGTTATTTAGTGCGAACTGGCATAATAAGCATCTGAGCCGCGCCACGTTCGCCAGTGCATTTAATCAAACTGGCCTGGGTGGGGTTGAAAGTGAATACGGCCCTTTTTTCCTTTTTGTTGGCAATCAGACGCACGGCCTTACATGCGCGTTCGATATACGCCGCATTGAAACATGCGACGCCCGGCGTCGCGTTGTCGGCGTCGTTAATAAGGCGGTCGAGATTATCGGCGCCGGGATACGTGAGCGTTTGCAGTACGAAAACGTTAATAACGGCGTCGAAATGCGTTAGTTTTAGCGTTCCGTCCTCGACGGCCAGATTGTAAAGCGCGTTAGCCTGGAGCTTTACGGATGCTAAGGCTTTAGCGTCGGCCGCGCTCAGCAGGGCCGTAAACTGGCCGCCCTCGTCGTTATTGCAGGTGTAGCGGAATGCCGTAAAGGTATCAGTGGCGTACACGTTAACGCTGTCTGCTGTGGCGTTAATCAGCACGCAGGTTAGCGGCAGGCGGTCGTTCTTGCCGTAGGTAAACAGCGTCGCGGCCTTGATAGCGGCCTTTAGTTCGTCGTTGTAGTTGATGCTGTTAACCATTTCGTTTCGTCTCCTTGATAGGCTATTTCCGTTCTTTCAATCGGATATAGGTTATATCCGTTCATATAGCCCGTTTCTGTTTTTGATCCTCCTTAGATAAATAGGCTATATCCGTTCATTTATGTCGAGTTGCAAACCGTTGAGTTTGTGGCCCGCCACTCGACTAGTTGCACTATATCACCTAATAAACGTGGGGTACCGGGCAGTTTTTCCGACCCCAGGCAACCCCGCTACTAAGCCCCCCGACCGCCGAAAAAACAAAAAGGCCTTTACAGCCGAACGGGAATACCCTATATTGTCGGTAACGGAAGGAGAACCCATGAACTACTCGGATGCTTACAAGCAAATCATGAAATCGCGCGGATACACCCAGCGTGAGCTGGCGGCGGTCATCGGCATCGCGCAGGGTTCGCTGTCAAGCTCGCTGAAGGACGGCAACCCGACGCTCTCGACGGCCTCGAAGTACCTGGGGCCGCTCGGCTACAAGCTGGCCCTGGTGCCTGTTGGGTCGAGACTGCCGGACGGCTCTCACGTATTGGACTGTTAGGGGAGAATGGCAGGCCGCGTGCTCGCGTTCACGGCCTGCCGCCACTTCTTTGCGCTGAGTGGCTGATACTAGGAGTATTTTAGATGATTTACGGTTACGCCCGAGTGTCCACGAAAGGGCAGCTCAGGGACGGAAACTCGCTAGACGCCCAGCATGAGTCGCTGACCGAGGTCGGATGCACCGAGATAGTGCAGGAGGCGTTCACGGGCACCACGACCGACCGACCGGAGTTCGATGCCCTGCTTGAGCGCCTGCAAGACGGCGACACGCTCGTCGTGACCAAGCTCGACCGAATCGCGCGTACCGTCACTGGCGGCTGCGAGGTCGTTAGGTCGCTCCTCGACCGTGGCGTTAGCGTCCGCGTGCTCAACATGGGCACGCTGGACAACACCCCGGTCGGCAAGATGATGGTGTCTGTGATGTTCGCCATGGCCGAGTTCGAGCGCGACATGATTGCACAGCGCACGGCGGAGGGCAAGGCTGTCGCTCGGCAGAAGCCCGGCTGGCGCGAGGGTAGACCGCCCGCTGAGGTGGACGTGGAGGAGTTCAAGCGCCACGTGGCGCTGGTGAAGGCCAAGAAGGAGAAGCGGCGCGACGCCTGCGCACAGCTCGGCATAGGCGTGAGCACCTACACGAAGATAAGGCGCCGACTGATCGATTCAGGAGAGCTTGACGGCTAGACGCAAGCCCCGTGGGGATTTACCCTGCGGGGCTTTTTCTTTGCCGCACGAGCGGAATCCGCGCCGCCGCGACCCTATGCGGCATGGATGCACTCACCAGGAACATACTCAACTACATCTCACTGAACCCGAGGGACATCGGCGCGTACCGCGACCTCGTGTCCATGCAGCGCCAGCGCAGGCATGACGGGACTGACGAGCACGACGCCCTGAAAGCGTCGCTCGACGCCGTGATTGCCGCCATGCGCGGCGGCTGGGCAGACGTCGAGGGCATTTCGGCCCTCATGGAGGCGCACCGCGACCTGCTGACGCTCGACGGCAAGTGGGACTTCGACTCGTTCGCCCAGGCGATGGAAATCGAACGAACCCCGGACAGCAGGCTATGGCTCCCCAGGCGAAAGCAGCTGTGGAGGCTCTACAAGGAGCTGCAGTGGTTCGAGACGGACCCGAACGCCGAGTTCCTGAGTGTTTCCATGCCTCCGCGTACTGGAAAATCGTCTAACTGCTCCATGGCCATGGTCTGGCACCTCGGGCGCGACCCGCTACACTCCAACCTGATGACGGCGCACTCGGACAAGCTGACCAAGCACTTCTACCAGCAGTGCCTCCAGTTCGTAATCGACCCAGAGTACCGGTTCTCCGAGATTTTCCCCGACTCGCCGCTCGTGTGGCAGTCATCCGAGGACGAGGCCTTCTCACTCAAGAAGCACGGCGCGTACCCGACATGCACCTGCCGATCGGTCGAGGGCACCCTGACGGGCGCCGTCGAGGTCGGCGAGGGCGGCTGGCTGTATGCGGACGACTTGGTCAAGGACCTGGAGGAGGCCATGTCCCCGCGCCGACTGCAGGGCAAGTGGGAGGCCTACATCAACCAGTGCTACGACCGCAGAAAGACAGGCTCCAGGCAGCTCATGGTCGGCACGCGCTGGGACGTGAACGACCCGATCGGCCGCATGACCCGTCTCCACGAGGGCGAGAGCGGATTCCACATCCTGACAATCCCGGCGCTCGACCCAATCTCGGGCGAGAGCAACTTCGACTACCTGTACGGCGTCGGGTTCGACCGCAAGTACTACTTGGACATGCAGCGCACCACCGACAGCGCGACGTACGCCGCCAAGTACGACGGCACGCCGTTCGTCCGCGAGGGACAGCTGTACAGCCCGGATTCCCTTGAGCGCTATCTGGAGCTGCCAGCAGGGGAGCCGGACCGCGTCATGGCGGTCGTCGACACCAAGGGCGCCGGAGAGGACTACTGCGCGATGCCCATCGCCGCCCAGTGGCGAGGCTCAGACAAGTGGTTCATCGTCGACTTCCTGTGCGACCACTCCGCTCCGAAGACCGTCAACCAGCGCCTCGTCAACTTCATCGACAAATACGGCGTCCAGCAGGCGCGTTTCGAGTCGAATGCGGCTGGCGGCAAGGTCGCCGAGGACGTCGCAGAGATGCTAAAGGAGAGGGGAGCGCTGTGCGCCGTCTCCAAGAAGTACACCGGGTCGAACAAGGAGACCCGAATCCTCGCAAGCTCCTCGTGGGTCATCGACAACTGCGTGTTCCGCGACACGACGCTCTATGAGCCGGGTTCGGACTACTCGATCGCCATGGGCCAAATCACCTCTTACGTCCTCGACGGCAAGAACCAGCACGACGACGCGCCGGACGCGCTGTCGATGCTCGCTGACTTCCTGAGCAAGTCGCTCAGGGCCAAGGCGCGCGTCACCAAGAGGCCGTTCTAATCCGGCACGAAGGTTTTCGGCGTCGCACCGAACATCTCCAGAAGGGGCGCAATCCCCATCGAATCGCTGCTGGCTGGCCGTTTTCACCTCCTTCCTTCCGGCCAGCCAGCATCGAGCGAGAAGCGGAGATAAGTTGGCTGAGACCTACAGCGAATCTGAAAACAAGGGCATCAAGAGCACTCTGCTCCACGGCAGGCGCCGCATCGTGTGCGGCGAGCAGAACATCACCGCCGCGAACGTGCGCGAGGTGCTGGACCGCTCGCTCATGGTCCATGGCTGCAACTCCTCCGACACGGACTACCTGTGGAAGTACTTCCTCGGCTACCAGCCGGTCATCTATCGCAAGAAGGAAGTCCGTCCCGAAATCAAGAACATCGTCCTGGAGAACAGGGCGTACCAGATCGCCAAGGACCGCGCCGACTCCCTTGCCGGGGAGCCTATCGCCTACAGCGCGCACGGCTCCTCAAAGGACTGCGAGGACGCGGAGCAGGTCAACGACGAGCTGAGCCACAAGGTCCAGCAGCTCAACGACTTCTGCATCGCCGCCGACAAGCACGCCTGCGACATGGAGATTGTCCAGTGGATGTGCGTCTGCGGCGTCGGCTACCGACTGGTGCTCCCGAACTCGGGAGACGGCAAGACCATCGACGACGAGCAGCCCTTCAAGGTCGCATCGCTCGACCCGCGAAGGACGTTCGTGGTCTACACCAACGACGCGTTCCATGAGCCGCTGTACGCCGTCACCTACGTCAGGGACGACGTGACCAACGAACCCATCTACAGCGTCTACACCGACCGACTCGTATTCACGGTCGACAGCGACTCCGTGAAGACGGCCGCGAACCCGCTCGGCATGGTGCCGATCATCGAGTACGACGCCAACTCAGAGCGCATGGGCGTTTTCGAGGCCGTCCTGAGCCTATTGGACGCAATCAACGAAATCGAGTCCAACCGAGTCGACGCCATCGCCCAGTTCGTGCAGGCGCTTCTCGTGCTCGAGAACGTCGAGTTCGAGGACGATGACGCCGAAACGGGCTTCAAGAAGCTCATGGAGATGGGGTGCCTGCAAATCCACTCCACGGACGAGAACAAGTCCTCTGTGCAGATGCTGACCTCGGAACTCAACCAGGACCAGACCCAGACGCTCGTTGACGCGCTCTACAAGACCGCTCTCTCCATCTGCGGCATGCCCTTCAACATCGGCGGCTCCGGCTCCACGTCGGACACGGGCGCCGCTGTCACCATGCGCGACGGCTGGTCGAACAGCGAGAGCCGCTGCAAGGAGACCGAGGTCCACTTCAAGCGCGGCGAGCGCCTGTTCCTGCAGGCTGTCGCGACCATCCTCGATACCTCAATCAACCTAAAGCTCAGGCCGCGCGACGTCGACATCAAGTTCACGCGCCGCAACTACGAGGCAATCCAGTCCAAGGCGCAGGTCCTGTCGACCATCCTCGGCTGCGGCAAGGTGCACCCGCGACTCGCGTTCGAGTACTGCGGCATGTTCCCCGACCCCGAGACGGCATACGACCTCTCGAAGTCCTACGCGGACGAGCAGGCGCAGCGCCAGATGGAGCTTGCCCAGGCCAAATCGGTCAACCCCGGAGACGACTCCGGTGCAGATAGCAATGCCGGGAAACCCGGCGAGTCCGCAGGCGGCAGCGTCAGCGCCGCAGGCAAGGGGACGCAACCCCCGTCAACAAAGCGTAGCCAAGGAAAGGAAAGCAACTAGATGAATCGTGACCAGCTCAAGTCCCTGCTCGGCGACGACGCCTCCAAGGAGGTCATCGACGCGATCATGCGTGCCAACGGCGAGGACGTCAACGCCGGAAAGGCCGCAATCGAAACGCTGAAAGCCCAGCTGGAGGAGGCAAACGGCAAGATTTCGTCCCTTGAGGACGAGGCCAACAAGAACCTCACGGCAGACGAGCAGTGGCAGAAGCAGCTCGACGCAGCCAACGCCACGGCCAAGCAGGCGCTCCGCGACCTCAACGAGGCCACCGCAGCCGCCGTCTTCGCGGGCGCGGGCATGTCCGAGGACGAGTACAAGCCGTTCATCGGCTCCGTCATCGGCGGCACCCGAGACGAGACCACCGCGGCCGCAAAGGCAATCGCCGACGTCGTGTCCGCGAAGGCCAAGGCCGCAGCCGACGACGCGAAGAAGCAGGCGCTGGCAGCTATGCCCCAGCCGCAGGGCGGCGACGAGGGCAACGGCGCGATTACGACCAAGAAGCAGTTCAGGGCTTTGAGCGATTCCGAGCAGATCGCTTGGAAGCAGCAGAACCCCGACGCATGGAAGAAACTCTCTTAGAAAGGCATTAAATGGCTGGCAAACTCTACATGGCCGACAAGACCTTCCCGTTCGACGAGGACATTTTCTTCGCCGACTACCAGGACGAGCCTGACCTTGTCAAGAACGTCCTCGTGACCTCGGGCATCATGGTCGACGACCCGCTTATCAAGTCCAAGGTCAACGCCGGAAACCAGTTCACCATCCCGTTCTACAACGCCCTCGACGAGGCCGACGAGCAGAACTACGACGGCGTGACCGACATCACCCTGTCCGCCATCGGCGCCAGCTCCCAGACCGGATACGTCTACGGCCGCGCCCACGGCTGGTATGCCGACGACTTCCCGCAGGACTTCACCACCGCCAACCCCATGGCTGCCATCGCAGCCCGTGCCGCGAAGTGGCGCCAGACCAAGCGCAACAAGCGCCTCGCCGGAATCGCCGAGGCCGTTCTCGGCGCCGAGGGCATGACCGACCACACCGTCACCGTCAACCAGTTGACTGCCACCACGCTGTCCGACGCCGCCCAGAAGGTCTACGGCGACAACAAGTCCACCGTCAAGCTCGCCCTCATGCACTCCTCCGTGGCCCAGGCCTTCGAGGACATGGAGCGCGTCGACTACCTCAAGTACACCGACCCCAACGGCGTGACCACCGACCTCAACGTCTACCAGGTCAACGGCCTGACCGTCCTCGTGACCGACGAGATGCCGTACACCCCCGCCGTCACCGAGGGCAGCGCCAAGCCCGCAACCTACACGACCTACCTGTTCGGCGAGGGCGCCTTCCGCTACGCCGACATCGGCGTCGCACGCCCCGTTTTCAACGGCCGCGACGAGCTTAAGCGTGGCGGCACCAGCTACCTCGGCTACCGCATGCGCGAGGCCATCCACCCAAACGGCTTCAACTTCACCGCGCCCAAGGAGACCGGCTCAAGCAACCCGAACAAGGGCAACCCCGTCATCTCGCCGACCGACGCCCAGCTCGCCGACAAGGCCAACTGGTCGTTGGCCTACAGCGAGCACCGCGCCATCCCGTTCATGAAGCTCGTCACCCCGGGCGTCGCCTAGACCATGCTTAGCGACGAGGACAAGCTGAAACAGGTCTGTGCCCTCACGGGAGCAGGGCAGGAGGCAGACGGTGAGCTGGTAACGGCCTACCTGTCTGCCGCCCGCTCCCTGATTCTGGAGACGCGCAACCCGTTCGCCGACGACCCGGACTCGGTCGCTTGGGAGCCTCGGTACGACTCCCTGCAGTGCCTGATGGCGGCGGACATGTACAACTGGCGCGGTGCCGACAACGAGATTACGCACGTCGAGAACGGCATCACCAGGACCCGCTCGAACGCAGGCGTCTCCAAGCAGCTCCTGCAGCGCATTGTCCCGCGATGCAAGTCGAGGTCCGTCCAGTGAGGTGCATGGAGCGCAACAGGCGCGCCATGTGGCTCTCGAAGCCCTCTCGCACCGAAATCATGGACGGCGAGTACGGCACTGGCGAGTACGTAAACGGCTGGTCAGACCCGGCCGAGGTCCGCGTTAACGCCTCCGCCCCCAGCGGCGACAGCTCCTCCAGCCCGTTCGGAACGCAGGTCGCCTACGACCTGCAGCTGGTGGCCGAGTCGAACCGCTGGGGCATCGACGAGGGCGACCGCATGTGGCTCGGGGATAAGCCCGAGCTGCTGGCTGACGGCCAGCCCTCCATGTCCGGCGCGTACGAGGTCAAGCGCGTGTCCCCGTCGCTCAACTACTGCGCGTTCGGACTCACAAGGGTCGACGGCCGATGAACCTCACGGCAGAGCTGTCGTACAGCTCGCTCGCGGCGCTGGAGAAGCGGCTTCGAGGATACGCGGACGGACTCGACGAGAAGTCGGGCCAGCTCGCCGAAGAGCTTGCCGAGACTGCCGTTTCCGCAGCTAAGGAGAAGTGCCTCTCCTCAAGGGTGACTGAAACCATCGGCTCCCGCAGGACTGCGGACGGCGCGGAGGCCTTCGCAAACGGACCGGTCCTGTCGCCCGCCGACGGCTCATACGAGGTGCCCCTGAGCCACATCCTGGAGTTCGGTTCGGGCATCCGTGGAGACGCCGCATATGGCGCGGAGAACGGCTACACGGTCGACCAGAGCGGCAGGGGAGAGTCCGGCTGGACCTACCCGAAAGACGACGGAACGTTCGGATTCACGCACGGCCACATCGCAAGCCGATTCATGGGCGCAGGAGCGGACGAGGCGCGTTCCGAGGTCGTCAATACCGCCAAGAGGATTTTCAAGTCATGAACGACCACTCCACACGAATCTTCAACTACGTGCGCCAAGAGGTGACCAAGAGGTACCCGAAATGCACCGTCACCTCAAGCGCGATCAACTCAAAGGACTCACAACTACCGGCGCTGCTCGTCAAGTTCCGGTTCCCCGGCGAGGACGAGAGCACGCGCGACAGCTCCGGCGTGGAGCTGTGGACGCGGACGGTAGTGGACGCCCAGTCGTTTTCCGGCACGAGCGTTTTCGAGGCACGAAACATCCTAGTTGCAGCGGACGAGGCGCTGGCCCGATGCGGTTTCCGCAGGTCGAATTGGACGGAAGTTGCCGATGCCGACCCCAGCGTCCGCCGTCTCGCTGCGACTTGGCGCGCAAAGCTCGACAAGTCGGGCAATGTCGCGCCTTGGTAACTTGAAAGGAAAATACATGGCAGTAGCTGCATCCACCACTCCCACCGCAACCATCAACACCTATTTCTTCCACTTTAAGAACCTGACCGCCGCCCCCACTGCGGCCGACTTCGCCAAGGCCGAGAACGTCGTGAACATCAAGAGCTACAGCGACCTCGGCGGCGAGCCTAACAACCTCGACGCCACCACGCTCGCCGACGAATCCCAGAAGAACGTCAAGGGCGTCAAGAAGCAGGAGGCCGTCAAGATGACCGCCAACTACACCAAGGGCGACTCCACCAAGCTCGCTGGCCTTGAGAAGCTGGGCGAGGCCGAGTGGTGGGCAATCGTCATGGGCGTCGACGCCGCTGGCAAGCCCGATGGACACGACGGCATCTACTTCTGGCAGGGCGGCCTGAGCTACTTCGAGAACGGCGGAGAGGTCGACAAGGTCCGCGAGACCACCATCGTCGTCTCCACCGTCACCGCTCCCAAGCTCCTGCCGGACGCTGCCTAGACAGAACCGAACCGATAGGGATTGCAAACCGAAAGAAAGGTAAGACATGGACGAGAACACCGAGAACATCGAGACGGCCGAGGACATCAACATCGCCGCCAAGGCGCTTGAGGACATCAAGGGCCACGACAAGATCGTCATCGAGGACGAGGAGACCGGCACCGAGTACACCCTGTGCTACTCCCGCAAGATGGTCAAGGACATGGAGAAGAAGGGCATCACGTCGCAGTACGCCACCGAAATGCTCTCTCACAGCACCCTGACCTCCCTTGAGAGGTTCATCAACGACTTCGTTCTGCCCGCATTCAAGAAGGAGCAGCCCAAGATTGCCTTCAACGAGGTTCTTGGCATCTGGCAGGGTATCGAGGACAAGCCGTATATGATTGCGCTGCTCGTCGCGCTGTTCAACCAGCCGATGACCGCGCTTATCGAAAACCCTACCGAGTCCCGAATGAAGTTCCGTCTGGTCTAGCCGGGGAAGATAAGACACCTTCCGATGGAGGGGAGCGCTATACGGGCGAGTGTCCTTTGGGACATGCGTTCGACATGGCGCTCCCCTCCGCCATTTCATTCGGGATGACCGTCGAGCAGTACTGGGACGGCGACCCGTGGCTCTACGCCGCTTTCAGGGAGTCCCAGAGGCAGCGCGACGAGCGCGGAGAGTGGGAGCGCTGGCAGATGGGACTCTACGTCTACAACTCAATCGCCTCTCTCGTCCCTGCGCTCAACCCGTTCGTAAAGAATGCCGATCCCGAGCCTTACCCGGAGGAGCCTTACGGCATCACGTCGTCTAGGACTCCCGAGGAGACAGCGGCGCACGAGGAGAAGGCAGCGCACGAGAAAATGGCTCTATGGCTCATGGGACATGGGCCTGCCTAGTGTAAGCACGGCGGGATTGCGCCCCCAGAAATGGGGTAGCCGTGGCAGAAGCCAGCATCGACCAGTTGCGAATCTCTATCGAGACCAAGGCGGACAACGCCCGCAGCGCCGTCAGAGGCCTAGCCGATGACGTAAAAGAACTCAAGACGGGCACTCGCGGCGTCGGCACGTCGCTGTCCAAGGTCGCGGACGGCATCGGTAGGCTGTCGTCCGCCCGCGTGGACAGCAAGAACATCGCCGCAGTTGCGGACGCCGTCCGACAGCTGCAGGGAATCAAGAATTCCTCCACCGTGGCGATGAACGTCTCGGCGATAGCGTCGGCGGCGTCGCAGATGAACAGCTCCGCACAGGTGCGCGAGACGGTCAACTCCGTCCGCTCGCTTAGCGGACTCAAGCTGTCGTCCAGCATCGCCAACCAAATCAGGAAAATCGCCGCCTCGGTCGCTGAGATGAACCAGGTCAGCTTCGACGCGACCAAGTTCCACAGCCTGTACACCTCGCTCGCGGAGCTGAGCGCCCTGCCGAGGTCAAACCTCGGAACCACCGTCAACGCGCTCAAGAGGCTACCGGAGCTTGCCGCGACGCTCGACAAGATGGACATGTCGTCCTTCCGCGCCGCCTGCGATGCGATCAATGACTCTCTGGGCAAGCTCCCGGAGAAGTTCGCAAGCGTCGCGTCCGGTTTCAGGACGATAAAGAGCGCGTCCAAGAGCTTCGGCGCGAGCACGACAAGCGGCACCAAGCAGGCCGAGTCCTCTCTTGACAGCTTCATCTCCAAGCTGCGCACCTCGGCATCGGTCATCCGCGCCGTGGCGACAGTCGCCTCGACCCTCTACAAGGTCGGGCAGGGCATCGCCTACTGCGTCGACCAGTCCAACCGCTACATCGAGAATATCAACCTCGCCGACACGTCACTCGGCCAGTACGCCGCCACAGCGCACGAGTACGCTGACGCGGTGCAGGCCGCGCTCGGCATCAACTCGGGCGAGTTCCTGAAAAACCAGGGCACGTTCATGACCATGGCGCAGGGCATGGGCGTCGCGGCCAACAACGCGTACACCATGTCCAAGGGACTCACGCAGCTGTCCTACGACCTCGCGTCCTTCTTCAACATCAGCAATGACGAGGCGTTCGAGAAGGTCCGCTCCGGTCTCGCCGGAGAGATTGAGCCGCTGCGAGCGCTGGGCTACGACCTGACTACGGCGCGCCTGCAGCAGGAGGCCTACAACATGGGCCTCAACGAGCAGGTGTCGAAGATGATGCAGGCCGAGAAGGCCATGCTTCGCTACAAGGCGATAATGTCGCAGGTCAGCTGGGCGCACGGCGACCTCGCCAAGACCATCTCGTCTCCCGCCAACCAAATCCGAGTCCTCAAGAGCCAGATGCAGACCGCCGCTCAGGCGATCGGCAACGTGTTCCTGCCGATGCTGCAGGCCATCATCCCGGTGGCCGTCGCTGTCGTCAAGGCGGTAGCCACGCTCGCAAACCTGCTGGCAAAGGTGACTGGCGGCACCGCCATCGCCAACATGGGCTTCGGTGACGGCGGCGCCTACGAGGGCACCGCCGCAGCAGCGGATGACGCCGCAGACGCCATCGGCAACGCCGGTAACGCCGCAGGAGGCGCTGGCAACAAGGCCGGAAAGGCCGCGAAGCAGGTCGAGGAACTGAAGCGACAGCTCATGGGCTTCGACGAAATCAACAAGTTCAACGAGGCCTCAAGCGGCTCCGGCACTGGCGGTTCCGGTGGCGGCGGTGGCGGCGCAGGCGGTGGCGGCGGCGCACCGAACATCTCCGACATCAAGCTCGATGACTACGACTGGGCGCTCGGCGACGGCCTGAGCGACAAGCTGTACGACGAGATAATGGACATGCTGAACCGCATCGGAAAGGCGTTCCAGCCGCTCGTCGACGACTTCAAGGTCCTCGCAAAGGCAATCCAGCACCAGTTCGACGGACTCGACATCGTCGGCGCCGTCAAGAACGAGATCGCTGGCGTTGCGAACCTAATCAGCAACACGGTTCGACAGATTGTCGAAATCATGGGGCCGCTCGCCGTCGCGTTCAACTTCCCCGAGACAATCGCGCTGTCGTTCGACCTCGCGGCCCAGATGTGCCTGACGCTCTCCGCCGCGATAAACGGCGTCGGCACCATGATTAAGGGATTCACAGACACGGCGCTAATCCAGCTGGTCGCATGGATTGGCGACAAGCTGCGCGGGGCCATCTACCTGTGCATCGACGAGCTGCAGAGCTGGCAGGACTGGTTCATGCGCAACGTCGACGCCCTCGGTCAGATTGGTCAGGCCGCAGGCATCGGAGCCACGCTCGTGCTCCGACTCGCCGAGGCGTTCGCGGACGGAGCGTTCGCCGTCGTCGCCGGAGCGTTCCGCGCAATCAACACCGTCCTGCAGGTGATGCTGGAGCTTCTGGTCAACAGCGAACCCGCCCGCGTAGCAGCGACGATGCTCGGTGCCGCGCTCACGGCCCTTGCTATCACAAACGGAATCGCCAAAGGCCTACAGGGAATCGGCAACGCTTTCACCGTCATGGCCGGAATCATCAGCGGCAAGTCAACCGAGTCCTCCGGCAAGGTCAAGCTACTCTCGACCGACCTCAAGTCTAACCTCAAGAACGCCGCTGGCGACGCCAAGGCTGGCATGCAGCTGCTCGGAGAAGCCCTTGGAATCACTAAGGTCAAGACCGAACTCGCTGCAAAGGCGACCGAGCGCGCCAAGACTGTTACGGCAGACGCCGCAGACGCGCTCGCCAACGAGCGAACCAAGCTGAACGAGGCCCGTTCCGCTCTCGGTGAGAATGCGACATACGCCGAGAAACTTGGCGTCAAGACTCAGGCGATGCGCGTAAAGACTGCCGAGAGCAACCTTGCCTTGGAGCAGTCAAAGGACAAGCTGAACTCCGCCAAGCTGGCCGCTATGGACTACGCGGCAAGTCAGGACAAGACCGTCGCGGGCGCCGGCAAGATGGCCGCCGCCGAACTCAAGGCTGGCGCCGAGGTTGCCGCAAACACGGCCAAGCTAGGCGCGAGCACCGTCGCAACTGGAGCGATGACTGTCGCTGAGACCGCCATGACTGTTGCTAAGACGGCTGGAGCCGCCGCGCAGAGCCTGCTGAACGCCGCCATCTCCGCGTTCCCCGGAATGGTGTTCATGGCTGCGCTGAGCGGCATCCTGACGTTGCTCCAGCCCATCATCGACGGCATCGGAAACGCCGTGCTCGGTTTCCTCGGCCTGAACGACGCCACCGGGCAGGCCACCGACTCCACCAAGCAGGCCAACGAGGTCCTGTCCGAGGAGGAGCAGCAGGTCAAGAACAACGTCGAGTCCATCAAGCAGTACGAGCAGTCCCACGACAACCTGAAAGACGCTCTGGCTATGGCGGGCTTCTCCGAGCAGGAGTTCGCGCAGCACCTCGCGGAAACGGGACAGTCGTTCGATAACGTCGCGCAGCAGATTGACAGCTTCTCGCAGAAGACCATCAACAGCTTCGACGCGATCGAGACCGGTTCGAGCATGTCGCTTGAGACCGTCAACACCAACCTCGCCAACAACCTCGCGGTGCAGCAGCAGTGGTCCGACAACCTGATTCAGCTGTGCTCCATCACGGGCTGGAGCATGAACAGCTCTATGGTTCAGGCGCTGCGCGATGCTGGTCCCGAGAAGATGGCGACGGCGCTGCAGGAAGTCGTCAACAACCCGACCAGCGCGCAGTCGCAGCAGTTCATCCAGCAGCTCCAGGACGCCGCGAACTCCGGTACCGATTCTTTCGCTAACGCACTCGGCGCTGGCTCTACCAAGTCGAACGAGGCTGGCAAGAAGAACGCCAAGGGCGCCACGGACGGCGTTAAATCCGAGAAGGAGAACACCAAGTCCGAGGCCAAGAAAACGTCCGAGGAGACTGCCCAGGAGTTCGCGTCCGCCAAGAAGCAGGCCAAGACCAGCGGCGAGACGATGGTGAACAACTTCGCCAACGGCATCAACGCTGGAGCCGAGAACGTAAAGTCCAAGGCGCAGGGAGTGCGCGACAAGGCGGTCACGGGCTTCAACGGCGGCACTGGCTACACCAAGGCGAAGTCCGCTGGCAAGAACATGTCCGGCGGCTACGGCGACGGCATCAGCGCGGGAGCAGAGTCCGCAGCGAGCGCGGCACGCAGCGTGAGCAGTAAGGTCGTGTCCGCTTTCCGCTCCAGCACGGGAACGGCCCATAGCGCCGGAACCGCCGTCATGAACAGCTACAGGAGCGGCCTGTCGAACGCCGCCAGCGGCGCGGTGTCGGCTGCGTCCAGCGCGTCCAACAGGGCCGCGAACGCTTTCCGCAACGGCAGCGGTACGGCCAGCAACTCGGGCAGGGCGCTCGGCAACAGCTTCAAGAATGGACTCCGTGGCGTGAACGCAAGCTCCGCCGCGCACTCCGTCGCGGCATCCGGCGAGAGCGGACTGCGCGACTACCGAGGATGGTACGAGAACGCCGGTCGATATGTCGGCTACGGATTCGATGACGGCCTGTGGAGTACTCGCTGGACCATCTACAACACCGCAGAGGTCATTGCGACCAACGCGGCTAACAGAATGCGCCGTGCGCTGCGAATCCACTCCCCGTCCCGAGTCACGATGGAAATCGGCGGCTACTTCGGCGAGGGCTTCGCTATCGGCATCTCCGACAGCGCCAAGACGGTGTCCGACGCCGTCACTGACATGACCGCCCAGTCGCTCGACGCCACGAAGGAGGCCGCGAAGTTCGGCGAGAACGTCGGCAAGGCCTACGGCAACGCGATCGGCGACGGCTTCGACGGCTCCAAGGTCGCGTCCATGCTGCAGGACTCCGAGAACCTTGCACGCTCCACCTCGGCGTCCACGTTCGACGGCTCCTCCAGCCGATACACCTCGCACGAGGGTTTCCCGACCTCATTCGAGACTGAGACTGCGGTAAGCGCCATGACCAAGGCCATGGTGCAGTCCGCGATGACCACCGGGCAGCTCGGCGGCCAGCAGGCAAACGGCGGCGGGGACACCACCATCGTCCTGCGGGTCGGCAACGAGGACCTTGCCCGCGCGGTCGTCAAGGGTAACGAAAGCCTCGCGCGGCGAGGCGTGGTGAGTTTGGAGTAGCCACTTGGCAATCCTGAGTATCGGGGCGAGCGCGAGCAGCGTGCGCCCCGTCTCGCCCGACCCGTCCTCGCTCGAATGGGGGCTTCAGGACGTGTCCGGCTCCGATGCGGGACGAGTCATGGACTCGACCGCGACCATGTACAAGCAGCGCCTCTGCCAGAAGCGCAAGCTCAAGTGCACCTGGGCGCAGCCGACTGCCGCCCAGGTTGCTGCAATCCTGCAGGCCGTCAACCCCGAGTACATCTACGTCCGCTACTGGGACGCGATGGACGGATGCATGGAGACGCGCTGCTTCTACGTCGGCGACCGCTCCGCCCCGCTCCAGTACGTCTGGGTCAGCGGAACCCGATACAAGACGCTCAGCTTCGATTTGATCGAGAGGTAGCCCATGCTCAGCATCAGCAGCGAGTACGAGCTGTCCCTTAACGAGAACTCGAACCAGCTTATCAAGGCGAAAATCACCTTCGCCGACAATACCGTGCGCCAGCTGACTGGCGATGACATCGTCTCCTGCGATTTCGACCAGCAGGTTTCATCCGACAGCTCGTTCGACATTGGCACGGCGATTATCGGCCAGATGACCATCACTCTCAACAACCACGACGGCAGGTTCGACGCCTGCGACTTCACCAAGGCGCAGTTCGTCGTCTGGGTCGGCAAGCAGCTGTCCAGGGGCACCGAGTGGATTCAGCGCGGCGTCTACACCGCCAACCAGCCGGACTCCTACAACGGAACAGTCGCCATCTCCGCTCTCGACAACATGTCGAAGTTCGAGAAGCCGTTCAGGACGTTTCTCGCGTCCGTCGGCGCCCTGCAGGGAGCGAACGCATCCGTCCGCACGCTCCTGACCGACATGTGCAGGCACTGCGGAGTCACTTGGGCCGATAGCGGGGACAAGGCGTTCGACACAAAGTTCGAGTACGGCTACGTCGACAGCAACGCCACGTGCAGGCAGGCTCTGGCGTACGCATGTCAGGCGCTCTGCGTAAACGCCTCCATCACCAACGACGGCAGGCTCAGGACGGTCTGGTACGACTCCGCTCCGTTCGAGGCGGAGTCCGACTTGGACGGCGGCCAGTTCGACTCCGCCAAGCCCTACGCAACGGGAGCGTCCAAGGACGGCGGCAACTTCACCGACTACTCAAGCGGCGCGTCCGCAGACGGCGGCACGTTCTTCACAAACAGGAACGTCCACAGGCTCTATGCCTTTAGCAACATCACGGTCAACACGGATGACGTCGTAATCACCGGGGTACGCGTGACCGAGCGCAGCGTCACGGTCGGCAGCAAGACGACCAACGGCGGCACCTACACGGTCGGAACCGAGGGCTACGTGCTCGACGTGAGCAACAACCCTCTAATCATCCCGGGCACTGGCAAGTCCGTCGCAGACCGCATCGGTGCCAAGGTCATCGGTCTTAGGTTCAGGCCGTTCAGCGGCAAGCACATCTGCGTCCCGAGCCTGGAGGCTGGGGACTGCGCCTACGTCATCGACCGCAAACAGAATGTCTACAAGACCTACGTGACTCGCGTGAAGTACTCCGTGAACGGCGGCATGACCGTCTCGTGCGGCGCCAAGAGCGCGAGCAGGAACAGCGCGGACAACGCGGGCGCGAGCACGTCCGCAGTGGTCAAGGCACGCAACGAGCTGCATCAGGAACTCGGCATCAGGGACGAGACGATAAAGAACCTCGGCGAGACGCTTGCCAACGCTAGCGGACTCTACCACACCGAGGCGAAGCAGCCCGACGGCTCCACCGTGTACTACCTGCACGACAAGCCGACGACCGGGCAGTCGAAGATTATCTACAAGGTGACCGCGAGCGGAATCGGCATCTCCACCGATGCCGGAAAGACCTACGCCACGGGACTCAGCGCTGACGGCAACGCGGTGCTGAACCGCATCTATGCGATCGGCATCAACGCGGACTACCTGACCACTGGCCGAATCAGCTCGAAGAATGGAAACAGCTTCATCGACCTGGACACCGAAGAGGCCAACCTTAAGCTGGGGAATAAATCGACCGTCGGCGGCAAGGTCATCGCCACCACGGATGTGGCCGCGTCAAAGACCGTGACGAAGTACGCCACGTCGACCAGCAGCACGACCGCGCCGACAAGCGGCTGGCAGGACTCCTGCCCTCCGCGCAAGGCTGGCAGCTACATCTGGTTCAAAATCATCACCGTGATGCAGAACGGCTCGCAGATTGAGTCCATGCCGTCATGCATCTCGGGCGCCGACGGAGCGAACGGCAAGGACGGAGCGACTGGCTCCCAAGGCCCTGCTGGCCCAGCTGGAACCAACGGCACCAACGGAAAGGACGGTCGCGGCATCAGGTCGTCCGTCCCCGAGTACTACCTGAGCACCACCCCGAGCGCCGTCACTGGCGGCTCATGGTCGACATCTGTCCCTGCTTGGTCCAGCGGGAAGTACTACTGGCAGCGACTTCACATCACGTGGAGCGACGGCGGCACATCGTATACCGACCCCGTGTTCAACTCGGCTCTGACCTCGGCGAACCAAAACGCCAAGACTGCGGTTGACACGGTCAACGGACTAGACCAGAAAAAGGTTTTCAACCTGCTGACCGACAACGGCAAGATTAAGGGACTGTTCACGCAGGACGGCCAGCTGTTCGTCAACGCAGACTACATCGGCAGCGGCTCAATCGACGCAAAGCGGGTCGCTATCAGGAACCTGCTTAGCATCGGAGACGATACCAACTCCGTGAGCGTGTCATCTTCCGGCATCTCCTTCATGTCAGGTGGCGTAAAGGACGCACTGACCATCAAGCCAAAGAGCTACAAGATGGTCACGGTCTCAAAGAGCGGCTACAACGGCAGTCCGATTTGGGAGGCCACTGGAGTCGCATCAGACCCGAAGACATATGGATTCTATTGCACCGAGAAGGCTCAGGCATTCACTTATGCTGGAAAGACGCGAGTGTCAATCGGCGTCAGGGTCGATTTCTACGCCAACGGGTACAGGCACATTCTCGGTGGCAGGTACGACCCTCTTGAGTATGAGATCGACACGAGCAAGGACACGCAATCCTTTACGGTTCAGTCGCAGCCGTTCATCGTCGCATTCACGCTAAAGAAGAGCAGCGAAGCGGGGAGTAACGGACTTCCGTGCTACACCATATCGGTCAGTCTCGTTCTTATCGCAAATGGAGTTCATGTCTGCATCAACGGCATCGACGTTTTCTACTCGTCTCCCGGTTACGGCGGCGAGATTTCCCAGAAGAGCACGGGTGCGTTCCTGAACAGGGAGAACTTCGTCAAAGAAGTCACTGACAGCTTTCCGCTCACGTGTCAGGTGCGCATCCCAGTCGCGATGAACAACATCATCAGGGACTACGTCCTGACCTTCGAGAAGGGGCTGCTCGTCGGATGGGACTACTACACACCAGCGGACTCGCAGTATAAGGGGTATTAAATGGCAATCCAGATGCGCCGTGGCGCATATGTGAACTTCAACCCGGCAAAGCTGATGCCCGGAGAGTGGGCTGTCGTCGTGTCCGGCGACTCCGGGGCCAAGGACGGCAAGGCCGCGTACATCTGCTTCGCGGCTGGCGACGTGAAGCGCGTGGCGACATACGAGGACATGGTTGACAACGTCCACGACGCCGTCAACCAGAACAACGGCGCGATCATCAAACAGATTACCGACGCTGCGAATAAGGCATCTCAGCAGGCGTCCGGCGCGGCATCACGTGCCGACGCTGCGGCAAACCAAGCCCTCCAAATTGCAAACTCGGTCGCGTTGGGCAGCGCTGGCAGCTCCGACATGGCCGCGCTCAAGCAGCAGAACGCCCAGCTGTTCCAGCGGCTCGCCAATCTCAGCGACGAGTTTATATATTCGGACGGTACGGTCTACTGCCCGTCGTCCAAGGCAAAGGCATCGGGTGACACCATCACGTTCGCCTCGTCGTGCACGGCATCCGGCGCCACACTGACACTCGCATAGAAAGGAATACATATGGCACAGGCAAAGGTCCTGTCGGTTGGTGGAGTCCCGTACGAGATGGTCGACCCGACCTCGCGTAACAACTCGCAGATGGCGCTCAGCAACGCCGAGTACAACCGACAGTGTCTGATCGGCAAGTACGGCGGACAGAGCATCGCGACGCTGCTCGCCGGAGAGATCGGCGGCGGCACGGTCTACGACGCGCTGCACAAGCGCATCGCCGCCAACAACTTCGCGGGCCTGCGCGTGGGCGACTACCTCGACGTTCCGCTCGTCTCCGCATCAGGCGTGGCGGGCCAGCAGTCCGTGCGATTCGTCATCGCGCACATTGACCCGTACCTGTGGTGCGATGATCGCAGTAAGGGGCACCACATCGCGTTCGTGGCCTCGGCGCCGATCGCGGTCAGCTCGTCCTACAGCGGAGTCACCAACTCCTCGTTCATCCCGTGGAACAAGACCAACACCAACCAGGGCACGGCTGACGTCAAGAACCCGTATCTGTGCTCGCAGCTCAAGGGCTGGGAAAAGGCCTTCGAGGCGTGCCTGCCCGATGGCCTGACCAAGTACATCCTCACGCAGCGCGTGCTGCTAGAGGAGCGCTACAGCGCCTCCGGTGCGCTCACCGCCTCCAACAACTGGAGCTGGCAGGACATCGGCAAGGTCTGGTCGCTCTCCGAGACGGAGGTCTACGGCTGCCCAGTCTGGGGAACGCCCGGCTACTCCGTCGGCTTCGACTGCCAGTTCGACCTCTTCAAGGACACCGCGCACCGACTCAACGGCACCCGCTACTCCTGGTGGCTCCGTTCCGTCGGTGGTGGCTCGTCTGCGAACGTCTGCTTCGTCAGCTACCGCGGCAGCGCCAGCTACTACGATGCCACGAACGGCTGGGTTCGCCCGCGCGTGGGCTTCCTCCTAGGGTAGCGTAGCGGACCGTACCGAACACTCACCTTGGCGCACGCCTTGCGCGTGCGCCTTGAGAAAGGAGGACCGCCTTGAGCGGAGTACCCGAGAGACTGAGAAACCTGAGCGAGCGCGAGTTCTACAACACGGCCATCGAGCTGCGCGTGGAGGTGCTTTGCATCGTCACATCGAGCGCCATCCCGAAATCGCAGCGCTTCACGTTCGCCGTCCCGATGGCAGAGACTGCCCGCAGCGTCGTCTACAACATCGTCAAGTCAGAGGCGTTCTACCCGAACACCGCCGAGAACGTCGCGGCACGCAAGCGCTACCTCTCGCTGGCCGTCGCCGACTGCGAGCAGCTGTACCAGGACGTGCAGGCATACCTCGAGGTATACCGCCGAAAGGGAGACACGCAGCACGCCGGGGCATTCGAGCGCATGGCGGGACTCATCGACTCCGAGATAAAGCTGCTCAAGGGCGCACGCAAGGGCGTTCGGCTAATCGGTGAGTGTTAGAATGGAAGGACGTCGTCCCTTGTTAACCGCTACAACTGGTGGCTCCGTTCCGTCAGTGGTGGCTCGTCTGCGAACGTCTGCTACGTCAACAACAACGGCAACGCCAACTACAACGATGCCACGAACGACTGGATTCGCCCGCGCGTGGGATTGCTCATACTTGCCAGACAGCCTCGCCGATGCGCGAGGCTCCGAGCACATGAGGAAGGAAGGGCCGACGTTCGGGCGCATGCCCGTAAAGACGCATCCCGCTGGGAGGGCAGTCCGCTCCTTGCATGGCCGCGAGCTTCGGCGCTCGACGCGGTTTCATTGCTCCTCCCTAAGCGGCCTGGGAACGCCGACGCCCATGGGCGCAGGCCGTGCGGGATGCCATCATGAATAGCGACGAGCGCCGAAAGGCAAGGAGAGCTAGGCGCGATGCGAAAAGGGCCGCGAACAAGGCAAAACGCTGTGCGGCCCTCACCATTTCCGATGCCGCCGACCTCGACAACATCCACGAGGCTGCACGCGACGCCGCAAAGGGCGTCCGCTGGAAGGCCAGCGTCCAGCGCTACATGGTTTACTCCCTGCGCAACTCGCTCTACGCACGCCGGGACCTCCTGTCTGGCAACGACATCCGCAAGGGCTTCGTACGGTTCCACGTCATCGAGCGCGGAAAGGACAGGGCGATAGCCGCCCCTCGGTTCTCCGAACGCGTGATACAGAAGGCCGTCACGAGGGCGGTCGTGGCCCCGGCGGTATGGCCGACGCTCACGCCGGGATGCGCGGCCAACATGCGCGGCAGGGGTACGGACTACGCCCTCATGCGCCTTAAGGGACAGCTCGCCGAGCATTACCGCAGGCACGGTGCGGATGGCTACGTCCTGCTCATGGACTTCTCCGACTACTTCGGGACAATCGACCACGGAACGGCGCTCGACCTCGTGAGACGGACGCTCACAGACCCAGCCGCCATCGAGTTCATGCGTCTGCAGATAGAGGCGAACGGCAGGATCGGGCTTGGCCTCGGCAGCGAGCCGAACCAAGCGCTGGCTGTCGCCATACCGTCCCCGCTCGACTACCTCGGCGAACGTTGGCGCGGAATCGAGGCGTCTGGCCGATACATGGACGACTCCTACTTCATAGCGCTCGACAAGGATACCCTCTGGCGGTTCCTCGACGCTGCCCGCATCTTGTGCTCGTCTCTCGGAATCACCATCAACGAGAGGAAGACCAAAGTAGTGAAGCTCACGCGTGGATTCACGTTCCTCAAGAAGCGATTCCGCTTCACCGAGTCTGGCAGGATCGTCGTGACGCCGATACCAAAATCCCTCGCACGTGAGCGCAAGAAGTTGCGCGTACATTCACGTATGGTCGCCGATGGGAGTATGACGCTTGAGCAGGCGTACGTCTCCTACATGTCGTTCCGTGGGTCTCTCGAACGGAAACGAGGCGACGGCAGGCCGAGGTTCCGCATGAACGTGCACCGGGTCGTGCGCGACTTTGACCGACTGTTCGTCGAGCTGGTAGTCGGTGCAAGCCAATCTCACGACACCGATACGGTGCCTGTACATCAACTAGCAGAAAGGAGTCCGAATGGACACTAATGAGGAGCGTCCCGACATGGTTGACGATGCCACGCAAGCAGAGGTGAACGCACTGCGAAACCTGCTCTCGCAGCTGGGCGACCCCGACGCGGCTCATGAGGCGGGTGTCATCGACGACGACTCGTACATCGAGCAGAAGGCCAAGAAGATGGCCTATACGGCGGCGCTCGCCGCCTACGAAAGCGGTGCGGTGCCTGACGTGCAGTCGCTGCTCGGCCAGATGCGCAAACAGGCGTCGCAGCCGACGCAAACCGAGCAGAACACGGCGAACATCGACTACCTGCTCATGACGGTCGGAGGTGACCAGTAATGCCGAATAAGAAAGCTGACGAGCACTCCAAGCACTTCGCACTCGTCAAGAAGTACTACGACCGATCTCTTTGGACCAAGGCGCGAGTACACAAGGCCGTAGAGTGCAAGTGGATTACCGCCGACGAGTACAAGGAGATTATCGGCGAGGAGTACACGGCCGAATAGGCTCGGTTGCGGCTTCTGAAAACAGCATCAATCTCTTAGAAATCCCAGACGTGTCGCGTGGAAAACCCGCGTGCCTCGTCTGGGTTTTTTGGCACGCGCGATTTCCCTCGGCACAGCATCCTCAAGGTGACAGTGACCGATAGGCGTGCTATCGAGCGCCAGAAATACCTATGGGGATTGAGCTTTGACACAGGCATTCAACATCGACGAGGCCGCATCACTCGCAAGCGCCGTAATCGTGATACTCACCTTTTTCATCGGACGTATGCAGGGGAGCAAGTCGCGCTCCGCCAAGGAGCAGCACACCGATGACAAGCTCGACTCGCTTATCGAGTCGATGCGCGAGGTCACGTCCGGAATCAAGGAAATCAACCGCAAGCTCGATGACCACGGCATCGCGATCGCAAAGCACACCGAGCAGATTGCGACGCTTTTCAGCCGCATAGACAGGCTTGAGCGCAACTGCGACATGCACAGTGGAGTAGGCGGCTCAGATTAGAAAGGAAAAGACCATGCGCATCAATTGGAAACTTCGACTCAAGAACAAGGCGACGCTGGCGGCACTCGCCACCACTGTACTCGCTTTCGTCTACCAGGTCTGCGGCATTTTCGGCATCGTGCCGCCCGTGACTCAGGACTCGCTGGCGCAGCTCGTGTGCATCGTCCTGAACGTCCTGGTAGCGCTCGGCGTGCTGACCGACCCGACCACAAGCGGCGTGTCCGACTCCGCGCGAGCGCTCGGATACGACGAACCCTACTCGACCAAGGATGTCAAATGACAGATTCCAAAGACGATATAGGTAGGCGCAGGGTAAGGCTCCGCAGCGCCATTGCCGTAATCCTCGCACTCGTCGCGGCCCTCGCCGCCCCGTGCGGCGCGGAGGCCTACCAGAGCCAAGATGCCTACGTGAGCAACGGTCACGGCTACCTCAATGCCCAGTACCTTGTTATCCATGAGACGGCGAACCCCGGTGCGTCCGCGTGGAATCATGTGCTGTACTGGCGCGGTAATGATACCTATGCCGTCCATCACGTCATGGAGCTTGACGGTTCCACCGTCTACAACACCGTGTCCGAGAACCGCTTGTGCTGGCACGTGGGCAATGGAAACTACGCCACGGTCGGCATCGAGCTTGCTCACGCCACCAACGCCTCCGACTTCGCCAAGCAGTGGAACGAGTCGGTCAAGTGGGCTGGCGACGAGCTGCGTGCCCACGGTTGGGACACGTCCCGACTCTTGAGCCACTACGAGGCGGCTCAGCGCTGGGGCGGCTCCGACCACACCGATCCCAACGGATATTTCCGCCAGTACGGAAAGACGTGGTATGAGTTCAAGCAGGCCGTGGCAGCTTACCTCGGCAGCGGCTACATCGCGCCGACCGCGCCGACCGACGCCAACGGCGGCACGTATCAGCCCTCCGCTTCTGCAACCCGTACCAAGTTCCCCAAGTCCACTGGCAAGAGCGTAAACATCCACTATGCGCTCCATAACCGCTACGGCGCGTGGAACGATGCCGTAACCAACTTCAATGACAGCAACAGCGAGGGCTTCGCTGGTATGCCCTACGGCTCCCACGACATGCTTATCGCTTGGGTTGACAGCGGCACGCTTTGCTATCGCGTACACACCAGGGAAAGCGGCTGGCTCGGCTGGGTTCAGCATGCCAACTACGGCGACAGCGTGAACGGCATGGCGGGCATCTGGGGCCAGACCATCGACGGCGTCCAGATGTACTACATCACGCCCAACGGTGACTACAAGCAGGTCTACTACCGCTCTCAGGACGTCGCACACGCAAACTGGCATGACGAGGTCTGCGATAACGGCACGACCTACGGCGGCGATGACTATGCTGGCATGTATGGCTACGCGCTCGATCGTCTCCAGTGCTACGTGTCCGACGGTACCCGCCGATGATGGGCATCGTCATTGCCTTTATCCTCGGCTCCACCGTCGGGAGCCTGATGTTCTTCTTGGCTCTGTGCATCGTCGGGGCTTTCCGAGACGGCGATTAAAATATAGGCACACGAAAATCCAGCGTCGGGAGACGCAGGGTTTATAAAAGCCGTACCCCAATCACGGGATACGGCTTTAATTTTTGGTCCCAATTTGGTCCCAACGGTGCTTTTTATGCGGTCTTACACGGCTTGCAAAATGAATAATGCCTGTTGTGTGCGCCTAGTTTCCTTATATAACCCTATCGTCTAAACTACTGTGGTTATTGCATCGACTCCGTGATGCATGTTTGTACGTTCCCGGCGGTCGGTTTGCCAGAAGCGCCCCGTCGGTTGTTCCAGACCCGTTTCGAAGAAAGGAAACCACACTAACCTATGGCAGCTAAAAAATCATCTCCCTTGAAGATCATCCCGCTCGGCGGCCTTGACGGCATCGGCAAGAACATGACGGTCTTCGAGTGCGGCGACGACATGGTGCTCGTCGACGCCGGTCTCATGTTCCCCGACGACTCCCAGCCCGGTATCGACCTGGTGCTTCCCGACTACACCTATGTTCTGGAGAACGAGGAGAAGCTCCGCGGTATCGTCGTCACCCACGGCCACGAGGACCACACCGGTTCGCTTCCGTACCTGCTGCAGGACCTCAACAACAAGGTGCCCATCTTTTCGAGCAAGCTGACGCTTGGCTTTATCGAGGGCAAACTTTCTGAGTTCCGCATCCGCGCACCCAAGTTCCGCGAGGTCAAGGGCGGCAGCCATGTCAACCTCGGCGGAATCTCGCTCGACTTCTTCTCGATGACGCACTCCATCCCCGGCGCTCTGGGCGTGTTCATTCGCACCAACCAGGGCACCGTTATGCACACCGGCGACTTTAAGCTCGACCAGACGCCCATCGATGGTGTCACGCCCGACTATGCCGCTATCAGCCGCTTTGCCAAGCAGGGCATCGACCTGCTGCTGTCCGACTCCACCAACGCCACGGTTCCTGGCTTTACCAAGTCCGAGGCCGAGGTTGGTCCCAATCTGCTGCACGCCATCAAGAACGCCCCGGGTCGCGTGTTCGTCGCGTCGTTCTCGAGCCACATTCATCGCCTGCAGCAGATCTGCGATGCCGCCCGTAAGTGCGGCCGTAAGGTCGTTGTGACCGGTCGCTCCATGCTCACCAACACCCGCGTCGCGCGCGAGCTGGGCTACCTCAACATCGACGATGCCGATATCATCGATGCCTTCGATATCGATAACCTGCCCGACGACAAGATCGTCGTCATGTGCACCGGTTCGCAGGGCGAGCCGCTGTCGGCCCTGTCCCGCATGGCCAATGGCGAGCACAAGACGCTCTCCATCCACGAGGGCGATACCGTCATCCTCTCAGCAACTCCCGTTCCCGGCAACGAGAAGGCCGTCCAGCAGGTCGTCAACAGCCTGGCCAAGCTCGGCTGCGACGTGTGGGATAAGAACCGCGCTCTCGTCCACGTCTCCGGTCACGGTAGCCAGGAGGAGCTCAAGCTCCTGATGGCCATGGCCAAACCCACGTACTTTATGCCGGTTCACGGTGAGGCCGTGCATCTGCGCGCTCATGCCCAGCTCGCCCGCAAGATGGGCATCAAGGACGATCATATCTTTATCCTCGATAACGGCGACACGCTCGAGATGCGCGGTGGTATCGTCAAGCGCGGTACACCCGTCGAGTCCGGCGTCGTCTACGTCGACGGCCTGCGTATCGGCGATACCGACCCCATTGTCTTGCGCGATCGCCAAAAGCTCGCCAACGACGGTATGGTCACGGCCGTTGCCATCGTCTCGCTCAAGCACAAGAAGATCGAGGCCATCGAGTTCTCGGGCCGCGGTGTCTCGTTTGCCATCGACGACCAGTTCTCCGAGGATGCCTCCGCATCCATTATGAAGACGATCGAGAGGGGCAAGTTTAGCTTTACGAGCAGCGGCTCCGATGCCATTCGCAAGGCCGTGCGCGACTCGCTCTCCAACTTTATCTGGAGCCGTACGCGCACTCGTCCGATGATCATCCCGGTCGTCATGGAGGTTTAGTTTGGCGCGCGGATCTGCACAAAACGCCAAAGGCAATAAGGCCAACAACCAACCGGCATCTGCTAAGGGTGCCGGTTCCCATCTGCGTGCCAATAAGGGCCACGAGGCGGACTTCGATGATTTTGAGCCCTTGGTCGAGCCCTCGGCCAACCGCGATATCGCCGGCGTGGTCATCGCCGTTTTGGCGATTGCGTCCTTCATTGCCGTGATTTCGCCGGCGACTGCACCCGTTACGGCTGCGGTTGCCGGTTTCTACCACCTGGGCTTTGGTCTGGGCGCCTACGTGCTGCCGATCGTCATTTTGCTGTTTGCCGCCACGCTCTTTTTAGGCGAGGACTCGCCGCTCAACGCGCGCTCTGTTGCGGGCGGCGCCGTGGTCTTTATCGCCGTCGTCTCCATTCTTTCGCTGATGGTGCCGGGTACGAGTGTCTCGTGTGACCTTATGTTCACGCCGCAAAATTTGTCCGCCTCGGGTGGCTACATCGGTGCGTTTATTGCGAGTGCGCTGCAGAATGCCCTGGGTAAGCCTATCGCGATGGTAGTCCTGTTGGGCCTTGTCGTCGTGGGCTTGGTCATCATCGGCTTTTCGGTTGGCGGCGTGCTGCGCTCTGCTCGCGACCGTGCGGCCGATTTTGCCGAGCGCCGTCGTGCCGATGTTAACGCGAGTCCGTGGGGTGACGACGAAGCCCTGTCGGTGCCCGGCGTTGCCCGTCCGCACCTGAGCATTCTTCGTCAAAAGGGCTCCGATGCTGCAGTGACCACGGTCATGGGCAACGATGTGGACCCGGTTTTGGACAATGACGACGAGGACGAGGATCCGTTTGTCGACGTATCCGATGCCGTGGAGGCCGAGCGCGCTAAGACGACGCTGCTGCCGCGCCGCCATGCCAAGAAGGGCAAGGCTGCGCCTAAGCTCAATACGAGTGAGCCCGACCCGTCTTGGTCCGATAGCGAGATTGAGCTCACTGAGGGCGATGACGAGGACGACGAGGCGCCGATTGAGACCGCAAAGACAACTTTGCTGCCGAGTCGCCATGCCAAGCGCGAACAGGTAACCGGCCAGCTTTCGATGGAAGACGACCCCGATAAGATTGACGAGTCCGAGCCGCCGTTTGCCGTGAATCCTGTCTCGGCAGCACCTCAGATTCCCGACTTCTTGAAGCATCCCAAGGTTGCCGATGCGCCTGCCTCGAGTGCTGTCGGATCGGCTGCGGCTAGGGATGGGGGAGCGGACGGCGGCGCCGCAGATAACGAGGGCGAAGAAGAGGACGGCCTTAAGCTTCCGCCACTCGAAATCCTGCATGCCAACCCGCAGTCGGCGTCCTCCGCGTCTTCTGACAAGGAGCTGGAACAGACTGCCGAGTCGCTTCAGTCCACGTTGCTTGAGTTTGGCCGCAGTGCCCGCGTGGTCGGCTGGATCGCCGGCCCCACGGTGACGACCTTTAAGCTGCAACCTGGCGAGGGCGAGCGCGTGAGCAAGATCTCGAGCCTCGAGGACGATATCGCGCTTTCGCTCGCTGCCCAGTCGGTGCGTATCTTTGCCCCGATCCCCGGCACCTCGCTCGTGGGCATCGAGATCCCCAATCGCAAGCGCCAGAACGTCAACCTGGGCGACGTGCTGCCCTATGTGAAGGGCGGTCCGCTCGAGCTCGCAATCGGGCGCGATGCCGAGGGCACGCCGGTCGTCGCCGACCTTGCCAAGATGCCCCACCTGCTGATCGCCGGTACCACTGGTTCCGGTAAGTCGGTGATGATCAACTCCATCATCACGACCCTGCTCATGCGCGCGCTTCCCGAGGACGTTCGCTTGATCATGGTCGACCCCAAGCGCGTCGAGCTTGCGGGCTATAACGGCCTGCCGCATCTTTATGTACCGGTCGTTACCGAACCCAAGCAGGCCGCGAGCGCTCTGCAATGGGCCGTGTCCGAGATGGAGCGTCGCCTGAAGGTCTTCGAGCGCCTTAACGTGCGTAAGATCTCGACCTACAACGAAAAGCAGGCCGCCGGCGAGTTTGAGCATTACGACAACCCGCCGCAAAAGATGCCCTACCTGGTCATCATTATTGACGAGCTTTCGGACCTGATGATGGTTGCCGGCAAGGACGTCGAGGCGTCGATTGTGCGTATCGCCCAGCTGGGCCGTGCCGCCGGTATTCATCTTATCGTGGCCACGCAGCGCCCCAGCTCCAACGTGGTGACGGGCCTTATCAAGGCCAACATCACCAACCGCATCGCCTTTAACGTCGCCACGGGTATCGACTCGCGCGTCATCATCGACCAGATGGGTGCCGAAAAGCTTACCGGTTTGGGCGACATGCTGTTCTCCAAGGTCGACTGGGGCAAGCCTCGCCGTATTCAGGGATGCTTTGTTTCGGATGATGAGATCAACGAGATTGTCGAGTTCGTCAAGTCGCAGAGCGAGCCCGACTACCACGAGGAGATTCTGTCTGCCGTGGCGCCCGCTTCCATGTCCATGGCGGGTGGCGGCGGTATTGTCCGCACCGGAGTAGCCGAGCCGCAAGACGATGATCCGCTCATTTGGGAAGCCGCCCATATTGTGGTGGAATCGCAGCTTGGCTCCACATCTGGCCTGCAACGTCGTCTGAAGGTTGGCTATGCGCGTGCCGGGCGTATTATGGACATGCTGGAAGAAAAGGGTGTCGTCGGCCCGCCCGACGGTTCCAAGCCGCGCGAGGTCCTGTTGGACGAGGAGGGGCTTGCCGCGCTGGAATCTGTCGACGCCGAGATGGCACGTGAAGATCGTGAGTTTGGAGGATTCTGATGGCTGCACGCTTTGGTGACATGCTGCTCGAGCAGCGTCGCCGAATGGGCCTTTCCATTCAGCAGGTCGCCAACACCATCAAAATCAGGCCGCAGATCATCGAGTTTTTCGAGACCGGTAACTTTGCCTCGATGCCGCCGCGCGGCTATGCGCAGGGCATGATTTCGAGCTATGCTCGCTTTTTGGGCCTCAATCCGCGCGAGGTCGTCAATGCCTACTTTGACGACCTGATGGCATACGAACGCGAGACGTCCCAGCAGGGCGGTCGTTTTCAGGACGCCGCCGGCTACGTCAATTCGCGTTCCTCGGTCGATAACGGGCGCTTCCTGATGGTTCAGGGCGGTCGTTCGACCCGCTATGGACAGCGTCCTCAGCAGGCCGGTTATATTACCGAGACGGGTTCGGGCGAGGAGATTCGCTCACAGCGTGACCGGTTCCGCAGTACGCCGATGCCCGAGGACCGTGCACTTCCCGCTGCCCGCGGCGTGGCGCGTGACCCTCGTGCCGGCTACGGCGACGGCGGCTATTCCGATCGCGGTTACCGTGGTGCCTCTATGGGACGCTCTCGCGGTGGCTATGCGGATGCCGATACCACGCAGGTGACGCCGCGTCTTCGCTCTCAATCACAGCCGTATGGCCAGCGCTCTTCGGCTTCGCGTTCGGGCCAGCGTGGCTATCAAGGCCGCGGTGAGCTTGCGCCCCGCTCGGGTCAGCGCGGCCTTCAGGGCCAGGGCGGCTATCGCGGCCGTTCCGATAGCAATCGCGGTCGTATGCCTCAGGGAGGCGGCCGCAGCAGTTCCGGTCGTGGACGCGGCGGATCACGTACTCCTCAAAACAACGGGCTCGATCCGCGTATCGTCTACGCCGGCATCGGTGCCGTTGTGCTGCTGTTGATTGTGCTCATCGTGGTGCTTCTGCGTGGCTGCGCATCTTCGGCGCCCGAGAACACGCCCGAGACGCCCACTGCTACCAAGATGACGACCAAGAAGTCTTCTAAGAAGACCGAAACGGTCGACGAGGACGATGACACCGATGAGGCGACGGATGAGTCGACTGATTCGGACGCTACCAAGACGACGGCCAAGAAGGAAGAGAACGAGGTCACGAAGGTCAAAGTCTCCGTTGCCAAGGGAAAGACCGCGTGGATTGAGGTCAAGGTTGACGGCAAGTCGGTCTATGGCGCCCAGGCGACTGGCCCCTTTGAGCAGGAGTACTCGCCCGAGTCTTCGATCGAGATCACCACGTCCAAGCCTTCCGATGTCACCGTTACCAAGAACGGTGAAAAGGTTCGTTACGATACCAAGACCTCGGGCGTGGCGCGTGTGACGATCACCGTTCCCAAGAAGGAGACGTCTGATTCCGAGAATGGTGAAAGTTCTGATGGTACCGACACCACCGATGGTACCGATACCACCGACGGTACCGATGCCCAGTCCACGGATGGCGCCGATACCGCAACTGACGGTCAGACACCCACCGATTCTACCGACAATTCGTACGATAGCTACTAGGCCGCTCGTACGCGAAAGGAAACATCATGGCTAAAGATTCCAGCTTCGACGTCGTGTCCGAGGTCAACATGCAAGAGGTCGATAATGCCTTTCAACAGACTACGCGCGAGATTTCCCAGCGCTATGACCTTAAGGATTCCGGCGCCACGATCGAGCTTTCGAAGGGCGACAAGCTCTTTACGATCAACGCCCCGGCCGACTTTGTCTCCAAGCAGATTGTCGACGTGCTGAGCTCCAAGCTCATCAAGCGCGGCATCGACCTCAAGGCCGTCTCGTGGGATGCTCCGCAGGCGGCGTCGGGCGGCACCGTGCGCGTGCTCGGCCATATCGTCGAGGGTATCGACCAAGCGACCGCCAAGAAGATCAACAAGGACATCAAGGACCAAAAGCTCAAGGTCAAGGTGACCATCGAGGCCGACAAACTGCGTGTTTCCTCTGCTTCGAAGGACGCGTTGCAGTCCGTGATCCAGTTCCTGCGCGACCAGGACTACGGCCAGCCGCTGCAGTTCACCAACTACCGCTAATATCAATCGAAAGGACCGCTCTCCAACATGGATACACCGTTGGGCTCCGTGCTCTACATCACCCTCGGGTGCGCTAAGAACGAGGTTGACACTGACCGCATGCGTTCTCTTTTGACCGCCGCGGGCTACGAGGAGGCATTCGACCCGCAGGATGCCGATATTGCCATCGTCAATACTTGCTCGTTCCTCGCCTCCGCAACGTCCGAGAGCATCGAGACCACGCTCGAACTCGCCAACGAGGTTCAGGACGGCGTTCGTTCTTGCCCCATCGTCATGTGCGGCTGCGTGCCGTCGCGCTATGGCGATGACCTACCTGACGAGCTGCCCGAGGTCGCTGCCTTTGTGAAGGCCGACGAGGAGGACGGCATCGTGGCGGTCATCGATGGCGTGCTGGGTGTCGAGCGCGAGATTGCAGCCTATATCCCGCAGGTCAAACGTACCGTCGAGGGTGCTGTCGCCTACGTCAAGATTTCCGATGGCTGCAACCGCTTCTGCAGCTTCTGCATGATTCCCTACATCCGCGGCCGCTATCATTCGCGCAATGCCGAGAGCATCATCTCCGAGGTGCGCGACCTGGTTGCCGGCGGTGTGCGCGAGATCGTGCTGATCGGCCAGGACACGGGCATCTGGGGTACCGACTTTGCCGACGAGGACGTCGCCGATGGCTCGCCGCGCAATCTGGCGCAGCTGCTGCGTGCCGTCGCCGAGGCCGTGCGCCCGCACAACGTCTGGGTCCGCGTGCTCTATCTGCAGCCCGAGGGCATGACTGACGAACTCATCGAGACGATTCGCGATACGCCCGAGGTGCTGCCCTATATCGATATCCCCGTGCAGCACTGCGACGCGCGCATTCTCAAGGCCATGCGCCGTTCTGGTTCGCGCCAGGAGCTCGAGGACCTGTTCCGCGATCTGCGTGAGCGTATCCCCGGCATCGTGATCCGTTCCACGGCCATGGTCGGCTTCCCGACCGAGACCGACGACGAGTTCCGCGACCTTATCGACTTTATGGACACCGTCGGCTTTGACTACACGAGTGTCTTTGCCTACTCGCGTGAGGAAGGTAGCCTGGCCGCCAAGATGGAGGGCCAGGTCGATGAGGAGGTTAAGCTCGAGCGCGCCCAGGAGGCCATGGACCTGGCCGAGTCGCTCGGTTTTGCCGCCACTGCCGCACATGTGGGCGAGCGCGCCCAGGTGATCGTCGACGGTATCGAAGAGACCGAGGATGGCGCCGAGCTGATCGGCCATGCCTGGTTCCAGGCGCCCGATTCCGATGGCGCGGTGCATCTGGACGCCAGCGAGGCGTCCGTGGGCGATATTCTGACCGTCGAGTTTACCGATAGCTTCTGCTATGAGCTTATCGGTCATGTTGTGGAGTAGGAGAGCGTCGTGGCTAACGAGAGCAATAAGGAACTGACGAGTGTCTGGACGCCCGCCAACATCGTGACGTGCGTTCGCATCGTCTTTATCCCGGTGTTCATGATCGTGTCGGCGCTTTCTCACACGAGTGTTGCCGGTACGGATTGGAGCACCTTCGACGGCCCGCTCGCCGCCGCTGCCTTCATTCTGTATGTGATCCTGTCGTGCACCGATAAGGTCGACGGTTATCTGGCGCGTTCGCGCAACGAGATCACCGACTTCGGTAAATTCTTGGACCCCATCGCCGATAAGCTGCTCGTGTTCTCGGCCCTGCTGCTGTTCTTGGATTTTGGCGCGGTGACCGTGTGGTCCGTGTTCATTATCCTGTTCCGTGAGCTTCTGGTGAGCGCCCTTCGCATGGTCGCGAGTGCGGCCGGTGTGGTCGTTGCGGCCGATAAGCTCGGCAAGTACAAGACGGCAACCACGATGGTCTCCATTTGCGGTTACCTGTGCGTTTTTGCTATGGCCGGCTTGCACCTTGGCCCGGTGGCGCTGACGCTCGGCATCTACTCGGTGTCGCGCTTCCTGTACGCCGTTGCCGTTGTCCTGACCGTTATCTCGGGCGCCCAGTACTTCTGGAACTGCCGCAAGATCGTCTTTTCGGTCTAGGTCCTGGTGGGTATGACGGACTCTTTTGAGCAGATTTCCGCACATAACGAGGAGCTGGCGCGTGATATTGTCGAGCGCGCGAGCGCTCGGGGCGTGACGGTTTCGACGGCTGAGTCGCTGACGGCGGGTATGATCGCCTCGACGATTGCCGATATCCCGGGCGCCTCGGCGGTGCTGCGTGGCGGTGCGGTGACCTATTGCGATGAGATTAAGCATCGCGTTCTTGGTGTTGAGCAGGAGACGCTCGACCGCTATACCGCGGTGTCGCATCAGACCGCGCGCGAGATGGCGGTGGGTTCGCTGGAGCTGTACCAGAGCGATATTGCAGTGAGCGCAACGGGTTATGCCGGCCCCGGCGGTGGCACTGAGGACGATCCGGCTGGCACTTTCTATATTGGCTGGGCGTATCGTTCCGCCGATGGGGGCGTGCCGGTCGTGGACTCTGTGCGCTGCCACTATGAGGGCGACCGTTCGTGTGTTCGTGCCCATGCGGTCGCGGAGGCATTGGGACGCATTGCCCTTGTGCTCAACTCTATGGAATAGACGTGTTTTAAGGGGCCTCTGGGCCCCTTAATTGTGGAGATAGGGACCTTAGGCTCATTTGGCGTTTGTGCTGGTTGTAGATGTATTTTTGCCTGCCTTGTTCATATTTGGTCCTTTGTGGTCAAGCATTTGGTCAGTGTTTGGTCGGCGTTTGGTTGGTTTTTGGAAAGACCGCCTGCATATGATTGGCCTGAACGGTTGACCACGAACAGCCGTTCGTTTATTATCGATGCAGGTTGTTAAGAGGAGGGCTATTCATGGCCAAGAATTCAGGTCCCGTACGTACCGTTCATGCTCGCACGACGGGTAAAGAGCGCGATGAGATGATCGCCACCACCAAGGCCGAGATCGAGAAGAAATTCGGCCAGGGTTCCATCATGAGGTACGGCGACGGTGGTCCCGAGCTCGAGGTCGAGGCCATTCCCACGGGCGCCCTGGCCCTCGATGCCGCGCTGGGTATCGGCGGCGTGCCGCGCGGCCGTATCGTCGAGATTTACGGTCCTGAGTCCTCCGGTAAGACGACGCTTTCGCTCGAGATCCTGGCCGAGGCCCAGGCAATGGGTGGCGTTGTGGCATTTATCGATGCCGAGCACGCGCTTGATCCCACGTATGCCGCGCGCATTGGCGTGGATATCGACGAGGTACTGATTTCCCAGCCCGATACGGGTGAGCAGGCGCTCGAGATTGTTGACATGCTCGTGCGTTCCGGCGCCATCGATGCTATCGTCGTCGACTCCGTCGCCGCGCTGACCCCGCGTGCCGAGATCGAGGGAGAAATCGGCGACACTACGGTCGGTCTTCAGGCTCGCCTGATGAGCCAGGCGCTCCGCAAGCTCGCCGGCTCGCTGTCCAAGTCCAACACGACGTGCATCTTCATTAACCAGCTGCGTGAGAAGATCGGTGTCATGTTCGGCAACCCCGAGACCACGACGGGCGGCCGCGCCCTTAAGTTCTTCTCTTCGGTGCGTATCGACATTCGCCGCATCGACAGCATTAAGCTTAAGGACGAGGTTATCGGTAACCGCGTGCGCGCCAAGGTCGTTAAGAACAAGGTGGCAGCTCCGTTCCGTTCTGCTGAGTTCGACATCATGTACGGTACGGGCATCTCTAAGGAGGGCTCGATTCTGGACATGGCTGTCGAGTGCGGCATTTGCAAGAAGATGGGCTCCTGGTTTGCCTATGGCGAGGATAAGCTCGGCAACGGTCGCGAGGCCGCCAAGGCGTTCCTGCGCGAACACCCCGATTGTGCCGACGAGATTGAGCATAAGGTCCGCCTTGCCTGTGGACTTGAGTTTGATGACGATGCTCCGTCCGAGGTCGAGCTGACCGATCAGCCTGCGCCTGAGGAGTTTGACGAGCTTTACGCCATCGATGGTTCCGCCATGCTCGATGATGACGACGAGTAGCGGTTACGCTCATGTCGTATACGGTGACCGAGGCCACGGTCGTCTTTCCCGATAAGAAGGCGGCCTCCTCGTTCTCGAGCGGGTATGCGTCCAAAAAGCCTTGCGCACATATCGATTGTGAGCTTGAGGGCGGTTTTGAGCGGTCCATTTGGATTCCCGTGCGGGTCGCGCGGCTGTATGTCAAAAACCGCCCCGATCTTCCCTGTGATTGGGACAACTTCCGTGAGGCGGTGCAGCTCATTGAGCGTAAATGTGCACTTACCATGGTGACCGAGATGTTATCGCGCCGCGACCATGCGACGGGTGAGGTCCGTGACAAGCTGGCTCGCTACGGCTTTCACCAGCCTGCGATCGATTTCGCCGTCGAGCGCGCCACCGAGTATCGTTTTTTAGACGAGAGCCGCTTTTGCTCGTACTTTATCGAGGAGCGCAAGCGGCGCGGTTGGGGACAGCGCAAAATCGAGACCGAGCTCAAGCGCCGTCATGTCGTGCTCGATGACATTCCCGGTTATCCCGAGGATTATTTTGCCGTCGAAGACGATTTGGCGCGTGCGTCAGCCCTACTCGCCAAGCGGCGTGTTCCAGAGACGCGCGGATTCGAAAAACTGGTTCGGTTTTTGATGGGCAAGGGCTTCTCGTATCACGTCGCCGCCGATGCCGTTAAGGCACGTCTCGATGCCGAACGCGAGGAATGTGCGGTTTAGGCGTATGTGTTTTGTGGCCCTGCCGTTCACCGTGTTTTAGCCGCCGTGCCGGGGCCATTTATTTGACAGTTGTTGTGGTTCAACGTACGATAAACACTGTCATTTGCTTTGTGATATGTGCTCATCTGTGATGAGTTTGTTTATATGTTTATCTGTATCCGACCCGCATAAGCTGCGCCCATATTACTCAAATGTCGCGAGCCGTTCGTAAGGACGGTTCGCTTTGTTGTGTAACGAATCCATAAAAAGGAGTGAGCATGCCTATCATCGCAGCGCTCGTTGGCATCGTTTTGGGTGCCATCGCCGCCATTGCCTACATGCGCACCGCCAAGCAGGGTAGTCTTCACGAGGCCGACGAAAAGATCCAGTCGGCACACGCACAGGCTGAGTCCCTGATCGGTGATGCTAAGCGTCAGGCCGAGACCCTCAAAAAAGAGGCTCTGCTCGAGGCTAAAGAGGAGATCATCAAGAACAAGCAGGCCGCCGAGGCCGAGGACAAGCAGCGTAAGAGCGAGATTCGTACGCTCGAGAACCGTGTGATGCAGCGCGAGGAGTCCCTTGATCGCCGAAACGACGCTCTCGACAAGCGTGAGCACCAGCTGTCCAGCCAGGCCGGTCAGGTCGAGAAGCGCTCCCGCGAGCTTGAGGAGCTCTGCGCCAAGCAGACCTCCGAGCTCGAGCGTATCGCCGACCTGACCCGTGAGGACGCCCACAAGGAGCTCCTCGATAAGGTTCGCGGCGAGGTCACCCACGAGGCTGCCACGATCATTCGCGAGTCCGAGCAGCAGGTTCGCGCCGAGTGCCACAAGACCGCCCAGGAGATTCTGTCCCTGGCGATTCAGCGCTGCGCTGCCGACCACACAGCCGAGGTCACCGTTACCTCCGTGCACATTCCCTCTGATGACCTCAAGGGCCGTATCATCGGTCGCGAGGGTCGCAACATCCGGACCTTCGAGCAGGTTTCCGGCGTCAACCTCGTGATCGACGACACGCCTGAGACCGTCGTTCTTTCGAGCTTCGACCCGGTCCGTCGTGAGACCGCCCGTGTTGCCCTCGAGAACCTCATCGCCGACGGCCGCATTCACCCCGCCCGCATTGAGGAGATGTATCACAAGGCTGCCGACCTGGTTCAGCAGCGCGTGCGCGAGGCTGGCGAGCAGGCTGCCTTTGATACCGGTATCCACGACCTGCACCCCGAGATCGTCAAGACCCTTGGTGCCCTGCGCTACCGTACCTCGTTTGGTCAGAATGTGCTTCAGCACTCCCTCGAGGTTTCCGATCTGTGCGGCGTGATGGCTTCCGAGCTTGGCCTGGACGTTGTGACCGCTAAGCGCGCCGGCCTGCTGCACGACCTGGGCAAGGCAATCGACCACGACGTCGAGGGCCCGCATGCCGTCATCGGCGCCGAGCTTGCCCGCCGTTATGGCGAGAAGCCCGTTATCGTTCACGCTATCGAGGCTCACCATGCCGATGTCGACCCCAACACGGTGCTCGATGTCCTGGTACAGGCCGCCGATGCCGTCTCCGCCTCTCGCCCCGGTGCCCGTCGCGAGTCTGCCGAGAACTACATCAAGCGTCTTGAGAAGCTCGAGGAGATTGCCAACTCCCATGAAGGCGTCGAGCGTACCTATGCCATGCAGGCTGGTCGCGAGGTCCACGTCATGGTTCAGCCGGACAAGATCTCCGATGCCCAGTCCACGGTCCTGGCTCACGATATCGCCCATCAGATCGAGGAAGAGATGGAGTATCCCGGTCAGGTGCGCGTCGTCGTGATTCGCGAGAGCCGCGCTGTCGATATCGCTAAATAACATGAGCGACGCGAACGAGCTCATCTCATTTATCGCGTCGATGTCGGGGGAGGGCAACCTTCGCGTCGAGGAGAACCTTGGCGAGGGGTATGTCCGCCTCCGCGTTTCGGAGGCCGAGCGGCGCCAGGCAAAACACGACATTCAGCATGTCGAGGATATCGTCATCGAAATGCTCCGTAATGCTCGCGATGCCGGCGCCGACAAGGTCTATCTCGCCACGACCAAGGAAGATGGCGTCCGCACGCTTGTCTTTCTGGATAACGGTTCGGGCGTTCCGCAGGATATGCAAGAGCGAATCTTCGATGCCCGCGTTACCTCCAAGCTCGAGAGCATGAAGATGGACCGTTGGGGCGTTCACGGTCGTGGCATGGCATTGTTTTCGATCAAGCAGAACACCGACGAGGCCCGTGTGGTCACGTCCGGCGTCGATCTTGGTTCAGCCTTTAAGGTGAGCGTTGCAGCCGACCGCCTCAGTGAGCGTGCCGATCAGTCCAGCTGGCCCCAGGCCGTCAAGGATGAGGACGGACGTTATGTCTGTGCTCGCGGCCCGCATAATATTATTCGCGCTGCCTGTGAGTTTGCGCTCGAGGAGCTGCGTGGTTGCGATGTCTATCTTGGTTCTCCGTCTGAGATTGCCGCGACCCTTTATGCTCAGGCGTCAAGTCGGCTCGATACGTCTCGTCTCCTGTTTATTGATGACGAGAGCGAGCTTCCGGTTGTCGATCGTTTAGGCCTTGCCTCTGATGCCGAGGACTTTATCCGTATCTGTTCGGGTTTGGGTCTTGAGATGTCCGAGCGCACGGCCCATCGCATTTTGGCAGGGCAGATTAAGCCCGTTCGCGGTGTGACCGCGCGTCTGCTGCGCGAGCGTGATTCGTCCTCGCATGCGCCGGCTCCTGTCGATCTCGCGAAGGATCGTCGCGGGCTACGTATTGCCAAGGATGACATGGCACAGTTTTCGCGTGCTGTGGAGCGGGACTTCAATGACCTTGCCGCCAGGTACTATCTCAACCTTTGCGGCGACCCAAAGATTCGTGTTTCGCGTGATCGAATCACTGTGACCTTCGATCTTGCCAAAGAGGAATAGTGCCTTTACCGAGTCCACTCGGTACGATACAGTTATTGCAGTTAAAACGTACTTTTAAACGCAGGAGTTTCTTCATGGATTGCCTGAAGGTATCAAGCAAATCATCGCCCGCGTCCGTTGCCGGCGCCATCGCCGGCATGGTCAAGGATGGTGTGCCCGTCAACATTCAGTGTGTCGGCGCCGGTGCGGTCAACCAGGCCATAAAGGCCGTGGCTATTGCGCGCGGTTTTTTGATTCCAACCGGGTTTGATATTTCCTGCGCGCCCGTGTTCTCCGACATCCTCATTAACGGGGAGTCGCGCACGGCCATCCGCCTTTCTATCTACGTTCACCAGATCAATCGAGCTGCTATGGATAACGTCGTCATGGATGATGTTAAGCCTGTGGCATAGCTTCTGCTTGCCTCGATTCGCCCCCCCCTCTCCATCGTTAGGACTTATGCACATGGACCAGCGTTCCGTACGCGATATTCTTGCCGGTAAAACCTACTTTATCCGCACCTTTGGCTGCCAGATGAATCAGCACGACTCTGAGCGCGTGAGCGGTCTGCTCGATTCGTATGGTTGCCTCATGGCGCTCGATCTTGAGCATGCCGATATTGTTGTCTTCATGACATGCTGCGTGCGCGAGGCCGCCGATACTCGCCTGTACGGTCAGTGCAATTCCTGCAAAAGCCTGCCGCCTTCGCCTTCGGGCAAGCGTGTGGTTGCCGTGGGCGGCTGCATCGCGCAGCGTGATGGCGAGGGCCTGCTCACCAACGTCGATAACGTCAATGTCATCTTTGGCACGCATTCTATCGCACATGTGGCCGAGCTCATTGCCGAGGCGTTCCTTGATGGCAAGCGTCATATCCGCACCAATGAGCATGAGGATACGGATGCCATGAGCATGCCGTGGCATCGAGAGACCCAGTATCACGCTTGGGTGCCCATCATGACGGGCTGCAATAATTTCTGCACCTATTGCATCGTGCCGTACGTGCGCGGTCGCGAAAAGAGCCGCCCCTTCGAGGAGATTGTCGACGAGGTGACCGGTTTGGTGCGCCAGGGCGTGCGTGAGATTACGCTGCTGGGCCAAAACGTTAACTCATATGGTCGCGATCTGTTTGGCAAGCCGCGTTTTGCCGATCTGCTGCGTGCCGTGGGCGATACGGGTGTGGAGCGCATCTTCTTTACGTCTTCGCATCCCAAGGACCTGTTGCCCGAGACCATCGACGCCATGGCCGAGACGCCTGCCGTTATGCCGCAGCTGCACTTGGCCGTCCAGTCAGGTTCGACGCGGATCCTCAAAGAGATGAATCGCCGTTATACACGTGAGGACTATTTGGGCCTGGTCGATCGCATTCGCAACCGTATGCCCGATATCGCGCTCTCGACCGACATTATCGTTGGCTTCCCAGGCGAGACTGAAGAAGACTTTGAGCAGACGCTCTCGCTTGCCGAGACGGTCCGCTATGCCCAGGCCTATACCTTCATCTACTCCAAGCGCGCTGGTACCCCGGCCGCCGAGATTGATGATCCCACACCGCACGAGGTCATCCTTGAGCGCTTTAACCGTCTGGTCAAGGTTATCGAGACGACAGCGCACGAGTACAACCAGGGTGAGCTCCATACCGTGGTGCCGGCGCTCATTGAGGGTACGAGTAAAAAGAACGATGCGGTGCTGCTGGGCAAGAGCCCCAAGAATCAGACCGTTCATGCGCCCATTCCCGAGGGATATAGCATCGACCAGCTTGTCGGTAAGATCGTTGATGTTGACGTCGACGTTGCTAAGACGTGGTATTTGTCAGGCTCCGTTGTGGGTGAGCCGCGCTAATGATTTCTCCCGGGGCAGGTCTTTCCGCCGTTGCGATCGTCGGTCCGACGGCGGTTGGTAAAAGTGACGTCGCTGACCGTTTGGCCGCTCGCCTTTCGTCTGAAGTGCTGTCGTGCGATGCGATGCAAATCTATCGCGGTATGGATATCGGCACCGCAAAGATGACGCCCGATGAGTGTACGGCGCCTCTGCGTCTCGTTGACATCGTAGAGCCGGGCGTCGCGTACTCTGCGGCGCTTTACCAGGCAGACGCTCGCGCGCATGTTGAGCGCCTGCTCGGGTCTGGACGTCTTCCGGTGTTTTGCGGGGGTACGGGCCTGTATCTCAAGGCCGCCCTCGATGAGATGGATTTTCCCTCGGGAGAACTTGAGGACGATCGCCGCGCGGGTTATCAGGAGCTTGCCGAGCGCATTGGCGAGGAAGCGCTGCACGCGCTGCTTGCTGAGCGTGACCCCGAGTCCGCTGCGGTGATCCACCCCCATAATGTTCGTCGTGTGATTCGCGCGCTCGAAATGCACGATGATGGTGTGTCCTACGCGCAGCAAAAGTCGCAGTTTAGTGTTCCGCGCGAGCATTATCACGCTCTGTGGTTTGGATTGATGCGTAATCGCGAGGCGCTTTACGAGCGTATTAACCTTCGCGTCGATCTGATGTTTGAGCAGGGTCTTGTTGATGAGGTCCGTGGCCTTATGGACCAGGGGCTTGAAGATGCGCTCACTTCGATGCAGGCGATTGGCTACAAAGAAATCATTGATGCTTTTAACGGTGTGATGACTATGGATGAGGCTCGTGAACTCATTAAGATGCGTTCGCGTCGCTATGCCAAGCGTCAGCTTTCGTGGTTTAAGCGCGACGATCGTATTGTGTGGTTCGATATGGACGAATATACGGTCGATGAGGTCGTTGAGGATATCTTGCATCGCATCGAGGCTGCCTGATGGCCCGGTTTCCCCTCGTTCCCACAGCACCCGAGCCTGAGCGTGCCATTCTTGTCGGCGTCGAGTGGCGCGACAATGCGTGGCCGCTCGATCGCTCGCTCGATGAGCTTGAGCGCCTGGCGCACACGGCTGGCGCCCGGTGTGTTGCTCGTTTGTCGCAGCGACTGGTTAAACCCTATCCTAAATCGTTTATCGGTTCCGGCAAGGTTGAAGAGCTGTGCGGCTTAGTGCATCGCATGGATGCCGATGTCGTTATTTTTGACGACGATCTGACGCCTTCACAGCAGTCCTATCTGGAGAAGGCCGTGGGCGAACCGGTTAAGATCATCGATCGCACGGCGCTCATTCTTGATATTTTCGGCCTGCATGCCCAGACGCGCGAGGGTCGTCTACAGGTGCAGCTGGCGCAGCTTCAATATCTGTTGCCTCGTCTGCGTGGCATGTGGAGCCATCTTGCCAAGG